>JACCDZ010469231.1_pt1 | contig 11380 bp, 11 predicted proteins | sample 7449551 | NCBI WGS metagenome assembly JACCDZ01 (sample SAMN15323452, study PRJNA562643) | freshwater metagenome | isolation source: river surface water | place: USA:Blue River Watershed | collected 2017-08-18
ACACGGGCGCAGTGATGTGCTGCCATTTGCCACGGGTATCGGTGAAACGGAAGTCAACGAACTTGACTTCGTTCTCTTTCACCATCTTCATCACGTCTGCGACGGTCTTGGCCATCAAATTCTCCTGAATGGAACGGGGTTGAAAAACTGATACTCAGGTCATGCAGTTTCTGTGCCAACTTGGCCCAGATCGCCTTGCCTGTGCAACCCATAATTGTGCCCTGAGCCAGGCTGCCAAATGCCCAGAGCCGCACAAAAAATGCAACGCCGAGGTGACCAGAGCCACCAGCCGCCATGGGCATCGGATTTGCGGTTTTCGCAAGCGGTACTGTCTGGGCGCCACCTCGCGCACTTGCACTTTATTTGTGCAATTATGCACCATTTAAGTGCAAATATCGTTAACGCACCATTTCGGGGCCATATTCCAGATTAAAGGCTTTTAAGCCCAAGCGCAGATCGGCATAAGCCAACTCCGCGGCTTGTGGGTCGCCCTTCACCCCGAGCTCAATGTGACGGCCCCATTGCGGGTGGTCTACGCTGGGCAGGCTGAACACTTTGATGCCGGCGTGCGCGGCTTCAATGGCCTCCATCAGGGGCGTCAACGTGGCTTCCATGGCGCCCAAAACAATGACCGATTTTTCGAGGTGCGCGTCTTGGCGGAAGTGGCTGCTGTATTGCGCATCGAGCACCGACTCGATCATGGGCCAGGCCATGACAGGAAAACCGGGCACAAAGTGAACCGCTCCGCCCCCCGAGCCCTTGCAGCTGAAGCCCGGGATTTTGTTGTATGGATTGCGAATGATGCTCGCGCCTGCTGGGAACACGCCCATGTTCAGTCGGTGCACGTTGTCAGCGCGGTCTGGCTCGTAGGCCACGCCCTGCTCTTTGGCCGTGTCTTGCATGCGCTCTTGAATCAGCATTTTGGCTTCAGGGTGCAACTGCAAGGGCACGCCCAAGGCCTGCGCGGCGCATTGGCGGGTGTGGTCATCGGGAGTGGCACCAATGCCGCCACAACTGAACACCACATCGGCCGACTCAAAGGCGCGCTTCAATGTGTGGGTGATGCAGTCTGGCGAGTCTCCGACGTACTTTGCCCACGCCAAACTCAAGCCACGCGCCGACATCAACTCGATGACTTTGGGCATGTGTTTATCGGCTCTTTTGCCGGACATGATTTCGTCGCCAATGATGATCAGACCAAAGGTGGGGGTCATGGCTCGTGCTTTCTGTGAAGATTTAGCGACTGGGGCGCGGCTCGACATCGGTGATGTCGTCGGGTGAGTTGAAGGGCTCTATGCCGAAACGGGCCTGCGCATGGGGTGAAGCAGGCACCGCTCTGCCAGCATGGGATGAAGCCGGCACCACGCCGCCTGTAGGGGGCGGCGTAGTGGTGGGGGTGCTCATCAGTGGTTCAAGTCGCAAGGCTTGGAGAGCGGCCAAAGCGTAGTGGGCAAACCACAACGATGAAAAAGCAAACACCAGGGTGTAAATCCAAATGGCCAGGGGCACCAAAATCACAAAGGCGGCCGCAAACAAAGCCCCTGACGCCCACACCAAACTGGGCGCTGCGCCCATCAGCCCGGTGATGACGCCCATGCTGAGAAAGCCCGAGCGGTGGCGCGCCATCAAGGTTCGTCGCTCCTCAGCGCTGGCAAATTCGGCCAACACATCGACCACCATCACGCGGTAGGTCAACCAACCCCAAATGAGTGCGGGCAGCAACATGGCCAAAGGCGGCACCAGCCACAAAGGCAACGTCAGCACCAACGCACCGAGCGCCAGCAACAAAGACAACAAGGTCCACCCCACCCCATACAGCCAAGAGCTGCCTTGCTTGCGATGCAGACCGACAAAACGGCGATCGGCCACCAAACGTGCAAGAGAGGGCGTCATGAGCAAGGCCACCGCCAACAGCGAGGCCACCACCACCAAAGGCGTGACGGAAAAAATAACCACCAAGGGAGCGACCACGGTTTTGAGGTCAGGCAGGCCAATGTCCTCGAGCCAGCCCCAAACCACCGTGAGCCAACTGGACGCATCCAACCATGCGCGAACGCCGGCCACCGCGGCATCCCAAAACCAATAGCCCAGCAGCCAAGACAGCGCCACGATCAGCAACAAGGGCAACACCGACAAGCCAATCACCCGGGGGTACAGGCAATACATGGCGGCTCGCCAGAAAGAATCGATCAAGAGTTTCATGGTGCCGTGCTGCTCCAATTCAGGGGCATGTGCGCTGCGGATGGCGCATCAGGCCTTGCCCACCAAGCGCAGCACACCACGCCACTGCTGGGCCCAATAGCCCCGCCCGTAATCGCGGCCCTGCTCAACTTGATCGCGCACACCGGTCGGGTCAAACTTGACTTGAAAGTCTGCCGTGCCAAACAGCATGTCCCACCACGGCAGCAACACCCCAAAGTTGCAGCCCCCCAACACCACACGGCCTGAGCGTTCAAATTCGTGGCCGATGCCAATGCTGTGGTGCCGACGGTGAAAGCGTGGGCTGACCCACAAGCGATCGCCAAAGCGACCAAACCAAAGGCGCACATTGGCATGCTGAAAATTTTCACTCAATTGGCTGATGGCCACCAAGGCCACAAATTGGCCAGGCCCAACGCCAATGACCACGGCCACCAAAGACAAAATCAAACTGGTCAAGATGTCATCGAGCAAGTGGTTGCGGTTGTCGGTCCACATGCTCATGTTGCGCTGCGCGTGGTGCAAACCGTGCAAAGCCCACCATGCATGGGACTGGTGTTGCGCGCGGTGAATCCAATAATTCACAAAGTCAAACACCACCAAATAAATCACAAAGCTGACCAGCGCGACATCGGTCACGCCAGGCCACAGCGCATCCAAATGGAAGGTGGGCCAACCCATGCTGCGCAATGCGCCCCAACCTTGTTCAAAGAGGTATTCGAAGGTAAAAAACATGCCCAACTTGAACAAGCCCAGCCGGTGTATCAAGGTGTAGAGCACATCCACCCGAATGGCTTGGGCATCGGTTTGCGACTCAGCGGGCCACAGGCGTTGCAGTGGCCCAATCACCGTCAGCATGACGGCAATTTGCAGCAAGCCCACCACCAACCAGCCTGTGCCTTCGTAGGCTTTTTCTAGCAAATGCCCTTGCCCAGCGGCGAAGGCGATGGGTTGCACCACCGCTTCAAAAAGTGCCTGTTGCAGCCAAGAAAATCCGTCGAGCCATGCGTCCATGGGCGGATTATCGTGGATCGACTGCCAGCTTGAGAGGCCGCTGCAGAGTCCACTCACGGTATGCAGGGTGTTCTCGTAAAGTGGCAAAACACAGACCGCGCGCCTTGAGTCCCTCGATCAAGGGCTCCAACACGGCAGGGGCCCAAGGGTCTTGTCGCGACCAGATGCCCAAATGGGCCATCAAAATGTCCCCTTGGCGAATGTTGCGCAAGGCTTTTTGCAACAACTGTGCGTTGGGGTATCGGTCGCTGGGCAACTCGTCGCCCAAAAAACCAGCATCGGCCCAAGCCACATGCTCAAAGCCACACTGTTTGGCCGCTGCCAACAAGCGCGGAGATGTTTTGCCCCCCGGGGCACGAAACAAAGGCAAGGGGACCTGGCCGGTTAACACCTGCAATCGTGTGGCCGCTTGCCGCAAATTGTCACAATAAGTTTGGGGGCTCCACAGCAAGTTTTGTCCGGCCTGAGTGCCAGCACTGGGGCGAATGCGAAAGCGGGTTTCACCGCCCTCCACCACGTCGGCGCGCCAATATGCGTGGTCCCAAGTGTGTGAGGCAAGTGCATGGCCTTCGGCAGCCCGGGCTTTCCACCAAGGCGCCCAGTGCTGGCCCAAGGAGCCATCGCCTTGCTGTGTTTTTTCTTGCGCCGCAAAAAATGCAACCCGCACTTGCTCGCGCTGCACGACCTCGGCAATCAGCGGCGCCACCCCCATGTGCCCAGTGTCAAAGGTGAGGTAAACGGGTCGCGTGCATGCTGCGGGAGCCACGCCAGGAGTTAGTGCAGGAGTTGTTGTTGGTGCGGCAAGGGGGGCTGACATGGGCGCTGAAGGTGTTTGCCCCCACACGGGTATCGCCACGACCGCCATGGCCAGCAAGGCCAGAGTTCCAAAACACAAACGGTCAGATGCGGCCCGCATGGTCCAACGTCCACACGCCGTGCGGCGACTTGCCCACATTCACTTGGCGCACCAATTTGCGTGTGGGGATGTCGATCACGCTGAGCTTTTTGGCCCACCGCGAGGCCACCATCAAGGTCTTGCCGTCTTTGCTCACTTCCATGCAGTCTGGGCCCGAAGGGCCTGGCAAAGCGGCCACCACTTCCAGTTTGGTGTAGTCGATTTGGCTGATGCTGTTGGCCACCCGATTGCTCACAAATACATGCTTACGGTCGCCCATCGCGCGGAAGGCATGGGCCCCCTTGCCGGTGGGAATGGTTTTGACTTTGCGCGGCGTGCCTTTGCTGACGTCGTACACCTCGACACCGTCACCCCCGGTGAGACCGATCAATAGGGTTTTGTCATCGGGCGTGACAAATAGATCGGCGGGCATGGGGCCGGTGGGCACGCGGCTTTTCAGGGTTTGCGTGGCCAAGTCGATGGTGACCAACTCGTCGCTGTCCTGCATGGTGGACCAGATCGTGGTGCTCTTGCTGTCAATCCAAAGGTGGCTGGGGGTCTTGCCCGTTGCAATGCGTTTGACCAGCGTGGGGTTTTTGCCGTCCCAACGGTAAATGTCGATGTGATCGAGGCGGTTGGCCGCTGTCACAAACCATTTCATGTCGGGGGAAAAGCGCAAATGGTAGGGGTCGAGAATGCCCGTCACGGTGCGTTGCACCTCTGCTGTGCGGGGGTCGATAAAGGTGAGGGAATCGCTCAGCGCATTGGCCACGATGACGGATTTCTCATCGGGCGTTAAGTACAAGTGGTGCGGTTCTTTGCCCGTCGGAATGCGTTTCTTCTCTGTCCATGTGGTCGGATCGATCACACTGACGTTGCCATCGAGTGAGTTCAAAACGAAAACGGGCGCGGGTGTTTGGGCCAAGACCACTTGTCCCAGAACCAGCAACATGCCAAAAACAACAAATCGGCGGAAATGAGAAGAAAAAACCACAAATTGCTTTCAAAATCGGAACACAGTGTAATCGCCTCGCCCCTTTTGAACTCAGATGCAGATCAATTCACCCACAAAAATCAGCCTGCTCGGGCAGCAGCTGGAAGTTTTGCACTTGGCCAACCCGCAAGCCCAGAACAGTCCCGACTTGGTGTTCTTGCATGAGGGCCTGGGCAGCGTGCGCATGTGGCGCGATTGGCCGGCACAGCTCTGTGCGCAACTGGGCTGTTCAGGGTGGCTCTATTCGCGGCAAGGCTACGGCGAGTCTGACCCCGTGCCCGATGTGCGCGGCCCCTCGCGCGAGGTCAATGGACAACGCCAGGGTCGATGGCTTCCCGACTACATGCACCGCGAAGCGCTGGACGTCTTGCCCGCCATGCTGCACGCCCTGAGCATCCAGCGGCCTGTCTTGTTGGGGCATTCTGACGGCGGCACCATCGCGCTGCTGCATGCCAGCCGTTTTGAGGTGGCCGGTTGCGTGGTCATGGCCCCGCATGTGATGGTGGAAGACCTTTCCATTCAAGCCATCACGGCGGCACGTGAGGCATTTGAAAACGGGCCACTGCGCCAGCGATTGGCGCCTTTTCATGCCGATGTGGACGGTGCCTTTTGGCAATGGAACGAGGTTTGGCTGAGCGAGGCCTTTCGCGCATTCGACATTCGAGCCGAATTGACCACCCTTTCTGCGCCCTTGTTGGCCATTCAGGGCGAAAACGATCCCTACGGCACGATGACCCAAATCGATGACATCGCCCGGGCGGTGCCGCACGCCCAGCTGCTCAAACTGCCGCAATGCGGGCATTCACCGCACCGAGACCAAGCTGAAGCTGTGGCGCAGGCCATGCAAAGTTTTTACGCCGCCCTTCGCTGAGCTGCTATTCGCTAACTTGCTATTCGCTGAGCTGCCCTTCAAAGAGCTGCTCTTCATTAATCTTTTTTTGCGAACCAGCCCTGATCAAAGCTGAACTTAGGACTTGAGCAATGCCAGATCGGCCTCGGTCAGCCAGCGCCACTGACCGGGGGCCAGATCGGCCAAGGTCAGCCCGCCGATTTGAGAGCGATGCAGACCTTCCACGCGGTTGCCCACCGCAGCCAGCATGCGCTTGACTTGGTGGTACTTGCCCTCGGTGAGGGTGAGCCGCAAATGGCATTCGGCCACGGCCTCGCAGGCGGCCGCTTTGACGGGCTTGGGGTCATCGTCCAACACCACCCCCGACAACAATTTGTTCACCATCTCGGGCGTAATGGGGTGCTTGGTGGTCACCTCATAGACCTTGGGCACATGGTGTTTGGGCGAGCTCATTTTGTGAATGAATTGACCGTCATCTGTCAACAGCAACAAGCCGGTGGTGTCTTGGTCAAGCCGGCCCACCGCTTGCACACCTTGCACCGCAGCTTTTTGCGGACGCTGACGCAAAGGCGCAGGCAGCAAGGTGTAAATGCTCGGCCAAGTCGATGGCTTTTGTGAGCACTCGGTGCCGGTGGGCTTGTGCAGCAGCACATAAGCGTGTTCTTTGAAAGGCCAGACGGTGCCTTGCACGGTGAACTGCAGGTCTTGCAATTCAAAAAATTCGCCCGCATCGGTCACGGTTTCACCATGCACTTGCACATGGCCTTGCTGCACCAAGCCTGCGCAAACGCGGCGGGTGCCAAAGCCCTGGCTGTACAAAATGTCTTCCAGACGCATGGGTTTAAGAGGTTTGGCTTTCATGGGGCATGATTGTCGCCGCGAAAATGCCTCCAAAATCCCCATCACGGCCACCGACATTTGCAGGAGATCCCCGCATGAGCACCGCCTATGACACCCTCACCCGCATGACCGATGCACTGGCGAACAGCCGCCAAGGGGCCCTACCCCAAAGCGACATGATTGCCTTGTGGCGCAACAGCGCCCCCGAACTGGCCTTGCCTGAAAAATTTGGCGAAGTGCTCGGCAACTTGCTTGACCGCATCGAGGCCAGCGCCTTGTTCAGCGAAGAAAGCTGTTCGTTCAGCCAGAGAGACCTGCTGGACAGCCTGCAACTGTGGGCCGAGAAAGCCCGTGCAAAACTGCCAAGCTGACGCCCAAAAACAAGCCTGAGCAAGCACAGCAAAACGGGCCCCTGAGGGCCCGTTTTTCTTGCATTCGGCGTTGAATTATTTCAATGCCTTAAATCGCACGCGCTTGGGCTTGGCCCCCTCTTCGCCCAAACGCTTTTTCTTGTCGGCTTCGTATTCTTGGTAGTTGCCATCAAAGAACACCCACTGGCTGTCGCCTTCGGCGGCCAAGATGTGGGTGGCAATGCGGTCCAAGAACCAGCGGTCGTGGCTGATGACCATGACCGAGCCGGCAAACTCCAACAGCGCGTCTTCCAAGGCGCGCAAGGTTTCCACATCCAAGTCGTTGGAGGGCTCGTCCAGCAGCAACACGTTGCCGCCTTCGATCAAGGTCTTGGCCAAGTGCAAGCGACCGCGCTCACCACCGGACAACATGCCGACCTTCTTTTGCTGGTCGCCACCGTTGAAGTTGAAACGGCCGCAATACGCACGGCTGGCCATCTGGAACTTGCCCACGTTGATGATGTCCAAGCCGCCCGAAACGTCTTCCCACACGGTTTTGTTGTTGTCCAAGTCGTCGCGGTTTTGGTCCACAAAGGCCATCTTCACGGTCTGGCCAATCTTGACTTCACCACTGTCCGGCTGCTCGCGTCCCGAGATCAGCTTGAACAGCGTCGACTTACCGGCGCCGTTGGGGCCGATGATGCCGACGATGGCACCCGCAGGCACCTTGAAACTCAGGTTGTCAATCAGCATGCGGTCGCCAAAGGACTTGCTGACATTGTTGAACTCGAACACTTCGTTGCCCAGACGCTCGGCCACAGGAATGAAAATTTCCTGCGTTTCGTTGCGTTGCTGGTATTCGTAGTCACTCAGTTCTTCAAAGCGGGCCAGACGGGCCTTACTCTTGGCTTGACGGCCCTTGGGGTTGGCGCGGGCCCACTCCAATTCTTTCTTCATGGCCTTGGTGCGGGCATCTTCGGTGCGCTGCTCTTGCTCCAGTCGGGCTTCTTTTTGTTCCAGCCAAGTGGAGTAATTGCCCTTGTAGGGAATGCCGTGGCCACGGTCGAGTTCCAAAATCCACTCGGCCGCATTGTCCAAGAAGTAGCGGTCGTGGGTGATGGCCACCACGGTGCCCGAGAAGCGCTGCAAGAACTGCTCCAACCAGTCCACCGATTCGGCGTCCAAGTGGTTGGTGGGTTCATCCAGCAACAACATGTCGGGGCGCGACAGCAGCAAACGGCACAAGGCCACACGGCGTTTTTCACCGCCCGAGAGGTTGCCAATCACGGCGTCCCATGGGGGCAGGCGCAAAGCGTCAGCGGCAATTTCGAGTTGGTGGTCAGACGCGTCACCGGCGGTGGCGATGATCGCCTCCAGTTTGGCCTGCTCAGCGGCCAGCGCGTCAAAGTCGGCGTCTTCTTCGGCGTATGCGGCATACACCTCTTCAAGTCGGGCTTGTGCGGCCTTGATTTCGCCCATGCCGTTTTCAACCGACTGGCGCACGGTTTCAGTCGGATCCAGTTGAGGCTCTTGCGGCAAATAACCAATCTTCAGGCCCGCCATGGGAATGGCTTCGCCCTCGATTTCTTTGTCGATGCCCGCCATGATCTTGAGCAAAGTGGACTTGCCCGAACCGTTCGTGCCCAGCACGCCAATCTTGGCCCCGGGGAAGAAAGACAGCGAAATGTCTTTGAGAATCTGACGCTTGGGCGGCACGATTTTGCCAACCCGGTTCATCGAAAATACGTATTGAGCCATGTGTAAACCTGAATAAAAGGAGGCGGAGACCGGGCACCCCAAGGGCGCCGGCTCTGCACCGCAAGCCTGCTGACGGCATCAGGCGCGGCGATTGCAACTCGGCATTATCCCAGCTTGTCGCGCTGAGCCCGAAAAAATCAAACCGAGCGCTCGCTCAGCGGGCCAGAACGGCTAGAAAACTGCACCCGACTGTCCATCGCTTCGAGTTGCACCCGAGCGCTGCGCTGGCCATAGACCTCAGAGCGCAGCCAAGCGCATTCGGCGTCCAACAACTCGTCTGAGGCCAGTTGGCACCACCAAACACGGCCTTCGGCGTCCCAGCGGTAGCCACGCGACTTAAGTTTATCTTTGGCTTCAAACGGGGCGCCCGTGGCGCGCAATTTGTAGCGCGTCTGACCGGCTCCGGCCAACAAGCGTGCCAGCCCACTTTGCCCATCCGACAGCGGCGAGGCCAGCACCTGCAAAAGCGCATGGCAGTCCACCTGCGCCCGGTGCGCGTCGTAAAACCAGCCGCGCTCAGACGCCAAAAACTCCAATTTGGCGGAGCCACTGCCCTCTTTTTTCCAGTCGATGCCCTGAAATGAGCAGCCCCAAGACTTGCCCGCAAACACAGGCCAACGCGCCTCGACAAACGGGCGATCAAAGCCGGCGTTGTGCGCCACGACCAAATCGGCCTCTTGCACCATCGCCGTCACGGCGGCATCGTCAATGCGTTGGCCCCGCACCATGCTGTCGTCAATGCCCGTGATCTCGGTGATTTGCGGCGGAATGGGCTTGCCCGGATCTTCAAACGACTCGTAAACCGTGACGGGGCCGACCGGCAAACCGGTGGCGCTGTCCACCAACACCGACAACATGGCCAGCTCGATGACTTTTTCGCTTTTGCTGTCAAGCCCGGTGGTTTCGGTGTCCAGCACGATCACGCGTTGCGTGGCTTGGCCCTGCACATTGCCGTAGTCCATTTGCGGCACCAAGCGGCGCAACACACGAAAGTCAGGGTGCTGCGCCAGCACTTGGGCCATGGCTTCGGCATCGGTGGCCTGCGCACCTAGGGACATGGAGTTGGGTTCAGTAACGGGGAATGCAGCAGGGAATGTGGTGTGGATTGCAGCAGGGTTTGCGGCGGGAAATGAAGCGGTCATTCCGGCAGGGCTTGCGACGGCGGTTGGGCTGACGGGTTGCGAGGCCTTGGCCGGCTTGGCGGGTTTGCCGCCAGCTTCAGGCTCGAAACCGAAAAAACTCATCTGGTCTGTTTTGCTCATAAGCCGAGATTAAACCGCGACTTCTGCGTTGGCAGATCGGTCAGCACATCAACAAGTGACTTGCTTGAAGCTTTTTTCCGCCTGAACCGTCTGCTCAATCGAGCTTGATACCCAAGTCCACCGCCAGCTTGATCCAGACGGGCACTTCGGCTTCCCAGTCTTTGCGGGTACCCGCCAAATTTTTCGGCTTGTTGGGAATGGCAAAGGTTTCGCGCAGTTTGGCGGCTTTGTCGGTGTTGGACCAAGCCACCGCTTCATCGGCCAACAGTTTCAACACCGCTTCAGGGGTGCCGGTGGGGGCCATCAAGGGCAAGCCCCCTTCCAAAGTGACCAGCTTGGCGGTGTCGCCCTGCTCCATCAGCGTGGGCACGTTGGGCAACTTGGGCGAGCGGTAACTGCCGGTCACGCCAATCGGGCGCACGCCCCGTGAGGCCACGGCATTGAAAGCCAAATAGCTGCCCACCGCCACTTGCAACTGGCCTGAAGCCACATCGAGCCACATGGGCGCCTCGCCCCGGTAATGCACCGACTGAATTTGCGTGCCTTGGGTGCGGTTGGTCTGGTCGGCCACCATGTGCGGATAAGAGCCCGGGGCGTAGGTGCCCATGGAAGTGGGGTTCTTTTTGGCCCACGCGACAAATTCGGCCATGTTGTTGGCCGGAATTTTGTCGTGAATGCCCACCACCAATGGCCCCGAAGGGAACACGGTGACCGGGGTCAGGTCTTTGTCGAGGTTGTAGGGCAGCTTGGAATACAAAATTCGGTTTTGCCAAAACGTGCCCGATGTGCTCATGACCAGGGTGTAGCCATCGGCAGGCGATTTGGCCGCCGCATCGATGCCAATGATGGCCCCTGCACCGGGTTTGTTGTCCACCACCACCGGAACGCCCAGCTTGCCCGACAGGTGCTCACCATAGCTGCGCGCCAAGGCATCGGTCAGGCCGCCCGGCGGAAACGCCACCACGATTCGGATGGGCTTGGCGGGCCACTTGCCCGCTTGTGCCCAAGCCGGCCCCAACGCAGTGGTGGCAGCCACAGCACCTGCGGTTTTTAAGAAATGGCGGCGATCGTCAAAAGAGTGCAACGGCATGGGGTGGGGTCCAAAGCAGATGAAAAAATGAAAGTGCGATCAGTCTAGAACGCCATCTCCACACTTTGAATTGGGGTTTGAACCCATGACCCCAAAGTGACTGCCGCAGCAGAAATGAAGCACCCCAG
>JACCDZ011886499.1_pt1 | contig 11373 bp, 7 predicted proteins | sample 7449551 | NCBI WGS metagenome assembly JACCDZ01 (sample SAMN15323452, study PRJNA562643) | freshwater metagenome | isolation source: river surface water | place: USA:Blue River Watershed | collected 2017-08-18
AACCAAGGTGTACGACAAGCCCGGCACCTACCACGTCACCCTGGGCGGCCGCAATGTGCAGAACCACCCCAATTGCGGTGGCCAGGAGCGCGCAGTGGACATCGCCGTCACGGGTTCCGCAGCACCTGCCGCCAAGGCGGCTGCAGGCAAGCCTGCGGTACCTGTCTGCGAGGCGGGATGGAAGATGAGCGGCAAGCCCAACGCCAAGACCGGTGCGTTCACCTGTGGCGCCAAGCCTGGCACAGCGGCACCTGCGAACAAGCCCCAGTGCCAGGGTGACTTGTCCTACTTCGAGAACGCCAAGAAGGGCCAGTACGGCTGCAAGCCCTGAGTTGGGCGTGGCCCGCGCGTCAGGCTGACGCTGCCTGGGCCAGCTTCGCTGCTTCCTCGGCCTCCCGTTGCGCAGCTGCTGCTGCGGCTGCCGGGATGAGGGTGGTGGTGCACATACCGCAGGCCACCGGTTCGCCATCGACAAAAGCCAGCAGCTCGCCGTTTTTCATGGTGACCCATTGCTCGTTGGTGGTCAACGGCTCGGTCACCACAATCACCAGCCGGTCCTGCGGGCCATTGAGTTCGGACAAGTCCACCGTCACGTCTTCGTCCTTGAGCTGAATTTTGCAGAACGGGTGCTGGCGCTGTACGTAGGTGAGCTTGGTGCTGGCGTGTGCCCACAGCGCCTGACCGTTGCTGAGCAAGAAGTTGAAGGTGCCGTGGCGTGCAATTTTGGGTACCAGCTCGGACAAAGTCCTGGTCAGCTCCTCTACCGAGGGTACTGTCACATGGGACTTGTTGAGCTCCTGCAATAGCCAGCAAAAGGCCAGCTCACTGTCGGTGCTGCCCACAGGCTTGAAGCTGCCGTGCAGGGGCGGGTTAAATTCCTTGAGGTCGCCGTTGTGGGCAAAGAACCAGTAGCGGCCCCACAGTTCGCGTACAAACGGGTGGCAGTTTTCCAGGGTTACGGCCCCCACCGTGGCCTTGCGCACATGGGCCACCACGTTGTGGCTCTTGATGGGGTAGCTGCGCAGCATCTGCGCAATGGCCGAGGTAGACGCGCTTTCCTTGTCCACGAAATAGCGTGCGGCCTTGCCGGGCTGGTCACCTTCGCTTTCGAAGAAGGCGATGCCCCAGCCGTCGGCATGGTGGTCGGTGCAGCCTCCCCGTTGCGAGAAGCCGGTAAAACTCAAGGTCAGGCTGGCGGGCAGCCTGCTGTTCATCCCAAGCAATTGGCACATGGGCTCAGTGTAACGAATTTGATAGCAGCAAAGCCGCTAGACTGCTCGCTTTTCCTCTGCATTTACCGCTTTGAAGACTCCGTCAGCCTTGTCCATCACCCCTCCAGACGTACGGTGGGGACTGCGTGCGCTCGTGCTGCTGCACGTGCTGGTGGGTGCCGCCATGGGTCTTTCGGTGGATGAGGCGCATTACCTGCTGTATGCGCTGCATCCGGCCCTGAGTTACTTCGACCACCCCCCCCTGGTGGGTTGGGTGCAGTGGCCGCTGGTAGCGCTGGGCCTGCCCGATGCGGTGCTGCGCGTGGTACCTACGCTTGTGTGGTGGGGTACGGTGGTGGGCACCTACCAATTGACGCAAAGCCTTTTGGCCGACTTGCCGTTGGGTGCTCAGGAAAAAGAGGGTGCTGCCCGCTGGGCGCTGGGCGCTTTGTTGCTGGCACCGCTGTTGCACATTCTGGGTATCGGGCTGCTGCCCGATACCTTGTTGATGGCCTTGACGGTGGCTATCGTGGCCCAGACTTGGCGCCTCATGCGCACACCGCTGGCGTCGCACTGGGGGCCCTGGCTGGTGTTGGGCGCCTTGCTCGGATTGGCTGGTTTGAGCAAGTACACCGCCATATTTGCTGCGGTGGCAGTGGCCCTGTGTTTGCTACAAGCCCATGGCGTGCGGGTGTTGCGGCAGCCAGGACTTTGGGCCGCGGTTGTGGTGGCGTTGGCCTTGGTACTTCCAGTGGTGGTGTGGAATGCCCAGCACCAATGGGTGTCGTTCACCTACCAGGCCAACCATGGGGCTGGCGGGGGCTGGAAGCCGCTGGAAGTGGCGCGTTTTTTGGTGGTGCAGTTGCTGGTCTACGGCCCCCTGATGGTGGCCGCCGTGGCCGGTTGGCGCTTGGCACCCCCTGCGTTGCGTCCCTTGGCTTGGTTCTTTGTATTGCCGTTTTCCGTGTTGGCCTATCTGTCGGGCGGGGGTACCAGCTTGCCCCACTGGACGGCACCGGCATGGGTGGCCGCGGCACCGTTTGCAGGCTTGGGCTTGCAGCGTACTGCTGCAGCGGGCCATCGGGCAGTGCTGCAGGTGGTGGGGGCTTTGCAGGCCTTGCTGGCCGCGGTGCTGGTAGGACTCATGCTCAGTGCGGGGTGGCCTGTGGTGGCGGCCAATGAGGACGCCGTGGCGCCTGTTGCCAACCCCTTTGCCGACCTGCATGGGTGGAGCCAGGCAGGCGCGGTGGCGCGCAAGCTGGCCGAAAAAGAAGGACTCCCTGCCGTGGCAGTGCAAAACTGGACGCTGGCCAGCCGCCTGGGCTGGTACGCGCAGCCTTTGCCGGTACAGGTGCTGGAAGACCGGTTCGACCAGTTTGACCTGTGGGCGGGCGACATCGCACAGGGGGGAGATGCGCTTCTGGTGGACTGGTCGCATATGGCCTACGAGGTGCCCATGGCGCCCCATGGGTTTACACGCTGCTCCCTGTTGCACACATTGCCGGTGCAGCGCTGGGGCCAGCCTGTGGCAAGCTTCCGGTTTTATGCCTGCCGTGGCTGGGAGGGCACACCGCAGCCGGTGCTGACGAAAAGACACGCTCCATGAATACCTCCTTGTTGACCGCGCGCGGTAGTTTTTCGCCCTGGCTTTGGTGCGTGCCCGTCATCGTTTTTCTGCTGGGTGCGCCGCTCTGGTTGCACGTGTGGGAGCCGGTGCTTTTTGTAGCACTCAACCAGGCCTTTGCGGTATTGCCGCCAGGTATGTGGACCGCGTTGTCGCTGCTGGGCAATGCCTGGGGGGTATTTGGCGTCACCGCGCCGTTGCTGGTGTACGCACCGCGTTACCTGTGGGCGTGGCTCTGCGCGGCGCCGTTTGCCATTGTGTTTGCACGCGGGGGCAAGGCATGGATCGAGAGCCCACGCCCCGCTGCGGTGTTGGACAACGCACTCATGCAGATCGTGGGGGAGCCCATGCACAACGTCTCCATGCCCTCGGGGCATACGCTCACCGCATTTGCCGTGGCCAGTGGCATTTACTTTGCACTGCCCCAGGCGCGGCGATGGCGCTTTGCCTGGTTGTGGCTACTTGCATTGGCCACCGGGCTTTCACGCATCGCGGTGGGAGCGCATTGGCCGGGTGACGTGGTGGTAGGGGCTGCGCTGGGGGTGTTGAGCGGGCTTTTGGGCCAATACCTGCTGGTACGAGTGCCTGCGACGTTTTTGCAGCCTACGGGCTGGGGCCTGCGAATCGTTGCACTGTTCATGGCGGCGGCAGCCTACAACCTGACGGTTGAAGCCTTGGACTTTGCGGAGAACCAGCTGGTGCAGGATGCACTGGCGGTCGTGATTGTGGTCACACTGGCGGTGTTTGCGCGGCGCACGCTGCGCAGGGCGGGCTAGCGCCCAAGAAGAGGCTGGCTCAGGGTAAATGCGATAGCCCCAGCGCGGCCATGTGTAGATACTCATGATGGGCCTGGGGTCGGGGCAGACAAATTTTCAGTGGAGGTGAATCCATGCAATGGATGAAGCGTGCGATAGGGGCGGTGCTGGTACTGGCACTTTTGGCAGTTTCCGTGCTGGTGGTGTACATGCTGCGCACCATGCCGGTGCTCGATGGCCAGCTTGCCGTGGGGGGGCTGGGTGCACGCGTGGAGCTGCGCCGCGATGGGGCCGACGTTACCCACATCCGTGCCCAAAGTGGGCCGGACGCGTGGTTCGCGCTGGGCTGGGTGCATGCGCAGGAGCGAGGCTGGCAGCTGGAGTTCAACCGCCGTGTTTTGCGGGGGCAGCTTTCGGCCGTGTTTGGCGAAGCCACGCTCGATACCGACAAGCTCATGCGCACCCTGGGCATCGTGCAGTCGGCACAACGCCAGTGGGAAGGTTTGCCCGCGTCGGCCAAGGAGGCCCTGCAGGCCTACAGCGATGGCATCAATGCCTTCCATGCCGGCAACAAGCGCCCACTGGGGCCGGAGTTTGCTTTGTTGGGCATCAAGCCTGGGCGCTGGGAGCCGGTGGACAGCGTGGGCTGGTCGCTCATGATGGCGCTGGACCTGGGGGGCAACTGGGGCAACGAGTTCGCGCGTTTGTCGTCTGCCCAGGTGCTGGACAACCAGCGTTTGTGGGAGCTGATTCCGCCGTACCCCGGCGAAAAACCGGCTGCCACCAAAGACTTGCCTGCCTTGTACAAAGAGCTGGGCATTTATCGCAACCCAGGCCCCGTGGTAAATGCTACTAATTCAGGAGCTGTTACCGCATATTCCACGGGGGCTGGAGGCCAAAAAGGCACTGAAAGTCCGATGCAAATGGCAGCCTGGTCGCAAGAGTTTGGTGACTCCATCGGCACGGTGGAGGGCAAGGGTAGCAACAACTGGGTGGTAGCCGGTGCCCGCTCGGCCACCCGCAAGCCTCTGCTGGCGAATGACCCTCACCTGGGTCTGGGGGCCCCCGCCATCTGGTACTTCGCGCACCTGGAAACGCCGGAGTTCAATGCCGTGGGTGCTACCTTGCCGGGCCTGCCTTTTGTGGTGCTGGGGCGCACACAGAAAGTAGCCTGGGGCTTTACCAATACCGGCCCCGATGTGCAGGACCTGTACCTCGAGTTCATCCACCCCGAAAACCCCAAGCTTTACCGCGTGCCCGATATCAACGGCAGCCCGGCCTGGGAAAGCTTCAAGACGCGCAAGGAAGACATCACCATCAAGGGCAAACCGGGCGTGAGCATCACGGTGCGTGAATCCCGCCATGGCCCGGTCTTGAGCGATGTGCAAAAAAGCCATGCCGAGTTGTTGGACACCTCGCGTTTTGTCCTGGCCTTGCGCTGGAGTGCGCTGGACGCGGACAACCAGACCGTGCTGGCCGGGCTGGAGGGCAACAAGGCGCAGTCGGTAGAAGAACTGCAGCAGGCCTACCGCCACTACCACTCCCCCATGCAAAACGTAGTCATGGCCGATACCAGCGGCAAGATTGCCTACCAGGCCTTCGGCAAGGTACCGCTGCGCAAGCCGGGCAATGACATCCGTGGCGTGGCCCCTTCACCGGGCTGGGATGCCCGCTACGACTGGGACGGCTGGATCGCGCTGGAAGACACCCCCCAGGACAGCGGTGCCAAAGGCTGGATTTCTACCGCCAATCAGCGCGTGACCCCACCGGACTACCCCCACTTCATGGGACAGGACTGGGCCGTTCCCTACCGTTTCGAGCGCATCGAGGCAATGCTTGCGCAGCATGCACGCCACGACCTTGCGAGCATGCAGGCGATCCATGCCGACACCTACTCTGCGGCAGCCATGCGGATACTGCCCTACCTGAAACAGGCGCAAGGCAAGCACCCGCTGGCCCTTGCTGCGCAGGCAGAAATCCAAGATTTCAACGGGTTCATGTCGGCTGACAAAACAGCTCCCTTGATTCTGGTGGCGTGGGCCGACGAACTCACCCGCGCTCTCGTGACGCCGCGTCTGGGTGAGTTGCGCATGAAAGCCTTGTACGGAAAACGCCAGTTCCGGGCCACGTTGGAGGCCGCACTGGAACGCAACGACGAATGGTGGTGTGGCGCCGGTGGCTGCGCGGCGCAGTCCTCCGCTGCGCTGGACCGTGCGCTGGAGCGCCTGCAGCGCAGCTATGGTGCCGACATGCAGCAGTGGAAGTGGGGCAACGCCCACGCGGCCCGCAGCACCCACAACCCGTTTGACAAGGTGCCTGCTTTGGCACCGCTGTTCAATGTGGTCACCCCCAGCGGCGGCGATGCCTTTACCGTGAACGTGGGCCAGTACTGGCTCAACGATGAAAAGCACCCCTTTGCCAACCGCCATGCGGCCTCCCTGCGCGCGGTGTACGACCTCTCCAACCTGGAAAACTCGCAGTTCATTTACCAGACGGGCCAAAGCGGGCTGGCGTATTCAGACCGCTATGCCGACATGGCCGAAGAGTGGGCGCAGGTGAAGTACCGGCCCTTGCAGATGAAACCCGCAGCGGTCAAACACATGCTGCTGCTGGACCCCTTCGCTGCCCCCAAGTAAACCGTTCACATTTTTGTACCAAGGAGAACGACCCATGCGCCAATATCTGTTTGGAACCGCAAGTGTTATGGCGCTTGTGCTCTCGGGCTGCGCCACCGTAGGCAACGCCCCGCCTGCTGCACCGCCTGGCGTGGTCAAGCTCACCGTGCTGCACACCAACGACCACCACGGCCGCTTCTGGAAAAACAACGACGGCGAATACGGCCTGGCCGCACGCAAGACGCTGATTGACCAGGTGCGCAAGGAGGTGGCGGCGCAGGGCGGTCACACCCTGTTGCTCGACGGCGGCGACGTCAACACCGGCGTGCCCGAGTCCGACACCCAGGACGCCGAGCCCGACTTCAAGGGCATGAAAGCCATTGGCTACGACGCCATGGCCGTGGGCAACCACGAGTTCGACAAGCCCCTGCCCGTGCTCCACAAGCAGATCGGCTGGGCCGGTTTTCCGGTGGTGTCGGCCAACATCTACAAAGATGGCAAACGCCTGTTCAAGCCCTACGAAGTCTTTGACCGCGGTGGCCTGAAAGTGGCCGTGCTGGGCCTCACCACCGACGACACCCGCAAGATGGTGGACCCGGCCAACATCGACGGTGTGGAATTCCGCCGCCCGGCTTCTGAGGCTGCGGCGCTGATTTCCGAGCTCAAGGGCAAGGCCCATGTCGTCATCGCCGCCACCCACATGGGCCACTACACGGACGGGCGAAGCGGCGTGAACGCCCCCGGTGACGTGGAGATGGCGCGCGAAGTGAAGGGGCTGGACCTGATCGTGGGCGGACACAGCCAGAACCCTGTGTGCATGCTGGAGCAAATGGGGGCTTCCAAGCGCAATGACGCTTATGTGCCCGGCACTGCCTGCCAACCCGACCGCCAGAACGGCACCTGGATCGTGCAGGCCCACGAGTGGGGCAAGTACGTGGGCCGGGCCGATTTTGAATACGCGGGCGGCGAACTCAAGCTGGTGAAGTACGCGCTCTTGCCTGTGAACCTGGTGAAGACCGTCAAGGGTGCCGACGGCAAGGACAGCAAGCAGCCCTACACCGAAAAGATCGCCGAAGACCCCGCCCTGCTGGCCCTGCTGCAGCCCTACCAGGACAAGGGCCGCGCTGCGCTGGACGTGGTGGTCGGCGAGAGCGACGGCGTGCTCAATGGCAAGCGCGACGACGTGCGTGCCAAGCCCACCAACATGGGCGTGTTCATCGCCACCGTGATGATGCAAAAAGCCAAGGCGGACCTTGCCATCATGAACAGCGGCGGCGTGCGCGACAGCATGCCCGCAGGCAAACTCACCTACAAGGACGTACTGAAGGTCCAGCCCTTCGGCAACATGGTCTCGGTGGTGGAGCTCAAGGGCAGCGAACTCAGCGCCTACCTGGAGGCCGCCATGAAGATGAGCGCAGGCTCGGGCGCCTTTGCCCAGTTTGCGGGCGTGCGCATCGTGGCCGAAGGCGGCAAGCTGGTGAGCGCCACCGTGCGCGGCGCCGCCATCGACCCCGCCAAAACCTATCGCCTGGCCCTGAACAACTTCCAGGCCAACGGCGGTGACGGCTACCCCAAGCTCAGCACCCACCCGGGCTACGTCAACACCGGCTTTGTGGACGCGGACGTGATGCGCGAGTACCTCAGCAAGAACAAGGTCCGCGTGGCCGACTTTGCACCGGGGGATGCGGTGGTAAGGCGCTGAGCAGTGTGGGGCTGCAGGTTGAATTTGGTGTCAAATTGGCCTTTTGCCCTCGTGGATATTGCGTAAACAGCTTCTAATTTCGTAGCAATTCGTGTCGGATTCAGCACTATGCGCGTCGCATTATTTGTCACCCTCGTCGCTGCGATCTTGTCAGCTTGTTCGTCTGACCAGCTCTATGCTGCGGGTCGCAATGCCCAACGCGCTGAATGTCTGAAACAAGCGGACAGTGCTGCACGTGACCGGTGCCTCAAAGACGCTGGCATGTCCCACGACGCGTACCAAAGAGAAGCCGATGCGGCGCGCAAATAGGCTCCTCGCATCGACCACCCGCCCCGCTGTGCATCGCACACGGACGCCGGTAGTCCGCCTAGCCGCCGTTGAGGGTGGGCGTTAACCCACCACGCCCACACTACTGCGCCGGTACTCATCCGGCGTCACCCCCGCCAGGCTGCGAAACATGGCGATGAAGGCGGAGCTCGACGCATAGCCCAGGTCGTGGGCGATGTTTTCCACGGATTCTCCGGCCAGCAGCAGCGGCATGGCTTTCACCACGCGCAGGCGCTGGCGCCACTGGGCCAGGGTCATGCCCAGCTCGCTTTGGGCGCGGCGCATCAGGGTGCGCTCGGTGGTGTGCACATGGTCTGCCCACTGCGCCACGGTGCGTGCATCGCCGGGCTCGGCCATCAGCGCCTCGATCACCGGGGCGAGCAGCGGGTCGTTCGAGCTGGGCAGGTAGCTGCCGGCCTGGCGGGCCTGGCCGATCTGGTCCAGCGCCACCTGCAGCAGCCGGGTGTAGGCCGGGGTGTGGGGTACGGGGGCAGGCAGCAGGCGCAGCTCTTCCAGCACGGCACGCAGCAGGGGGCTCACACGCAGGGCGCATACCTGCTGCGGCAGGCCGGTGGTGAGTTCCTGGTTCACGTAGAGCGAGCTGAAGTGCACGGCGTGCCGGTTCAGTCCGCGGTGCGCCACATTGGGTGGTAGCCACAGGCCGCACTGTGGTGGCACGAGGTAGCGGTGCTGCTGCACTTCCACCTCCATCACCCCGCGGAAGGCGTAGACGAACTCGCCCCAGTGGTGCTGGTGGTGCGGGTAGGCGGCGTCGGCCGGCAGCTCGGCTGCGCGGAAGTACAGCGGACTGGGCAGTGCATGGCTGAAGGGCGACTGCGCCAGGTGTTTGGGTGCGCGCGGCGCGCTGCGGTTTTTTTGGCGGTGTGGCGGCATGGCTTGTCGTATTTTCGTTATATGGCTTTAAACGGTCAATCCGACAATACCCGCCATCGCTAGTGAGGACAATTTTGGAACCACGACAACCCCTCGACGGCCGGGCCGTCGCCATCATGCTGGTGCTGTGCCTGTTGTGGGCCATGCAGCAGATAGCACTCAAGGCCACGGCCGAGGATTTTTCCCCCGTGCTGCAGATCGCGCTACGTTCGGCGGTGGCGGCGGGGTGTGTGTGGCTGTATATGCACAGCCGCGGCGAACGCATGGATTTCTCGGGCGGCATCTGGAAGCCCGGCATGGTCATCGGCTTGCTGTTCGGCCTGGAGTACCTGCTGGTGGGCGAGGGCCTGCGCCTGACCTCGGCCGCGCACATCGTGGTGTTCCTGTACACCGCGCCCATCTTCGCGGCGCTGGGGCTGCATTGGAAGTTGCCTTCGGAAAAGCTGCTCCCCTTGCAGTGGCTGGGTATCGCGCTGGCCTTTGCCGGTATTGCCGTGGCCTTTGTGGTGCGCGACGCGAGCAGCCCACAGGGCGACCTGGCCCAAGTCATCCTGGGGGATCTGCTGGGCTTGCTGGGTGGGTTGGCCTGGGGCGCCACCACGGTGGTCATACGCGCCACGCCGCTCACGCGCCTGTCGGCCAGCCAGACGCTGATGTACCAGCTGCTGGGGGCCTTTGCGCTGCTGCTGCCGGCTGCCTTGGTGCTGGGGCAAACCACGTTCAATCCCACGCCCTTCGTGCTGGCCGAGTTCGCGTTCCAGTGCTTCATCGTGTCGTTTGCCAGCTTTCTGGTGTGGTTTTGGCTGCTGCGGCACTACCTGGCTTCGCGCCTGGGGGTGTTCTCCTTCCTCACGCCCCTGTTCGGGGTGGTGCTGGGCGCCTGGCTGCTGGGCGAGCAGATAGAAAGCGCCTTTGTGGCCGGAGCTGCCATGGTGCTGGCAGGCATTGTGCTGGTCAGCCGCGGCGGCGCGGCCCGCAAAGCGTGACCTAAGGCACACAAGGCGCCTAAACGCAGCGTTGTCACCGCGGCGGCGCTTGAACGGCTCTGCGCTGCGGCCTATACTGACCTTGACTTGGGTTAAGGGTTCCTGTGGTGCCCAGCCTCTGGCCAGGGAGTGTGCAGTGTGACAACAAGTGCATGGATCACGGACCGCCTGAACCGTTGGGCCCAGGCGCGGCACGCCCTGCGCCAGGACTACGCGGCTGTGCAGGACGCTGCAGCGGTCGAATCGATGCGCCGCATCCAGCGCACCTTCTGGGCGTTCGGGCCGATCGAGCTGGTGCTGGCCCTGTGGTACCTGGCCTACCCCGTGCCCGCCGACCGCCCGGACCTGCAGGACTGGGCCCATGCCCTGCTGGCGCTACACCTTTTTACAGCTGCGGTGACGGCCGTGCTGGTCGTGGTGGTGGGGCGTTTCCTGCGCCAGGATGCGTCCAGCTCGGCCTCGGCGGTGCGGCTGCAGATGGCCATGTGCTTCACCTACCTGATGTATGGCGTGGCCGTGTCCTACCTCGACATCCACGTGGGCGGGGTGCAGGCCTTCATCCTCATCTGTTGCGGTGTGGCAGGGCTGTCGCTGATGCGGCCGTCCATCTCGATCACCATTTACGGTGTAACCCTGGTGGTCATGGTCGCGGCGCTGCAGCTGGGCGTGGAGCCAGGGGCCCAGCGCGCCATCATGGTCATGAACTCGGTGATTGCTGCCGTGCTGTCCGTGGTGCTGTCGGCCATCATCTTCCACCAGTACGCACGTGGCCTGCTGCTGCAGCGCGAGCTGGCACTGCTGGCCTCGCAAGACCCCCTGACGCTGTTGCCCAACCGGCGCGAAGTACTGCTGCGCATCAACCAGGCCGTGGCCATGCGCAAGCGCAGTGCGCAGTCGGGAGCGCTGCTGTTCATCGACCTGGACCATTTCAAGGTCATCAACGACACGCGCGGCCACCAGGTGGGCGACCTGCTGCTCAAGGAGGTGGCGCAGCGCCTGAGCGGTTGCGTGCGCATTACCGACACCGTGGCGCGGCTGGGGGGTGACGAGTTTCTGGTGCTGCTGGACAACCTGGCCCCGGACCTGGGGGTCGCCAGCCGCGAGGCCGAAACGGTGGCGCGCAAATTCATCGACGCACTCAACCGCCCCTGCACCATCGACGGCACCGATGTGCAGAGCAGCCCCAGCATCGGCATTGCCATGGTGCACGACGGCACCAGCGACGCCAACGAGCTCATGCGCCAGGCCGACCTTGCCAT
>JACCDZ011246246.1_pt1 | contig 11365 bp, 18 predicted proteins | sample 7449551 | NCBI WGS metagenome assembly JACCDZ01 (sample SAMN15323452, study PRJNA562643) | freshwater metagenome | isolation source: river surface water | place: USA:Blue River Watershed | collected 2017-08-18
AAATAGCTCTGTGAAATTAAGAGATGTTGTGAAATTATCAAGACCCAATCCAGAATTAACCGAAGATCCAGATCTTTTCAAAAAAGTCATAGAATCTAGATTACCAAAAATTCAAACTGCTCAAACAGTTAATGCTGCAGGCACAGGAGAATCAAGAGCAGAAAATTATAAACAAATGCTTCAAGAAAAGAAACTTGGATATATGGCTGCTCTTAAAAATATCAGAAATATTTTACAATCTGGAGCAGATTCAGAAACAATAGATTTACTTTGCGATTTATTAAAAAATGAAAATGCTTGTTTAAAATCTAAATGTTTGCCATTTAGATACACAGATGCGTATGCTGAAATTAAGAAGTTGAATTTAGACTCTTTCTTGATTAAGAAGTTGTCTCTAGCTATTGAAGAAGGATTTAAAATTTCATCTAGAAATATTGGTATTGCAGAACCAGGAGAAAAGGTTGCTATTCTTCTTGATGAATCGGGAAGTATGCAAGGACAACCATTCGATGTTGGTAAATCTCTTATGGCTAGTATGCTTTGCGGGTTAGATAAATCTCTTACAATCGGGTATTTGTGGGCTCATCAAGCTAGAGAAGTTTCTGTAAATGGAAGTCCTTTTGATTTTATCGATAGAACTTGGACTCAAGGAGGAGGAACAAATTTAGGTAGCGCGTTCAAGAAGTTGATAGACACTCGTACGAGCGTCGATAAGATTGTAGTATTCACAGATGAGCAGCAAAACTACTTTGGAGATTTACACGCAATGGTTCGGGAATATAGAAAAATTAATCCTCGTGTTAAAATTCTTTTCTGGAATCTTGATGGATACAATGGAGGAACGCCTCTAAGATTATCAGATAGTATTCTTGAAGTTTCAGGATTTTCAGATAAATTGTTAGAAGTTGCAGGAAATATGTTGAAATTCGGAGATCTAAACTATCTTGTAAAAGAAATCGAATCTATCGTTCTATAAATAAAAAGTATATAAATATTTCCAAAAGGAGTATTTATATGCTAACATCTAAATTCAAAACAGTCAATCAACTCAAATTACACTTGTACTTACAAGATTATCTAACTTCGGATGATTTTTCTCATCCAGATAGAGAATACCTATTCTTGAAAAATGACACTATAACGCTTAAAAGAATCGATGGCATCGACGAACCATTCGATTTTGAAAAGTTCAAGCACCTCGATTTTAGAAATATAAATAATTTAGATAAACAAAATTAACATAAAGGATTAACATGGGTAAAACGCCAGCACAAATTGCAGCAGAATTTTCGGATATTCAAGAATTATATGCGAAAGAAGGTCAAAAGGTGTACTGTTTAGATACGAATATCCTCCTTGACGATCCTTCGAATATCGTGAAGTTATACGATAACGGTAATATACTTTTATTGCCAGAAATAGTTATTGACGAAATGGATGCTAAGAAAAGTGGGTTGACGGAGTTAGGGTACAATGCAAGACAATTTGCTAGATTTCTTGAAGAAGCTGAAATTATTAGCAAAGAACAAAAAGGTGATTTGTTGTTTATTAAAACAAGAATAGAATCGTTAAATATTGAATTATATATTGTTTCTAAACAAGAATATAAATGCGAAACTTCTAAAGTAGCTCTGAATATTCTTAATGATAGAAAGATTCTTGAGATTGCTTCGGACGCAAGTACAATATTTCCGGATTTAATCTTCATCAGTTTAGATATTATGGCTAGAACAAGAGCTTTGAGTTTAGGTATCGATACAGAAACTCTTAAAGGTAAAGACCAAAAGTTAGAATTTGAATTTCATAAGACTATAATGGTTGATAATGTTAAAATCATTAAAGATGGAACAAAAATTTCCGATATTGATGCAGAATATAAACCTGAAAATTATTCATATACTCTTGAAGATAAAGATTCTGGGCAACAAAGATTATTTTATGTACAAAACGACCATTTATTTGAAGTTGACGAATCTACGCTGGAAAAACAAAGCGTTAAACCAATCAATAAAGAACAAAAATTCTTTAGTAATTCTATATTAAGTGGTATTGCCGATGTTATTATATGTGATGCCAAGGCTGGTGCGGGTAAAACGCTTTTGGCTCTGAGTGCTGCCATGAGATTAGTTAAATTAAAACAATATAGTAAAATCATTTACGTGAGAAATTCTATTGAGAGCACAGACAAGGGAGAAGATGTAGGTTACCTTCCAGGGCTCGAAACGAAGTTTGAAATATATAATCATCCTTTATTCGACAGTTTGAGATATATCGCTAGAAGCGAAATTAAAAAATCAAAAGCAAATACTCCTAAATCTAGAGCAGACGCTAAAGAACAAGAAGATGCTGTGAAAGAAAAGGTAGATTCGTATACAAAAGAATATAATATAGAAACTTGCTGGATTGGAGAGTTAAGGGGACGTACATTCGATAACGCGGTTATTATATTAGACGAAGCTCAAAATTTATCAGGAAAATCAACTTTACTAGTAATTTCTAGAATCGATAAAACTTGTAAATTAGTTGTTGTTGGTTCTAATAAACAAATCGACAACATGTATACTAATAAATATATAAATGGATTAAGTACTCTTTTAAAAGCATCTAAAGAAAAACACCCAGAAGTAACATTATTTGCGGGAGAGTTGAATAAAGTTGTTAGAGGACCAATTACAGAATTTGCGGAAAGAATTTTTGCACAAAAATAAAATTAAAGGTTAAAGATGGAATTCATATTCGTAGGAGCTATTGCGATTAATTTTGCTTTAGCTCTTTATTTCTTAAAGAAAAAATCAAAATGTCCAATAGAAGATTATTATATTAAAAGTGGATACACGTTGAATGTTCATAAATTTAAAAATAAAATTAAAGGTTAAAGATGAAATACACATACAGCACTAATATGATGGGACCTATGATGCATTGGTACGAGAGTAATAATATTCCTTATACTATACGAATTGCAAATAATAAGTTTACTAATTTTAAAGACGAAGAAAGAAAATGTTATGAACAATGGTATGGTGGAAGAATCGATATTTATGGAGGACCAGGATATCCAGATGAAACTGGATTACCAATTATGTCTGGAGAAAGTTATGCGATATTTTCTCGATGGTTAGAAACTTATTCGTCCACAGAATTGAAATCTTTTGAAGAATTAAGAGAATTATTTGAAACTCAAGAAAATTTTAAACTCGTAATATTTGACGAGACCAAGGAATAAAAATGACAAAAGAACAATCGAATCTCAGAAGCATTTACGGTACTTTTAAAAGTATTACTAACGAATTAGATTCAAAAACAGTTTCTCCAGAATTTTGGAAGAAAGAACAAGAAAACATCCTAAAAGCAGTAGCTGAAGGCAAAAAAGATGAAAGAATCTATGAGAATGACTCCTGAGAAATTCCATCAACCATTTATAATATAAATAATATAAATCATGGAGATTAATATGACTGAAAAGAAATTACAAGAATTATTGGAGTTCGTTAAAGATGAGTGTATTCGAGAAAAGATTAATATCCTAGTGGTATATAGAGTTCTTCATATCATCAAAACATTCTTCAAGAAATAAAATTAATATTCTTTATATTATAATTATATAAATTTAAGAACTAACGGCAAAGATTACATCTATTATACAGAAAACTATATCTTTGCTAATTTTGTCTTAATAATGAGCCTAAGTGGCTCTGCTCATCTTGGAACAAGAGTAGAAATAGAGTTATAAAATATTTCGAACGAGCAAAACTGCATAGTAATATGTAGATGAGTTAAAAGCTCTGATATAAATTAACGATTTATATCGAATATAAACAATACCGTTTAGGTATACTTATCTTTTTAAGAGTAAAATTCAAGTGGATTTGAATAAGTAAAGCTTAATGGAAACATTAAGAAGTTCATAAGCGAACTGATATAAATTAACGATTTATATCGAATAAATTTTAAATATAAAAGAATTACAGCAATAAAATACATCAAAAATTAAAATACTAGAATTGATTAAGTTCGATTTAATTCTCTCTGAGATATTTTTCGTTTAGATTAAAACGAATATTTATTACTTAGATTAAAGTAATTATTGAGACTAGAAAGTGTCTGCCTAGAGATGAAGCTGTTAGCTCTCCGGGTAAATAAACAGCGGGATCTCTACATATTAGCATCTGTCAATTTTATTGCAATTTTATCTTTTATTAACAAACGTTAAACCTCTGTTAGAACTTATCACAAGGTCTTTTTACGTTTAACTTTTTTCATAAAGTTTGATTAGTACTTCAACATAATCGTTATTGGCCAATCCGGAGCCTTAGATGGATAAAACTACCAATTAACGCAGGAAGATTAGGTCAAGTCTAACTCCTACGACCAAAATATACGTCAATCGACAAAATAAATCAACATACGAAAGGTATAAATGAAAAAATTATTATTAAGTTCTGTTCTTGCAGGATTATTAGTTACAAGCGCATCTGCTTGGGATTTCTGTTCAACAGAAAGTCAAATTGCAATAGATACAGGAGCTATGGGAACTGGAATGTTAATCGCATCAGCTACTGCTGGAGGTGTTCCTGGATTAATCGTAGGAGCTATCGCAAATCAATTATTGTGCGATCCAATCCAAGAAGAAGCAACAGCGATTGATTCTAGCGCAAAAACTCTAGTTCAAGAAGCATTAAAAACAAATGAGATTGCAGGAGCAAAAACAGTATATTTTGATTACGATAAATACACATTAAATGCTAATGCTAAAGAAGATACTGCCGTAACAGCCGGAGCGATTAAAAAAATTGCAGAACCAATTAGAATTGAAGGTAACGCGGATTCTAGAGGATCTGATGAGTATAATTATGCTCTAGGATTAAAAAGAGCAAATGCGGTAAAAACAGAATTAATCAATCTAGGAGTAACAAATCAATTAGAAGTTGTTTCGCTTGGAGAATCTACGCCAGCTTGTACAACTATTGAATCGACTGAAGATTGTTTCGCAAAAAATAGAAGAGTAGATTTTAAAATTTTAAAATAGAAAGGAAAAGAATGATAAGACATGTATTCAATGAAAATAATTTCGGTAAATCTATTTTAGATTTAATCGATGAAATTGTTACAGAAAAAGGAGGAACATCTTTTGGACCTAATAAAAATTCAGAAGATTTAAATGACATTTTTTCTAAAGATTATGATATTTATGAAGATTCGGGAGAAAGACATTTCGAATTTGCTTTACCTGGTTTTGATAAAAAAGATATTAGAATAGAATTAACTAACGATAACTTCATAACCGTCGGGGCTAAAAGAGCAAAAGAGGCTAAGAATTATATTGAAAGAAATTCAGATAATATTAAAAAATATAAATTAGAGTTAACTCCAGAATTAGCTCAAGGAGATTTTAGAACATCTCTAAAAGACGGAATTTTAACAGTTTCCATCAAACCAACAAGATATGATAGAAAATTCATTAATATCGATTGAAAATAACCAAAGCTCGGGAGATTAAATTCTTCTGAGCTTTTTTTATGTCTTTTATCTAGAGATTAATTAAAATATAAGGTTCTTTATAATATAATATCCTATAAAATAAAAGGAATTATATGCATCAGACGTATTACACGAATCATAAATTGAAACTCGGATTATGTTGTTTATTTCACAAAGAACCAATTAAATTCAAGACTTATACCCGTTCTGTTCTAGAAAAATTACCAGATTCAGATAGAATTGATAAAATATTATCTGTTATTTCGCATAATATCAAGACTCTTCAAGAAGCTATTGACTTTTGTGATGAATACGAAATAGAATCATATAGATTCAGTTCAGATTTATTTCCTCATTTCGATTACATTTCTAGTATTCTCTCTGATAGAGATATGTCTTGGTTATTAAATAAATTAAAAACCACAAATACGCGTGGTATCAAATTATCTTGTCATCCTGGGCAATTTGTTAATTTAGGTTCTCCAACGCTGGAAGTTCAGCAAAATTCGCTTTCAGAATTAAACTATCATCATAAATTATGCGAAGCTCTAAATTCAAAAGAAATAAATATACATATAGGAGGAATCTATAATGATAAAGAATCAGCTAAAGCTAGATTTATAGAAACTTATAGAAATAATAATTTAAAAAATATCACTATAGAAAATGATGAATTATCTTATTCTGTTGAAGATTGTCTGGAAGTAGCTAAAGAATTAAATATTCCAGTTACTTTCGATTTACACCATCACAGATGCCATCTTTTAAAACCAGAATATGTGTCAGAATATACAGAACATGAACTATTCTTAAAATGTAAGAGAACTTGGATAGATGCAGGTTATAACTATATGAGAATGCACTTTTCTAATCCTAAAATTCAAGAGTACACAACTGCTTCTAAAAGCAGAGGCCATTCGGATATGATTTATGTAACAGATTCTATTCCAGGTTGGTTAAAAGAAGAATCTCTTCATTTTGATATTCATTTAGATATTGAAGCTAAACATAAAGAAACAGCTATATTTGATTTACTAAATAAATTGCATACCTAACAGACCATATATAGCGCAGCTATTGTAACTATCCAGATTAAAATTAAAGTATAAATAATTTTAAAAAGGAGGCTATATGTCTCAATTAGAATTATTAAATGCTTGTACATATATGTATTTTAATCTAGATAGGAAATTATTTCAAAGTACTGAATTTAAAGATGAAATAAAAGAATTATTTGAAAAACATTGGTTCTTTGAAAAAATAAAACAAATTCATATAAAAGAAGAAAAGGATATATTTTTACTAAATAGTGTTATTTTATATATAAAGAACAATAATAAAAAATTATTTTATAGATTATTTCATTATCCTCTAAAAAGAACTGGTAATGCTGAGGTTATGCTTTTTCTCTTGCTTAAAAATTCTTTCTTGAGCAATTCTGGAACTACAGGTAATGATATTATAATTAACGATATTGAATATGAAATAAAGAATTGTATAGTTTCTAAAAAATATAAATCCGATTCTTTGTACTTCAGCAACTTTAAACTAGGTAATGCTTTCTGTGTAAGAAATATAATTAATAATATTGAAAATTATTTTAATAAAATACCTAAAGGTTCGGAGATGGCTGAAGCAAGAAAGGATTCTGAATTTTTAAGATTAGAAGAAGAATATAGAACTACTGTATACGCTGAATATTTTAATAAACACGATTTACTGTTTATAGATAAAAATGGAATTATACAATTTGTTGGAAAAGTACAAAAAGAAAACATTTTTATAGATACTATTACAGAAGGAACTATAAAACCAATGATTTTAATATAGTTTTAATAATAAATGTATTATAATTCTATATAAATAAAAATAAAAAAGTAAAAACAAAATGAAACGAATAAATTTAATTATAGTTAATATACCAAAAAATTTAAATGCATTAAAAATAGTTTTAAAGTATGTCGGTGATGATTCTTGGGATAATTTTAATATGAAAGAATGGGTATCAACCGAAGCTGTAGAATATATTTATTATGATACAACTAGAAAAGATTATAGCTATACTAATTACGAACAGGATTATAATTCTGATTATTTTAAAAGAAAAAATCTTATTAAATTAGATTATAAAGAAATATTATGAATTTAAAAGAATTAGAACAATGGACTAAACAAAGTTTAACTTATTGTGTTGAATTGTGTTATAATAAAAAATCATTTAGTATAAGTTTATTTGGGTCTGAAACATTTTTAAGAAAAGAAAAATGGCATATAGAAAGAGATACTACTGTAAGATTTAAATGTATTGTATTTGATGGATTTTTTACTGAAAATAAATATTATTTTGTATTAGTTAGATGTAATTTAATAGGTTTTTACGATCCAAAAATAGAATATTGTGAAGCTAACAATTGGAATCAAATTGGCCAACAACCTAAATATTTGGTTAGACCTACTTACTACGGAGATCATAAATTTTAAAAGGAACAAAATGGATTGTATAGAAACAATAAAGAAAAATACAGAGAAAAGATTAGCTGAATTAGAAGAAAATATCAATTATCTTAGAACATATAAAGATTCTAAAGAAATTATGCTGAAATTAGAATCATTAAATCCTCAATTTATATATAGTTGTTGTTATCCAATTTTACAACCTTGGGACACGTTAGAAGGAGCTGAAAATAATTATTGCAATTTAAATCAACACATTTTTGATGATATTCAAATTTATATGGATTATGAGATATCTGAATTTGAAAAGTCTTCTAAAGATAGAGTAAATGAGTTATTAAGAAAAAGAGGAGCATTAGAATTACCTTATGAAAAAGAATTTAGAATGAATCTAAATGAAAAAGGAGAATATTGTGATATTTTAAAATTCTTAGATTTAAAAGAAAAAGAAGAAATTCAAAATATTATTATTCATGCTAAAATTTTAAGAAATAACAATAAAGAAGTTAAACTCAATGGTTCTTATTGTATTGATTTAAATGAAAATTTAAAAGGGTACAATAAAGAAAATTTGGAATTTTTAATAAAAGAAGTTCCAGAAACTTCTGAATTAATTAAACTTTAATAATAATAATTATATTATAATTCTATAAATAAAAAGGAAACAAAATGTCAAAAGGTCAATTTAGAAAATACTTGGAGCAAAATGGCTTATACGAGGATGATGCAGGAACTTCATCGGGAGATATAGCTACGTTCACAAGTAAACTAGATATGGTTGGTAGAACAAAACATCTTGAAAAAGGTAAAAAATGCAATAAGCATAGAGTTAGAAATTGCCAAAAATGCGCAGATGCCGCTGAAGATGGTAAATGGAATTAAATGAAATATAAAGAAATTTACAAACAAGAAATGTTAAAATACATCTCCGAAGAAGAATATAATAAATACTGACCAAGAACTCATTTTTATAAATTTAATAGATACGTAATTGCGCTCGGTAAATTTAAACAAACAAATGAAACTGAAGTTGAAATAATCAAAACTCGTTGTAAAGAATACGATATACATAAAATTTGTAACTATATTATTATATTAATTCAAGAAATGTATTCGAGAAGAAATGGTCGGTATAACGAAGATGTATATTTTAGATGCGATAATAAATATGATTTAAGAGATATGTATTTTGAGTTGGAAGATATTGTTGAAATATTAAATCCGTTAGATTTATATGATAAGATTTACGTACATATAGATGAAGACGAGAAGTTATTATTATCGTCTAGATATAAGTTATCAACTAGAGCCGAAGACAGAATAACTGGTAAATTTTTTTACTAAATTAAAATAAAGGATAAATATGATACCAAGTTTCAGAGAGTGGCTGGTTGAAGAGGCAATATTAGAATATCTAGAAAATTATAGAGTATTGAATGAGATGACAAGAGTTTTTGATGGAGATGTAACTGCCGAATTCGTGGATAGAGAACTAATAAAACCGATTCAAAAGGCTGCCATCAATAAAGAAATTCTAGATACGGGTATAAATGTTGACAGTGCAAGATTAATTTATATACCAATCAACAAGACGGATTATATATTTACATTGGCTAATAAAACGAGTATCGTCGGAGCAACTAAACTAGAAAGATTGGGTATAATTGGAGACGATTTATACTATATGATGAAGATAACAAAGAAACTGCAAGACGAAGTTGGTAATATGTTATTTAAATTATATAGAGAGATATCTCTATTTTTAAATATTTACGTTGTTACGGACAACATTCAAAGCGTTAGTAGTTCATCTATTTGGAAAAAGATGTTCAATAATAGAAGTAAATATAATATTAAAGATTTAAAAATACTCGACAACAGCAACAAAGTAATCGATTATTTAGATATCTCCGACATTTGGGGAAAATCTAAAGAATTCGAAGATAAATTAGTAGCAATAAAATTTAAATAAAGGATAAAAATGCAAGAAAAGTCAGAAAGACAAGAAGAACAAGAGAAAAAAGGTCAACCAATAGGAACAAGAGTGTTTAAACTCATAGATGGGTCGTTGGTATTTGGTAGATGCGAAACCGTAATAAATGGAGCAGGAGTAGCGGAAATATTAATAAAATATCCGTATACATCATATCAAGGTGGAATAGTGCAATATTGTGCTCCAGAATTAGCAACAGGTCCAGCCGCAATTCAAATTCATCCAATGAATATTATTTGGCAAACATTCCTAAACGAATTTCCAGAAGCAGAAAAAGCTTATACTGAAGCAACTACTCCAAAATCTAATATCATTACAGATCTTAAAAAACCTATAATTGTTTGATTTATATTCGTAGTATCATACTACGAATATTTTAGTTTTAGAATTATAATTTCCTCTCTCATCAGTAATCTTACAAAGAACTTCAATAGACCCAGAAGCAGAAACAACTAATACTGCTTTATCTTTATTGACATTTATAACGGCTGAACCACTCAAAACAAACCACTCAAACGAAACTTCTCTCGCTGTGCTATCCGCATCTTCCCATATACAAGTTAAATTATTACTCCCTACAACAACATTACTACCAACAATTTCAATTATTCTTGGCGTAGTATCGCCAATTTCTGGAATAAAAATTGTACCATTAGTAGAGACACTGTCTTGAACATCGTAATTCAAAATAGATTTTTTATTGTAATTATTGAATTTATCTTCTTGGGATTCATTCAAGAACATTTTAAATTCCTTGATTCTATCTATGCTCTTAATTGGAGGATAGATATTTCCCTTTATAGATAAACCAACCGTAATATTTAAGATATTATTAGATAATTCTTCGTACTCATTCGGTTCTACTCCAATATCTAGTAATTGTACCGGAATCCTTGTGGGTTCATCTAAATTAGTAGCATCAAATACATCAATATTAATAATTGGATTAAATTTACAAGCTATTTGTTCAATTATCATAGTAGCTTCGTTCATTCCTCTACACATTATAGTTAATTCGTAAGTAAACTCGTAAGGCACAGAATTGTAAAGAAATTCAAAATTAGTTTCATTAGCTTTTGTATTAATCTTAACATTCTTATTTTGAGTTCGTTGTTCGGATCTCATAATAGAACTCCAAGCAAGATTAGCTCTTGGAAGAACATTATAATTACCAGATGTTAATTGCTCGGTAGTATACTCGTCAAGGATTTTAGATTTTTCTTTTGTTGCGAATTTTACTGGAATATTTCTTGCTGTAATTTCCCCAAGCGAATTTTTATACTGTACTTCTAGATCGTTAAAAAGATTCAAAAGAGCTCCGGTATAAGTTCTTATTGTATTGTGGTGATAAAACATTTTATTTCCTTTTTAAATTATTTATATTTAAATATTATTTAAGGTTCTTTATTATATAATTCTTTATAAAATAAAAAGGAA
>JACCDZ010027632.1_pt1 | contig 11362 bp, 11 predicted proteins | sample 7449551 | NCBI WGS metagenome assembly JACCDZ01 (sample SAMN15323452, study PRJNA562643) | freshwater metagenome | isolation source: river surface water | place: USA:Blue River Watershed | collected 2017-08-18
CTGCCCAAGTGCCGGTCCATTTTGCCCGAATGCGTTCAGTGCGCGGAGGCGACCAGCGGTTTGAGCTTTTCGGTGGCGCGGATGCGGGTGCTGGACTTCCAGTCCAGTCGCGATATGTAGGTCTTCGCCCGTTCTTCGGAGCGAAAGGGGCCTGTCACCACCGCGAACTGCCAATCGTCTGCCTGGGCTGTTTTGCGCACTGCGATGAGTCGCGCAGCACCCAGCTCGTTGTGCTTGGCTTTGAATTTTTGAGCCTGTTCAAGGCTGTTGAATGTGCCATGCTCGACCACATAAGTCTCTGCAGGCAGTGTTTTGAACCAGCGTGCGCCCGTGCGTGCGATCTCGGGCAAGGCCTGTTGTGTGCGTGCGGGCGACACTTTGGGGGGTGTCGCAGGCGTGGGCTCACTGACTTGGGGTGGCAACTCTGGTGTCGGCTTGGTGGCTGGCACTTGTGGCGATGCAGTGGAGGCGGGCAAGGCCTCAGGCGCAGCGGCTGGCGCGCTGGCGGCTGCGGCGGCTTGTGCAGCCACAGGTGTTGCAGAGGGTTGGGTGGCTGGCGTGTCCGACGATGACGCCGACATCCAGGCGACAGTTCCCAAAATGGCCGCTCCGACCAAGGCGGCAGCAATAGTGGTGTTTTGGCTGACCTTGTGCGTCAGCGCTTCGGTCACTTCACGTGGCTCTGCAAAAACCTGATCCAACGGGTCAGGGGTGTCCATGGCTTTGTTCAATGGCTTGCCAACCGCATCCAGATCGAGGAAGACGCACTCGGTCTTGGTGTGTTCTTTCCAGGCCTGCAGGGGTTGTTGACTCAGCCAGATCACCCGAAAAGGCAGCGCCGGGAACAATTCGATGAGCCGGAAAATGATCGATTGCTGCTCGGCCGACAGTTTGTCGGCCTGGTCAATGACCCAGATGTGAATGGGTCCCGGCTTGGCTGGCGGTGTCGCCTGTTGTTGCAGATGGGGTGCCACCTCCTGATTCAGCCGGCTGATCAGGTCCAGAAACTCATGACCGCTGTATTCATCGACCTGCACAGCGGCATCGATGGCCCGTACGCTTTCCAGCACGCGTCTGGAAAAGTCTTGCCGCACCGCCTCTGTCTGGCTGATCAGCCCCAGACTCCGGACGTCACTGACCAAGGCGTTGGCCAAATCGATGGGCGTATGGGCAGGATCCATGCGCGTTGGGTCCAGGTTCTCAGATGGCGTTAGAAGATTCATGGCGCTTGATTGTAGAGTCTACAAAAGATGTATTTTGGACCTGTGGGCATGCTCGCAATCCCTGACGAATTGACATCGCGCCGGTGACAGTTTTTCAGGCCCAGCATGGCATCATGGCCAATAAGCAAATTTTATGGAGACAGAGACATGACCCATTCGAACCGCCGTTTTGCACTGAAGGCCGCAGTCTTGGCTTTATCCCTGACGGGGGTGGCGACCATGGCCCAGACCGCCTGGCCCAACAAGCCTGTCAAGATCCTCGTGCCTTTTGCGCCCGGGGGCACCACCGATATCCTGGCCCGGGCGGTTGCGCCCGATCTGTCCAAAGCCTTTGGTCAGCAGTTCGTCGTGGAAAACAAAGGCGGTGCTGGTGGCAACTTGGGCGCTGAAATCGTGGCCAAGTCACCTGGCGATGGCTACACCCTGCTCATGGGCACCGTGGGCACGCACGGCATCAACCGCGCTTTGTATGCCAAGCTGCCCTACGACCCCTTCAAGGACTTCGTGCCCATCACCCTGGTGGCCGGGGTGCCCAATGTGATGGTCGTCAATGCCGAAAAAGCCACGGCCAACAAGATCAACACCGTCAACGACTTCATCAAGTACGCCAAAGCCAACCCCGGCAAGCTGAACATGGCTTCGAGCGGCAACGGCACGTCCATTCACCTAGCGGGTGAGCTGTTCAAAAGCAAGACAGGCACCTTCATGGCGCACATCCCTTACCGAGGCTCCGGCCCGGCCTTGCTGGACTTGGCCGCAGGCAATATGGATGTGATGTTTGACAACCTGCCCTCGGCCATGCAGCTCATCAAGGCCGGCAAGATCAAGGCGCTGGCCGTGACCAGTGCTCAGCGTTCGGCGGCGCTGCCCGATACCCCGACGGTCGAAGAGGCTGCGGGCCTCAAGGGCTTTGAAGCCAGCAGCTGGTTCGGCTTGCTGGCGCCTGCCGGTACACCGCCCGATGTGGTCAGCCGCATCCAGCAGGAAGTGGCCAAGTCCCTGGCCACCCCCGCCATGAAAGAGCGCTTGGCTACCTTGGGCGCCATTCCGAGTGGCAACACGCCTGCACAATTCACCGCGCTCATCGAGAGTGAACACAAAAAGTGGGCCGAAGTTGTGAAAGCCTCTGGTGCCAAAGTGGACTGATGCATGGCCTGGTTTGACGGCTTCGAGCGTCGTACCCTGAGCGTGCAGGGCCTGCCGGTCTCATTTCGGCAGTCATCCGATTGGGCCGTGCAACAGCACCTGCCAGTGCTGGTTTTGCTGCATGGCTTTCCGCAAACCCATGTCATGTGGCACCGTGTCGCGCAGCAGCTCAAGGGCCGTTACCGCCTGGTCATGCCCGACCTGCGCGGCTACGGCGATTCGTCGCATGCGGTGGGCGATGCGCAGCACCAACACTACAGCAAGCGGGCCATGGCCCAGGAGGTGGTGGGGCTGTTCGATGCGCTGGGCGTTCAGGACTTCTATTTGTGCGGTCATGACCGTGGCGGCCGTGTCGCGCACCGGCTGGCGCTGGACCACGCACCACGGGTGCGCAAGTTGTGCGTGATCGACATCGCGCCCACGCTCGACATGTACAGCGGTCATTGGGGAAAACAGCCAGACGCCTCCGGTCCGGTGGCAGACCCGTACTTTGCGTTTGCACAGGCCTATTACCACTGGTTCCACCTGACGCAGCCTGCGCCCTTGCCGGAGTTCATGATCGGCGGCAGCCCCAAGGCGTATTTGCACGCCAAGCTGGGCGGCTGGGGTAGCCAGGGCCTAGGCTACATTGAGCCCGAAGCGCTGGCCGAATACGAGCGCGCATTTTGCAACCCCACATTGAATGAACGCGGCTGGTCCGCAGCCATCCACAGCGCCGCTGAAGACTACCGTGCTAGCGCAGGCATTGACCTGGAACACGACCGCGAAAGCCGTGCACGCGGCGACAAAATCGCCTGCGACACCTTGGTGCTGTGGGGCGAGCGCGGCGTGGTTAATCGCATGTTCAAACCGCTGGAACTTTGGCAGGCCCAGTGCAGCGGCCAGGTGATAGGTCAGGCGGTGCCTGCCGGGCATTTCATCCCTGAAGAGTTGCCTGAAGCCACCAGCGAAGCCCTGGCGCAGTGGATGGTTTGACGGCTGCGTATCACGCTGCTGGCTTGACTCTGTCACCCCCGATCTGATCGGGGGGCCATGCCTTCGGCGGTCATGGATACCCGCTTACGCAGGTATGACATTGCGATGTGTCATACCGAACTGGATCCGGGATCCATCTTCGCTGGGCCTCAAGCCCCGCAGCACTTCTTGTACTTTTTGCCGCTGCCGCACGAGCAAGGGTCGTTGCGGCCAGGCGTGGCGGCCTTGATGAGCTGTTCCACGCGGGGGCCGATGTTGCGCCAGATTTCGCGCAGGTCGTACACCGCCCACAGGGCTTCGCCGTAGGCGTTCAGACGGTTTTCGCTCACGCTGGGTGGGCCGTCTTCAGACAGGGCGGACAAGGTGGGGGTGTCTTCGTCGTCTTCGGTCAGGGCCACAATCGCTTCCAGCGACAGGTCGTGCCATTTGGCGGCGTCCTTGTCTTTGGGGGCGGCCCATTCGTCGGGCCAGTTTTCCACTGCGAACATGAAGCCCAGTGCCCAGACTTGCGCAAATGCGGGGATTTCGTTGTCGTCGATTTCAGCGCGTTCTTCTTCAGGCAGCGTGGCAATCGCACCACGCACGTCCATCACTTCGGGCGCATAGGCCTTGTCGTCGTCCAGCGCCTCGACGGGGGTGTCCAGGGACAGCTTGATTTCGTCAAAACGGCGCTGCCACAAGGCCAGAAATTGCTGGAGCTGGGCATCTTCTGCAAAGCTGCCACCTTCTTCGCCTTCGTCCACACCCAGCAGCATGGGCAGCCATTCGTCCTCCGGGATGGAGCGGCGGCTGCAGACCAGCGCGGCCATGAAGCCTTCACAAAATTCCCACTGCGGTGTTTCTTCAAAACGCTCGCGCAGGTCGTCGAGGATGTTGTCCAGGGTGTCGAAGTCTTCGGCTTGCAAGCCAGCGGAGGTGTTCATGAGGGTTCCTGTATTCAGGCGAGGATTGTAGGGTTCAGCGCGACATCGCAGCGCTCCAGGCGCTTGCGCATGCACAGCACTTGCGCGTCTTTGCTGTGCAGGGCGGCGGTGTGGGCGACGGCCAGGTCAATGAATTTCTGGTCGTCGGGGTCTTTGCAGGCGTAGGGGGCTTTGGGGGCGTCGGGCTGAAGTTGTGCCCAGCGGTCAAAGTGGCCCAATACAGCGCCTGCTGGCAAGCTGCGGTGCGTCAGGCGTCGTGCGATTTGCGGGTAGGCCAGCACGCGAGCCAGCTCTTCGCGCATGGCGGCGGTGGCCAGCCAATGCGTCGTGCCGGTTTCAACGCTCAGGCGCAGTGCCTCGGCCTGCGGGTCGTCGAACACCCACAGGTCGAGCACGATGTTGGTGTCCAGCACGCGCCGTGCGGGGGCGCTGGCCGTCATGGTGCAGGTGTTCCGTTGGCATCCGGGTTGTCGTTGGCCGGGCGTTTCAAGCTGCCCTTGATCATGTCAAAGCGGAACAGGCGGCATTCGATGGGGCCGTTCCACATGGGCACGCGGCGCGATTCTTTCAGGCGCATCTTGCTGGGCAGCTTCAAATCTGGCGTCAGCATCCAGGCGCTCCAGCCGCTGTAGTTTTTCTTCCAGTGGCTGGCCAGCTGGGCAAAGAAGTCGCCGCCGTCGTCGGTCTGGGCGGTTTCGCGGTGGTGGCTCTGGTCGGCTGCGCGGGCACTGGCCAGTGCGCCGGGCTGGAAGCTGTCGCGCCCACGTCCGGCCACACCGGCTGCCGCAATCCGCTCGCCATAGGGCGGGTTGAGCAGCATCACGCCGGGCGTCTCGGTGGGGGGCATGCGCTGCAGCGCATCGCCACCACGGAACTCCACCACGCCCGACACGCCCGCACGTTCGGCGTTGCGCTCGGCAAAGTCAACCATGCGGAAAGCCACATCGCTGCCAAAAATCGGCGCTGTGGGTTCGTGTTCCAGATCACGGGCTTCTTCGATCAGGCCTTGCCAGACATGGTTCTGGAAGGGCAGCAATTTCTCAAAACCGAAACGCCGCTGCAATCCGGGCGCGATGCCGCAGGCGATTTGCGCCGCTTCGATCGGTATGGTGCCACTGCCGCAGCAGGGGTCGTACAGGGGCACGGTCGCGTCCCAGCCACTGGCCGCGATCATGGCCGCAGCCAGGGTTTCCTTCAGCGGCGCATCGCCCTTGTCGGTGCGCCAGCCGCGCTTGAACAAAGGCTCACCCGAGGTGTCGATGTAGAGCGTAAGCGTTTCGGGCGTCACGTGGGCATAGATGCGCACATCGGGCCAGCTGGTGTCCACGCTGGGGCGCTCGCCGCGCTTGGCGCGAAAACGGTCGGCCACCGCGTCTTTGATTTTGAGCGCCGCAAAGTTCAGGCTGGTCAGCGGGCTGTGCTGCGCGGTGATGTCGATCTTGAAGGTTTGCTTGGGCGTGAACCAGATTTCCCAGGCTACCGCGCTGGCGGCGTGGTAAAGGTCGTTTTCGTTGCGGTAATCGGTGACCGACAGCTGCACCAGCACGCGCTGGGTCAGGCGGCTGTGCAGGTTGATGCGCTGGGCATCGCGCCACGAAGCGCGGGCCATCACACCACCACGGCCCGTCATCAGGTCGTGACCGGTCAGGCCCGTGATCTGGTGGATCTCGTCGGCCAGAAAGCCCTCAACGCCGGCGGCGCAGGGCATGAAAAGATGGAGTGAGTTCACGGCGGCAGGTTTCTTAAAGGGTTTTGCGCAGGTTGGCGGGGGCGATCTTCAGGGCTTCACGGTATTTGGCCACGGTGCGGCGCGCGCAGTCGATGCCTTGCTCCTTGAGCATTTCCGAGATCTGGTTGTCCGACAGGGGCTTGGCTGCATTTTCCGCGGCCACGAACTGTTTGATCAAGGCCCGCACGGCGGTGCTCGAGGCGGCATTGCCGCTGTCGGTGCCCAGCCCTGAGCCAAAGAAGTATTTGAGCTCGAAGGTGCCTTGCGGCGTGGCCATGTATTTGGCCGTGGTCACGCGGCTGATGGTGGACTCGTGCATGCCCAACTCGTCGGCAATCTCGCGCAGCACCAGGGGTCGCATGGCCAGCTCGCCTTGCACCAGAAAGTTTTTCTGTCGCTCCACGATGGCCGAGGACACGCGCAAGATGGTGTCAAAGCGTTGCTGGATGTTCTTGATGAACCAGCGTGCTTCCTGCAGGCGCTGCTGCAGGCCCGCGTGCGACTCGCCCTTGCCGCCGCGCAGGGCGTTGGCATAGATGTCATGCACACGCAGCTTGGGCATCACATCGGGGTTGAGCTGGATGCGGAATTTCGGCGCGCCGGTCTTGCGCGTGTTGGTGACGATCACATCGGGCACGATGATGTTTTGCTCGGCCTGCACAAAAGGGCGGCCCGGTTTCGGCTCCAGCCGGGCGATGAAGGGGATGGCGGCTTTGATCACCGCTTCGCTTTGACCCGTGAGCACTGCAAGGCGTTTGAAGTCGCGTTTGGCCAGCAACTCCATGGGCTGGGCACAGACCTTGAGCGCCGCTTGCATGGTCGTGTTGGTCGGGTCGTCCTGCAGCAAGGCCTTGATCTGGATGCGCAGGCACTCGGCCAGATCGCGCGCACCCACACCCACCGGTTCCAGCGATTGCAACAAGCCCAGTGCCACGGTGAAGCGGTGCACCAGTTCGTCGAGTTGTTCGTGGTCTTCGCTGCCCGCCAGACTCGCGGCCAGATCGGGCAGGGTGTCGGTCAGGTAACCGTCGTCATTGAGTGACTCGATCAAAAAGCGCAGCGCGGCGCGGTCGATGTCGGACAGGCGCAACGACAAAGCCTGCCGGTGCAGAAAGTCGGTCAGTGAGCCCGCGTTGCGCGCCAGATCCACTGCGTCGGCGGTGTCGTCGCCATGGTTTTTCCGCGCTCCGGCATCGCCACCCCATTCGCTGTCGTCGGGCCGCATCTCGATGCTGCCGTCGCCGTCCCAGCTTTCGGCCACATCGCTCACCGCTTCGCCTGTGACTTCGCTGGGGCCATCGTCGTGGCTGGATTCGCTGGCGCTTTCGCTCACGCGGTCGCCCAGGCTCACATGGCTGTCGGCCTGCTCCAGACCAAAAGCTTCTTGCGGGGCTTCTTCGTCGCTGCGTTCCAGAAACGGGTTTTCGTCGAGCATCTGCTCGACCTCTTGCGTCAACTCCAGCGTGGACAGCTGGAGCAGTCGAATCGATTGTTGCAACTGGGGCGTGAGCGCCAGGTGCTGCGACATGCGCAGCGAGAGACCGGGTTTCACGCTGGGACTCGCACGTCGGAATTCACTTCAGGGCGCATCACATTCGGAAGTGTTCGCCCAGGTAGACGCGTCGCACATCGGCGTTGGCCACGATCTCTTCCGGGGTGCCTTGGGCCAGCACATGGCCATCGCTGATGATGAAAGCGTGGTCGCAAATGCCCAGCGTCTCGCGCACGTTGTGGTCGGTGATCAGCACGCCAATGCCACGCTGCTTGAGGAAGGCGATGATGCGCTGGATCTCGATCACGGCGATCGGGTCGATGCCCGCAAACGGTTCGTCCAGCAAGATGAAGCGCGGGTCGGTGGCGAGTGCGCGGGCAATTTCCACGCGGCGGCGTTCACCGCCAGACAGGGCCACAGCGGGCGAGTCGCGCAGGTGGTCCACGCGCAGATCGGCCAGCAAAGCATCCAGTTTTTGTTCAATCTCCGCGTTGCTCAGGGCGTGGCCTTGGTCGTCAGTCTGCAATTCCAGAATGGCACGCACGTTCTCGGCTACCGAGAGTTTGCGAAAGATCGAGGCTTCTTGCGGCAAATATGACAGACCCATGCGGGCGCGCTTGTGGATGGGCATGCGCGTGACGTCCTGGCCATCGATCAGGATCTGGCCGCCATCGGCACGCACCAGGCCCACGATCATGTAAAACGAGGTGGTCTTGCCCGCGCCGTTGGGGCCAAGGAGACCCACGACTTCACCTTTGGCCACTTGCACCGACACATCGTGCACCACCTTGCGGCTGCCATACGCTTTCTTCAAGTGCCGAGCTTCCAATCGGCTGCTGCTGGGGGTGTCGCTCATGGTTTTTTGCTTTCGCCCAATTCGGGGCTGGTGCGCAGCACCGGGGTGTTCACAGGGGCCGTTGGAGCGACAGCGTCTTTGCGCGGTGTCAGCACGGCGCGCACGCGCTCACCGCGCCCGTTGCCGGGCTGACCTTTGGCCTGGCCATCGACGGTCATCACTTCTGTGGTGTTGTTGAAGACGATCTTCTGGCCAGTGACTTGGTTGCTGATTTCAGTGCCGCGCAGGATGCGAGCTTCGGCACGCTGGATCAGGGTCATCTGATCGGCTTGCTTGTCGTAGATGGCGGTCTCGGACTCGCCTTCGGTGTATTCGTTCAGGCCTTCGCGCTTTTGCCGAAAGAACACACGCTCCTTGGGGGCAGCCCAGAAGTAGGCGATTTGCTGGCCTTTGCCGTCTTCCTGCACCTCCATGCGGGCAGCGCGCACGACCAAGGTGCCTTTGACGGCGACCACGTTGCCCACAAATTGAGTCGTCATTTTCGACTCGTCGTGGCGCATGTTGTCCGCCTCGATGTTCATGGGCTTGTCCTTGTCGGCTTTTTCGGCATGCGCGGGCCCGCCCGGCAGGCTCAGGCCCAAGCCCAGCAAGGCGAATAAGCGGAGGAAAGGTTTAAAAGGCATGAATCTTGCTCAAGTGTGCTTTTTGATTGTAGGCGCAAGCACCTTCAGATCAGTCTTTCGGCGTTCAATCGCCCGTAAAAAAGCCCGCCAGGAAGCTTCCGGGGCGGGCTTGTGCACCGAATGGGTGCCAAGGCCATATTGGCGAGTGCTCAGCCGCGTGATCGGCTTTGCGCAATCAGGGACTCTGCCACTTTGACGGCGCGTTCCATGCTGCCCGCGATCGAGCCATCGGTGTAGTAACGACCGGCAATGCCAAATGAAGGCACGCCCTCGACTTTGTAATCGTTTTGCAGCTGGACCGCGCGCTTGAGCTTGCTGGCCACGCCAAACGATTTGTAGGTCTCGAGAAATTTGGCCTTGTCCACGCCCTGTTTGGCCACCCAGTCGGCAATGGCGCCTTCGGTGTTGAGGGGCTGCTTTTCTGCATGGATAGCGGCAAACACCTTCGCGTGCAGGCTCTCGAGCAGGTTCATGGCTTCGAGCGTGTAGAACAGGCGTTGCTGCGGCGCGAAGTCGTCACGGAAAGCCACGGGCACGCGGCGCACCACCACGTCTTTGGGGGCTGTTTTGATCCACTGGGCAAATGCGGGCTCGAACGCATTGCAATGCGGGCAGCTGTACCAGAAGAACTCGATCAGTTCGATCTTGCCAATGCCCGCATCGGTCGCCACGGGGCGGTCCAGCGGCAGGTAGTCCTTGCCGACTTTGAACAAGGCCTGCGCCCAGGCGGCCGATTGGCTGAGCCAGGCCGAAGTCGCGAGCAAGGCAGAAGAAAAATGACGGCGTTTCATGAAAGCTCCCGGGTTGTATTCAAACGGAGGGTTGTGCACGTTCAGCGCTGCACGCGGACCAAGGTGTTTTCAATGCCGCTGCCTTCCAGGCGGGCGCGCACTTTCTCTGCACCGGATTTTTCATCGTAGGGGCCCAAGCGTACGCGGTAAACCGAACGCCCGCCTTGATCCCGCTCAGAGACCTTGGCGTCCAGACCCATCAGGGCCAGCTTGGCTTTTTGCGCATCGGCATCGGCCGCGCTGCGGAATGCGCCAACCTGGATCACATAGTCAAAGGGGTCGCCAGCGTTGGCGCTGGATGCCGGTGTGGACAAGACCGATTTGGATTTGGCCAGATCGCCCAGCGGATCGGCCGAGACGGCAGGGCGGGGCTCTGCCTTGGGCGCTTCGACAGGGGCTGCCGGTTTGTCGATCGGCTTGGGTTGCACTTCCGCGCTGGGCACGATGGGTGAAGGCGGCTGTTCTGCCGGTGGCTTGGGCTGGAGGACCGTGTTCGGATTCCAGTCCTTGTTTTTCTGGGTTTCGGCCATGTCCTGCTCGGAGGAGCGGGGCTGGTTCTTGTGGGAAAACGGAGTGGGTACCTTGGTCACATAAATGGCCACAGCCAGAGACAGACCCAGGCCCAGGACCAGGCCCATGATGAAGCCCAGAAAGGTGCCGCCGCGTTGAGAGTTTTTCATCGTCATTTACATCTTGGTGGGTGCGGACACACCCAGAACTTTCAAGCCGTTTTGGAGCACCTGGGCCGTCGCCGCCACCAATGCCAAGCGTGCTTTCTTGACCGCCTCGTCATCCACCAAAATCCGTTCGGCGTCGTAGTAGCTGTGGTACAGCGATGCCAGGTCACGCAGGTAGAAGGTCACGTCGTGCGGGGCGAAGTCGTTGGCGGCCGACGTCAGCATCTCAGGGTATTTGGCCAGGGCCAGCATCAGCGCGTGGGCTTGCGGGCTTTGCAGGTCAGACAGGTCGGCGTGCGTGAGGCTGGCTTTGTCGCCACCCCAGGCCGCCAACACCGAGCAGATGCGTGCGTGGGCGTACTGAACGTAGTACACCGGGTTGTCGTTGTTTTGGGCCAGTGCCAGGTCGATGTCGAAGATGTATTCGGTGTCGGGCTTGCGTGAGAGCAGGAAGAAACGCACCGCATCCTTGCTGGTCCATTCGATCAGGTCGCGCAGCGTCACGTAGCTGCCTGCGCGCTTGGAGATCTTGACCTCTTCTCCGCCGCGCATCACGCGCACCATGGTGTGCAGCACGTAGTCGGGGTAGCCCTCGGGAATGCCCACGTTGGCCGCCTGTAGGCCCGCACGCACGCGGGCGATGGTGCCGTGGTGGTCGGTGCCCTGAATGTTCACGACGCGTGTGAAGCCGCGCTCCCATTTGGTGATGTGGTAGGCCACATCGGGCACAAAGTAGGTGTAAGTGCCGTCGCCCTTGCGCATGACGCGGTCTTTGTCGTCGCCGTAGTCGGTTGACTTGAGCCACAGGGCGCCATCTTGCTCGTAGGTCTTGCCCGCTTCCTGCAATTTTTTGACAGCTTGGTCAACGCGGCCACTGGTGTAGAGGCTGGACTCAAGGTAGTAGTTATCAAACTTGACCTCGAAGGC
>JACCDZ010242049.1_pt1 | contig 11361 bp, 8 predicted proteins | sample 7449551 | NCBI WGS metagenome assembly JACCDZ01 (sample SAMN15323452, study PRJNA562643) | freshwater metagenome | isolation source: river surface water | place: USA:Blue River Watershed | collected 2017-08-18
CACTCACGAGGCGAATGAAGCAGCAGTTCAGGCCTGTATTACCGAGTTGAAGACGCTGGACGTGGTGATGCACGTTGGAGCACTTCTTCGTGTGATTGCCGACTAACTAACCTGTAGGAACTATGCGTTATGTCTCCACGCGCGGTCGCGCAGCAGAACTGGGCTTTTGTGATGCTCTGCTTGCTGGTTTAGCCACCGATGGCGGTTTGTACGTGCCGCAGTCGTGGCCAAAACAGCCAACCATGGCTGGTTCAACATATGCATCAAAGGCAGCCTCTCTTATGGCGCCATATGTCGAAGGTGAAATTCCTCAAGATGTGTTTGCGCAACTTTGTGCGACTGCGTATTCAACATTTCGCGACCCAGCCGTAGTTCCTCTTGTGCGAATTGCACCTGAGCATCATTTGTTGGAGTTGTTTCATGGTCCAACGCTTGCGTTCAAAGACGTTGCATTGCAGCTCATCGGTCAGCTCTTTGATTACGTGTTAACTCAACGCAATCAGCGCGTCATGATCGTTGGGGCAACTAGCGGTGACACCGGTAGTGCAGCAATAGACGGAGTAAAGGGTTGTAACAACGTTGACATTGTGATTCTGTACCCAAATGGGCGAGTGAGTGATGTGCAGCGCCGACAAATGACCACAATCACTTCGCCAAACGTGCACACGGTTGCTGTCGATGGAACATTTGACGACTGCCAAGACTTGGTGAAAGCCATGTTTAACGATGCGCCGTTTCGCGAGGCCAACGGTTTGTCTGCAGTGAACTCCATTAACTGGGCTCGCGTTATGGCGCAAACGGTGTACTACTTCACTGCACTCGAAACACTTGGTCGCTCGGCATCGTTCAGCGTGCCAACAGGCAACTTCGGCAATGTGCTCGCTGGTTGGATTGCACAGCAAATGGGTGCAGATATCGAAAAATTGATTGTCGGTTCAAATAGCAACGACATTTTGACGCGATTCTTTGAAACGCACAGCATGGACATGTTGCCTGTAGTTCCAACGCTCAGCCCAAGTATGGACATTCAAGTTTCGTCCAACTTTGAACGGTTGTTGTTTGAAATGAATAATCGCGATGGTGGCGCAACAACAGAACAGCTCAATAGGTTCCGTCAATCAGGAAAGTTGTCGGTAGAGCCAGATCAGTATGCGAAATGGATTGCGCCTACATTCCGAGCGCACCGTGCAAACAACGACGAAACACTTGCTGTGATGAAACGCATTTATGGTGAAAGCGGCATGTTGGTAGATCCGCACACTGCAGTTGGCATTGCATCCGCTGAAGCGTGTGCCGAACCTGGTGTTCCAACGATCACCCTTGCTACCGCGCACCCAGCCAAGTTTCCCGATGCAGTGAAGAAGGCAACAGGAGTGCACCCTGCATTGCCGGACCATGTTGCTGACTTGTTTGATCGCGAGGAGCGCATTGTCAATTTGCCAAATGACTTGCAAGCAATTGAGGCTTTCGTGGCCTCGTGTCATTAACTAACGATTGCTCCAAGTTGCCACATGCCCAGAGAGGGGCTATGGTGGAAGTCGGCTCGGAATCCCGAGCAAAGCCCCCGCACTCTGCGTCTCGGAATTATGCGTTTCGTTTCACCCAGTTGCGGTTGTTAGGGCAACTCACTTTGTCGTGAACGCCCGTTAACCCTGAAAGTAGGACCTTGTGGCCAGTGGAGCCCTTGAACAATCAGCACTTGAAGCAAAAGACCGCGAACAGCTTGTAGCCATTGCTGGCGCGCTCGGCGTGAAGTCGGCTTCCCGTGCCAAAAAGGCAGAACTCATCGAGATGATTCTTGAGCAGACAAAGCCAACAGAAGTTGCACCAAAGCCGGCGAAAAAGGTCGACGCACCAAAAGCAGAGAAGCCGGCAGCACCTGCACCAGCACCAGCTGGACCAGTTCTAGGCGCCGACGGAGAGCCGCTTGCCGATTGGGAAATTGAATTGGCTGAGCACGAAGGCACCCCGGTTGCGCCAGATGCGCGTCGTGCCAGCGAGCAAAACTCAAACAACAATCGCAATAACAACGAACGTGGCGACCGCAATAACAATCGCCACAACAACAACCGTCATAACAACAATGACCGCGGAGATCGCAATAACGACCGCGGTGATCGCGACAACAATCGCAATGATGGTGGCGGGTTCGGCAACAACCGCAATCGCAACCGTCGTCGCCGTGGCAAAGGCCCACGCGATGAAGGCCCACAGGGCAGTGATCGTTACGAAACGTTTGAGCCAGAGAACACTGAGCCAATTAGCACTGAGCCAGTAAAGGTCTCGGGTTATGTGGACTTGCGCGACGAGGGCTACGGCTTCTTGCGCGTAAATGGTTACTTGCCAAGTCGCGAAGACTCATACATTTCAGTTCGTCTCACACGTCAATACGGTTTGCGTAAGGGTGACCACGTTTCGGGTATGTCGAAGCCTGCTGGACGCAATGAAAAAAATCCAGCAATGCTCGATGTTGAAACCATCAACAACGTTGCTGCAGACAAGGTGAAGAATCGTCCACGCTTTGAAGACCTCACGCCGTTGTTCCCAGACTCAAAGCTCGGTCTTGAAAATGCCGCAGATCCAAACAACATGACTGCGCGCATCATTGACCTCATTGCGCCAATTGGAAAAGGACAACGCGGAATCATCGTGTCGCCTCCAAAGGCCGGTAAGACCACGGTCATGAAGACCATTGCAACGAGCATCGAAAAGAATCACCCAGAAGTGAAACTGATTGTGTTGCTCATTGACGAACGTCCTGAAGAAGTAACCGATATGCGTCGCACAGTTAAGGGCGAAGTAATTGCTTCAACATTTGACCGACCTTCGGAAGAGCACACGCACATTGCCGAACTCACCATTGAGAAAGCAAAGCGCATGGTGGAAATGGGTGAAGACGTTGTCATTATTTTGGACGGCATTACACGTTTGTCACGCGCATACAACTTGGCTGCACCAGCAACTGGGCGAATCATGTCGGGTGGTATCGATGCTGGTGCGTTGTACCCACCAAAGAAATTCTTCGGTGCTGCTCGCAACGTTGAAGAAGGCGGAAGCTTGACCATTTTGGCTACTGCGCTTGTTGAAACGAACAGCCGCATGGACGACGCCATCTTTGAGGAATTCAAGGGAACCGGCAACATGGAGCTTCGTCTTGACCGCAAGGTTGCAGAGCGTCGTATCTATCCAGCGATCGACGTTGACGCATCAAGCACCCGTCACGAAGAGTTGCTCTTCGAGCGCAAGCAATTGCAGATGGTGTGGAAGTTGCGTCGAGTTCTTAGCGGACTTGCTGCAGACGGAAACGCAGCACCAGGCCTTGAGTTGTTGATTGATCGCTTGAAGACATTCAAGAACAATGACGACTTCTTGAACGAAATCGCCAAGCAGCCAACCGCATAAGTGTCTGACGCTCGCCTTCGTATGGCGGCGTCGCAATGCGGCGCCGATACCGCTTCATTTGAACCGGTTGAGTTTCCATTTGGGCATGCTGCGTTAAGCGGCAAGCAAGGTTGGGTGTATGTAGCCGAGCAACATTCGCGTGCGCTTAGCCCTGCGTTGTTGTGGGCAGGTAAACACGGTGTTGATTCACTGAACGTCTTGAGCGAAATCGATGCCGATGTGCTTGCACGTCGTGCACCATTGTTCAATTTCGACATCACCGTGTGGGGTGTGAGCAACGGTCAGGTGACACGTGCAGTTGCAGCGCAACCACTTGTGCAAGTGAATGTTCCCGATTCACACGAACGACTTGCGTTAATGATTGAAACCTCTGGTGCCGATGTGGTGCGCGAACATGGTTTGCTTACCGGCGAAGTGATGGGTCTAGAAGTGTGCCGAGTGTTGAACGATGACGCTGGCGATGAAGCTCGGCTAGAAATTGGCGTTGGTGCTCATGATCGTGAAACCTTTCAGCTCGTGCATGGCCGTGATGCAACGGTTGAGTCGCTCGCGCGAGTGGCAGGAATTGTTCGTGATCACCGCACTGAAGGTGCTGTTCCACACCCGCTGAACAGGCTCGCGCCAGAGCGAATGTTGCGTCACCGAATTGTGCTTTCACCCGAATTGGTGGGTGCACAGCAACTGCAACCAGTAGAGCCGCCGATTATTCGCATGAATGTGAAAGATGAAATGCCGTGCGTTGCCGTCGGTTCACTTCCTGGTGGAGCTCCAGTCGTGGTGGTGTGCACCGCTTCGATTGATGTTGACGTGGTGGCCTTTGGCGCAGATGCTCGCTTGCGCACCTCACCAGATGCAGAACTACTGATTGCAACTCATGCAAACAATGTGACCCCGTCGCTGCGCAAATTGGCACAGTCGTTGCGCAATCCTGCGCGTTTCGTTGAAGTTTCCCCAGTTCGCCGTTAATTAGCCCGTAGCCTAAACATCGTGTTTGAACGCCTCTCCCAAATTGAAGCCGAATACGTGGCTCTTGAGGAAAGTCTTGGCACTGCTGAAGTTCTGAACGACCAGAACAAATTGCGCGACGCTTCGCGCAGGTACAAACAGCAGACCCCATTGGTGCAGTGCATTCGCGAGTACAAGGACGCAGAAGGTAACGCCGAAGCCGCTCGCGAACTGATGGCCGATGCCAAGGGTGCAGAGCGTGAACAGCTGCAAGCAGAATTGGATGCCGCGATTGAGCGCATCGCCGAACTTGAAGCCCAGTTAAAGGTGTTGCTCCTTCCTGCAGACCCAAATGACGGCAAGAACATCATCGTGGAAATTCGCGGAGCAGAAGGTGGCGAAGAAGCCAACTTGTTTGCCCACGACCTGTTTGACATGTACAGCGCATGGGCGCTGCGCAATGGCTGGTCGGTTGAAGTGATGTCACTTGATAAATCGCCAATGGGTGGCATTAACCAAGTGACCATGCTGTTTAAGGGCGACACCGTATGGACACGGATGCGTTTTGAAGGTGGCCCGCATCGCGTGCAACGTGTTCCGGTTACAGAAGCGCAAGGTCGTATCCACACTTCGTCGGCAACAGTCATGGTTATGCCAGAAGCCGAAGAAGTCGATGTGTCAATTGACGAAAAAGACTTGCAAATTGATGTGTATCGCGCAAGCGGTCCTGGTGGTCAGGGTGTAAACACCACCGACTCCGCAGTGCGCATTACTCACAAGCCTTCGGGAATCGTTGTTGCAATGCAAGACGAGCGTTCGCAGTTGCAGAACCGTTTGCGCGCAATGACCGTGTTGCGTTCGCGATTGTTGAAGCAGCGCGAAGAAGAACAAGCAGAAAAAATGTCTGCAGAGCGCAAAGCTCAAGTAGGTAAGGGTGGACGTGGCGAAAAGATTCGCACCTACAACTTCAAAGAAAATCGCATTACCGATCACCGCATTGGTTTCACTCTGTATCAGTTGCAAGATTTCTTGGCGGGCAACGTTGACCCAGTCGTGGATGCGTTAACGACGCAGTTCCAGATTGAGCAGTTGGCTGGCGCCGCAAACGACTAATCGCACCATGACACCCGAAGACGCGGTGACATGGAGCGAAATGCTCGCTGAAACAACCGAGCAACTTGGTGATGCCAACGAAGCACGGTGGTTGTGTGAGCACGCAAGTGGATTAGACGGTGAAGAATTTCGTCAATCGCAGCACGAGTTTGTAACGACGGCAATGGCAAAGCAATTGCACGACATGGTTCGACGTCGGTTAGCTGGCGAGCCGTTGCAATACGTGATGAAGCGTTGGGCGTTTCGACACCTAGATGTACTTGTGGATCAGCGCGTGCTCATTCCAAGGCCAGAAACCGAACTGTTAGTTGAAGTTGGTTTGTCTATTGCCAACGAACGACTACGGCACGTAGATTGCCCGCTCAACATTGTCGATTTGGGTACGGGAAGCGGAGTAATCGGGCTCTCGATGGCGCATGAACTGCCTCTTGGCAAAACCAATGTGTGGCTAACCGATCAGTCGAGTGATGCGCTCGATGTTGCGCGCGGCAATCTGGTGGGCGTTGGCCAAAAGGGTGGCGGGGTTCGACTTGCACTTGGCAGTTGGTGGAATGCGCTTGATGGTTCGTTGAAAGGCGCAATTGATATTGCATTATGTAATCCTCCATATATTGCTCACAACGATGACGAAGTTGCGACAGATGTGCATGCATGGGAACCACACTCAGCTTTGTACGCAGACGACAACGGCCTCGCAGATATTCGCGATGTGATTAGTGGTGCAACGACATGGTTAGCAAACAAAGGTTGGCTGGCGCTTGAAATTGGCTATCAGCAGGGCGCCGAGGTTCGTGCGTTGTTAGAAAATGCAGGACTTGTGCATGTTGAAATTCGACGCGACCTCGCGGGCAGAGACCGGATCGCGTTAGCGCAACGACAAACTGCGTCGTAGAAAATCCAGTTGGTGGAGCAGCAGGTTTTCTGCAACAACCTCTTGCGGCGTCATGTGTGTAACGCCAACGAGCGGTAAAAACTCATGAGGCTTACCAGCATGCAATAACGCGGTGGTGAGTTCTAATGAATGTGCTGCCAGCACGTTGTCGTCGGCAAGTCCGTGAATGATGAGTAGCGGGCGAGTCAGGTTTTTCGCATCGTGCAACAGTGAAGAAGTGGTGTACGGCTGTGAGTCGTGTGCAGGGTTGCCCAAATATCGCTCGGTGTAAAACGTGTCGTACAACTTCCACTCGGTAACTGGTGCCCCAGCAATAGCAGCGTGAAAGTGTTGGGGTGCTCGAAGCACGGCAAGAGCTGCCAGGTATCCACCAAAGCTCCAACCACGAATTGCCACTCGTGTTGTATCTGCGCACGGAGCGATTTCGGGTAAGCAGTGAAGAACTTCGATCTGATCGTTCAGCACAGTTGTTGCAAGATCGTGATACACCTCACGTTCCCAGTCACTGCCTCGACCAGGTGTTCCGCTTCCATCGGCAATCACAACACAGAAACCTTGATTAGCAAACCATTGGGCTGCGGTGAATGCCATGCTGCTTGCAACTACTCGTTGTGCATGTGGCCCACCATATGGGTCGAACAGAACGGGAAGCGCAGAGCCGTCGTGGTTTTCTGGCAGCACAATTGCAGTACTGATGTTTCGTTTGCCTAAGCGATGGAACGAAACATTGACGCTAAGCAACGATTGCTCGGCATTGTTTTGCAATTCGTGGTGGTTATTCACCATGGTGCGCGAGCGTGGGTGGTGCATGGTTGCACTGCGAACCACAATGGTTTCACCGCCAATTGCAACACTGTGAATCCCGTCGTCGTGGGTGAGTTGAACCATTTCCTGAGTTGCGAGGACCATTTTCCAAACGTGCAAGACATGTGGTTGATCGATGGGGTTTCCAGAGAAAGTCACGTGTTCGGAATGTGTATTCACGATTCCACGCACCTGGATGTGCGGGGGAGTCATCGCGTTGTTATTGACCAAAACCGCACGAGCCCCATTGCGTTCCCCGCACCACAGCAACTTGTCCTCAGCGATTAATGACGGACCACCAGCAACAAGTTCTACCCATTTATTGTCGCGCTCAACATGAAGAGATTCCGTTTCACCAGTTGCAACGTGAACTTTGCGAATGTCGAGCAACTTTTGGTCACGAGACATCACCGATATGACTAGCCCTGCCTTACTCCACTGCACTGAGGTCAGATACTCAAAAGTTTCTGCGTCCCAGACAATGTTGGTTGAGCGTGCTTCTAAGTCAATGACGTGCAACGACGTGTGTGCATTACTCGTTCCTGCAAATGGATACCTGCGGGTTTGCGGCTCAACAGTTGGTTGCGAAGGGTCGGCAATGGTGATGAGTTCAATTGGAGAGTTGTCAACACGTTCCACCACGAGTGCATCGCTGTTGGGCGACCACCAGTATCCACGCTGCCGATTCATTTCTTCTGCGGCCACAAACTCTGCAACGCCCCATGTGACGTCACTTGCTGATTCAGGAGTGAGGCAGTGCTCGTTGCCGTGCATGTCGCATACGAACAATGCGCTGCCGCGGATGTAGGCAACATGCTTACCGTCTGGGCTAATTCGAGCGTCATAAATGGTGCCTGGTGCCGGTTTGTTGATTACTACTTCACGAGCATTGTGCATGTCGCCAACAAACAGTCGACCACTTACGGCAAACGCAACGTGAAGCACTTCGCTGTCGCATGAGAATGAAACAATTCCTGCAGCACCTTCTCGCGCGCGCTCACGGCGAGCGCGTTCCTGAGCCGATTCATTTTCTGTTTTTGAGTTACTAAGCAGCGAGCGAATATCTGCAAGACATGTTTCGGTATTGCGATCGGTATGGCATATCCATAACGAATTCACTGTGTCGTTTCCTGCTGGTGAACGAAGAAACAGCACTCGTTTTCCGTCTGGGGAAACAACTATGTTTCGCGGTTCGCCAAGAGTGAGGCGCTGAGTTCGCGCATACTGTCGAGGAAACGTGTCGGTCATGCGAGCAGTGTTCCCGAATCATCAAGTCGAACTGGAACGCCAACCCATTCGCGCTCACACATTTCAGTTGCTAGCTGCGGGTCATTCGATGTTGCCCAGGCGCGACGCGAATCGGGGAGGATGACCGAAGCGCAAATGGTTTCAGGGTTTCCATCTCGCCCGTGCATCACGCTGTATGCCTCAAGTTTCGCTGGCCCAATTGCTTCTGCTGCAGTTGCTACTTGGCGTTTTGGCAATGCATCTACTTGGTCTTGTGGGGACGAATGTGTGAATCCGTTTTGTGGAGGTGTTGCAGCGTATGCACCGAATGAGTGCTTGGTTGCGTATCCGCCATTTGCCCACACGAAACCGTGAGCTTGTGGTTGTTCGCGAACATTGAGCATTGTGGTGGCAATGGCATGCATGACGTAGTTGTTAAACGGTCCACCTGCAAACGAAAGTCCACCAGTTTGAGTGAGCTGTTGATTCAAACTCAGTCCGAGCGACTGTGCGCCAAGTTGCACTGCAGAAGGGAAGCACGAGTACAAGTCAATGAACTCATATTCACTGGTGTGCTTGCCGGTGAGCTGTTGCAATTGCTCGCCACCTAAACGAATTGCAGGCGTATCGGTGAACGTCCAGCGATGAGAAATGAAGTTGTGCTCGTGGCAGTCGGTTCCAGCTTGTGGGAACACCCATTTGTCTCGCGCAATGCCAAGAGCGGTCGCACGTTCTACCGAACACAAAACCAGCGCTGCCGACATATCGACATCGTTATTTGAGTTCATTAGTTTTGTGTATGGGTATCCAACCATTCGGTTAGTGGGCGAAGCAGTGCGAATCTGTTCAGGTGTGTACGAATTGCGCAACCAAGCATGCGGGTTACTTTCTGCAACTTTGCTAAAGCGCGACCAGAGTTCGCTAATCAATTGCTGATGGTCTTGTACCGAACGTTGTGCTGCAGCGCGAAGTGCTGTTTCGAACATCGGATAGATCTGAATCGGAAGTGCAATCTTGAGTGCAAGTTCGGCTTCATGGTTCATCACCAATTCTTCGGCGATAGATGATGGCGCTTCATCTGCTGCAGACTCTGGCGACGCGTTCATCCACTTTGGTTGAACTTCAGATTGTTTGGCGCGCCGACGAGATCGCGACGCTTCGCCACCCGTGAGCACAACCATGTCAATCTCACCACGAGAAATTGCTAATGCGGAATAGTTCACGAGAGATTGCGGAAGGTTTCCCCCGTGTGGCGTAAGACCGGTAACGCGAACGTCGAGTCCAAGTTCGCGAGCCACGCTGCGCGCAGGGTTTGGCTCGCGAGTAGACAACGAACGCAAGACGTGAAGCGCGTCGATCGTGCCGAGTGTTGTAACGCCAGCGTCATGAATAGCGGCGTTTACTGCCTGTGCCATGAGTTGGGTGGGGCTTAATGCCTTCGAAAGATCGTCTACATGTTGCGAGATTTGGGCTTGCCCAACAAGAACGGGGGTGCGTGGGTCGAGCGTCACTTCACAAACTCTAGTTTTCAATGATTACAAGCGATCTATTGGGTAAAGCCCTCGTGACCTATGCTCGCAGGCGGTATCTCTGATGAATTCTTCGCCTTCACCTCGCACAATTGCCATCGGATCTGATCACGCTGGATTCGAACTCAAGCAGCATTTGGTGGCTGTGTTGTCAAAGGCCGGACACGCGGTGATTGATCACGGAACGAACTCCACTGAAAGCGTTGACTACCCGCCGTTTTGCGCTGCAGTTGCTCGCGATGTACGAGATGGCAAAGCAGAAGTGGGAATTGTTATGGGTGGCAGCGGCCAAGGTGAGCAAATTGCAGCAAACAAAGTGCATGGTGTTCGCGCTGCATTATGCAACGACTTGTACCTGGCAGAAATGGCCCGCTCACATAACGATGCAAACGTGTTGAGCATGGGTGGGCGAGTCGTGAGTTTTGAATTAGCAGAGCAAATCGTTGAAAAGTTTTTGACAACGCCGTTTGAAGGTGGTCGTCATGAGCGCAGAGTTGCGCAGTTAGCTGAAATTGAACAACAAGAAGGAGGGCGCTAATGCCTTGGCCGTCGGAGACTCAGAGAGACACAGAAGTTTTTGGATTAATCGATAAAGAGCGCGAGCGTCAAAGCACAGGTCTGCAACTGATCGCAAGTGAGAACTTCACTTCACCAGACGTGATGGAAGCAACGGGTTCAGTACTTACGAACAAGTACGCAGAGGGCTACCCGGGCAAGCGCTACTACGGAGGCAACGCAGTTGTTGACGACATTGAAGCGATTGCTATTGACCGTGTGAAGAAATTGTTTGGTGCAGATCATGCCAACGTGCAGCCGCACTCGGGTGCAAGCGCAAACATGGCGGTGTATCTCGGACTGATCAAGCCAGGTGACACGGTTCTCGGTTTAAGCCTTGACCACGGCGGTCACCTCACACATGGTTCGCCAGTGAATGCTTCAGGAATCTTGTACAACTTCCAATCGTTCCGCGTAGGAGCAACAGATGAGCGGTTGGACTTTGATCAAATTCGTGAGCTTGCAATTAAGCACAAACCGAAAATGATTGTTGCGGGAACCACGTCGTACCCGCGCAGACTTGAGCCACAGCCATTCCGTGCAATTGCTGACGAAGTTGGCGCACTCATGATGTTTGACATTGCTCACATTGCTGGACTTGTTGCTGGTGGTGCGCACCCGAACCCAGTTCCATACGCCGACGTTGTTACATTCACCACGCATAAAACATTGCGCGGACCACGCGGCGGTTGCATTTTGACTACTGCTGCACACGCTGCAGCAATTGACAAGGCAGTGTTTCCGGGAAGCCAAGGCGGACCACTTGAACATGCAGTTGCAGCAAAAGCTGTTGCGTTTCATGAAGCAATGCAGCCAAGTTTTAAGGACTATGCGCAGCAAATTGTGAAGAATGCCTCGGCACTTGCAGAAGCCATGTCAAAACAGGGTTTCCGA
>JACCDZ011888205.1_pt1 | contig 11354 bp, 11 predicted proteins | sample 7449551 | NCBI WGS metagenome assembly JACCDZ01 (sample SAMN15323452, study PRJNA562643) | freshwater metagenome | isolation source: river surface water | place: USA:Blue River Watershed | collected 2017-08-18
CTCATTTTGAACATTTTTATAGTTCAGAAACCTTACGAACTTGTTCTAAATGCGGCACCGTTATGGAGACTGATCCAAGATTTGTAGCTAAGAAATAGTTTTAATTTCTCCCTTTTTCGTTAGGGTACAAAATGTCTAAATTTTCACTTTGCCAATAGGCTTTTGAATCCACATCCATAATGGTTAATGGACCTCTAAAAGCGGCTCCGGTATCTACATTCCAAATATTGGCCATTTGAACAGGAGTTGTTTTTCCAATTCTTGAAACAGGAGTGTGTCCAATGAAGATTTCGCTATATAAAGTAAAGCGTTTTGGATAAGCACTATCCGTTGTTTTCATATTTTTATCCAAGGCCAATGCGGTTTCCCAAAGGGTTCTGTCCCAATAAAAAAGTTTCGGAAAATATTCAAAATCAACACCGTTCATATTGGTAAATCCTGCGTGAATAAACAATCTATTTTGTTCGTCAAGATAATAATTTTCTAAAGATTCTAAGAAATGAATGTGAGACGATATTGTAGTAGCGTTTTGATTTTGATAAGCTGCAATAGTCGCCTCTCCACCGTGTTGGTGCCATTGCGGATTGTCAGTTCCATGTTTGAGCCAGTCCAATAATAAATCATCATGATTGCCACGAATACAAACAACATTGTGTGTTTCTTTCATTGAAATCAATAAATCAATTACTTCTGGCGATTGGCTCCAGCCATCCACATAATCCCCTAAAAAAATGAGTTTGTCATTTAGACCAACTTTGGCTCTTTCCAAGATTTGATGTAATGCACGCAATCCACCGTGAATGTCTCCAATAACTAATGTTCTCATAGAAGGTTATGTTTACAAAGAACGATTCACAATTCCTGAATTGGCTTGAGCGGTAGGCATTACCACCAAATCGGCAATATTTACATGATAGGGTCTAGATACCACAAAATGGATAATATCGGCAATGTCTTCAGCAACAAGAGGTTGAAAACCCTTGTACACATTTTGCGCTTTTTCATCATCGCCTTTAAAACGGATATTGCTAAATTCGGTGGAGACCATACCTGGATGAATGGCGCCTACGCGAATGCCAAACGAATTTAAATCAATGCGCATTCCTTGGTTCAAAGCATCTACAGCGTGTTTGGTAGCACAATATACATTCCCATTTGGGTATACTTCCTTGGCGGCGGTGGAGCCAATGTTGATGATATGTCCTGATTTTCGTTCAATCATTTGTGGAATAATTGCTTTCGAAACATACAACAGCCCTTTGATATTGCCATCTATCATAGCGTCCCAATCGTCTAGACTTCCCGTTTGAATGGGGTCTAAACCGTGTGCATTACCCGCATTGTTGATTAGAATATCAATTGGAGAAAAAGCATCTGGCAACGAACCAATTTGTTCAAAAACAGCTTCTTTATCTCGAACGTCGAACTGCAAAGTATGAACAGATGTGAACTCAGAAAGTTCGTTTTGTAGTTCATCCAAACGATCTTGGCGACGGCCACAAAGGACCAATTTGTAGTTGTTTTTGGCTAAAATTACGGCAGTTGCTTTTCCAATTCCGCTAGTAGCTCCAGTTATTAAGGCTATTTTGTTCATTTTTTTATTTTGTAATTAAGGCACATTTTTACCCATACTTTCTGTCCAAATCGCAAACCAATCTTCTTTTTCTAAAGGCAATTCGGTAGCTTTCATCAAGGCTTGAATTCGGGCCACGTTTACCGTTCCAGCAATTGGAATTACTTTTGCAGGATGTTGCAAAATCCAAGACAATAAAATCGTGTCTGATCCTACTCCATATTTCGAAACTAATTGCGCCAATAATTTTTTCATGCGTCGGGTTTGTTCATTATCTTCTCTAAATACGCTTCCTAATGGATTCCAAGACATAGGGCGAATACCGTTGGTTTGCATATAATCCAAACTACCGTCAAGCATTGCTTCATGATGGGTAGCTGAGAATTGGATTTGGTTGAAGCTAACTTCGGTTTTTTGACGAATCAACTCGGTTTGTGAAGCAGTGAAATTAGACAAACCAAAATCTACAATTTTCCCGTCAGATTTTAATTTTGCTACAGCTTCGGCAATTTCATCTGCTTGCATTAGCGGACTTGGGCGGTGCAATAAAAGCACGTCTAAATAATCTGTTGCTAAGTTTTTCAATGAATTCTCTACAGACCAAATAATGTAGTCTTTCGAATATTCGTAATGCTTAATTGTATTATTTCGGTTTTTGCTTACCATTTGGATACCGCATTTCGAAATCAATTGGATTTTAGATCGGTCAATTTTACTAGAAGTAAATGCTTTTCCAAAATCGGCTTCGGTAGTATAATCGCCATAAATATCGGCATGATCAAAAGTGGTAATCTTGTTCTCTAAACAAAGATGAATGATGTTGTCCATTTCTTTGGTGTTGAGATTTTTGTCCCAAATTCCCCAATTCATTGCTCCTGCTATAATAGGAGATAAAGTTGTTTTACTCATGGTAATATGAAGTATTTATAATTTGTAAATCTAGTATTTTTAACCGAATTGAATCGAGTTCTTAAAAATAGGTAAATTTGATCACAATTCGTCCTTAAAATTAGGCTTTTCGCCGAAGTTTTAACCATTCTTTAACATCTTACTTCTAAAAAAAAATTCAATTTGCACTCGCAAAAGAAAACCGTATCAATATTGGTTTAAAAAATATCACAATGGAAGAGAATACAGCGACTTTAGACATTAGAGCAATTAATGAGAAAATAGAAAGAGAAAGTGCCTTTATCGATCTTCTTACTATGGAAATGAACAAGGTAATTGTGGGTCAAAAGCACATGGTAGAACGATTGTTAATTGGACTTTTGGGCCAAGGACATATTCTATTAGAAGGGGTTCCTGGACTGGCTAAAACCTTAGCGATTAATACGCTTTCGCAAGCCGTTGCAGGTTCGTTTAGCCGAATCCAGTTTACACCTGACTTATTGCCTGCGGATGTAGTGGGAACGATGATTTACAACATCAAGCAAAATGAATTTTCTATAAAAAAGGGGCCTATTTTTGCCAATTTCGTCTTAGCCGATGAGATTAACCGTGCACCAGCCAAAGTACAATCGGCTTTGTTAGAGGCGATGCAAGAAAAACAAGTGACTATTGGCGATACGACTTTCAAATTAGACAAGCCTTTTTTGGTTTTGGCTACCCAAAACCCAATTGAACAAGAAGGAACGTATCAATTGCCTGAAGCACAAGTCGATCGTTTTATGTTGAAAACGGTGATTGATTATCCAAAAATGGATGAAGAACGATTGGTTATTCGTCAGAATTTGAGCGGAAGCTACGAAAAAGTAAACCAAGTGGTTTCTATCGATCAAATTTTGCGCGCGCAAGAAGCCGTTCGTGAAGTATATATGGACGAGAAAATTGAGAAATATATTCTAGATATTATTTTCGCTACGCGTTACCCCGAAAAATACAAATTAGCCGACTTGAAGCCGTTGATTAGTTTTGGTTCTTCGCCACGTGGAAGCATCAATTTGGCGAATGCCGCTAAATGTTATGCCTTCATCAAGCGTCGTGGGTATGTAATTCCAGAAGATGTTCGTGCCGTAGTTCATGATGTATTGCGTCATAGAATTGGCGTTACGTATGAAGCAGAAGCCGAAAACATCACTTCTGTTGATATCATCAACAAAATCGTAAACGAAGTTGAAGTTCCTTAAATTTTAGAAATACAAACTTTGTGACTTTGCGCCTTTGTGGCAGTAAAAAAAATGGATACAAAAGACCTACTCAAAAAAGTCCGAAAAATAGAAATCAAAACCCGTAGATTGAGTGATCATATCTTTTCGGGAGAATATCATACGTCTTTTAAGGGACGCGGGATGACTTTTAGCGAAGTACGTCAATACCAATATGGAGACGATATCCGAGCCATTGACTGGAATGTAACCGCGCGTTATAACGAGGCACATGTCAAGGTTTTTGAAGAAGAACGCGAATTGACGATGATGTTAATGGTTGATATTTCGGGTTCGGAGAGTTTTGGTTCCAAGAATCAGTTTAAAAAAGACATTGTGACTGAAATTGCCGCCACGATGGCTTTTTCGGCAACGCAAAACAACGATAAGATTGGATTGATTTTGTTTTCAGATGAAATCGAATTGTACATTCCACCCAAAAAAGGACGATCGCATGTGTTGCGAATCATTCGCGAACTCATCGAGTTTGAACCTAAAAGCAACAAGACCGATTTGGCGCAAGCCCTAAAATTCTTGTCGGGAACGCAGAAAAAGAAAGCCATTGTTTTTGTTATTTCTGATTTTATGACACAGGAATACGAACAAACATTAAAAATTGCTTCTAAAAAACACGACATTACGGGAATTCGAGTGTACGATATTCGCGAAGAAAAAATGCCGAATCTAGGAATGGTGCCTATGTTAGACGCCGAAACAGGAGCAGTACAATTAGTAGATACAGGTTCTAAATCAGTTCGTATGGATTATGAAAAATACTATCACGATCGCGTGGCGTATTTTAAAGAAACCTTTAGTAAATCAGGTTCTGGAGTAGTAAATACCAGAGTTGATGAAAGTTATGTAACCAAATTATTAGGGTATTTTAAATCGAGATAAAGATTGTATCCAAACTCATAAATGAAAAGAATAGTATACATAGTATTTTTTCTGATTTCCACTTCGCTTTTTGCACAAAAAGTGACAACGGCTTTGGACACGACGCGCAATAAAATTGGTGCCGAGTTCAAATTGACGTTGAAGGCTTCTGTGGATACTTCGGCAAGAGTGGTTTTTCCTAATTTGAAAAATATAGGCGCCTTGGAGGTGATTCGTTCGTATCCGATTGATACGATTCGAAATAACGACCGCTACGAATTAGTCAAAAAATATGGCTTAACTCAATTTGATTCTGGAAAATATACTATTCCAAGAGTGCCAATTTTGATTAACAAAAAACCTTTTTTATCCGATTCTCTTTTGGTTGAGGTAGCCAATGTGAAAGTAGATACATTACAACAAAAAATGTACGATATCAAAGATATTGTGGCTGCTGAAAGTCATTGGGGCAATTGGTGGAAATACTTGTTAGCGATTATTATTTTGACAGGAGTAGGCGCTTTGGTGTATTGGTATCTTAAGAAAAAACAACAAAAATCTATTGAAGAAGAAGTTTATAAAACACCCATTGAGAAAGCAACGTCTTTGTTGACCATTTTAGAGAAAAAAGAATTATGGCAAAACGGCGAAATCAAGGAATACTATAGCGAATTAACTGATATTGCCCGAAATTATATTGAAGAAGCTATCGAAATTCCAGCGATGGAAAGTACCACTTCGGAACTGATTACGGCTTTGAGAGCAGCTTCGGTCAAAAAGAAAATGACGCTTTCTCAAGAAACAATTGAAAATTTAGAACGCGTTTTAAAACAAGCCGATTTGGTAAAGTTTGCGAAATCTAAACCGCTTGATTTCGAAATCACCGAGGATAGAAACAAAATCCAAAAAGCGATTTTGACTTTGGATAAAGCCATTCCTGTGGAAGTTCCTGAAGAAGATTTGCTGTTAAACGAAGCACAAAGACAGCACCAAATCCAATTGCAATTAAAGAAAAAGAGAGCCAAACGAATTCGTACTGCGATTGTTTCAGTGGTACTTTTAGTTGTTGTAGTAACGGGATTTTTTGTCGCCACTCGAGGATTTGGGTATGTTATCGATACTGTTTTTGGTCGTGAAACCAAGGAATTATTAGAGGGAGAATGGGTAAAAAGTGAATACGGAAATCCAGGAATTTTAATTGAAACCCCTCAAGTGTTACAACGAGTAGATGCCGAAAAAGTGTTGCCAAAAAACACCATGGCATTGATTAAAGAAATGCAATTGTTTCAATATGGCGACATGATGAATAGTTTTTACATTATGGTTTCTACGAGTCAATTCAAACAACCAACGGATATTGATTTGGCAAAAGCCATGGAAGGGAATTTAAAAATAATTGAAGCGCAAGGCGGTCAAAACATCATTGTAAAACAAGAAGATTTTGAAACCGAAAGTGGTGTACAAGGGTTGAAAGGTTATGGAACGATGTCAATGTTAAATCCTTTGACTAAATCAAGCGAAAAAGTATATTATGAGATTTTATATTTCAAACAAAATCAAGGATTACAACAAATTATGATTGTATTTCCTGAAGGCGATCAATACGGAAGCGCCATTGCAGACCGAATGTTACAATCAGTTGAACTAAGACAAGTAGGTAATTAATGGAAAAATTAAGCTTTTTAAATCCAGAATTTTTTTGGTTGTTGCTGTTGATTCCAGCAGCAGGCACTTGGTTGTATTTGAAAAGAAATCAACAAACGGCTACTTTAAAGATAAGTTCGACTGCTGGTTTTAAGGGGTCAAAATCGTTTTTTGTAAAGCTGTATCCGTTTTTAGGCGTTCTTCGATTATTGGCATTAACAGCTTTAATTGTAGCTATGGCAAGACCTAGAACGGTTGATGTTAGTAACAAAACAAAGACCACTAAAGGGATTGATATTGTGATGGCAATTGACGTTTCTGGGAGTATGTTAGCCAAGGATTTGAAACCGAACCGAATGGAAGCTTTGAAAAAAGTTGCTGCTAGTTTTGTTGACGAAAGACCCAATGACAGAATCGGATTAGTGGTGTATGCTTCTGAAGCGTATACTAAAACTCCGGTAACAAGTGATAAAGCCATTATTCAGCAAGCGATAGAAAGTATCAAATACGATAATGTACTACAAGACGGAACGGGAATCGGAATGGGATTGGCAACCGCCGTCAACCGTTTGAAAGATAGCAAAGCCAAAAGTAAAGTCATTATTCTGTTGACCGACGGTGTAAATAACGCCGGATTTATTGAGCCCGAAACGGCTTCGGATATTGCTAAACAATACGGAATCAAGGTATACACAGTGGGTATTGGTACCAATGGAATGGCAGAGTTTCCGTATGCAATTGCACCCAACGGACAATTTTTATTTCGTATGATGCAAGTAGAAATTGACGAACAGTTGATGAAAAATATTGCGCGCAAAACAGACGGAAAATATTTTAGAGCGACTAGTAATTCTAAGTTAGAAGAAATATACGCCGCCATCAATAAACTAGAAACCACTGAAATTCAGGAGTTGAAATTTTATGATTATGACGAGAAATTTCGCCCGTTTGTTTGGTTAGCAGGTTTCTTTTTGTTGATAGAAATTGGATTGCGAAATACACTGTACCGATCATTTATTTAAAATGGAATTAGACGAAAAAATATATTTGTACTTATTACTGCTTTTGCCACTATTGGTGCTGGTTTTTCTTTTCAATATGTATTGGAAAAGAAAAAAACAGCGTGAATTTGGTGATTTGGAACTGGTGCAGCGATTGAGTCCCGACAGTTCTGTTTTTAAACCTATTTTAAAATTAGTGGTGTTGCTTTTGGCTTTAACAGGTTTGATTTTAGGCTTGGTCAATCCAAAAATTGGCACTAAAATGGAAACCGTAAAACGAGAAGGAATCGACATTGTTTTTGCCATAGACGTTTCTAAAAGTATGCTGTGCGAAGATGTAGCACCAAGTCGTTTGGAAAAAAGTAAGCAATTGGTTTCCCAAATTATCAATCAATTGGGTAACGACAGAATTGGAATTGTAGCTTATGCGGGCAGTTCGTTTCCAGTTTTACCCATTACAACTGATTATAGCGTAGCCAAAATGTTTCTGCAAAGTATGAACACCGAAATGGTTTCTTCTGTAGGAACGTCTTTAGATGAAGCGATAAAATTGTCGGCCACTTATTTTGATGATAAAAAAACCAGCAAGTTGTTGATTTTAGTTTCCGATGGAGAAGACCATTCAGAAGGTGCCGAAGCCGCTGCGGAAGAATCCAATAAACTAGGCATTAAAATTATTACGATAGGGGTGGGAACTCCAAATGGCGGAACTATTCCTTTACGACGTAATGGGGTTTTAGAAGGTTTGAAAAGAGACAATAACAACGAAGTGGTAATCACGAAATTGAATTCTGAAAGTTTGACTGCTATCGCCAAAGCTACCAAAGGAGGCTATGTGAATGGTGCCAACACCAAACAGGTAATTGACTATGTGAAAAACGCCCTGAATAATATTGAAAAAACCGAATTTGAGGCGACTCAAATGGCCGATTTTCAGTCGCAATTTCAGTGGTTTTTGGGATTTGCATTCGTTTTGTTGTTTGCTGATGTTTTTCTATTGGAACGCAAAACCAAATGGGTGAATCAACTCAATTTGTTTAATGAAAAGGAACAATAAAATGATTAAAAAGGTATTTTTATCTATTTTGCTCATGTTTTCTTTGGCGATTACAGCCCAAGAGAAAGATGCTCTTTTGCCCAAAGCAAATGAAGATTTTGCAGCAAAAAAGTATGCTGATGCCGAAGCCAATTATAGAATTTCACATTCTAAATTCCCAAGAAGAACGGTAGCTTCGTACAATTTAGGAAATGCAATTTACCGTCAAAACCAATTTTCGGAATCTAAAATTGCATTTGCCAATGCATTAAAAAACATTAAAACGCGTCCGCAAAAACACAAAGCCTTTCACAATTTGGGAAATGTGTTTATGAAAGAGAAAAACTATTCACAGGCGGTCGAAGCTTATAAAAATGCGCTTCGCAACAATCCTGAAGACGAAGAAACGCGTTACAACTATGCTTTGGCTAAAAAAATGTTGAAAGACAATCCACCAAAAGACGATAAGAATAAAGATAAAAATAAGGACAAGAACAAAGATAAAGATAAAAAGGACGACAAGAAAGACGGAGAGAATAAAGATAAGAACAAGGATAAAGGCGACCAAAATAAAGACAAAAAGGACGACAAAGGCGATAAGGATAAAAATAAGTCGGATAAAAAAGATGATCCGTCTAAAAATCAAGGACAACCAAAACCCAATCCAGGTGGAATTTCGCAGCAGCGAGTTCAGAATTTGTTGGATGCCGTGAATAACGAAGAAAAGAAAGTTCAGAATAAAGTTAATGCTCAAAAAGTAAAAGGAAAACCAGTTCAAACAGAAAAAGATTGGTAAGTAATTTGAAATAAGAATACCATTTTAACAACAAATGAAAAAATACATACTGCTATTATTAATCAGTTTTCAAGGACTATTGGCTCAAGTACAATTTGAGGCAAAAGTCAGTAGAAACACGCTCGGTTTGAACTAAATGCTGCGAGTAGATTTTATAATGAATGTAGACGGAGATAATTTTGTTCAGCCTAATTTTGAAGGCTTCCGAGTGATTGCAGGACCAAGCCAGCAAATCAGTCAATCGTGGATTAACGGACGAAGTTCTTTTGAGAAAATATACTCTTATTTTTTGTTGCCTTTGCAAAAAGGGAATTTGGTGATCAAACAAGCGGTGATTGAGTTCAATGGCCAATTGTATAAAACAGCCCCAATCAGAGTAACGGTTACTAATCCGGTGCAACAACAAGCTGATCCAAACGATCCGAATGCACCACAAATCTCAGCCGATAATAACATTTACCTTGTAGCCGATATTTCTAAAACCAATCCGTACATCAACGAACCGATTACGGTGGTGTATAAATTGTATTTCAGTTACAATATTGGAATTACCAATTGGCGCGAGTTGAATAAGCCTAAATACAATGATTTTTGGAGTCAGAACATTGACATCAAACAATTAGTTGCCGAAGAAGGGATGTTCAAAGGACAACGCTATCGCTTTGTAACCTTGCGTAAAACGGTATTGTATCCTCAAAAATCAGGGCGCCTAAAGATTGAACCATTAGCATTAGATATTGATGTGCAATTGCCAACTAATCGTAGAGATATGTTTGGTCGTGTAATGATTACCGAAGGCAATAAACGCGTTTCGGCAGGAACCAAAACGATAACGGTAAAAGCACTTCCTGAAGCTGGAAAACCAGAAGGATTTACTGGAGCAGTTGGTAATTTTGATTTTAAAGTAACACCAACCAAAACCAATTTGAAAAACGGAGAAAGTTTGGATTTAGTGGTGAGTGTAAGCGGAAAAGGAAATTTAAAATTATTCGATTTGCCCAAACCAGTAGCTCCGAATGCGCTCGAAATGTATGATGCGGTTCATAAAGAGAATGTTGATACAGGCTTGTCAGGAATGTTAGGGAAAATTTCAGATAGTTACACGATTGTTCCGCAATACAAAGGAAAATATCCAATTAAACCGATGCAGTTTAGCTATTTTGATTTGAGTTCTGGAACTTACAAAACGCTAACATCAGAAGAAATACTAATTAATGTATTGGACGGACCTACAGCAACACAAGCTGTCGTGTCAAATACAGGTGCGAATAAAAACAAAATTGAAAAATCAGAACAATTCAAATTCATTAAATTAAAAACAAAATTAGCGCCTTTACAACCTAATGATTTCTTCGGATCCTTATGGTATTATGTATTGTTGTTCTTACCATTTATTGCGTTGCCAATAGTAGTACTTCTTAGAAGAAGAAAAGAAGCATTAGATGGCGATGTGACTGGAAACAGAATCCGAATGAACAACCGATTGGCTAAAAAATATTTGTCAGAAGCTAAAAAACAAATCAATAACAAAGAGCCGTTTTATGTGGCTTTGGAAAAAGCAATGCACAATTTCTTGAAAGCCAAATTACACATTGAAACTTCAGAAATGAGTAAAGATAATATTCAAGAATTGTTGTTGTCTCGCAATGCCAATCCAGAAGTGGTTACTGATTTTATTGCCTTAACTGAAAATTGTGAGTTCGCTCGTTATGCACCAGCATCAAGCACGTCTATTCAAAATGATTTTGATAAAGCAGTGTTGATTATTTCAGAACTAGAAAAACAGATTTCTTAAACACGAAGGACACAAAGAAGACACTAAGTCAATTAGGTTTAATCATATTTATGAAAAGTAAAATATTGTTTGTGGGGATGCACGCGATAAATTTTTTAAAAAATGAAAAGAGAAAATCCTGAAGTTTTATTTCAAAATCATTATAAAATTTATGTCTTATTCAAAGATAAAATTATATTTGAAAGCGAGTTAGAAAATCAACAAATAGAATATTATTGCGATATTCAAAATCAACCTAATTTTGAAAATGGGATTAGATATTTTATAAATGATTATGATAGGGTTAAAATTGACGAAATATTTATTAAAAACGGAATAATTGCAAATACAGAAACGATAAATGTTTTTGATTATCGAGATAATAAGAAAATAATATCAATTTATTTAGTAATTTCAGGAATTGTCGTCTTAATAATGATCTTGATGTCGTTGCTCTAAAAAAAAATATTTAGATCAAGTTTTGACTTATTTGAGATTGTCTGATTGCAA
>JACCDZ012096170.1_pt1 | contig 11354 bp, 8 predicted proteins | sample 7449551 | NCBI WGS metagenome assembly JACCDZ01 (sample SAMN15323452, study PRJNA562643) | freshwater metagenome | isolation source: river surface water | place: USA:Blue River Watershed | collected 2017-08-18
CAGACGCATCTTCGTAGCGGCCAGACGGCTGTTCGTGCCACCGAAGCTTTCACGACGGAAAGAAACACCCATGTTTTCGGTAGTAGTACCCAGCAGGTTAGCAATGCCTTCCAGACGAGCTTGGAGGTGTTCAGCTTCGCGTGGGCTCACGCCTTCACCCGACTCCACGGCTTCTTCCAGGCTACCTTGCACGTCAGCCAGTTCATCCGAAGCTTCAGTGGCGTTTTCGATGCCAGTCATTACTTCAGTCACGTCACCAGTAGCGCTTTGAACTTCTTCGTTGGCTTCAGCAACACCAACTTCAGCAGCCAAGGTGCTATCAGCAGTCACTTCTTCAACGTTACCAGCACCTTCGGATTCCATACGGAAAACCAGACCAAACTTATTCTTGCTCATATCTTTAACTCCAATGTGAGAAAATTTAACAATCGATTGTTGCCTCGTGCAGGAGCGAGGCGTCTCCTTTTCACCTTATTTGGCTTGAGCTACATACAGCTTCATCAGAGAAGAAGCATAACTCAAACCATTAGCGATAACTTGCGCGGTATGATCGTGCAAGTCCATAGCTCCAGTCATGTAGACTTTCGTTGCAAAACTTGACTTTAAATGCAACGGTAGCGCCACACTATCTTTAAAAGAAACCTTCACCTCTTCTTCAGCCAGACGAATAAACAACTGTTTGACAGAGTTTATAACACCCGATCGGCTCTGAGAGATCTCTTTATAGAACTGTTGGTGTTTAAGAGAAACCTCTGCAAGAAGCTCCAAACTATTAAGAAAACCAGAAAGCTCCTCAGGGGTTAACAATCTGGTTTCAGCTCTAATAGATCTACCCCTATTTAAAAGTACTAACTTTAAACTACAGCTGTTGTAAGCCTTTTCAATAGTAACCCAAGTATCATAGATACCAGGTACCAAATCAGCTTGTAGCTCAATATTACCAATCATCCGACCCATGGTAAAGACTTCAATAGAAACACCTTCACCGGGTTTCTTACCAAGACTTTCTGTAAAACCAAATGTTTCAGGTTTGATTTCCATGAAAGCCATCGGGTCAAAGTTTTTCTTCAGATAACGATTATTGGCAATCTGTTTAAGAACTTGGAAGTCAGAAGCTAAGCTTTGATTGAGTTTCTTAACCTTACTGTCAATGAACTCTGAATAGTCCGTTACGTTTTTAGCGTAATCATCACTTTCCAATATCTCTAGGAAAGTCGTATTCAACGTCTTTTGAGCACTTTCTGGTAAGACACAACCCGAAGACTTGAGTTCTTCCAGAGAAGCTTTTAGTTGTTGGATAGACGCTTGTTGCTTTTCCGTACGGTTCACGTATCGAGTCACGGAGGTTGCCATAAAGTCATAGGCTTCATTCAAGACCTTGAAAGTCTTAGCGAATGTAAACAAAACAACTTTAAACATACCTATTAACAGCGAAGGGCCGTAAGTAATACCAATCATAGCCAATGCATTAGCCACAAAGGAAATACCACCCCAAGCAGCTGCTAAAGCCACTCCAGCCTGTGGAATAAACTCTTGTCGATAAACAAGGTTTTTTTCCATTTTAATTTCTAAAGGATCGTTCGGTAAAAAAGAAAGAGACCTAAAGGATTCTTTCTTGAGTTCAGCTTCCGAATCTTCTTCAGGTTTTTCTTCTGGAGGATCCTCATCAGGTTTTTCTTTGTCAGGTTTTTCTTCCTCTTCGGTAGATTCCTCAGGTGCGTCTTCTTCTTCAGAACTATCTCCGTCATCCGAAGTATCCGCATCAAAATCAAAACCGTCATCCGAACCACCGGTGTCGTCTGTGCTAGTGTCTGTGTCAGAACTACTTGAGTCAGAAGAACTACTAGAACTACTGATACCGTCAGGAGCTATACCAAGGTCTTTACTCTCTTGGATAGCCTTTGTTTCATTAGCATCTTTGAAGTTTTCATAAGCTGCTCCGCCATTAGCGGAAGCTTCTGCTTCTCTCTGCTCCAAAGCAGCAAGTGCCGCTCCTTCGGTTTTAATTACAAACCCCATGATAGCCCTGTTTAAACAGTACCACCCATGATGGCGTGTAAACTACGACGACCAAAGATCGTCTGCATGGACAGCAAGAGATCAGAATAACCCAGACGCCTGATCCACAAGACCATAAAGACGCCTAAGGTCATTTGTGTGAACTTGTACTCATTGTACTTGGCGTTCAGTGCAGTAGGCTTAAAACCACCATGGGGAGGATTAGCTGCTGAGATCACCGAAGACCAAGTAGACACAGAGATGTTGCGATTCTCTTTAAGTCCTAAGACGCAAGCAATCGTTTCATCCAAGAAGTCAGTGTGTACCTGAGAGATACCAGGATTTTCTGCTTGTAAAGAAACAAAGCTAGAAAACGACATGCCGTTGAAAGCTTTACCAATAGTTTCTAATGTTTTCTCTTGAAACTCAAAGTCTCGTAGCAAGATAGGACGCTGAATAATAGTATTCAACAGGTCATCTAACTCCGGTACGTAAAACAGATCCTGTTGTGTCCTGGTGGGCTGGCGGTTCAACAAGGAGGAAGCAGGTGTTGTAGGAATAGGTTCAGGCTTCTTTACCATGGATTCAGAAGGAGCCAAGAACCCACTTTGGAGTTGTGGGTAACGTTTAAACATGGATTAGCGTCCGTATTTAGATTCAAAGCGCTCGATCTTGTCCTGGAGCTTAGCTGCCTGGTTCTCGTAATACTGGATCTGTTTTTCGATACCAGCATTGGGAGTACCTGCTTCTTGAGACTTCAGAGCCAACACACGCAGTTCAAACTGCTTCTTGATACTCTTGTTATATTCATAACGAGAGATCATGAATTCAGCCCAAACCTCACGGATGACACGAACAGGGTGGGCAATGAAACCGTTCAGTTCAGCATTTACAAAAGGATCTGCATCCTTGGCAAACATGCTTTCTACTTGATGACGATTCTTAGGCGTCACAATAGCGTCAGGCACATTACCGATCAGTTTCTTGAAGGTCCTGGAGTCTTGGCCATACTGGGCCATCAAAGCGTACAGCTTGCGCGTATAATCTTCAAAGCTTTTGGCTTCTTCCTTGGTAATCTCAGAATCACCACCTGCAAAGATCTCTTCTGCTTTCATGATGTGATTAGCCATTTTCACACAGAGATCACAGATAGAAGCAATAGAAGACGAGGCACGCAGCAATTGAGCCTTCTGAAGGCTGATAGCTTCTGCGAAGCTTTCTTCTTCCAGGGTTTCTTTGACCAAGGCTTCAACAACGTCCAGATTCTCTCGTGCATTACGTGCCACTAATAGAACATCATTGAAGAATGCAGACTTACGGATCTTGGTGATCGTGTAAAAACGTTCAGCGTTTTGTTCGTAAACAGGGGAATGCTTGCTGGATAAAGAAAAGACATCCTTAGCAGCAGTAAGCAAAGGGATCGTAACTTCATCAAAGATCTTACGGGTATGGCGGATATCGTCCTCGATGTTGGACCGCTTGATCTCAGGGATCAATCCTTCAATAAAACTAAAAATACTCATTTTGATTCTTTCTATTAGAAGTTGGAGAACGATGCGGTTTGCAACGAACGGAAGATTTCCATGACATCTGGGCCTTTACCACCCTTGGAATAGCCTTCGATCTCTTTGCGAGACATGTTGCTATAGTCAGGTTGGTTGCGTACAAAGAACTTCATACGGCTTGTTTCACGATTCACCACAACAATAATCATGGCGTAAGATTGCTCAAAGATCTTTTGACGAACACGGAAGTCGGTCATCTTACCACCGGCTTTGGCTTCCACCTGGCGTGCTACCTCTTCAGAGATAACAAACATATTAGAAGAGTTAGCCAGAGAAGGATTTTGTGTTAAGATTCCGAATGTTTTATTTTTAGAGATGCGTTGAAACAATTCTGTACCCACACCGGACTTATCCTGAACAGCAGTCTTGTACTTTTCGTCAATGATGTCTTGGCACAGAATCAAGTCACGAATAAAACCCAAACGCCCTGAACGCCACGCATGGAAACGTTCCATGAAATTACGATCCAATGTACCGTTGGATAAGATGCCTGAAATTACAGATTCCGGTGCTTGATTGACAATCAAACGGAAATTCATCTTCAGAGTAGCTTTGACCGTATCACCATTGGCTTTATTTGACTCAATCGTGACATCCATCAACCGCCCAACAGAAAGGTTCACAGCTTCTTGAAGCGAAGACTTGGAATCACCTGTCTGAGAATGGGAACCGGAAGTAAAGCTCTTAGGACCTTCTTCGATTTTGACTTTTTCACCATTTTCATCATAAACAGTAGTACGATTACCATTTTTGTCAAACAATGGTTTCGTTTTCTCAAAGTGTAGATTAAGATTACTGGAAGGCAGAAGGTTATAGTCAAAACTAGACTTATAACTTTCAAAACTCATCATGGTACCAAAACCACTACGATTAGGATTCAATTGTTCTAAGACACGAACGGTAGAAGCATCCTTGACAGCAGACAAGACATCTACAGCTTGAAGGTAATAAGCTGTAAAAATAGATAACAACGATTGATTAATCTGTGGCATGTACTCCAGATTCATGCAGTCCGGCGATACTATGACTAGGGGCTCTACACTGGTAAGCTTGCCAATATCGGACAAAGAACGTTGTTCATCTCCGATTCCGTATAAAGCAAGACCCTTTGCTACTCCAAAAAGTTTACCAAGAAACTGCCCAGCAAAATCGATTGAACTCATTTTAAAATTCTCCAAGGGGTTATATGACAGATAGTATTTATCCAGGTTCCATAGACACCTTATTCAGTGCTATGGGCGTGGGCTCATTAGATAAGGCGTTGGTTAATAACATATACGGTATTAACCACATGCAAAATCCTGGTATGGTGAAAGCCAATAAAGACCACCAGGGTTTCCTATTTATGACACGCCCACAGTTAAATCTACAACCGGATAATCTTCGAAATTACAGAGAACTTTATCCTCTTTTAGATAATGATCCTAAATCACTGGCTAAAGCCATCAGGATGCTTTTAGATCCTCGTATCGGTAAAGGATATACTTACCCTAAGCCTGGTGGGGGTAAAGGCTATGTGGCTCCTCAGAAGTCTGTGTTAATGGACAATGAAAATGCTTTTATTCCCATGATCACCAATAACCTCATCAGCGTCTCTGGGTGGCCTGATGAAGTGATGACAACAAGATCTACAGAACCTGGTTTACATAACCAAGTCTTTGTATCCGCTGACGGTATGGTCAGAAACTACGGGGAATTTGATCTTACTATTAACGAACAAAACGTTTCTGGTGATCCCACTTCTGCTTTATTGCATACTTGGTTACACTACATGACTGCATTAAAAGAAGGTCGTATGGTACCTTACTTTGATCACATTGTAGGAGATCGTATCGATTACTTTACCAGGGTCTATCGGATTGTTCTGAATGAACAGAAAACCCATGTCACCAAGATCTTTGCTTGTATCGCTGGGTTTCCTACTTCTAATCCGACTGGGATGTTTGCTGATTATAACAGGGAAACTCCTTTTTCAGAACAAACCAAAGAAATTAGTTTTAGAGTGAAGTGCATGGGGTTTATTGCTTACGATCCTTTATTGATCTTTCACTTTAATACTACCGTAGGTATCTTTAAACCCAGTATGCGGGATAAGTACCGTGACTCTGATATGGTCAAGTTAAGTCCTAATGAACTGCGTACTTATAACCACAGAGCCTATCCGCGCATAGAACCAGACACGATGGAGATGCAGTGGTGGGTAGAGCGCAGTTAAAATCAACAGAAAGTTATTAAATGTCACAATTCACAAATGCCATTCAGAAACCCTTAGAAGATCTTTACGATTACATTGAAGCCAACTGCGTCAATCCTTCTGCTGCTTTCTTTGTTGCTAACGATTCTTTAGAGAAGGTTACCAATGGAGAGATCACGCTTTTAGACCCGACTAATCCAACGGTCTTTCTATTAGAGTCTTCTTCCATTGCTACCGCAGCTGCTATCAACGAAAGCATTAACCTGCTTCGATGGCAATATCCCTCGTTAGCAGAATCTCCAGAAGAACTGTATCACCACATGAGTGACTGGGATTATGTCAATCGCTTTGCTTCTCCTTGTACAGAACCTGTGGGTATCCTGATCGGTGCTAACACCTTGATGAACAACATGGTTCGGGATGAAACTGAGAAATGTAAGAAAGCTATTATCCCAAGGGACACTGAAGTTACCTTTGGTAATATCACCTTTACGTTTATGTACCCAATCGCTATCAGGTACTACGACACAGGTACTTTGTCGGTTTCTTATGAAGCAGATGAGATTTCTAACTTCCAACCCTTAGAAACCAACATCATCAACTATGAAGTACGAAAGATGCCTGACGGTGTTCAGTTCATCTACTTCCAGATTCCTCTGAAGCAAATCAAGATCGATGCTGTCTACGGGACGATTCAATTAGGGCGTACGTTCAAGTTACAAGCGAACTTCCAAGATCAGTTTTACTATGTACGTGGGTTCTTGCGTGGTCAATCTACGTTCAATGAATGGAAAGAGATCAAGATTACCCACAGTGACATGGTTTATGATCCGAGAGATCCTACCCTGTTGATACAAATTGAAGACAACGTTCTTACGGCTACTCTTCCTCAAATTTATCAGGCTGAAGGCAATTTGTTAGGTGAAGTCAAGCTTTACATCTATACGACCAAAGGTGCTATCACTGAGAATCTTTCTACGTTTGAAGGAAAGATCGAGTTAAGGGCTTTAGATGAGCAAAAGGATTTGACGGTCTATAGTTCTGTAGCCATGGTGGATGTCCCTCGTATCGCTGTATCTAACGGTATTACCAGTGGTGGTACGAATGGATTGAGCTTTGAAGAATTACGTAAGCGGGTGATCTTCAACTCTATTGGTGCACAACAGCTTCCTGTCACTAATACAAACATCGAAGCAGCTGTCAATACCAAAGGGTTTGAATTAGTCAAGAATACCGATATGGTCACTAACCGTATCTTCTTGGCCACCCAGAAGCTTCCTGTGCCAACCAATCCTCGGTTGATCACACCAGCTAACATTGGGATTGAAACTTTTATCTTTCAAAAGGAAGATTTGATTGATCATCCTTCTGTCCGGTTAAACCAAGAACGTTGGACTTTACTGCCTAAATGTTTGTTTATCCAAGAGAATGGTGTTACGAGGCTTTTGTCTAGTACAGAGCTAGAAGCCCTTAAGTTCATGGAAAAGACAGCTTTTGTCAACCACATGAACGATAGCAAGTATCTGTTCACTCCCTTTCATTGGGTTGTTGACAATAACTCCTTAGAGCTTCAGGTTAAACCTTATTACTTAGACAACCCTAAAGCTTCTACAGTTAACTTCATCAGTCAGAACCAAACCTTAGAGTTGGCTGTCAATACAGCTTCACGAGAAATCTTTAGGACAGAGACTGGCTATAAGCTTCGTATCCGTACTTTGTCTGGCGCTCATTACAAGGCATTGTCTCCGGCGATGGTATCTGCTCAGTTGATGTTTTACCCAGACGGAGAAAAGATCCCTGTCTATCTCAAGCATTCTGCTTTAGGGGAATCGACCGGAGGAGAAAGGTACTTTGACTTTGATTTAGAAACAAACTACGACTTAGACAGTAAAGGAAGGTTAAAGATCCTGAACGTCTCGGTCAAAGGAAGTTATGATCAAGATGTCTGGGTGAACCTGGATACTGAGTTCCATTTGTTCTTGTGCACAAATTCTCGGACGATTGGTTACAAAGAGAATGAAGCCAATAAGTACTATTTGGAAGAGATCCTTTTACCAGGTTCTGTTCCTATTACACATGAGTCGATACAGATTGAACTTGGAAAGTCTTTGGACAATCTGTGGAGCAGGGCTCGTAACTTAACGATTGGTATCAAGTACCAAACCCATGCGATGGATGTCCCTATGACGTATACACAAGACGTGTATGCTACAGATCCTGTCACTGGGCGTATCTTTACGATCGAAAACGGTAAACCTGTCTTTACAGTGGCTCATCACCAAGGTGATCCTGTACTGGATGAATTAGGGCAACCTGTTCTTAAGTACCGTAGGGGTGATCCGATCATCGATCCTGTTACACGGCTTCCTTTAGCTTTACCAGAACATGCTGCTCACAAAGAGATGGATATCCTCATGGTGGATGGTCGACATATGTTTGTGACTGAAGATGCTTATGTGGCTTATAACCAAGAGTTAGTCAATGTTCTCTTGTCCTGGATTACAGAAGACCTTTACGATATTTCTGGTCGTCTCTTAGAACAAACCAAACTGTTCTTCCATCCAAAGAGTCAGTTGGGTACTTGCCAAGTCGATAAGGGTGATGGGGCGATCGTCACTATCAATACTGAACAATCACCGGAACTGGAACTCTTTGTGCCTGATGCTGTATTCAGAGACAATAAATCCTTAAGGTTAGAACTACAAAACAAAGCGATTAAGATCCTAGACACGATGTTGTCTGGCCGGGAGATTAACAACTCTCTGATCGAGAAGACTTTGACTGAAGCCTTTGGCAATACAGTGATTAGCTTAAAGCTTTCAGGCTTAGGTGGAACCAATGACTTGTATTACGCTAAGGTAATCAGTCCTACTAAGCAGCTTTCTTTGAAACGTAACCTGGTTATTCAAGGAGATGGTACCTTGATCATGCAGGAAGACGTGAAGTTTAGTTTTAAGAGAGTGACAGACTAAAGACAGATCCTACCGACCCCAAAGGGTCGGTAGGACTGTTTAAACGTCTGTGGTAAAGTAATCTAACACAACAGAAGCATTCAGATGAAGCTTTTGAACCAGTTCAATCACTTCAATGTAGTAATGCACTTGGGCATTGCTTTCGTCGATGTCTTCTCCGTTCTCTACAACGAAATCTCGCATCGCATTGAAGTCAGTAGGATTAAAGTTCTTTTCCTTCTGAATATCCCGAAGTTCATTCAAAGCTTCTTTGGCGTCTTCTTCTAACTTACAGACAAACTCTTTCAAGTAAGGATCTGCAAACATTTGTAAGAAATCTACCAAGGAAGGTTCAAAGCTTGTGGACAAAGCTGTTTTCTTTGGATCATTGAAATCCTTGAAGCTTCCTTTGTCTTTGATCGTCAGAATCAAGTTCTTGATATGAACATTGTTTTCTAACAGACCCTTCAGGTTTTCAAGAGCATCTTCAAAGGTATCTTTCTTACCTGGAAGTTCCAGATCAGGGATATCCTTGATAGCCATCGTAGCAATGTTAATGAAATCATTGCCGGATTGAAAGACTTGGTTAGAAACTCCGTCTTTACGACCAAAGAACTCTTTGACCTTATTAAGGAAGCATTCTAGATTCTCTTTGAGCCGCTCACCGTAAAACCCACTGAAGTCTTCAAAAGCTTGTTCAGCATCAGCGATATGTCCATCGAAGTAAGCCTCAGCTTCTGTGCTGATGTTTTCTTTACGGAGCTTGATCTGCTCTGTCATGAACTGCTTTACCGTATTAAACCCTGTTTGAGTAGGGAGTGAAGTAAACTCCTTAAGGGAGATCTTCTTGGTAAAGCCTTCAAAGGTCATAGCGACTTGTTCGGCATCTGCTAAAGAGATCGCTGGTTTGGTAGCAATCTGCTTTTGTACTTCTTCCATTGTCGTGATGGTTTCTACTTGGTTCTCTAAAGACTTAAAGACCGTAGTAGGATTCAGAAGCTTTTGTTTCATGGAATCTGTCAAAGGAGTTTCTTGTCCTTCTCGAATGACATCACCAGAGTTAACAGCTAAAGAAGGAGCAAAAGTCTGATCTGGCAAAGGCAAAGCGCCTTCGTTCAGGATACCTTCCCCTTCCATGGTGGCTAAGATTTGAGAATTGATAGACATGGATCAGTTCCTTGTATCAATTTTCATCAGGGGTATAAGCACATTGCATGTCTTTATAGATGGCTTCAAAGCCACAGACATAACCTGTGAAAATACGGCTGTTCTTCTTAATCAACTCAATATCGTTACCAGACAGTTGAGTACCAATATGGAAAAGGTTATAAACACCATTGGCGCCTGTAGTAGAAGGCTGGCAGCATCCGATAGCGTTCTCACAACGAATGTTATAAAACCGTACAGCGTAGTCTTGTACAGCTTTAAAGTCGATTGGAGCGATGTTACAGATAGAGTCTAAGAATTGGGCTACAAGACCTGCATTAGCTTGGGTAAAGTAAGCACTGTAATCACCGCACTCTTTATCTGGCAAAGGAGCGTATTGAGAAATTACCCGACCTATGGCCATAGACACCAGAGGGCTTTTAACCTGATTGGTGACAATCAAGGTTTGAAGGAAGGGTAAAGCGGAAGCAGAGATTTTGAAAAACGACATTATTAACTCCTCAATTTTTGATAGCCATCTGTGCTTTAAGAGAAGCCACAAACAGATTATTACCCATCAGGTCTTCAATGGCCTGTTGGCGTGCGATAGAATTCTTGGCACGTCGGTCTTTTGGATTGAACGCATTGAATAAGAAATCCAAAGGTCCGCGATAAGGCTTCACACCGTCAATTAGCTTGGCAATGAACTCTACTGTTTTAACAGCTTCGTCAGCTTGTACCTTATTAAGCTGCTTGGTCTTGATCATCTCAATGACTTGTAAGCGAATACGGTTATAACGCTTATGAAGGTCATCATAAGTAAAATCACGACCATCCTCACCTGCTGTACGAATACTCACGTAAGCAAAAAGAACACAGAACAGAATGTAATAGATTGCCTGGGCAAAAGGAACAATGTTACTTAGATAACGTCCAGTTTGCATCACAACTCGAACAACTTTAATAGAATCCAGAAAAGCGAAAATGATAGCAATGGTTTGCATTGTCGTTATGATCGTCATAAACGTCCGATAATTGCGCACACCACCAGGATAGAACTTCTCCAATCCTGTTACTAAGTCACGGCCATAACCAAACCGAGCTGCAAAGTTATCAGCAAGTTGTTCAAAAGAAGTTTCATCGTACTTACCACTTTCCATTTGTGTCATAATGCATTCAGACACAAGAGTAAGGGAAGATTGACAGAAAATAATCGGATTCTCTGAGATCAGGCCTTCTACAATTTCTTTCTTAACATTGACACCCTTTTCCTTTAGCTTACTAAAGGTGGTTTCAGTGTACTTTGTTTTGTCGGTTTCTTTATTACGTAAAGCTTCACTGATGATCTGATTAGCTCGATCCATGCGGTTACTGTAAGCACAAGCATAGAAACCATGACCCAACTCGTGTAACAGAACAGCAGTAACTTCTCTAGCGTTCAAGCCGTAGCTATGAAGCATGTTGAAATTCATGAACAGAGAATTAGTGTATTCACTGTAG
>JACCDZ011507748.1_pt1 | contig 11350 bp, 9 predicted proteins | sample 7449551 | NCBI WGS metagenome assembly JACCDZ01 (sample SAMN15323452, study PRJNA562643) | freshwater metagenome | isolation source: river surface water | place: USA:Blue River Watershed | collected 2017-08-18
CGGCATCGAGGACGTACTGCTCAAGCCGCTCAACCCCTCGCTGCTGTTCGACGCGGTGATCCGCAGCCTGGGCGGCGAAGGTGAAGCCCAGGGCTTCGCCCGCCTGCCGGTGGGCGAGGCGCTACCCGACTTCAGCGGCCAGCGCGTGCTGCTGGTGGAGGACAACGAACTGAACCGCGAGGTGGCCTGCGGCCTGCTGCAGGAGAGCGGCCTGCAGATCGACCAGGCCGAGCATGGCCAGGTGGCCCTCGACCTGCTGCGCGCTCATCCGGATGGCCACTACGCGCTGGTGCTGATGGACATGCAGATGCCGGTGCTCGATGGCATCGCCACCACCGAAGTGTTGCGCCGCGAGCCGCGCTTCGCCGCCCTGCCGATCGTGGCCATGACGGCCAACGCCATGCCCGCCGATCGCGAGCGCTGCCTGGCGGCGGGGATGAACGATCACCTGGGCAAGCCGATCGAGCCGGCCGAGTTGTGGAACACCCTGCGGCGCTGGCTGCAGGCGCGCGCCGAGGCGCCCGGCAGTGCGCCGCCGCAGGGCCTGCCGGACTGGCAGCTGCCGGGTGTCGACCTGGCCAGCGGCCTGCGCCGGGTGCTGGGCAAGCCCGAGCTGTATCGCCGCCTGCTGGACAAGTTCGCCGCCAGCCAGGCCGATTTCGCCTCCCGCCTGCGCGCCGCCCTGGCCGCAGGCGAGCTGCAGGGCGCCGAGCGCGAGGCGCACAGCCTCAAGGGCCTGGCCGGCAACCTCGGCGCGGTCGATCTGGCCACCCAGGCGGCGGCGCTGGAAAGTGCGATCAAGGATGCCCGGCATGACGAGCTGGCGGCCCAGCTGCAGGAGCTGGAGCAGTGCCTGGCCGCGCTGCTGGCGGCCATCGCCGCGTTGCAGCAGCCGGTGCCGGCCACCCCGGTCGACCCGCAGCAGCTGCAGCCGCTGTGCCGGCAGCTGCTGCGCCTGTTCGCCGATGACGATCCGCGTGCCGGAAAAGTCTTCGATGAACAGGCCGAACTGCTGCGCAGCGCCTTTAATGATCACTACGGCGCGCTGGCGGCGGCAGTGCACGGCTTCGACTTCGAGCGGGCCAGGGAACTGTTGCAGCAGGCGGCCGCACGACAGGGGATAGGGGGATGACAGTGGACATGCTTGACCGACCCGACCAGCCGCTGGTGCTGCTGGTCGACGACACGCCGGAGAACCTCACGCTGATGAGCGAGCTGCTGGCCGACAGCTACCGGGTCAAGGTGGCCAACCATGGCGCCAAGGGCCTGCGCATCGCGGCGGAGAGCCTGCCCGACCTGATCCTGCTGGACATCATGATGCCGGAGATCGACGGCTACGAAGTGTGCCGTCGGCTCAAGGCCGACCCGGCCACGGCCGAGATTCCGGTGATCTTCCTCACTGCCAAGACCGAGCAGGCCGACGAGCAGCAGGGCTTCGACCTGGGCGCGGTGGACTACATCACCAAGCCGATCAGCCCGCCCATCGTCCTGGCGCGGGTGCGTGCGCAGCTGCAGCTCAAGGCCAGTGCCGACTTCCTGCGCGACAAGAGCGAGTACCTGGAGTGGGAAGTGCGCCGGCGCACCCGTGATATCCAGCGTCTGCAGGAGGTGACCATCGAAGCCATGGCCCGCCTGGCCGCCATGCGCGACAACCCCTGCGGCAAGCACCTGGCAAGGGTCGAGCGTCTCATGGTCGCCCTGGCCACCAGCCTGGCCCGCCAGCAGCCGCCGCTGGCCGCGGAGCTGGATGAGGCGCGCATCGCCCAGCTGGGCAAGTCGGCGCTGCTGCACGGCATCGGCAAGCTGGTGCTGCCCGACCGCATCCTGCTCAGCCCGGTGCCGCTGCAGGGTGAGGATCTCGCGCTGCTGCACAGCCACCCCCAGGCCGGGCGTGACGCCCTGCTGGCCGCCGAAGCGCGCCTGGGCAGCGTGCCGGATTTCCTGCGTGACGCCCGCGACATCGTCTACAGCCAGCACGAGCAGTGGGATGGCGGCGGTTATCCGCAAGGCCTGCGGGGCGAGCAGATTCCGTTGCCGGCCCGGCTGATGGCCGTGGTCGGCTGCTATGAGGAGCTGACCAGCCGGCGTCCGTATCGCCAGCCGCTGAGCCACGACGAGGCGCTGGCGCAGATCGGCGCGGCCAGCGCGACGCGTTTCGATCCGAGCGTGGTGCTGGCCTGCATCGGCGCCGCCGACAGTTTCGCCGCCATCGCCGGAGAATATGCGGACGACGCGGCATCCATCCACTGCGAGTTGCAGCGTCTGGAAGCCTCGCTCGGCGAGAGCATCGAGCTGACCCTGCCGCGCTGAGGCCGGTTCAGGCCTGCGGCTGCCAGTCGAGCGTCAGCGCTTCCTGCCAGGCGAAGCGTTCGAAGTGGCTGGCCACCACCTGCTCGAGTTGCTCCCGTTCCTCGGCACTGCGCGCCTGTACGCGCAGTGTCAGGCCGGCATCCTCGGCCTGCAGCAGGGCCAGGCCGAAGGCGAATTCGATACGCCCCTGGTGCTCGTCGAAGCTGACCGGAATCTTGTGCGCGAAGTGCTTGCACAGGCGGCTGATGTAGCGCGCCGGCGTCGCGGTGGCGACGAAGGCGGCGGAGGTGAAATCGCTCATGGCGGTCCTCTTCAGTAGGCCAGGGTGAAACGCTGGCGCAGGTGCTGCGGCTGCTCGGTTTCGTCGAGCAGGGCTACCGCCAGGTCGGCCACCGAGATGCGCCCCGGCTGGCCGTCGCTGAGCAGCAGGTCATCGCCGCCGAGGCGGAACTGGCCGGTGCGCGGGCCGGGCTGTAGCAGGGCGGCGGGGGAGAGGAAGGTCCACTCCAGTTCCTGCTCGTCGCGCAGCAGGTTCAGGGCCTGGCGCGCGCCTTCGGCGCCTTCCTTGTATTCGGCGGGGAAGTTCGGCGTGTCGAGCAGTTGCTGGCCCGGCGCCACGTACAGGCTGCCGGCGCCGCCGACCACCAGCAGGCGCCTGATTTCCGCGGCCTTGGTCGCGGCGACTATGGCCTGGGAGCCGGCGATGAACTGCGCGCGGATATCGGCCTGGCCCCAGCCGGGGTTGAAGGCGCTGAGCACGGCGTCGTGGCCGCGCAGCTGTTCGGTCAGGCTGGCCACGTCATGCACGTCGGCCCGCTGTGCGCTGAGGTTGGCGTGCGCTGGCAGCTTCTCCGGATGGCGCATCAGGGCGGTGACCTGGTGACCACGGTTCAGGGCTTCTTCCAGCAGGGCGGCGCCGACATAGCCGGTGGCGCCGATCAGGGCGATTTTCATGGGGTGATCCTCGTTGGGTGGCGATGGGTGAATAATCGCAGCTGGATAAATGCGCGAAAAAGCGGCTTAAATACCTTTGATAATTAAGCAGGACTTAATAATGGAACAGCTCAAGCGCATGGCGCTGTTCGCCACGGTGGTCGACCGGGGCTCGATGGTCGGCGCCGCCGAGGTGCTGGGCATGACGGCTTCGGCGGTCAGCCAGCAGATCCGCAAGCTGGAGGAAAGCACCCAGGTCAGCCTGCTGCACCGCACCACGCGCAAGCTCACCCTGACCGAGGCCGGCGCCAGCTTCTATGAGAGCTGCGCCCAGGTGCTGGCCCTGGCCGAGCAGGCCGAGCAGCGTCTGGCCGAACTGCGCGATGCGCCGGTGGGCGAGTTGCGCATCGCCGCGCCGGTGGGCCTGCCCGGGAAGCTGCTCAGTGAGGCGCTGGCGCCGCTGCTGCGCGCCCATCCGGGGCTGAGCCTGCGGTTGTTCTTTCACGACGAGATGATCGACCTGATCGAGCGGCGCATCGACCTGGCCATCCGCGTCGGCCAGCAGGACGACTCCAGCCTGGTGGCTCGGCATGTGGCCGACTGGCGCATGCTGCTGTGCGCCGCTCCGGCCTACCTGGCGCGCTGCGGCCCGGTCGAGGACCCGCAGCAGTTGCTCGGCCTGGACTGGCTGAGCCTGAGTACCGACCGCTGGCAGCAGGTGACCCTGTACGGTCCGGGCGGTACCCAGCAACGCCTGCGTATCGAGAGCCGGGTGGCGTGCAACAACATTCTCTCCGTGCGCCAGTTCACCCTGGCCGGCATGGGCGTTTCCGTCCAGCCGGAGCCGGAGGTGCGCGAACAGCTGGCCAGCGGTCAATTACTGGCGCTGCTGCCTGCGTGGCAGCCGGCGCCGATCGGCATCCACCTGGTTACCCCGCGCCGCGATGCCCAGCCGGCCAAGGTGCGCTACGCCATCGAGGCACTTCGCCGTAGCCTCCTGGCCCCCTAATCTGGGCGAGACCGCCGGATTGCCGTATAACGGCAGCATTTCCACAGCCATTTCAACAGGACCCCTAGCCCGCGCAATGAAGACCCCGAAACGCCTGGAACCCCTGCTTGAAGACGGCCTGATCGACGAAGTGGTACGTCCGCTGATGAGCGGCAAGGAAGCCTCGGTCTACGTGGTGCGCTGTGGTAGCGAGCTGCGCTGCGCCAAGGTCTACAAGGAGGCCAACAAGCGCGGTTTCCGCCAGGCCGCCGAGTACCAGGAAGGGCGCAAGACGCGCAACAGCCGCGATGCCCGGGCCATGGCCAAGGGCAGCAAGTACGGGCGCAAGGAACAGGAAGACGCCTGGCAGAACGCCGAGGTGGCCGCGCTGTTCCGCCTGGCCGCCGCCGGTGTGCGGGTGCCCAAGCCCTATGACTTCCTCGACGGCGTGCTGCTGATGGAGATGGTCGACGATGGCTACGGCGATGCCGCGCCGCGTCTCAACGACGTCGACCTGCTGCCTGAGGATGCCCGCGAGTTCCATGCCTTCATGATCGGCGAGATCGTCAAGATGCTCTGCGCCGGCCTGGTGCATGGCGACCTGTCGGAGTTCAACGTGCTCCTCGATCCGCACGGCCCGGTGATCATCGACCTGCCGCAGGCGGTGGATGCTGCCGCCAACAACCACGCCTTCAGCATGCTCGAACGCGATGTGCGCAACATGGCCGAGTACTTCGGCCAGTACGCCCCGGAGCTGCTGGAGACGCGCTATGCCAAGGAAATGTGGGCGCTCTTCGAGGAAGGTAAGCTGACCCCGGAGACTCCGCTCACCGGCCGTTTCGCCGAGCCGGAGGACGAGGCCGATGTCGGCGCGGTGCTGCGCGAGATCAAGGCCGCGCTGGCCGAGCAGGAGCGCCGCGAGGCGGCGCGCAATGCCGAGGATGCGCCGCGCGACGAGCCGCCACCACCGCCCTGGGCGCAGTGAGCGCGTCTGTCCGGTCGCGATAGGCGGCAACTGTACCGAGAAGGGTCGCGTCGCGGCTGCTAGTGTGCGGGGACTGCTTTCGGAGCCCGCCCATGTCGCTGCCGCACATTCTCCTTGCCCTGCTGGTCACCCTGATCTGGGGTGTCAATTTCGTGGTGATCAAGGTCGGCCTGCAGGACTTCCCGCCGCTGCTGTTCTGCGCCCTGCGCTTCGCCCTGGCGGCGCTGCCGCTGCTGTTGCTGCGCGGGCCGCTGCCGGCGCCGGGCTGGCGCATCGTGCAGATCGGCGTGCTGCTCGGGGTGGTCAAGTTCGGCCTGCTGTTCGTCGGCATGCACCTGGGCATGCCGGCCGGGCTGTCCTCGCTGGTGCTGCAGAGCCAAGTGTTCTTCACCGTAGTGATCGCCGCGCTGCTGCTCGGCGAGCGCCCCAGCGTGCGTGCGCTGGCCGGCTTGCTGCTGGCGGCCGGCGGGTTGCTGCTGATCGGCCTGCAGCGGCCGCTGGGTGACAGCCTGCTGGGCTTCGTTCTGGTGATTGCCGCGGCGCTGGCCTGGGCCTTCGCCAATATCGCCACCAAGCGCTCCGGGGCCAGCGACATGCTGCGCCTGATCTGCTGGGTCAGCCTGGTGCCGGTGCTGCCGCTGCTGGGGCTGTCGTACGTCTTCGAGGGGCCGCAGGCGATAGGCGCGGCCATCGACAACCTGAGCTGGCGTGGCCTGGGCGCGCTGCTGTACATCGCCTTCCTGGCCACCACGGTCGGCTTCGCCATCTGGAGCTTCCTGCTGCGTCGCTACCCGGCCAGCGTGGTCACGCCCTTCGCCCTGGCGGTGCCGGTGTCCGGCCTGCTGGCCGGTTGGCTGCTGCTCGGCGAAGCGCTCAGCGTAATGGGATGGCTGGCCTGTGCACTGGTGTTCGGCGGCCTGGCGATCAGCCTGTTGCCGGCCGGTTTTTTCCGCGGCGTGATGCGCCTGCGCGCGGGTTGACGGCGCCATTGGATGACAGGGCTTTACCCCTGCGAACCGCTTGCGATTGCTAGCGGGTTTTGTTCCTGCAGCCCAGCTGCCATGCGGCTTTGCGTCAATGAGAATCGCTCCGTGACGGATGTCGTTCTGCGGCTTGACCAATCCCGCCGGAGGGTCGAAGCTGCCTCTCGGAACAGGGTTTTAGCAGGACACGAGTCATGAAAGGCGCGACCGAAGTCGTCGAATATCTCAAGGAGCTGCTGCGCGGCGAGCTGGCGGCTCGCGACCAGTATTTCCTGCATTCGCGGATGTACCAGGACTGGGGCTTCGAGAAGCTCTACGAGCGGATCAACCACGAGATGGAGGAGGAGACCGAGCACGCCGATGCGCTGCTCAAGCGCATCCTGTTCCTCGAGGGGACGCCGGACATGCGGCCGAAGAAGATGCACCCGGGCGCCACCGTGCCGGACATGCTTAAGAGCGACCTCAAGCTCGAATACGAAGTGCGCGCGGCACTGGCCAAGGGCATCGAGCTGTGCGAGCAGCATGGTGACTACATCAGCCGCGAGATCCTCGAGGTGCAGCTGCACGATACCGAGGAAGACCATGCCTACTGGCTGGAAAAGCAGCTCGGGCTGATCGAACGGATCGGTCTGCAGAACTACCTGCAATCCCAGGCCTGATTTGGCGATGACATGAAAAAAGGGAGCCTCGGCTCCCTTTTTTCATGGACGGCTGGCTTACAGGGTCCACTTCACGCTGAACATGGCGTTGCGTGGGGTGCCGTAGTTCAGGTTGCCGAAGCTGATGCCGCTGTAATAGTGCTTGTCGAACAGGTTGTTGATGTTCACCCGGGTGTCGATGTGCTCGTTCACCTTGTAGCCGACCATCAGGCCGACCAGCGCGTAGCCTTCCTGCTCGAAGTCATACTCGGTGTTCTGCGTGGCGTTCTGGCCGATCACGTCACCGCCGACGCGCCATTGGTGCAGCTCGCCCGGCAGGTTGTAGACGGTGGCCAGCTTGTACAGGTGGCGCGGCTTGGTCTGGTCGAAGTATTCGCCTTCCAGGTCCTCGTTGGCATCCTGCTTGTACTTGGCCTCGACATAGGTGTAGGACGCGCTGGCGTTCCAGTTCTCGCTCAGCGCACCGCTGACCTCGAAGTCGATACCCTGGCTGCGCACCTTGCCGGCGGCGCGCTGGCAATAGGTGGCGGTCGGGTTGGCGGGGCACGGGCTGGGGCCCGAGGTGTCGTCCACGGCACGGTTCAGCTGGTCGACCTGGAACAGCGCCACGTTGGCGTTCAGCGCGCCGTCGAAGTACTCGCCCTTCAGGCCGATCTCGTAGTTCTGGCCTTCGATCGGATCGAGCAGGCTGTTGGACGAGTCGAACACGGTCTGCGGTTTGAAGATGTCGGTGTAGCTGGTGTAGACCGAGTAGGTCTCGTTGAGGTCATAGATCACCCCGGCGTAGCGGGTGAGGTTGCGGGTGACCTTGTAGCTGTCGGTGTCGGCTTCCATCTCGTACCAGTCGAGGCGCGCGCCGAGAATCACCTTGAGCGGGTCGGCGATGTTGAAGCGGCTGGTGACGTAGGTGCCGGTCTGCTGCTCGTCGGTCTTCATGCCCCACAGGCGCAGGTTCAGGTCAGGCCGGAGAGTGGAAGTCGGGTCCCATTCGGTGGGGTTCAGGCCAGTGGCCAGGCCGCCGTTCTTCATCTCGATATCGCCCCAGCCGCCATGGCCGTCGAAGGCTTCCTCGCGGTAGCTGGTGCCGAAGACCAGCTCGTGCTCGCGGCCGAACAGCTGGAACGGGCCGGAGGCGACGGCATCGTAGCTGCTGTGGTCGTCGGTGTAGATGTAGTTGCCGGCGGACTGGGTGATCTCGTCACCGAGGTAGTAGTTGTACATGCCCAGCATGTGGATGCGGCCCCACATCTTGTTCATCGCCAGCTTGAGCTTCCAGCCGTTGTCGAAGCGGTGCTCGATGTCGCTGAACAGGTGGGTGGTGGTGGTATCCCAGTAGGACCAGTCTGCGCCGTAGTAGCTGTCGCGATCCACTCCCAGGTCGCCGCCGCCCGGGGCGAAGGGCAGGCCCACCCAGTTGTCGTTCTTGTTGTCGTTCTGGTACGAGGCGCCGAGCGTCAGGGTGGTGGCCTCGGTCAGGTCTGCCTCGGTGATGGCGTAGAGCAGGCCGCGCTCGCTGCTGACGTAATCCTGGAAGCTGCCCTGGTCCTGGTAGGCGGTGACCACGCGTCCGCGCAGGGTGCCTTCGGCATTCAGCGGGCCGGAGACGTCCGCCTCGGTGCGGTAATGATCCCAGCTGCCGAGGCTGGCGCCGATGCTGGCCTGCGGCGTGGCGGTGGGGCGCTTGCGCACCAGGTTGATGGCGGCTGCCGGGTTGCCGGCGCCCTGCATCAGGCCGGTGGCACCGCGGACGATCTCGACGCGGTCGTACATGGCCAGGTCGGCGGCGGAGATCACGTCCTGGGTGTACATGGAGACGCTGGTCGGCAGGCCGTCGTACATGATGTTGTCGACGTCGAAGCCGCGCGCGCTGTAGTTCTGGCGCGCCGGACCGTACTGGTTGACGGTCAGGCCGGGGGTGTACTTGACCACGTCATTGAGGTTGTTCATGCCCTGGTCGTCCATGCGCTGGCGCGTGATCACGCTGACCGACTGCGGGGTCTCGCGGATCGACAGCGGCAGCTTGGTGCCGGTGGCCATGGCGCCGGTGGTGTAGGAGCGGGTGCCTTCGGTGGTGGCCTGATCCTGCAGACCCTGGCCCTCGATCTGGGTCGCCTCCAGCTGGACGGTTTCGTCCTTCTGCTCGGCGGCGTGTGCGGCAGTGGCAAAGCACAGGCTGACCGCGATGGCGGCCGCCAGCGGCGAAAGGTGGTGGCGATGCATGTGATGTCCCCTAGACGAGTTCTGGCAGATGGTCTTGTGCTGCTCTGCGTGGGCGCAGGCAGGCCGCTTCTGCGGCTCGTCCGTGAGGGCTATCGATCTGTTGCGTACTGTCGATGCGGCGGCGCGATTCTAAGGGGATGTAAAAGATTCGTAAATGATAATTTATATCGGTTGGTTTTATTTGCTATCGGATATGAATAGTCATTAGCGCTCTGGCTGGGTGTGACAGCAACCCGACTCCAGGTCACGCAGAATCGGGCAATCCGGGCGGTGGTCGCCCTGGCAGTGCTGTACCAGGTCGCTCAGGGTGTCGCGCAATGCGCTCAGCTCGGCGATCTTGCGGTTCAGCTCGTCGACGTGCGCCAGGGCCAGCGCCTTGACGTCGGCGCTGGCGCGCTCGCGGTCCTGCCACAGGGCCAGCAGCTTGCCGACTTCCTCCAGCGAGAAGCCCAGGTCGCGCGAGCGCTTGATGAAAGCCAGCACGTGCAGGTCCTGCTCGCCGTAGCGGCGGTAGCCGCTGTCGCTGCGCCCGGCAGGGCGCAGCAGGCCGATGGATTCGTAGTAGCGGATCATCTTGGCACTGAGTCCGCTGTGCCGTGCGGCCTGGACGATGTTCATGAGCGTTTCTCCGTGACGGGTTTCCAGGTGTTGAGCAGCAGCGCGTTACTCAGCACGCTGACGCTGGACAGGGCCATGGCGGCGCCGGCCACCATCGGGTTGAGCAGGCCGGCGGCCGCCAGCGGGATGCCCACTAGGTTGTAGATGAAGGCCCAGAACAGGTTCTGCTGGATCTTGCGCCAGGTGCGCCGGCTGATCTCCAGCGCGGCCGGCACCAGGCGCGGGTCGCCGCGCATCAGGGTGATGCCGGCAGCGTGCATGGCCACATCGGTGCCGCCGCCCATGGCGATGCCGACATCGGCTGCCGCCAGCGCCGGAGCGTCGTTGATGCCGTCGCCGACCATGGCCACGCTGATGCCCGCGCGCTTCAGCGCGGCGACATGGGCCGCCTTGTCTGCCGGCAGGACCTGGGCATGCACTTGATCGATGCCCAGGGCGCGGCCCACGGCATTGGCGCTGCCGGCGTTGTCGCCGCTGATCAGGTGGCTCTCGATGCCCTGGTCGCGCAGCGCGGCGACGGCCGCCGCCGCGCCTGCCTTGAGGCTGTCGCCGAAGGCCAGCAGGCCCAGCACGCGTGCCGGCTGCCCCTGTTCGATCAGCCAGGACAGGGTGCGCCCCTCGGCCTCCCAGGCCGTGGCCTGCTCGCGCAGCGGGCTGCCGAGCTGCAGTTCGTCGAACAGGCGCTGGTTGCCCAGGGCCAGCGCGCGGCCTGCCACTTCACCGCGGATGCCGCGGCCGGCCAGGGCCTGGCTGGCGGCCAGCGGCGGCAGGGTGAGGCCGCGTTCGCCTGCCGCGTCGAGCACGGCACGCGCCAGCGGGTGTTCGCTGCCCTGCTGCAGGGCGCCGGCCAGGCGCAGCAGCTGGTTTTCCTCGATGTTGTCGCAGGCCAGGTGGACGATGCGCGGCTGGCCGGAGGTGAGGGTGCCGGTCTTGTCGAAGGCCACCACCGCGACCTTGTGCGCCAGCTCCAGGGCTTCGGCGTCCTTGATCAGGATGCCGTGGCGCGCCGCCACGCCGGTGCCGGCCATGATCGCCGCCGGGGTGGCCAGGCCGAGGGCACAGGGGCAGGCGATCACCAGCACCGCCACCGCGTTGATCAGCGCCTGTTCCAGGCTGGCGCCGGCGAGCAGCCAGCCGCCAAGGGTGAGCAGGGCGATCAGCAGCACGGCCGGGACGAACACCGCGCTGACCCGGTCCACCAGCTTCTGGATCGGCGCCTTGGCCGCCTGGGCGTCCTCGACCAGGCGGATGATCCGCGCCAGCACCGTTTCGCCGCCCAGCACCGTGGTGCGCACGATCAGCCGGCCTTCGCCATTGATGGCGCCACCGGTGACCCGGTCACCCGGTGCCTTGGCCACCGGCAGGCTTTCGCCGCTGATCAGCGCCTCGTCGGCCTGGCTGTGGCCTTCGAGCACTTCGCCGTCCACCGGGAAGCGTTCGCCGGGGCGCACCACCACGCGGTCATCCAGGCGCAGGGCGGCAATCGCCACCTCTTCCTCGCGACCGTCCACCAGGCGCGTGGCGCGTTCCGGGCGCAGCGCCTCGAGGGCGCGGATGGCCGCGCTGGTCTGGCGCTTGGCGCGGGTCTCCAGGTACTTGCCAAGCAGCACCAGGGCGATGACCACTGCCGAGGCCTCGAAATACAGGTGCGGCA
>JACCDZ010884888.1_pt1 | contig 11348 bp, 11 predicted proteins | sample 7449551 | NCBI WGS metagenome assembly JACCDZ01 (sample SAMN15323452, study PRJNA562643) | freshwater metagenome | isolation source: river surface water | place: USA:Blue River Watershed | collected 2017-08-18
ATCCTTCTGTTCGTTGGTATACCAATTAGCCCGAATGAAATCATTTCCTTTAAGAATAGCTGATTCACCCAAGTGGAATGGAATAATAGCTGCTATGTTTGGACTATCTGTAACGATAAAAGTTTTCATTCCAAGACGATCTTGGATAGCCTTTTGAAGTTCTTGAACCTGAGGAAGTTTCTGAACTTCAAAGCTTTCGTAGTTATTCTTTTCAATCTTACTGTAAATAGCAGAAATGATCTCTTCCAATTGAGGACCGAAGTCGTCATTCATTTGGAAGCTGATCATCTCCATTCGAAATTTTGAGTGGTTGAGTAAACCCGACATTAAAGACCTCTTTTATTTAAGGGATAGTGTTATCATTTAGACAGAGAATGAAAGATCTTGTTTTTAGGCTTACTCTTTCATTTGACCCACCTGATTATAGCCAATAAGGACCTTGATAATGACAACAGAAACTCCTGAAATTGTAGGAAGAGAATTTCGTTTTGCTTTTCATATTCCAGCAGATAGCCAAGAAGATCCGGATTTTCATTTTGTAAAAGAACAAGTTCATTATAAAATCAACGGTGAGATCGTAATCAAACCAGAGATGCGGTTGATCAAGGATCTGAAAAGACCTGTATGGTTTACAAGACCTAACCTTCGTACCCATAAGGAAAAGAGGGAGTTTGACAAAGAAGAAAACCTGATCAAGATGGAAGTACGTCAATCAGAGCTGAGAAACACAATCGCTCGGATGACAGGTAACTTCAAAGGGTATTCTTCTCTAAGGGAGTTGTGTGGATCTCCTTATGTCTACGGAGCTGATATCCCTTCTACTCTTATCTTGCGTAAAGTTTATTACTCGGATAAATGGCCAAACCTTATCTCTCCACGGACTGTAGCTTGTTTCGATACTGAAACAGACATGAACGATGGCATAGGAGATATCATTGTTACTTCTGCTTGTTTTAAGAACGAAGCTTTTATAGGAGTACAGAAAAGAAAGATAGAAGGTTATGCAAATCCAGGAGAGATGATCGATCGTGCTATCAATAAGCATTTGAAGAAGTTCATTGAGGAACGTGGTTTAAAGATCGAGATCTATATTGCTGAGTCAGAGATAGACTTGGTAAAACAAACCTTCATGAAGATCCACAGCTGGCGTCCAGACTTCTTAGCCATCTGGAATATGAACTTCGATATCCCAAAGGTCTTAGCTGCTTGTGAGAATGCGGGTGTGGATCCCAGAGATGTCTTGTGTGATCCTAAGCTACCTCATGCGTTCCGTATCTGCAAGTACAAGGAAGGTTCTACCAAGAAGGTAACAGCTTCTGGTAAACAGATGCCTATCAAACCTGCCAATCAATGGCATACGTTAGAACTGACAGCTTCCTTCTACGTTATCGACTCTATGTGCTGCTATCGGCGTATCCGTGGTGGTGCTGAACTTCCTTCTTACAGCTTGGATGCGATCCTCGGACTTGAGTTAGGGCTGACCAAGATCAAGATTGAAGAAGCTGAAAAGTACAAGAAGGGTGAGTGGCATCGGTTCATGCAGAAGAACATGATCTTTGACTATATCGCTTATGGTCTGTTTGATTCGTTCTCTATGATCCTGTTGCATGAGAAAACCAAAGACTTGTCTCGTACGCTTCCTTATTTGTGTGAGTACACCAGCTTTGAGGACTATGCTTCTCAGACTAAACGACTCCGGGATAACTTTTACTTGTTTGGTCTTGAAAACCTAGGGATGGTGTTAGCTTCTTTGGGTCCTCGAAGAAAAACTCCAAAGAAAGAAGAGGTAATCGTCGATGATGACGTAGTCATTGTTGAAGAAGATACAATAGAAGGCGAAGAAGACAAAACACTGGACAGACGCAACTGGGTGGTTACTTTAAGAGCGTTCATGTCGGTGTTAGGGCTTTGTGTCATTGAGGAAGATCCTAAGCTTCAAACCTTAATCAGAGCCTTTGTGTATGATTCTGACGTGGTTTCTTCTTATCCTAACTGTACCTTGGTGGCTAACGTTTCTAAGCGTACTACCAGAAAAGAAGTCATCCGTATAGGAGATATCCCTGAACAAGTCTTCCGTATGCAAAACTTAAACTGTATCTTTGGCTTGACTAACGCCATCGAGTACAGTCAGAACATGTTTGGATTTCCTTTGTTTGAAGACCTTGACCGCATGTACCAGATGGAACATTTAAAGAACGATATTTAAATAGCATACCTTAGGACCCTCACGGGTCCTAAGGATATGTTTTAAACAATAAAGCTGTTTACTGTCAAGATAAACAAAGGCATTACCAAAGAACTAGATACGAAATGTTGTTTCAAGAACTCAAACAAACTCAATCGTATCCGTACTACTTTAGAAGGCACATAACCTAGGATGGCTATATTCCCAAGGATTAAGACTGTTGTACAGACAAGGAAAGCATTCAAATAGTCTACAGGCTTTTCTAGTAAGAACAAGGTCAATAAGAGATAACAAGTTAAAGCAATCCGAGAATGGTTTGCTTGGAACATCTTTAGGTTCTTTTCTAACTTGGCTTTAGTGATCTTATTTGAAGCAAGGTAATCTAAGTTAAGATAAAGAAAGAGTTGGTTGTCTGTTGTAGAGCCGTGGAAGCTTGCGGCTAATATCACACAGATTAAAAACCCTAAGCATTTATAGAAAGTTGTTATAGCATAACCAGAATCACTGATCGTGTATAAAACCAAAGCTATCAAAGCAAAGTTAGTGAAGATTAAAGGAAATCTTACGTCAAAGGTTTCAAAGATATCGTCAGACATGGCTCTCTTTTGTGGTAATAATTCTCATAGTATTCTTTAATTAATAAATTAATAATATGGTTTACGTAAGTAGATCATGGTAGTTAGGGAATTAAAGGGTTTTCCCCCGAGGGTTGAAAGATCTTCGGGGGTTTTTTGCTTTTTGTTTTCATTGATTTTAAAAGAGTTTCATATATCTACACAGGACCTAGGTCCTGTGTAGATATCAATTAGTCTGTTTTTATTTCATCAAACCATTTTACTGTGCATTTATCGGCACTATTGTAAGTATAGTAACCAACAGGGTTGTAAGAATCCATGACAACACCCACAGAAGTCTTTAGTTTCTGTTCAAGAGCCACACCAGCTTCACTATTGGTAAAGACAGTAACATAAGTATTTTCCAAGTGAATAAACTTACTGTAGTGTTTCGCGTTAAACAAAGCTGAATTACAAACAGAAGTGTTGATGTCTAACCTGCTAGGGAAATTGACTTTATCAGCGTCTTGGGTTTCTACTCCCATGTTAGAGTAGTTTGCTAAACTAAGGAAGAAAGTCTTCAAAGACTGATTCATATTGTCTTCATTACCACCGATACCAACGTAAAGAGGTTTGTCTAGACCAAACAGCTCTGGTAACTTATAAGACTGTGCAAACAATGACTTGGCAAAAAACTGTTTGAAAGGTACTTCAAAGTCTACAAAGTACATCACCTCTAACATAGGGTTATAAGCTATATAAGCAAAGACTGCTTTTTGATAGACAAGCTTATAGCCTTTGAAAGGAAGGGTTTTATGATTGTCGTGACCAAAGCTTAGGCGGATATCTGTCTTGGTTATTTTGATTTGTTTGTTCTGTTTGATCGTGTCTAAGAACTTCAAGAAGTTTTCTTGTTTAACACCAATCGATACTTTAGGCTCTGTTACACCTTTAGAGATCAAAAGGTTAGCAAACTGTACGTTGCTTCCAATCTTTTCAATGAGACTGTAGAAGAGAAAACGATTTTCGATAAGGTTGTACATGGCTTTTAAAGGGTTTGGTAAAGTTCAATAGATCTTTGTATACACTAAAAAAATATATGATCTCTAGAGCCCGAAGGCCCTAGAGAGTCAATTGATATCTATTTACAGATAGTAACCCATCAGTCGACCACGACCTGCATCCGTCACAGGGTGCTTGGTCACAGCGGTGAAGTTGATGTTCTTAGCCCACTTGTCCTTAGGAATGTTGTTGGTCACATAGATCAAGTTCAACAGAGCCTGGTAGTGCATGTATTCGTCTTGCGACTTAGGCCAGTAAGCCACACCACGATAAACACGATGGTGGCCCAGGCCGTTGTTTTTGTTCTCTTCAAAGAACTTCAACACAAAAGTCCATTGCTCATTGAAGTCTTGGTTGGTCTTGGCGTTGTTGATTACACCCAGGAGTGTATTGTGCAGACCCACCATGGCTTTAGCCACGTCTTCCATTGGAGAGTTAGTGGTAATGCCCAGACGGTTTTCAAGCTTTTGCAGGGATTCATTCAGCATTTGCATATAAAGATTATTAGACGATGAGATTTCGGATTGAATTTCTTCCAAGGAAGCAAACTCAGAGATGACGGGAGCCAAGACCCTACCCTGGTTCAGTTGGCGACCCATGGGTTTACTAACTTCTGTTACCTTAACAGGGTTAAGGTCTTCAGTAGTTGTAGTTTGCGTAACCACCGTTTCCGCTTGGCTGTTGTCCACCGGGCTGTTGTCCTGGGGCGACTGGGGTGCTTGGATTGTTTCCGAAGTTTCCTCCGTTGTACCCTCCGGACTGTTGGTTGGATTGTTGGTATCCTGAGGATTGGTGTTCTGCAACAGGGTTGGGTCCTGGTGGTTGCTGTCCTGGGGCATATTGGTTTCCTGGGGGTTGTTGACCTGTTGGGCCGTTTGCTGGCGCTGGTTGTTGCGGTTGTTCTTGTTGGACATTCAAAGACTCCAAAAATGCCATAGCCCTTTGTTCTGCATCAGGGCGCTGGATGTTAATGACACGGATACCGGAGACTGCAGCGATCTTAACCAGATGGCCTGCATTACCGGAGCGGATAGTGACCTCACGAGGAAGCTCACAGCCATCCTCGCTCCAAACAATAACAAGTTGAGCAGGAGAAGTCAGATAGCGACCAAAGATCAACCGAGGGTTTTTAGCCAGGATAGCCTTCTGTACATTTTGAAGACTGTCCAGGTTAGGTTGTTGACGACGTGCCAGTTCTGTACAGATCTCGTTAGAGTACTGAGAAGGCGCTTGACGCTTGTTAAAGTTCTTGAAAGGTAAGTGAAGTTCAGGGTTAGATACAGAGTTACAGACGATTTCATCTGTACCATTCATACCCCCTGTACGGATCACGATGCCTTTGTCATCAAAAGCTTTAGCCAAACGAGCAACTAGCAGAGCTGCTTTGTCGTTGATGTTCTCGTTACCAGAGATGACTACAGAGATGTTGTATTTGGCGGACTTGATGTCTTCTTCGGTGTACTCACGCTTTTGAAAGCCTTGACCGTTAGATTTAGCACCGCTAAAATTACCACTGCCACCGCCGCCACCGTAAGAACGATTCCCACCACCACCATAAGACTTATTACCGCCATAAGAGCGATTCCCACCACCGCCACTATAACCGCCACTATTGGAGCGGTTGCCGTAGCCATTACCACCGCCGTTTTTATAGCCTCCACCGGATTCGTTCGAGCCAGATTGATAAGATCCCGAATGGTTTGTATGAGCAGGAACCGGTTGACCTTGTTGTTCATAAGGGTTAAATCCTTCAGACATGTTTATTCCTTAGTTACGAAAGCGTTGTTGTAAGATCCAGTTTAACCGTAGTGGTTGTATTCTTGTGCATAGCGGCCATAGAAGCTGCCAAAATGGCGGAGGTCATATCCGTCGCTGGAATAGATAAACCATCCTTAAACCGCGATAAGCGCTTACCTGCACAGGTCTCACAATACGTTTGTCCTGGATATTGACAGTACATGGTAGACCTTACCTTGACTATTTTACCCAGATAATTGCCAGCCTCATTTATATTTTCAATGACTTTGCCATCAGAGACCCCAGCCAATTGACGACCAACAAGGTTACCGATCGTGTGTTTGGTATAGAGACGTGGAAGTCCCATGAGAGTACCACAGTCTCCTTCTTTGACAGAGAAGCTGGATAAAGCCCGGATAGCGATCTTAGCAGACACACCACCCTTCACGGTATCTTTACCACGGTAGTAAGATCCAGATCGGGCACCATTTACAGTGGCTGCAAACTTCTTAGGCTCTAAAGGTACACCTTCCACCAGAGACTCAGTGATAGGAACCATATCCCCTTTAAGACCCCCTTCAGCCCCTGAAGACAAGAACATCTTACGATAACCGTTCTTGAATATTTTACCAGAAACCAACTTACCCCAAGTAGGATCATCCTGGATATATAACTGAGCAAAATCCAATAGTTTCTTTTCAAACTCAGCCAACTTAACAGGATCTTCCAGTTGACCTTGGTATTCTTCTAAGAGCTTTGCTTTAAACTCTTTTAATCCAGGAGGTGGTGTGATGTTCTTCTTAGTGACAGAGTAAACGGACAGATTAGACAGAGTCTTCAAATACTCCACACTCTTTGCCATGTTCAGGTATTCTTTCAGAGTGATCTTTTCAGTATCTATCTCTTTATCAGACTTGTTGTTGATCACAAAGTCTTCGATCTTCTTGATCGTCATACCACTAGGAATATAAGGAATCTTACTTCCAAAGTTCTCTACCAACATGATTTGATTAGCAAACAAAGAACCGATATAGGTTTGTACTGGCTCTTTGAGATTGATGATCCAAGTAGGATCAATATCAATCACTTCATTCATGGCAAAGATAGGCACACCTGCTTTGCTGTCTTCGATCTTTTCTAATTCACCCTTTTCATTGACAAAGTCATATCCCCAAGGTTGAGACACGATACGTCCAGGATAAGGACTCTTTTTCCATTCATTCTCGGGTTCCCTAAAGACAGAGAAAGCTGAAATCATCCAAGCTTTCTTGCGATAGATACCCCAAGATAAAGACTTCTTTAAAAATTCTAGTCTTTTCATTTCAAATGCTCCTGATGTTCCTGGTAATGTCCCATGGCCTTCTGAAGCATGGAGCTAAACTGATTCTGTACACGAAGGTCTGTAAAGAACTGTTCTGTTTTCTCAAGAAGAAGCTTCTGAGGATTGTCTGTACCATCCTTAGAAATCAAAGCCATCCAGATCAACCGCCAAGTGGTTCCTTCTAGATCAGACAAGTCAATGATCTCTTCACCGAGTAGTTGCAGGTAAGTGTCAAACTCTACACCTTTGGCTACTTGCAGTTGAGAAAGATCATTGATTGCTTTAGGGATACCAAAAGCCGTTTCAAAGATTAAGAGGTTTTTACGGATCTTCTTCAGAAGGTTAATGTCTTCTACAGAGGCTTCTTCAATCGTCTTTGCTTCTACCAGCGTTTGCAGACGTTGTAAGGTACCATCAAAGACCCACGAGAGGTGGTCGAGGATATCGGCAGCTGAAGTGCCAGTAACATCACTAACGATTTCAGCAAACTTTTCTTCATTGGTTTTCTCCTGATTTTCTAAGATAAGTACATAAGGACGATAATCTTCTCGGTAAGCCAAACCGTAGATACCTTCTAACAAAGATACCTTAAAGCTCAAAGAAGGATCGTTTTCTAAGATCAACCGATGGGAAGAGATAAGACTATCAATCCCTTCTTCTACATAAGCAAAGACCTGATCACAAATAACTTCTTTGTGTTGGTCTCCTTCTTGCATAACAATGTTGGAGATTTCTTCTCCGTAGTTAGATAAACCAAAGACAGAGATCACTCCCAACGCTTTATATAGAAGTGTTTGTTGTTCTTCAGTAAAGTTATTACTGAAAAAAATACTAATTAAGTCATCCATTATTTGGCCTTGTACAGTTAAACATTAAAGTGGTTGTAGAAATAAAATATATTTCTAAATCATTTTATAGCAATATCTTTAAATTTTTAGGAGCCCACTATGGTAAACAAAAGCAAACCTTCCCCTGTTATTTCTCAACTGCTTGCTAATGCAGGTATCCACGCTGCTACAAATGATAACTCGTGGGATTATATTAATAAGCTCAGCCAAGACGTACGTGGCCATCTTTTTAATATCACGGGTATCGTGAATGAAGCGAATAACTTCTTGGAATCTGTCGGTCGTCTCCAAGGAGAAGCTTCTGTGTTGGTCAATGGATTGTTTACAGATATCCAACAAGCAGCCACTGAATGGAAACGTGTGAACCAGACCCATGTGGGGCGTACAGGCTTTGGTAAGAGCCCTCAGGAACATTCGGAAATCAATGAAGCAGGTTTGAGCTATATCCAACTGCATGAAACCATGACGATCCGTACGGCTTATGCGGCTCCACGTTTGCAAGAACTGGTTATTGAAGCTGAACAAGCCCTTGCAGCTGCAAATGCTGACACACAACAAAACCCTCAACTCACTGGTTCCCCTGTACTTGCTACTGGTATCTAAGAAAGAACATAATGAATAACGAGTCTAATCTCCCTAAGGATGGTTCTGAGTTGAATGAACCAGCTCCTCTGACTATCACCGCTGAACCTGAAACCGAAGTGGTTAAACCTGTTGAAGACCTGAAGACGGAAACCGTTGAAGATCCTCCTGTGAAAGCCAAGGAAGCTTCTAAGGAAGCAGAATACACGTTGGGTACCTATAAGAACCTGACTCACGCTACGCGATTTAAGATCGATGGTATTGAGCGTCCTTTGTATGGCCGTGCTATCTTTGGTTACTCTCCTTACAAGGAGCGTTCTGAGCTGGACAAAACCCGTACACCTATCGCTGTACCTTCTATGGGGTTTGCTGCTATCGCTCATGGTGCTGAAGCCATGCAGCGGTTGAACTTTAAACATGATGCCCAAGCCCGTGAGTGGGCTGAAACCATTGACACGTCGAATGCACTGAATACGGTCAACGATGCTTTCTTTCCAGCCATGAACCGTAAGGATTCTGAATGGAACCAAGTGCCACAGTTTGGTGAACGGAAGTTGGTGGCTGCTATGGCAGCTCAACCTGAACACCAGAACAAAGAACTGAAAGACTCCCAGGCTCTGATGTACGCCATGTCGGCATTGAATCTGGGTACGCCTGTTCAAGCTCCCATGTGGCATTCTGGCTTCTGGGTATCGTTCCGTCCTGCCTCTGAAGATGCTTGGGTAAACTTCAACGATCGTATCACTTCGGACAAGATCCGTATCGGTCGTAACTCTTCTGGTCTTTCGTTCTCTAATATCAATGCGATCTTTACAGAGCGTGCTCTAGAGTTTGCTTTGGATCACATGTTGGACCACAACATCCGTCTGGAAGCAGGTACCAGTCGTCGGGATATCTTCAAGAAGCTCAAGACAGGTGATATCCCTGCGTTCTTGTGGGCATTCTTGATGGCTAACTATCCTAATGGTTATCCTATTAGTCGTGGTTGTTCTGCTGCTATCGGTAACTGCACTGAAGTGATCAAGGAGACTCTGAATCTTCGTATCCTTCAAGTGACAGATACTTCGGTTCTGGAAGAACGCCATAAAGCCCATATGGCCAAGAACTATTCAAACGGTGTGACTGAGAAGGAAGTAGAAGAGTATCAATCGACTCTGCTGCCTATCCAGCCTCGTGAGATCACGATCATGGAGAACACCAACTTCTCCCTGCGTGCTTCTATCGCCATGCCTTCTGCTGAAGACTATATCCTGTCTGGTCATCGTTGGTTTGATGGGATCGTAGACATGGTCAATGGTATCTTGTCGAAAGATGCTACAGACCGTCAACGTGAACAGACTTACCAGCATTACGCTAAAGCTTCTATCCTGCGGGAATACTCCCACTGGATCAAAGAGATCTATCTCAACAGCAACGTGGTTAAAGACCTGTTGACGTTGGAGAACCTCTTGGCTGAACTGACACCCCACGGAGAGCTTCGTAAGAACTTCTATGACCGTGTCAGTAACTACATTGAACAGTCTGCTATGTCGGTGATCGCTATCCCGAACTACGGCTGTCCTAAGTGTGGTAAGCTTCAGCATGAGCAAAAGGAAGGTGATCGTTTTGTAGACTGCATTCCTTTGGATGTGGCTGAAGCTTTTTTCAACCTCGCTCTGCTGCGCATGTTAGAGATCACAAGCCGCTAAAGAATCATGTCAGGAGTTCAGAGTTTGCTAAAGACTTTAACCCTGACAAGTTTCTGAAGCAAGTGATCGACAACGTTCGTCCTATGAACCCCTCAGAGTCTCATTACCTGTTACAGTCTTTGTATAACATGGAAATGGGACTCTTTGACCATATGAACCCAGAGCTTGCCAGGATGCATCCTCTAGCGGTGGTACGAGCGTTTGAAGAAGAAGATACACAGCAGGGCAGTCTAATAGAAGAGATCGCCTACCGGTATCGTAAGAACCGTATCCATAGCCGATTTAATATCAACTTCTTAGAGTACATGCGTTTACCATGTACCGTCGCACGTAAGATGGATGAAGTGGCTGATCAAGTCATCCGTCCTATCGAAGATGAAGAGAACAAGATTAAGAATCAGGCTTTAGAAAACCAGATGAACAATCTCGACAAATAAAAAAGAAAGCTCTCTCTAGATCCCCTCACGGGGATCTAGAGATAGGCTTATTGGTTCTTAGTCCTTTCCCAGAAGGCCTTCTTGGCATTATCCAAGAAAGTCACCAACTGAGGCGCTTGGGCTTTAGCCAGCTCGTAGAAACGCGCTTCCATGGCTCTGTAGCGCATGCAGAACAGATTATCGTCGCTGTAATCATAAGTATGATCAAACGACTGAGCAAACTCCAGTAGCTGACGATTCACATCGTTAGCTTCAACACCCAAGTCTTTCAACTTGTTGTTGAGTTCTCTTTCACGCATTTGAGCGTATTCGATCTGTTTAATCTCATTGGCGGCTTTGTTCGCTTCGTAGTCGAGTTCATTGCGATGTTTCCGCATCATGTCAACTGGAAGCACTGACATGAACTCACGAGCCACGACAGACTGAATAACCCAGTCTACGGAAGGCATGCGCACACCTTCTACTTCTTCGAAGCTATACTTCAACTTCGAATGGATCTGAAACACCAACCCCACATCAGAAGTCCAGAACTTCTGCCCAGCAGCATTTTTACCTTCAAGAAACTGTAATTCCTTATTTTGCAGGTCTTCGACCTCTTTCTCTACGGCAAGGTAAACCGCTGTTCTTGAGTCGTATTTTGCACTGGTGACAAGACCTTGGATACTTCGACTTTTCAAAGCCCCGTAGATGAAACCACCGCTATAAGGTACTAAGTCCTTATAGTTATTCAAATAGGAGATCTCAGCCTCCTTTTGTTCTTGCAGGTATCTTTTGTTACGCTGCTCTTCTTTCATCCGAGCATGCTCGGAGCTATACCGATAGCGCTTGATGATATCGGCAAAAATAGATTCGGTCATGATGATTTCCTTTAACACCAATGATAAGATTGAAGGATAGGTGTGTCTCCTTCATTAAGAGTATATATGAGTGAAAA
>JACCDZ011995190.1_pt1 | contig 11337 bp, 7 predicted proteins | sample 7449551 | NCBI WGS metagenome assembly JACCDZ01 (sample SAMN15323452, study PRJNA562643) | freshwater metagenome | isolation source: river surface water | place: USA:Blue River Watershed | collected 2017-08-18
ATCTTGAAAACTTAAAACGCGACGCGTTTTAAGCGCCCACAAAAAAACCGGCTCTCTTTGCAGAGGCCGGTTTTTTATTGTCTTGTCAGTGCAAGTGACGCGGTTTACGCCCACCATGACCGCCACCACCGTGGCCGCCATTGGGACCTCGCGGTGGACGGCCCAAATCGAGAGAGTTCACGAGGTTGTCAAAGCGCTCTGAGAACAACTTATCGATCTCATTGACCACCCCCCCCAACTCAGCACCATCAAAGTGGCGCTCCATCAGGTGAATCACATCGTTGACCAGCATATCGCGTTGCGCTTGCATGATGTCGGCGGGCGTGGGGCCTACAAACAACATCACAAAGTCATCGCGTGAGTCTTGTCCGCGGTTTTCGTCTTCTTCGTCAAAGTCGTTGTCGTAAAACGTGACTTCGATGGGTGCACCCGCAGCGGTGAGCTCATTCAAGCTCATGCACATTTCGTCCAAGCTTTGCCGAAAGTCATCATCGCCAGACACAGTCCAGCACATTTGCAGCGTGCGTTCTTCGGGGTTGAAGCGAATGCCGGGCTCTTCTGGGTATGAGCTAGTTGCACCGTCTTCAAGGGATGTGGCTCCTGCGTACTGCCACAAAGGGCGCAGAGCATCTTGCAACTGGTCTAAGCCGACTTCGGCTTGTAAAGGAACCAGTCCATGCACATGGATTTCATACGCGGCGTTGTAGCGTGCCATGACGAAACTCCTTCCTTGTGCCGATTCAGTTGTGCGAGGCCGGAACCCCCAAAAGGCCACCAACCTTTGCAGAGCTTCATTCCGGACATCAGAAAAATTTTGATACCGCCAAAAGTACCGTCATTTCAAAATAACGTACCAGTTCGGTTTACTGTTTGTATTTTGACACAGTCTTGAGGGAATGCCACTGTCAAAGCACGCCCCTATCACTAAATAGCAGTATTGACAAACACCTAAATCAACTGCGCTTCACAATGCGTGAAATCACAACATTTCTGGTAAAAAATCACGCATAAATAATTTTTCATTTGCAAGAGAACACCCGCGTTACTAGGATTGGCATATTGAATTTCTAGCAGAAGATCTTGAAAAAAATCATCATCATTGCAGGACCCAATGGCGCAGGCAAAACCACTTTAGCCCGCGACTTGATGCCCGCCGAAACCGAAACGCTGCGTTTCATTAACGCCGATTTAATTGCGGACGGCTTAGCTCTTTTTAATCCAGAATCTGTCTCCTTCAAGGCTGGTCGCCTGATGCTGCAAGAGATTGATGATTGTGTGCATGCGGGTCGCAGCTTTGCTTTTGAAACAACCCTGTCTGGCTTGTCCTGTTTGCGAAAGATTCAGAAGTGGCAAAAGCTTGGCTACAAAGTTAAGCTTTGTTTCTTGTCATTGCCGGACGAAGAAGCAGCAATATCCAGAGTAGAAAATCGAGTCTCTCAAGGCGGACAAAATATTCCAGAAAAAATCATACGTAGGCGCTACAAAGCTGGACTCAATAATTTCCATAATCGTTATAGCGAGATCGTAGATGCATGGTTTTTGTATGACAGCTTCGCAAGGCCTCCAGAGCTAATCAACTGGAAAAAGTTTGGGCCGAACGATAGTCTTGCACCAACAGATCCAGATTCAGAAAATTTAAATGCGGCGATATTAAGAGCAGCACATGCCGCAGAAGAAACTGCCATCAAAACCGACACCAGCATTCTTGTTTCTGTGAACGGAAAATCCCGACGCATTAGCGCTGCGGAACTATTACAAAAACATGAGGATGAAAGAGCCTGCCAAATCTTATGCAAACGCGGTGAGTTTTAGTAAAAGACTGACAACGACCGGTAACCAAAAAATTGAACACTATGAAGGCCCTTTCAAAAGGAGTTTCGCGAATCTCTCACCAAGACTTGCGACGAATCATCAACCCTCTTGAGCTTGGCTTTGTCAACACCTCAGAATTGATAGCGGAGCCCTTGCCATGGATTGGTCAAGAACGGGCGCAAACAGCAGCAAGGTTTGGCTTAGAAATGGAACAAGCCAACTACAACCTGTTTGTTTTGGGCGAAGTTGGCAGTGGACGCTCAACGCTGCTGCAACAAATGATGCACAGCGTAGCTGCCACGCGCCCTGTGCCACCTGACCTGTGTTACTTGCACAACTTCGATGCCCCTGAACACCCACATGCATTACACATCCCTGCAGGAGAGGGTCGCAAGCTTCGCCAGCACATGGCAGAACTCACGAAGACGTTACTAGCAGAGATTCCCAAACGACTATCTGCGCAAGATTTCAAAATCGAGAGCTCACATATCGAAAAAACATACAAACAAGAAGAAGACCGCGCCTTCAGCTTACTAGATGCCTTTGCCGAAGCGCGAAGCTTTTCTTTATTTCGTGAAGGGGGACATTTGGTCTTCACTTTGCGAGATGAAAAGGGTATGCCCCTCACCGAAGCCGAAGCGCTTGCACTGCCCAAAGAGCGACGTACTGCCATTGAGCAAGCTGAGAATGAACTGCGCGCAGAGATTAGTAACTTTCTCGAAAAAACACGGCCTATTGATCGCGTAAAAAATGAAGGTTTGGCAGCGTTGCGCCGTCAAACTGTCAAGCCAATGCTGGAACAAGAGATCGCTCAAATTCAGCAAACCTTTACTAACCCATCTCACGACAACACTCAGCTCGCGCACTATCTAAAAAAAGTCATAGCTGATGTGCTGGCTAACATCGAACTATTCGAGTCAAACGATGATGATGAAGACGAAGAAGATACGCGACTCGAAGCGCTGAACACCATGTTAATGCGCTACCGCGTCAACGTAGCCGTGGACAACTGCAACGCAAAAGGCGCTCCAGTTCTGATAGAAGACAACCCCGTATTTCGCACGCTTTTCGGAAGCGTGGAATACCAAACCGAAGACGATGTACTGATGACAGACTTCTCGCGCATTCGCGCGGGAAGCTTACTGAAAGCCCATGGTGGATTTTTGATGCTACACGTACGTGACGTAGTATCAGATCCATTGGTTTGGGGGAAACTCAGTCGCTTTTTGCGAAGCGGTCGTTTGCAAGTTGAAGAAGCGGGATTACACCTCTCACCTATCGCATCGATAGCACTTGAACCAGAAGCTGTCGACATTCAAGTCAAAATGGTCTTGATTGGCACACTTGAAGAGTACTACGTGCTTCAAGAAATCGCTCCCGAATTCTTTCGCCGCTTCATGTGCAAGGTAGAGTTTGCCGAAAGTTTTCCTGCGAATGCCGAGACCCACCGAGCGTCTGCTATTTTCGTAGCGCATAGTTGCCAACGATTAGGTTTGCCACACTTCAATGCTGACGCTGTAGCTCGTTTAATTGAATGCACACACCGCGAAGTGGACGACCAAACGCGACAAAGCGCTTTGTTTTCACACACAGAATCGTTAATCATTGAAAGCGCTAGCCACGCCTGCAAACGAGGCGCAAAACTTGTACAAGCCGTTGATGTGGACGCAGCCATTGCTGCGCGCGATTTTAGAAACGGCTACACAGAACAACGCTTGCAAGACTCCATCTCCGATGGGGAGCGTCTGATCTCCGTACAAGGAGAGAAAGTTGGTCAGATCAACGGCCTCACCGTCATCGAATTAGGCGAACACGCATTTGGCTTTCCCGTGCGTGTCACCGCACGCACTTATGCAGGCAACGAAGGATTGGTCAACATTGAACGTGAGGTCAAGTTGTCAGGTCCGATTCATGACAAAGGCGTACTTATTTTGCACAGTTATTTGTCTGCCTTGTTCTCACACATTGCCCCGTTGGCTTTGAATGCCTCGGTCGTGTTTGAACAAGAGTACAGCGGTGTGGAAGGTGATTCAGCCTCATGTGCCGAGCTGTACGCACTTCTGTCCTCGCTGTCGGGGTTGCCACTAAAACAAAACATTGCCGTCACCGGCGCCGTCAACCAAAACGGTGAGATCCTGCCCGTCGGGGGCGTGAACGAAAAAATCGAAGGTTTCTTCCGAACCTGCCAAACACTAGGACTAGATGGCACCCAAGGCGCGTTAATTCCGCGTCGCAACCGTCAACACCTCATGCTCAGCCCTGCGGTAGTCGAGGCTGTTGCTCAAGGGCAATTCCACATCTACACAGCAGACTTCGCCAGCGAAGGCGCCGAACTGCTAATGGGCGTAGCCTTTGGTGAAAATCTCAAAGGTGGCTCATATGAAGCCGGTAGCATCTTGTCCTTGGCCGATAAAACCCTGCAAGCGTATCGCCGAGCTTGTCACAAAGAACCCACCCAAGATTCACGTTTGCTGAGCCGCAAAATTCTGAAACAAATCGGCGATAAGTGATCCAAGCGCAATTAACGAACACAATAAAAATACACTAACTCATAGTTGTTATCTGCATGAGTCCGAACCGGCGTTGGATTACGCGTATCAGGATTAAGCACGCGATTGCCAGACAATGCCCAAATTCTGTGATCCAGTGACACCCCATTGTTCCAATCGCCCTTAATCGAGAGAAATTCGTACTCATCCAAAGTGGGTAACCGTGCTTTGATGAGTGTGCATGACTTTTCAGCAACGACAGGATTGGGCGCTGTGTTGATGGGACTACCCGCTGTGCCCACCAAAATCAGACTCTTATCGCCCATCATCACCGTCGTTGGAAACGTGGTTCGCTGAAAGTAACGCACCATATCTGCTGCTATGGCAGCCATGACGGTTTCGGGCTTACCTTGGGACTGAAAGCTAACACCCGTCCCATTGACTAATTCAATGTGCAAAGTAACCAACAAGTCGCCCTTACAGCCTGGACCATAGGCGTACGTACCCCATGCCAAACCACTGAGCACAGACAACTGCTGAAGATCTAGCTTGTCTTGTCTCTGGTGCTCACGCAGGCTTTTGACCAAGTCACTCAATGGGCCCGGATTAAAAAACTGTAATTTGATGTCTTTTTGGTTGAAGCCCAAATACATGCGATCTAGATACGCTTTCAAACTCGCTTCTAGCGTGACATCCATGCGTGTACCTGCTGTGGCCTGCGCACGATGTCGATCTGTTAAGCCATCAAGGCTCAACAGTGCATCCAAGCCCTCGCGTGTGCTTGCACCATAACGCATCAAATCTTTCAGCTGCCCCGTCATTTCGTTGATTTGTTCAATGCGTGTCGTGCCGTAGCTTTCTTCGAATTGACACAAGTCTTGGCCCTTGACAAACATCACCGTTGGCCAAAGGTATGTATTGTTTTGCGCCCACACCACGCCGCTCAGCACAAAAAACATCAATCCAACGGTAATTTTTTTCATCGCTTTGCGCCCTCATATCTTCGGGGGACCACCCCAGCCTGAATGCTAAAAGGAATAGCACCAACTTGCTTGACATTCATCAAATAGCCGACTGTTTAAAACCAACAGCCAGTGCAAGAATCGCCACATGCCTCACAACCTCAAGAACCACCGATACGATTTGGCCACCATTGCCACATGGGCCATGTTCAGCAGAGGTCTTGCGCCTGAATTCTCAGGGGCCGTCCATGAGCAATTAGAAAATATCAAAGCACCAATACACGAGGCAAGCCACGACATACGCGACCTCACAACGCTCCTCTGGTGCTCGATTGACAACGATGACTCACTTGACCTCGACCAGTTGACCGCCAGCGAAACACTACCCAACGGCGGCGTTCGAATTTACGTCGCAGTGGCGGATGTCGATGCCTTGGTTAAAAAAGGCACGCCCATCGACCAACACGCTCGGCTCAACACCACATCGGTCTACACCTCTGCACGCATTTTTCCTATGCTGCCTGATCAGCTCAGCACAGACCTGACTTCGCTCAATCCGAATGAAATTCGTTTGGCTCTGATCACTGAAATGGAATTTCGAAATGATGGCACCTTGCTTCATTCGTCGATTTACCGTGGGCGCGTTTTAAACAAGGCCCAACTCGCCTACGATGCCGTGTCTGCGTGGATCGAAGGTGAAGCCGACTTACCAGAAGCCGCGCAACGTGTGCATGGCATGTCTGCGCAAATTCGCACGCAAGATGCACTCGCCCAAAAATTACGAAAGATCAGGCATGCACAAGGTGCACTTGAGTTTGAAACCTTCCAGCCTAGAGCGCTCTTCGAAAACGACCGCATCAGCGACATCAAACAACAAGTACAAAATCGCGCCCGACAAATCATTGAAGAGTTGATGATTGCCACCAACGGGTGCACAGCACGCTTCTTGGCGAAGCATGGCGTTCCTGCCTTCAGGCGGGTCGTGCGTTCCCCCGAACGTTGGTTGCGCATAGTCGAAGTTGCACATGAATATGGCGAGACGCTCCCCACCGAACCCAATGGCAAAGCCCTCGAACATTTTTTGGCAAAGCAACACAAGGCCGATCCCCTACGCTTTCCCGACTTATCACTGGTCATCATCAAATTGATGGGCTCGGGTGAGTACATCGTCGAGCGGCCACACAACGAACCCATCGGACACTTTGGCTTGGCCGTTCAAGACTACACCCACTCCACGGCGCCCAATCGACGTTTCCCAGACTTGATCACACTCAGATTGATCAAGTCTGTATTAGCGGGTGCTCGGTCTCCGTACTCCAATGCAGAGCTAGACGAATTGGCTGCGCACTGCACCGCGCAAGAAGACGCAGCCAAAAAAGTAGAGCGACAAATGCGCAAATCCGAAGCTGCACTTTTGCTGCATTCGCGCATTGGTCAGCGGTTCAATGGCGTGGTCACAGGCAGCGGCACTCATGGGGTGTGGGTGCGTATTTTTGAGCCACCTGCAGAAGGCCGCCTCTCAGGCCCGATGCCTGATCTCAAAATTGGTCAAGCCGTGCGTGTGCGCTTGATCTCCACCTCGGTTGAACGTGGGTTCATTGACTTTGTATTGACGCACTCCGCCGAAAATTCTTAACCCATGGGGCACACGCCCCCGTGGTGACTCAGACGTTTGGAATCCATTTTTTCGCATTCAACACCCGAAGACACGCGTCAACAACCACAGGGTCATACACCAGCCCTCGACCTTTTTCTAACTCGTGAATGGCGGGCTCAAGACCAAGCGCGGCACGGTAGGGTCTATGAGTCGACATAGCATCCACCACATCGGCCACGGCAATGATCGCAGCCGTGATCAATATCTCTCCATGCTTGAGCCCTTGCGGATACCCCTCCCCGTTTTCACGCTCGTGGTGCTGCTGCACAATTTTGGCAATCGGCCAAGGGAAATGGATGTTTTTAAGAATTTGATACCCAGCCTCAGGATGCAACTTGATCAATTGCATTTCAACGCTATCGAGCTTGCCTGGTTTAGAGAGAATTTCAACGGGCACACGAATTTTGCCAATGTCGTGAACAATGCCTGCGATTTTGAGACCTTCGATTTCTTCAGCCGTCATGCCCATTTCATTGGCAATGTGCACGGCCAATTCTGAAACGCGTCGCTGATGACCTGCGGTGTAAGGGTCTCGCATTTCCACGGTTTCCGCCAATGCAGCAACTGACTCAATCAAACTGTCGCGTAGCTCTTTCAAATGATCGGCTTTTTCTTCTAGACCACGTTTGACCTCATTCGCCAAAGCCCTCTCACGCTGAATCAAGGCTTCCGATTTTTCAATGACCTCATCTTCAAGCTTGGCATTCAAATGCGCCAATTGATTTTGGGTCAGTTGCAACAATTTGTTTTGACTAATGGCGTTGCGGTATGTCGACAACAACAAGTTGATCAACTGCCGTGGCCCGGCTGTGACCTTGACCAACTCCCCCCCCATATCGACATCGACTGAAAACTGCTCTTGGTCAAGAATGGACTTTTGCTTCACCGCATCCTCGATGCGCTCCAACAAAAGACTGGCGTCATAAGGCTTAGTGACATAGTTATCAGCGCCCACATTCAAGCCTCGGATGATGTCCCACACATCGCTGAGGGCGGTCAACAAAATCACAGGAATATGCTGCGTTTTTTCATTTTGGCGAATGCGTTTACAAAGCTCAAAACCATCCATGTGAGGCATGGAGATGTCGCTCACAATCACTTGAGGTACTGATTCAATGGCACGCTCTAAGCCTTCCACGCCATCGCGAGCCATCGTCACTTGATGCCCCGCTTGAATCAAAATTCGCCGCAATGCTTCGGCCTGAGTCGGGCTATCTTCCACGACTAACACCGCAAGGCTTCCTGGCTTTAGAACTTCTTCATGGGTCATGGTCATTTACTCCACGGTTTGAGCTTGGAGCTTTATCAGTCTTTCAGAAATGCTGTGCAAGGGCAAGACTGTTGTCACGGCCCCCGTCTCGATCGCTGACTTCGGCATTCCAAAAATAACCGATGACTCCTCGTCTTGCGCTATCGTCAAACCTCCGTGCGCATGAATAGCCACCACTCCCTGCGCACCATCACACCCCATGCCACTGAGCACAACACCCACACACGCATCGTGATAAACGTTAGCGAGTGATTTGAACAAACAATCGACACTCGGCAAATAAATGTCACCAACATCAGCGGGCACCAACTTAAACCGTTTACCAGAGTCCAGAATCAAATGCTGACTCTCTGGCGCGACGTACACATAACCTCCATGTGGCGTCATACCAGCTTCCGCCGCAACCACGGACAGTCGCGCGTTGTCGTTGAGCCACTCCACAAACCCAGGTAAAAAACCAGCGCTGATGTGCTGAACGCAAACGATGGGAATCGAAAAATCTTCAGGCAATTCCGACAAAATTTTCAGCAAAGCCTGTGGCCCGCCTGTCGAAGAACCAATGCCGATGATTTGTGGAACCTTCAACACGTCATTGGGCATCACGTGCGCTGGATTCGCTGCTTGAGTCGCCTTTTTTTTGTGATTTGAAATAATTTTCACGCCAGCCAAGATTCTGATTTTCTCAACCAACAACTTGGAATCCGTGCAGACCACACCGCCCGAATGCGGTAAAGGTTTGGCCATCACATCCAAAGCGCCTGCCTTGAGGATGTTCATGATGTTGTGAACTTGGTATGGCTGCGCAGAAATACTCAACACCAAGATAGGTCTGGGGTATTTCTCCATCACCTGCTTCGTCAATTCCATGCCATCCATTTCTGGCATGTGGTAGTCCGTACAAATCACATCTGGGTTGAGCTGCGGAATTTTCTTCAACGCCTCCAAGCCATTCATGGCTGTCCCCACCACATGGATGCCGTTGTCTTCGAGAATCTTTTTAATGATCGCCATTTCGACCAAAGAGTCCTCGACCAGCAAAACATTCGGTGACGTATCAGGCATGCGTTCAAAGTTCATAGCGGTCTTATAAAAGTCGTTCCAAGCACTCGAGCAACACCGTCTGATCAAACTCAGGCTTAGATAAATAGGCGTCAGCGCCCGCCTCTAAGCCACGGCGACGATCTTCTTCACTAGACAAAGTGGTGACCAAAATCACTGGCAAGGTTGCAAAGGATTTGCTGCTACGAATTTTTTGGGTCAACTCCAACCCGGTCATGATCGGCATCATGATGTCTGACACCACCGCATCAAAGTTGTAGCGCGACAATTGCGACCAAGCATCAAAGCCATCCACCGCGGCAATGACTTCGTAGCCTGCACCTTCGAGAATTCGCTTTTCTTGAATACGCGTGGTAATGCTGTCTTCTGCCAGCAAAATCAATTTGGATTTTTTCGCAGAGCCAGAAGCTTCACTTGGCTGTGACGTCTTGACCACCTGCTCGAACATTTGGCGCGACAAGCCTCGCACATTCAGCACGGGACAAATCACCCCCGAATCCAAAATAGTCACGCCAAGCAACTGCATCGTTTTTTGCACAGGCATTGGCGTGGGCTTGATGACCACCTCTTGCTCGCTCAGCAGAGCTTCCACCAAAACACCAATGCGTGACTGCCCGTCGCTCAAAATGATGCAATAAGGCTTATCGACCAAACCTTGATGCTGCGTGGGGCAATTGAGCATCTGGCCGAGTTGACTCAAGAAGACAATTTCGCCATCAGCATCCACGCATTGCCGCCCCTCAACCCATCGAACTTCATTCGCATTGAGTTTGCGGAGCAACGTCACGTTTTCAAAGGGAATAGCAAAAGTTTGCCCGGCAGCCATGACCAAGAGCACACGCGTTGAAATCAAGGACACCGGCAAACCCATGTTGATCCACATGCCCTTGCCAGCCATCGAATCAATGTTCAACGTACCGTGCAAACGCTCGACGGTGGTGCGGACCACATTCAAACCCACACCGCGCCCAGAAACATCGGTAATGATTTTGCTGGTTGAAAAGCCTTGCTCAAGAATAAGCATGTGCAATTGGTCTTTGTCCAACTGCGCCGCATCCTCTTTTGAGTACATGCCCTTTTTCACCACCAAGGCTCGCACAGCTTCGAGGTCTAAGCCTCGCCCGTCATCTCGCACCTCAATGTGGACACGGTCCGCTTCTTGGTACACGCGCACCGTCAACACACCCATCTCTGGCTTACCCGATTCATGCCGCTGCGCGGGTGGTTCAAATCCGTGGTCCACAGCGTTGCGTAGCAAATGCATCAGCGGCGCTTTCATTTCTTCAATGATGCGTTTATCCACCACGATGTCACCACCTAGCATCTTTAAATCTATTTTTTTACCCTGATCAAGGGCCAGGTCATGCACCATGCGTGGAAACTGATCCAGCAAGGTCGAAGCTGGCAGCAGTCGCAAATTGCGAATCCCCGCTTCAATCTCACCTGTAACCAAGCTCAACCGCGCCGTGTCTTCGCTCAGCTTGACAGACAGCGCTTGCAGTTGGTCAAGGAAAAGCTGCGGAACTTGTTCGCCCTGCCACGATTGCGCCAACATAGTGCCCAACTCGGTTTTCATGCGTTGGATGTGGTTGCGACACACCACCAGCTCCCCTGTTTGGCTGAGTAAAAAGTCAAGTCGATCTGCACCTACGCGCACCGTCTCAATGCGAAAACTTGTATCTTTACTTGTATCTTTCTCAAAGGGCTTGACATCTTGCGAAGGCGCAATCACGGGCGCAGGCTCGTGCTTGATAGACTCAGGTTGCGATTGCGGTTGGTGTGGCGTTGGTGGTGGCAGTGGGACTGAAGGTGCAGCAGGCATCTCACCGTCTTTGGCCACTGCCAAATCCACCAAATGCCGCAATTGGTCGAGTGTTTTGAGTTGACGCTGAACAAGCGCTGCATCGATTGATACACCCCCCTTTCGAATGGCACCTAGCTCGTCTTCCATGCCATGCGCTAAATCTTGAATGTCCAACAAGCCCAGCATGCGTGCCGCGCCTTTGACGCTGTGCGCTTCGCGAAACAAATCCTCAATCAACACCGTATTGCTTGGCTCTTTTTCCAGCTGCAGCCATCCAGCATCAA
>JACCDZ011533884.1_pt1 | contig 11333 bp, 11 predicted proteins | sample 7449551 | NCBI WGS metagenome assembly JACCDZ01 (sample SAMN15323452, study PRJNA562643) | freshwater metagenome | isolation source: river surface water | place: USA:Blue River Watershed | collected 2017-08-18
CGCACGAGTCGAACTGACGGTGATCATTACCCCCACGGGTGGTCAGGGTAGCTTGATCGGCCGTGGCAACCAGCAGCTGTCGCCAGTCTTGCTGCATCACCTAGGACGAGAGCGGATCTGGGTGCTGGCCACGCGCAGCAAGCTCAGCGCACTGGCAGGGCGGCCCTTGCGATTGGATACCGGCGATGCCGAGCTAGATCGTGCTTGGTCAGGCTGGTGGTCCATCCATAGCGGCTATCAGCAGCAGTTGCTGTATGCCGTGCAGGGCTGATAACAATATTCCGCTAGCCTCTAGACGACCGGTCTAGTATATTTCTCGGCATGACTAAGCCCCGCGAATTTTCCGATACCCGAGAGCACCTGCTGGCAACCGGCGAAGCCGTGTTTCGTGGCAAGGGCTTCACGGCGGTGGGCCTGACTGAAATCCTGGCCGCCGCCGGCGTGCCGAAAGGCTCGTTCTATCACTATTTCCGCTCCAAGGAAGGCTTTGGTGTGGACATGCTGACGCGCTATTTCAGTCAGTACGATGAAGAGCTGCGCGCCTTGCTCATGGATGCCCCAGGAACCGGACGCGAGCGCCTGCTGCATTATTTCGGGCGTTGGGCGGCGCGTTGTGAGCACGGCGATGCGCAGGCTCGTGCAACAGCCTGCCTGGCCGTGAAGCTGTCGGCCGAAGTTTCGGACTTGTCGGAGCCCATGCGCGAAGTGTTGGTAGCCGGCATGGAGCAGGTACAGCGGCGCTTGGCGCAGGCTTTGACGGCTGGGCAGGCGGATGCCTCGATTGATCCTGCGCTGCAGGCGGAATCTCTGGCCGGCGCGTTGTACCAGCTCTGGGTCGGTGCCGAATTGCTGACCAAGGTTCGTCGTGATGGCCAGCCATTTGCCTGCGCTTTGCAGCAGACCCAAGCTTGGCTGCGGCCTATCGCCCCCTAAATTTTGTGTTGAATCAAGTTGACCGGTCTAATTCCGGCAGCAAATCTGGAGAAGTATCATGAGTCATAGTTTGTTTTCCCCTTTGCAGATGGGCAGTGTTGCCTTACCGAATCGCGTATTGATGGCACCGCTGACGCGCATGCGCGCCGCCCCCGGTGATGTGCCGACGCCGCTGATGACCGAATATTACCGTCAGCGCGCCAGCGCCGGCCTGATCGTGACCGAAGCCGCGCAGGTATCGCCACAGGGCAAGGGCTATATGCAGACGCCAGGCATCTACAGCGCCGAGCAGACCGCTGGCTGGCAGCAGGTCACGCAAGCTGTGCACGAGGCGGGCGGGCGCATTGCCATCCAGCTCTGGCATGTGGGTCGTATTTCGCACAGCAGCCTGCAGCCGGATGGCCAGGAGCCGGTCTCGGCGTCGAATCTGCCGGCGCGCACCAAGACCACTGTGCTCGGTGCCGATGGCCGCCCTGAGCGTGTGAACTGCTCGGTGCCGCGCGGCTTGCGCATCGATGAAATGCCGACGCTGATCGAGACCTATGTGCAGGCCACGAAAAACGCTCAGGCCGCCGGCTTTGACCTGGTCGAGATTCATGCTGCGCATGGCTATCTGCTGCATCAGTTCCAATCCACCGTAAGTAATGATCGTACGGATGCCTATGGCGGTTCGCTGGAAAACCGTGCGCGTCTGACGCTAGAAGTGCTGGATGCCGTGATTGCGGCTTGGGAGCCGGGCCGTGTCGGTATCCGTATCTCGCCGATGGGCAATTTCAATGATCTGGACGACTGCGAAGGCGAGGCCATGGGTCTCTACCTGGCCGAACAGTTTGAGCAGCGCGGCATTGCCTATCTGCATCTGTCCGAGCCGGACTGGGCGGGTGGCCCGGTATTACCGGACAGCTTTCGTCAGGCCCTGCGTTCACGCTACAGCGGCGCGCTGATCGGTGCCGGCAACTACTCGGCAGCCAAGGCCAATGAATTGCTGGCCAAGAACTTGATTGATGGCGCGGCGTTTGGTCGTACTTACATCGCCAATCCGGATCTGGTCGAGCGCCTGCAGCACAACGCCCCGCTCAACGAACAGCGTCCAGAGCTGTTCTACGGCGGTGGTGCCGAGGGCTACACGGACTATCCGAAGCTGGCCTTGGCTTGAGCGGAGAAGCTGATCAGGTTTCTCTGAGCACAATGGCGGGTGCGGTTCGCCACACCCGTCGTGTGGCGGCCATACCGGCCAGCCCGGTCAGACAGGCCGCCAGCACAGGCGTGACTAGCCAAAGCTGACCATGCCAGGTTGGCGGCAGATCAAGGATCGAAACATACAGGACGGCTGCCAGTAGCTCGGTCAGAACTACGGCGAGCAGCCCGGCAAGTCCACCCAGCAGCATCATTTCGGATAGGCCGCGCTTCATGAGCTGACGCCGGCTGGCACCGAGCGCTCGCAGCAGCGCAGCTTCATGCCGACGCTGGTCCTGACTGGCTGCAATGCAGGCCAACAGCACCAGAATACCGGCTGCCAGGACAAATATCAGCACAAACTCAATGGCGCGCGAGACATCGTCGAGCAGCTTGCGGACTTGCGTCATGATGGCATCGACATCAATCAGGACCACCGTAGGAAAGCGTTTTACCAGCGTATTCAGGATGTCACGCCGCTCAGCAGGGACATGAAACGCAGTGAGATAGCTGGCGGGAAACGAAGCTAGCGCTGCTGTGGGGAAAACCATGTAGAAATTTGGCTGAAAGCTGTCCCAATCGACGCGGCGCAGACTGCTGACGGTAGCCTCGACATTGCCTTCTGCCAAGGTGAACTGCAGGCGATCACCAAGACCTATCCCCAATTTCTCAGCCAGTCTGGATTCAACGGAAACGGGCCAGGGAGCGGTGACGGCGGCTGACCACCATTGGCCAGCAAGTAGCTCATTACCGATGGGCAAGGTATCGGTAACGGTCAGATTGAGCTCGCGATTGAGCGATTCGTCGCGCTCGTTATCGCCCTCTTTGCTGACCGCGGTGGTCACCGGTATGCCGTTGATGGCAGTCAGCCTGCCTCGGATCACCGGGTACAGGGCATCCAGCCTGATGCCCGCGGTGGCAAGCGTTTGCTGAAAAGCAGCGGTATCTTGAGCTTCGATGCCGAGTGCGAACTGATTGGGCGCATTGATCGGGAGCTTGTTTTGCCACGCTGAGATGAGTTCGCCTCGGACACTGGTGACCAAGAGCATGGCCGTCATGCCGATGCTGAGGCCTAGCACTTGCAGTGTACTCGCCTGGGGTTGGCGCCAGAGTTCGCGCAGTCCCAGCAAGGCGCTGGGCAGAGCGCGATTGGCGAGGAGGCGGCGCAATAACTTAAAGAAGCTGCGCAAGAGCAGCGTCAGGAGCACGACCAGAAGGCCGCCGCCTGCCACGAGCAGTAGGGTGAGTTGCCAGCGTCCGGTCTCCAGCATGAGCAGGGCGGTCAGCGCGGATAACGCCAGCGTGGTGACGGCAATCAGACCGGGGGAGCTCGGTGCCAGCTCGCGGCGAATGACACGCAGCGGTGAGACGCGAAAGAGCCCGATCAGCGCGGGCAGGGCAAAGCCCAGGAGCGTGAGCGTAGCCGTGGCAATACCGGTCAGCAGAGGGCGTTGCCAGGTAAACTCGAGCGCGGCACTGGGCAACAGGCTATCGAGCAGTTGAAACAGCAGTTGTGAGGCGAGTGCGCCGAGGCCGGCACCGAGCACGATAGCCATGGCCCAAATCAGCGAAAGCTGGCGCAGATAGATGCCTTGCACACGGCGACGACTGGCGCCAAGACAGCGCATCAAGGCCAGTGTGTCGTAGTGACGCTCGGCATGGCGGCGTGCCGCCAGTGCGACAGCCAGCCCAGACAAGACCACCGCGGCAATGGCAGCGATGCTCAGGTAGTCGCTGGCGCGAGTGAGTGGGGTGCCAATTTCCGAGCGTCCGCTGGCGACATCGAGCAGGCGTTCACCGATCGCGAGCTGGGGTTTCAGGGTATCGTGAAAATCTTTCACAGCTTGGGCGGATCCGGCCAGCAGCAAACGATACTGCACGCGTGAGCCGGGCTGAATGATGCCGGCGGCGGCAACATCATCGGCATTGATGAGTGCGCGGGGTGCGAAGGCGGAGAAGTTGCCGCCGCGATCGGGTTCACGAACCAGCACCGCGGCCACGCGCAGGCGAATATCGCCGAGCTGGACCTCATCATCGAGAGAGACGGCCAGCAGGCCGAGCAGGCGCTCATCAAGCCAGACGGTGCCGGTTGCTGGCAGACTGCCAACGGGAAGTGTTGTGCTGCCTTGGCGTGCCAAGAGTTCGCCACGCAAGGGGTAGCCGGCGGTAACCGCTTTGACGGCGGCGAGCTGGAACTCATCATCGCGCTGAATCATGCTGGAGAACTCGGTCACCACCGCCTGTTGCAGGCCGCGCTGGCGTGCTTCGCGCAGCACATCCGGGCGTAACGGGCGACTGCTGTCGAGTATGAGGTCGGCACCGAGCAAGCTGGCAGCCTGGCGTGTCAGGCCCTGCTCGAGACTGGCACTGAAGAAGCGCAGGCTGGTCGTGGCGGCAACCGCGAGTATCAAAGCCGCCAATAAAAGCCAGATTTCTCCTGCGCGGATGTCGCGTTTCAGCAGGCGCCAGGCCAGTGTCATTGACAGGCTCCACGCACCAGGCGACCGGCATCGAGTTGCAGCTGGCGCTGACAGCGCGATGCCAGTGCTTCATCGTGCGTCACCAGAACCAGCGTGGTGGCGGCATCAGCATGGGCCTCAAACAAAAGCTCGATGATGCGTGCGCCGGTCTGGCTGTCGAGATTGCCGGTAGGTTCATCGGCCAGCAGCAGCCTGGGTTCGGTGGCAAAGGCGCGAGCAATGGCAACCCGCTGTTGTTCGCCCCCAGAGAGCTGGCGTGGCGTGTGCATTTCACGTGCGCCCAGGCCAACCCGTGCCAGCCAGTGCCTGGCTTTGTCGCGAATAGGATCACGCGCCGGCAGGCCTGCAAGCTCCAGGGGCAGCATGACATTTTCCAGCGCACTCAGGTGTGGCAGTAGCTGAAAGTTCTGGAAAACAAAGCCGACCAGGCGTTGACGCAAGGCCGCACGGGCATCCTCATCGAGTGACCCGAGATCATGGCCTGCCAGCAATACTTGACCCTGACTGGCGATGTCTAAGCCTGCTAGCAAGCCCAGCAGCGTAGACTTTCCAGATCCCGAACTTCCGGTAATAGCAACACTTTCGCCGGCATTGATGGTGATGTTGATGTCATGCAGTATGAGCAGTTGGCCATCCTGTACGGACACGGATTGCGTGAGCTGGCGAGTTTCAATCAACCACGGAGTTGCTGTTGTCATGTCAACCTGGGTACGAAGTTTTTGGGCTGCACTGTTTTGCTTGGCAGCGATGCCGGTGTCGGCGGCGACTGTTCTGGTTTTCGGCGATAGTATCAGCGCATCTTATGGCATGGACATTCAACAGGGTTGGGTCGCTCGGCTCGACAAGCGTCTTGCCACGCGATCGCCAGGCCAGCATACAGTGATTAACGCCAGCGTCAGTGGCGAGACTACAACGGGTGGTTTGCATCGCTTGCCGGCTTTGCTGAAGCAGCATGACCCGGATGTTGTGGTGTTGGAGTTGGGCGCCAATGATGGTCTGCGCGGACAGCCACCCGCACTGATCAAGCGCAATCTGGAAGCGATGATTCGCTTGTCTCGGCAGTCAGGCGCGCGCGTGGTTGTGCTCGGCATGCGGATTCTGCCGAACTATGGCAAAGCCTATAGTGAGGCATTTGCAGGCGTGTTTCCGGCAGCAGCGAAGTCCGGGGGGGCCTCAGTTCTGCCCTTTTTCCTGGCCGGCGTGGGTGGCGTGCCAGCGCTGATGCAGAAGGATGGCATTCACCCGAATACCAAGGCTCAGCCATTGCTGCTGGAGCTGGCCTGGCCTTTGATTATTGACGCAGTGAATCGCAGCGCCAAGAACCGTACTTCCAAATAGCAGAAAGCCCGCAAAATATGCGGGCTTTCTATTTATCGCAGCGTGAATCAGGCGATCTGCAAGTTCTGCAGCGCTTCAATACGCTTTTCCAGCGGCGGGTGCGACATGAACAGTGAGGCCACACTGAAGCCTTCGCGCTTGCCGGTGGTGATGGCCATGGCGGTCATTTCGGCCGGCATCTGATCTGGCACTTCATGCTCGCGCTGCAGGGCACGCAGGGCATTGATCATGGCCTGACGACCAGCAAGCTGTGCACCGGCTTCATCGGCACGGAACTCGCGATAGCGCGAGAAGTACATGACGATGGTCGAGGCCAGAATGCCCAGCACGATGTCGGCAATAATGCTGGTGACCATGTAGGCAATACCCGGACCGTCTTCATTCTTAAACACCACGCGATCAACGAAGTTACCGATGATGCGCGAGAAGAACATGACGAAGGCGTTGACCACGCCTTGCACCAGCGCCAGCGTGACCATGTCACCGTTGGCAACATGGCCGATTTCATGGCCGAGCACGGCGCGCACTTCATCACGCGTCATGCGCTGCAGTAGGCCAGACGAGACAGCGACCAACGCGGCATTTTTGTTCCAGCCGGTCGCAAAGGCATTGGACTGGTAGCTTGGGAAAATACCGACTTCCGGCATCTTGATGCCGGCTTTTTGCGACAGCTCGGCAACGGTATCGACCAGCCAGCGCTCTTCGCCGGTGCGCGGCGATTCAATGAGCTGTACGCCCATGGAGCGCTTGGCCATCCACTTCGACAAGAGAAGGGATACCAGCGAGCCGACGGTACCGAAGACGAAGCACATGACAAGCAGATTGCCGAGTTGCAGGGTGTTTCCGGCTCCATGCGTCGAGCCGACGCCAAGCAGGCTGAGCACGACCCCGGCCACCAGCATGACCGCGAGGTTGGTCAACAGAAACAAAACGATGCGTAACATGGGCTTTCAAGCTCCTTGGGTTGGTTTCAAGATTAATCTATGGGCAGCGCGTGACAAATTCAAGTCAACGCTGAGTCATTTCACCGCATAGCGTTTGCGATAGCTTTCCAGGAAGCGCGCGAGTCGGTTGATGGCCTCCATCAGTTCCTCTCGGTGAGGCAGGAACACGACCCGGAAATGGTCGGGCTTGGGCCAGTTGAAGCCTGTGCCTTGCACCAGCAACACTTTCTCGGCTTGCAGGAGCTCCAGAATAAATGCTTGATCGTCCTGGATTGGATACATCTCTGGGTCGAGTTTCGGGAAGAGATACAGCGCGCCAGAGGGTTTCACGCAGGTTACGCCTGGGATAGCAGTGAGCATCTTGTGTGCCAGTTCGCGCTGCTCGTACAAGCGGCCACCGGGACGGATCAGGTCATTGATGCTCTGGTAGCCACCGAGCGCGGTCTGAATTGCGAACTGTGCCTGCACATTGGCACACAGGCGCATGGAGGCGAGCATATCAAGGCCTTCAATGTAGTCCTTGGCAATACGCTTGTTGCCGCTGACCATGAGCCAGCCAGAGCGGAAGCCGGCCACGCGATAGCTTTTCGATAGCCCGTTGAAGGTGATGCAGAGCAGATCCGGTGCCAGTGTGGCGATGGACGTGTGCTGGGCTTCATCGTAGAGAATCTTGTCGTAGATCTCGTCGGCGAAAATAATCAGGTTGTGCTTGCGGGCGAGGGCAACAATGCCTTCCAGCACTTCTTTCGAGTACACGGCACCGGTCGGGTTGTTCGGGTTGATGACCACGATGCCGCGCGTGTTCGGGGTAATTTTGCGCTCGATGTCAGCCAGGTCCGGGAACCAACCCTGCTCTTCATCGCAGAGGTAGTGCACGGCCTTGCCGCTGGCGAGGTTGACCGCGGCTGTCCACAACGGGTAGTCCGGTGCCGGTACCAGCATCTCGTTGCCATCATTGAGCAGGGCCTGCATGGCCATGACGATCAGCTCGGAGACGCCGTTGCCGATGTAGATGTCATTGACGTCTACATTGAGCAGACCCTTGGTCTGGTAGTAATGCACGATGGCTTTGCGCGCTGCGAACAGACCCTTGGAATCGCAATAACCCACGGCGTTCGGCAGGTTGCTGATGACATCCGACAGAATTTCCTGCGGGGCTTCAAAGCCGAAGGGCGCCGGGTTGCCGATGTTGAGCTTGATGATGCGGTGACCTTGCTCCTCCATCGCATTGGCGGCTTTCAGCACCGGCCCGCGAATGTCGTAGCAAACATCTTTCAACTTATCGGATTTGGCAATTTCCATGATCGTCTCAACGCAGGTCGGGCCTGCACAAGGGCCTGTGGGTAAGCACCCAAGTGTAACGGAAAGCGGGGGTGGATTGCGCTGCCGACTTGTGACTGTCATGCGGTGTTGTTAGCCTGAGCAAATATAAGAGGGTTCGACCAATGACTGACAAGCCTGCTGCGCCGCTGCCGCAAACCGATGCTGAATGGCAACAGAAGCTTAGTCCCGATGAGTTTTATATCTGCCGCCAGAAAGGCACCGAGCGTGCATTTTCCGGCGAATACTGGAATTGTCAGGATGATGGCGTGTACAGCTGCCGTGCCTGCGGTGAAGTTCTGTTCGATGCCGATACAAAATATGATTCAGGATCAGGCTGGCCCAGCTTTTATGCACCGATGACTGCCGAGGCTGTGAATGAGCATCGCGACATCAGTCATGGCATGATCCGTACGGAAGTGACATGTCGGCACTGTCAGTCGCATTTGGGCCATGTGTTTCCTGATGGTCCCAAGCCTACGGGTTTGCGCTATTGCATCAATTCTGCATCGCTCAAGCTGCTACCGAAGCCGGTGCGCTGAGCTCAGCGTTAAAAAGAGAATAATTATGAACAATATCTACGAATATCAAGCCACGCGAATCACCGGTGAAGTGAGTTCGATTGCCGACTACAAAGGGCAGGTGCTGTTGATTGTGAACACCGCAAGCAAGTGCGGCTTCACGCCGCAATTTACCGGTCTGGAAGCGATTTACGAGAAGTACAAGGATCAAGGTTTTGCCGTGCTCGGCTTTCCTTGCAACCAGTTTCTCAATCAGGACCCAGGTAATGAAGCAGAAATTGCTTCCTTTTGTTCGCTGAACTACGGTGTCAGTTTTCCGATGTTTGCCAAGATCGATGTTAACGGTCCGGGCGCACACCCGCTGTTCCAGCACTTGGCCGCCGAAGCGCCAGGCTTGCTGGGCAGTCAGAAAATCAAGTGGAACTTCACCAAGTTCCTAGTTTCGCGTGATGGTCGTGTGCTGGATCGCTATGCGCCAACCACGAAGCCGGAAGACCTGGTGAAGGATATTGAAAAGGCGCTTGCTGGCTAAGGCCTGTCCACTTGTATTGCCGGATCAAAGCCCGGCAATGCGCTTGCTGTATGCCCATAGCTTGGCAGCTACACTCTCATTACGACTGGATGGCGAGCTGAAGCGCGCTTTGCGGCGTACGAAATAGCCACCTTGGTGATCTTTCGCTGCATCGCTAGTCGCTAGCCAAATCGCGGTATCTGCGCCTTTAGCCGGGGTAATCAGCACTTTATCGACCACTGATTGAATCGGGCCCGGCATTTCACGCCAGATGCCTGTTGCTACGCCGCCTGGGTGGAAGGCATTGACGCGGATATTGCTGCCTTTCACGCGTCGCGCGAGTTCGCGGGCATAAATCAGATTCGCCAGTTTGGCAGAGCCGTAAGCAACGGCATCGGAGCTGTAATGGCTGTAGTCGGTAAAAGCAGCCTCATTGATGCCACCCAGCCAATGCATGATCGAGGATGTCACCACGACACGCGCTTCCGGAGCGACCTTGAGTTGCGGTAGCAGGTGTTCCATGAGGCGGAAGTGGCCGAAGTGCATGCTGCCGATCATGCTTTCCAGCCCGTTCGCTTGGCTGCGCAAACCTTTTGTGTAGCTGCCGGCATTGACCATGACGGTATCGAGCTGGGTCAGCGTGTTGAGGATGTCGCGAGCTGCAGCGTCGATGCTGGCGAAGTCGGCGAGGTCGAGTTTGACGGCGTGCAGGCGAGCGCCCGGTGCTTCCAGTTTCAGCGCCTGAATCACGCCGAGCGTCTTGCCCAGGTCGCGTGCAGCAATCATGACTTCATGACCTTGCTTGATGAAAGCGCGAACCATTTCCAGACCAATACCGCTATTGCCGCCGGTCACCAGAATTTGTTTTTGCATGGTGCTGATCTTCCTCTTCACGATGTGCGGCAGAGACTGCCGAGACGCTGTTGCCCTTGCGGCAGACGCGTTATTGTCGACGAGTTTAGCAGAGGGTGGGGCAATGCAACGATTGGGTGTGTTTGGCGCCGGCACGATCGGCATGTATCTCGGTGGATGCTTGCAGGCAGCAGGCGCATCGGTGGTTTTTGTGGGGCGCCCAGCGATGGCAACGCTCTTGCAAACACATGGCTTGCGGGTCACGGATTACTTGGGGCGAGATCAGTATCTGCCGGCATCGGCACTGGACTTCTCCACATCGGTGGCTGCTCTGGCTACCTGCGATGTAGTGCTGGTGACCGTGAAGTCCGCTGCCACGGCAGACGCTGCGGTGGCGTTAGCAGCACATTTGCGTCCGGGCGCGGTGGTTATCAGCTTTCAGAATGGGGTGCGTAACGCCGATGTGCTGCGGGCGGGCTTACCGGCGCAGACCGTGCTGGCCGGCATGGTTCCATTCAATGTACTGAACTGTGGCGACGGGCGCTTTCATCAGGGCTCGGCAGGTGTGCTGGATGTGGCAGCGCACACCGCATTGGCGGGCAGTCGCGCGCTATTTGCGGGTGCCGGGCTGGCGCTGAGCGAGCAAGCCGACATGTCTGCTGTACTCTGGGGCAAGTTGCTGTTGAACCTCAACAATGCCATCAATGCGTTGTCGAATATTCCCTTGAAGTCAGAGCTGAATCAGCGTGACTATCGCTGCTGCCTAGCACTGGCGCAGCGTGAAGCGTTGGCACTGTACGCGCTGGCGGGTATCAAACCGATACAACTCACGGCCTTGCCGCCACGCTGGCTGGCACGCCTGCTGACGGTGCCGGACTGGCTGTTTCAGCGGCTTGCGCAGCGCATGTTGGCCATGGACCCGCTGGCGCGATCATCGATGTGGGAAGATCTTGAGGCCGGCCGCAGAACCGAGGTGGACTGGATTCAAGGGGAGGTCGTGGCGCTGGCATCAGCGTTAAACAGCACAGCGCCGGTGAATGCCTGCCTGCTGGCCTTGATTCGCGAGGCGGAACAGGCGGGAGCGGGCCGCAGGGCATGGGCCGGGCATGAGTTGCTGGCCAGATTGCGCGCGGCGTCGGCTTGACAGCTGAACACTCGCTGCTACCATCGCGGCGTTCATTCGTCCCTGTCGTCTAGCGGCCCAGGACGCCGGCTTTTCAAGCCGGTAACCGAGGTTCGAATCCTCGCAGGGACGCCA
>JACCDZ010654701.1_pt1 | contig 11324 bp, 8 predicted proteins | sample 7449551 | NCBI WGS metagenome assembly JACCDZ01 (sample SAMN15323452, study PRJNA562643) | freshwater metagenome | isolation source: river surface water | place: USA:Blue River Watershed | collected 2017-08-18
AAATTTTGGAATCCACGTTTTAAATAATCTTCTACCGTAATGTCAATTAAATCCCAAACACTATTTAAGTACTCGTTCATTTTTGTACGCTGTTCTAAAAAGTCTTGCACCGGTTTATCAAGGCCTGATAATTTTTTATAATCATCAAAGCGACCCGGATTTAAAATACCACGCATATCAAACATAAAGCCACCACCATTTTCAGAATCATCAACAGGGAATCCTCGTTTATAACTAAAACTATTGACAGACACAATGAGTGGTGTAGATTCATTGGCTTGCGGCGGTTCAAAACGCGCAATCATTTCATCAGACATCACAATTTTTAAAACCCTGTCAAACTCCGGCGTTACAATACCAACGCGCTTATTTTCAATAAAAAATTGAAGATTACGCATAGCAAGTGGAATGCTCGCTAAAAAGTGTGCTTTGCGTTCAAACAAACCTCTAAATCCGTACGCACCCATTACTTGCAAGAGTCTGATTAATACGTAGCCATTGTACTGGCTCACAAAAGTAGTACGGTCTACGGGCTCTTTTAATAGAATGTCTACTTGATCCATATAATAGTCAAGCAAATTGTCTTTCCACTGTTCACTTAATTCTGCTTTTGCTTGCCATAGTAAAGAAGCTACATCATATTGCAATGCGCCTTTCATGCCACCCTGAAAATCTATGAATTGAACATCATTTTGATTGACAATAATATTTCTACTCTGAAAATCACGGAACATAAAATACTTATGCTGCGTATGTGTTAAATAGGTACTCAATGCCTCAAAATCTTCAAGCATGGCCTGCTTGTCGTAAGGAAGTTGAAGGGTATCTAAAAAGTAATATTTGAAATATAAGAGATCACTTAAAATAGCTTGTTTACCAAACTCTTTTGCTGTAATACACCAGTTGTAATTAAAACCCTCATCTCCTTTAATTTGCATGCGTGCAAGTGCCGCTAAACTTTTTTGAAAAAGTGCATATACATTTTGAGAGTGTCCTTCTTTTTCTATTTGATTGAGTAACGACTCGGTACCTAAATCTTCTTGGATATAAATGGTATCATCGTTATTTACCCCAAGCACTTCAGGTACTGGAAGGCCAGCAGCTTTAAAGTGCTTACTAAAGTTTATAAATGTTTGCGTCTCTTTTTGATTGAGGTTGTAGGTAGCGATATAGGTTTTGCTTCCTTCGTATATTCTGAAATAAATACGATCACTCCCACTTTGTGGTAATTTTTCTACCCTGGTAGCTGCAGTGCCTCTGATAGAGGTAAATAAAGTTTCTATTCCGTTAATCACTGACTCCATAGCAAAATTGATTTACAACGAAAATAGAACTTAGTATGCAAACCCCAAATTTGCTTATAAAGTTTGTAGCCCAAAAACGCTTACCTGTTTGCCCTTATCAAGCGCGTGCTCTTTGCGAATCAGTGTAACGGTGCTGAGTTCAAAAAATGGCTGCGCTACTTTATTTACATACTGCGCCGCCAACTGTTCAAAAGCTGCGGGCGGTAGTGGCGAAGTGAGTGCAAGTAAAGGTTGTTGTATCAGTTTTGAAGGCGTACATCCATAACTTTTTAAATACTGATCGAGTACTTGCAAACTAGCGGCTAACTGTGTAAAGGGTTGTTGATTGGCAATACGCATAAAAATACGTCTAGAAGGTAGGGCTCCAAAACCATCGATGGCCACCCTAAAACTTTTTTGCTGGCTAATAATACGGTGCATCCACTTGAGTAAAGTAGTTTCCATATGCTCAGTGGTATGAAACTGGGCTAATTCAATAACCGGCTTATCGGTAAAACCAAGGGTGCGTGCCCAATTTGTAAAATCTGCGTCGGGGTAGGCCACCAACTGATACACCCCAGTGGTAGTAAGGGTTTGACCTGTAAAAACAGTGCGCGCGCTCATATGAATGTCCATAACTTTTTTATTTTGTCAATTATTTTAGCATAAATTTACTAAATATTTTAGCTAAAACAAAACTTTTTTACTTTTATGGATAGTCAAGAATGGCAGGGGGCTGCCTATAAAGGCTCCAAAAAATACACCCAACAAGACGTTGTAACCGCCAATGCCACTGGCTTTGGGGCCGCCACCGACGATTATATGGAAAGGGGTATTGACCTCAACGAGCAGCTCATTAAAAACAAGCCTGCTACCTTCTTTTTTAGAATGAACAGCCACGCCATGACCGGTGCCGGCATTTACCCCGGCGATATTTTAATTGTAGACCGTAGCGTTAGAGCCAGCAGTCAAAAAATTGTAGTGGCCATTTTAAATGGTGAACTTTTAATTCGGCGCTACACCGATAACGGTGTTAAAAAAATGCTTTCTGCCGAAAATAAAAAATGCGCCGACATTGAAATTGATCCACTCGCTTCTTTTGCAGTATGGGGCGTGGTGATCTATTGTATTCATGCTACTTTATAAAATACAAAATGGTTGGGATTGTAGATTGCAATAGTTTTTATTGCGCCTGTGAACGTTTATTCAAGCCAGATTTACTACACAAGCCGGTAGTGGTATTAAGCAACAATGATGGCTGCATTATTTCTAGAAGTGACGAAGCAAAAGCAGTAGGCATAGAAATGGGTAGTCCGTATTTTATGCAAAAAAATGATTTGAAAAAAAATGGTGTCATTACTTTTTCTTCTAACTATCATTTATACGGTGACCTAAGTTGGCGCGTCATGGAAACGCTAAGAACCATGCTACCAGAGGGTTGTGTAGAAGTGTATTCGGTAGATGAATCCTTTATCGACCTCGCACATATTGAACCAGCCGCCTTATCATCTTTTACTGTTTCACTTAAAAACATCATTGAACAGTGGACCGGTATTAGTGTTTCGATTGGCGTAGCACCTACCAAAGCACTGAGTAAAGTAGCCAATAGACTTGCTAAAAAAAATAAACAAATAACGGGCTGTGTATTGATTTTAAATACGGATAAAAAAATTACACAAGCACTTCAAAAAACACCCATTGCTGATGTGTGGGGTATTGGTTACCAGTATGCTAAAAAATTAAGTGCCTACGGTATTAACACTGCGTACGATTTAACACTGCGTACCGAAAATTGGGCGCATCAAGAATTAGGAGGTGTAGTAGGCGCGCGTTTGTTTAGAGAACTCAAAGGATTTCCTTGCATCGATATGCAATCGGAAAGAGTAACCAAACACATGATTGCTACCACGCGCATGTTTGGAAACCCCGTTATCACGCTTCATGAGTTAGAAGAAGCGGTAGCTACCTACACTGCAAGGGCCGCAGAAAAACTGCGCAGACAACACGCAGCAGCGCGCGGCATTACGGTGTTGATTGTACCCAAACAAGAAGTGAAGGGCAGTTATTACCGGCATGGGCCTACAAAATCGGGAGCAGTTCGCCTGCCCCTTGCAACGGCGCTTACCAACGAGCTCGTAAAAGCAGCCCTTGAACTGGTAAGAAGCTTATTTGAAGCAGGCAAAACCTACAAAAAAGCAGGGGTTATTTTAAGTGATATTGTGCCTGAAACCGTGATTCAGGGGAACTTGTTTGTAGCAGTACCTACAAATGGCGAAAAACTAGCCAAAGGCCGCGCCCTCATGGAAGCTATCGACAATATCAATTTTTCGATGCGGGGTGATATATTAAAATTTGCAGCCAGCGGCACTACCCGCAACTGGAAAATGCGCCAAGAAATGCGGAGCCCGCGCTATACCACACGCTGGGAGGAGCTTCCACTACTCAAATAAGATTCAAAAGCCCTGTGCATAAGCCTCTAAGAAGTATTTTAAAATTTACACGGATAAATTGCGGCGGTACCTTAAATTTGCACAATTTGTAAATAATGACCCACCCTACGCTCAACTCCAACGAATCCATCCCTTCCGGTAAGAAAAAAGTAATTGTACTTGGTAGCGGCCCCAATAGAATTGGCCAAGGTATCGAGTTTGATTATTGTTGTGTACATGGCTTAATTGCTATTAAAGAAAGTGGTTACGAAGCCATTATGGTGAACTGTAACCCCGAAACCGTTTCTACCGATTTTGACATGGCCGACAAATTATATTTCGAGCCAGTGTTTTGGGAGCACTTATGGGAAATCATTGAACTAGAGCAACCCTATGGTGTGATCGTTCAATTAGGAGGTCAAACAGCACTTAAATTAGCCAAGCGTTTACACGAAAAAGGGATTCGTATTATTGGTACTTCATTTGAGAGCCTAGACATGGCCGAAGACCGTGGACGTTTTAGCGATTTATTAAAAGAATTAGAAATACCGTATCCATCTTATGGCACGGCACATACTGCAGACGAAGCCATTGAAGTAGCCAACAAAGTAGGGTATCCCGTACTTGTAAGACCTAGCTACGTTATTGGTGGACAACGCATGCGTATTGTAATCAATGACGAAGAAGTAGAAAAAGCGGTTATCAGTTTATTAAAACATATTCCAGGCAATACCATTTTAATTGACCATTTCTTAGACCGTTGTCAAGAAGCAGAAGTGGACGCCATTTTTGATGGTGAAACTTTTCACATCATGGGTGTGATGGAACATATTGAGCCAGCAGGTATTCATAGTGGTGATAGTAACGCGGTGTTACCAGCGTTTAACCTAACCCCAATGATTGTAGAAAAAATGGAATTCTACAGTGAAAAAATTGCGCGCGCATTAAATATCAGAGGCCTTATTAATATTCAGTTCGCTATTAAAAATGGTCAAGTATATGTGATTGAAGCAAACCCAAGAGCTTCTAGAACAACACCATTTATTGCAAAAGCGTATCAAATTCCGTACTTAAATATTGCGACCAAAGTAATGCTTGGCGCCAATAAACTCACCGACTTTACCATGGTTAAAAAACTAGACGGCTATGCAATTAAAGAGCCAGTATTTAGTTTTGAAAAATTCCCAGGCGTGAATAAAGAGTTAGGACCAGAAATGAAAAGTACCGGAGAAGACATTCGTTTTATCAAAGATTTACACGACCCTTATTTCCGTACGCTATACAAAGAGCGTAGCATGAACTTATCTAAGTAAGTAAGCGGCTAGTTGTAAATACGGAGAACCTTCTACCAAAATACATGGATTCGTAAGCATATGCGAGTATAGCACATAGGTTTGTATGTGTCCGTATCTACGCCTTCTTTTTGGCATCAAGCACCATTTACCAGACTGCTATTTCCGCTTGTAATAGGGATTGTTAGCTGCTATTATTTATTGCATGGCATTTTTACAAATGCGCTTATCAATGCAGGTCTATATATAACAGCAGGCGTTTCCATTGCAGGGCTCATATGCATTGAAAAGCTTACTACATTTCAAAAGTACCGTTACCAATTTTTACAAGGCTTACTACTACAAATTATATTTCTGTGCCTTGGTATTGTAGTGATGCAAAACGTATTGCAGTTACGCACCCAAGAAACCGGATTAATAGCGTCACATAAAAATGGTGTAGTTTATGTTATGCGGTTAACAGAACCCTTGCAACTAAAAAATAAAACCTACAAAACAGCAGCAGTCATTGAAAGTATTGGCCATGCAAAACAAGAAATAAAAACAAACATTAAAATAATAATTCACCTCGCAGTAGATAGTAGCCTTGGTAATAGGCGGCTTTTAACTGCTGGTAGTTATATTGCCACAACCATACAGCCAAGCATTGTACCTGACACGCATAACCCAGGAGGTTTTAATTACAAAGTATGGCTATTTAGAAATGAAATAACGCACCAGCTTTATTTGGCAAAAGGAAATTGGACCTTACTGCCCTCTAAAAAAAGCAAACAATACTTGCAAATACTACAGCAAAAAATTAGAACAACACTTCAACAAAATATTACGGGTGCACAAGAAAAAGCAGTAGCAGCAGCACTTTTAATTGGCTATAAACAGGATATTGATTCTGATTTAATGAAAGCCTATAGCAATACTGGCGTAATACACGTGATTGCCATTAGTGGCTTACACCTTGGACTAATTTATGGTTTACTCATTGGCATTTTTAATTGGATGCCGGGTTCAACAATAAAAAAGTGGATAGCGCCTCCTGTAATGCTACTGGTGCTTTGGGGCTTTGCGCTTTTAACAGGAGCTGGCCCATCGATTGTTAGAGCAGCGGTTATGTTTTCATTTATCATTATTGCTACAATGGTAAAACAAAATTCAAGTATTTTAAATGCACTCGCCGCCTCGGCATTTTTTTTACTCTTACTACATCCGTTTTATTTGTGGGATATTGGATTTCAACTTTCCTATGCAGCAGTGCTTAGTATTGTTCTGTATCAGAAAAAAATATATGATACTATTTATTTCAAATACAAGTGGATGCAGGCCTGCTGGCAATTAAACGCAATTACAATTAGTGCGCAAATACTCACATTACCAGTAGTTGTGTATCATTTTCATCAGTTCCCTAATTATTTTTTACTGAACAATTTTATAGTAGTACCACTTTCCAGTATTATTTTATATGGCTGTTTACTGATACTTCCATTTGCTAGTATTGCGTATATGGGCAAGGGTTTGTCAGTTACTACAAGTTGGCTTATCAGTAGTATGAACTGGATCATCCAAAAAATGAATGCCTTGCCGTATGCTACCACAAGTAATTTGCAAATCAATGCGTTTCAGGTAGGGTTATTTTTTACCCTTATTATTTGCCTTTCTCTATTTATTCAAACCAAAAAAAACAAGTGGTGCTTTTATAGTTTAGCAGCCCTACTATTTGCTTGTTGTATACATAGCTATCATTACACAAAAGCGGCAGGGCTAACCAGTATCACCGTTTGGTTTGTTCCCAAAACAACAAAAATCACTACCCGTTACGGATTGGGGGCGGAACTACCCCTTAAAGCCAGTAGCGCTGCATTTTCTATTGGGCATACCCGTTTTTTACACATTGGTCAATCGGCGCAGCTGAATAACAGTATTCGCGAGGTGTCAAAAGTGGATATCCTACTCATAAGCAACCAATCAAAATCGCCCATCGCCTTACTCGCAAAGCACTTTACGCGTGCACTTTATGTTTTTGACAGCAGTATTCCGTTGTGGAAAATGGAAGGGTGGAAAAAAGAGGCAGAGAGCCTACATTTGCGGCATCATTTTGTTTCTCAACAAGGGGCTTTTGTCCACCAATCAAGCAATGGAAAAGAAAATTAAATCAGCGCTCATTTCTGTCTTTTATAAAGATGGTTTAGAGCCTTTAGCACGTCAATTAGTAGCTCAAAACGTAACCATCTACTCAACAGGTGGCACCCAAAAATTTTTAGAAGATTTGGGTATTACTTGTGTTGCGGTAGAAAGCTTAACAACCTATCCTTCTATTTTAGGAGGCCGTGTTAAAACCCTACACCCTGCTATTTTTGGTGGCATACTTGGTCGTAGATATGAGCCGCAGGATTTGGTTGAAATGGAGCAGTACCATATTCCAGAAATTGATTTAGTGATTGTTGATTTATATCCTTTTGAAGAAACACTTGCAACCACCACCGAGGAAAAAGCGATCATCGAAAAAATAGATATTGGTGGTCCTTCTATGATAAGAGCTGCTGCAAAAAACTTTAGAGACCTTGTAGTTATTGCTGCTAAACAAGATTATGCGGTATTAGAAACCATGCTCGCTGCACAAGCCGGCACTACTACAATCGAGCAAAGGAAAGCCTTTGCAGCAAAGGCTTTTGAAGTAGTGATGCACTATGATATTGCCATTAGCAATTACTTTAACCCAGCGCCTACTCAAATATTACGTTACGGCGAAAACCCACACCAAGCGGCAACTTTTACGGGTAACTTACAAGAGCTCTTTACACAACTTAACGGTAAAGAATTGTCTTACAACAATTTAGTAGACGTAGACGCAGCGGTACAGCTTATTGGAGAATTTAATGAAACTACTTTTGCCATTATCAAGCATACCAATGTTTGTGGTATTGCTGCAAGAACTACAGTTAAAGACGCTTGGGACGCAGCTTTAGGTGGCGATAACGAAAGCGCTTTTGGTGGCGTGCTTGTAACCAATAGCACCATTGATACAGCTACCGCAAATGCTATCAATGAAATATTTTTTGAAGTACTCATTGCGCCAAACTATGAAGCAGGTGCACTTGATATTTTAAAAAGTAAAAAGAACCGAATTTTATTACAACTCACTGGAAATACCACTGCATTAAAAACACCAAGTAAGTCATTACTTAATGGAGTATTAGCGCAGTCGCCTGATACAGGCAATTTTGACACTTGGAACGAAGTGGGTGGCCGAAACACCACCGAAGACGAAAAAGAAAATTTAATTTTCGCGAACCTCGTATGCAAACACTTAAAGAGTAACGCCATTGCACTTGTAAAAAATAAACAATTGGTAGGTAAAGGCTGTGGTCAAACCAGTCGTATAGACGCACTCAGACACGCCATCGAAAAAGCACATCAGTTTAATTTTGATTTGAAAGGCGCCGTGCTAGCTTCTGATGCTTTTTTCCCTTTTAACGATTGTGTTCAAATTGCACAGGAGGCAGGCATTGGGGCATTTATTCAACCTGGCGGATCGGTAAGAGATAAAGACAGTATCGAATACTGCGTGGAACATAAATTAGCGATGGTAATGACAGGTCATCGTCATTTCAGACATTAATAAATCGTAGAAATGACCACCAAACAAAAAGCATACATAGGGCTAGGGCTCACCAGTATCATTTGGGGCACTACCTGGGTAGCAAGTAAGTATGGTATCAAACAAGGCATGCTTGCATTTGAGTTGTCGGCAATCAGAAACGGACTTGGTGGTTTGTCTTTAATTGTATTTTTTTTAATAAAGGGTCAAAAGCTCCCAACTTTTAAAGAATTCAAATGGCTATTAGGCATGTCTATTTTGCTCTTTGTAATTGCCAATGGTTTTTCTACCTATGCTCTAAAAGAAATTCCAAGCGGGCTTGCCGCGCTTATTGCGGCCCTCTATCCACTCAGTGTTGTTATCATTGAAAAAATAAAGTACAACAACACAAAAATCACAGCACTTACTTTTCAGGGCATGCTACTAGGCATTATTGGCATTGGTATTGTTTTTTATGAAAACCTTGCGGTACATAACTCGGTGGGTTATTTTATAGGTGTTACGGTATCACTCATTGCCATGCTAAGCTGGAGCTTTGGCACCATTTTTATTGCACGTAACAAAATGAACATGAACCCCTATTATGCAACGGGTTGGCAAATGTTTTTAAGTTGCTTTTTTTTAGGTGTCTTTGCAGCGGCTTCCGGTAAATCTATCCCTATTCAAGAAATAACATTTACCGTTTGGATGGTGATTGCATATTTAATTGTAGCAAGTTCCATTGTTGCATTTGCTGCATTCATTTATACCATGAAGCATTTACCACCAGCAATAGCATCGCTCTATGCTTACATCAACCCCATTGTAGCAACCATTGTAGGTGCGTATACTGTTAATGAAAAACTCAGCCTTCCTATATTTATAGGTTCCTTTGTTACACTTACTGGCGTTTACCTCGTAAATAGGTCCATGAAAAAGCAGCACCAAGAAATTATTCCTGTTACGGACGCGGACGGGATGTAGTTTTTTCCTTCCACATTTCATTGAAAGTTTTTGGCGTAAAGTCAAGTTCAGAGCGGTGTACAGCCCATCCTTTAAATACTTTATTGACCACCCAGTTTTTCATTTTACCATTACCCATATTCATCATGGGTCTATTTAAACTCGCTACCATCCAAGCTTTCCAAGCAACGCGCTCTGCAAGTGTGCTCGTGCCCTGCGATACCGCTTCATGACGGTTATCGAGTAAGAGTTCATGTAAATTAATACGCATCGGACAAACCTCGGTACAATTACCACACAAAGAAGATGCATTACTCAGGTGTTTGTATTCATCCACGCCACTTAAATACGGTGTAATGACTTTACCAATTGGACCACTATATGTTGTTTCGTATGAGTGGCCACCAATATTTTTATACACGGGACAAGCGTTTAAACAAGCGCCACATCTAATGCAATAAAGCGCTTCACGCGCGGTAGGATTCGCAAGTAAATTGGTACGACCGTTGTCTAGTAAAATCACAAACATTTCTTCGGGACCATCTGATTCACCAGCCTGTTTCGGGCCCGTTAAAATAGAATTGTATACCGTTACTTTTTGACCCGTGCCATAAGTGGCAAGCAGTGGCCAAAATAAAGGAAGATCATGCATCGAAGGAATCATTTTTTCGATACCTACCACTGCAATATGTGTTTTAGGCCATGCGCAACTTAAACGGCCATTGCCTTCGTTTTCGGTAATAGCAATGCCGCCAACATCTGCAATTAAAAAATTAGCGCCTGTTACACCCACCTGGGCTTCCGTGTATTTTTCACGAAGCTTGATACGTGCAACCTGGGTTAATTCTTCGGGGGTTAAATCCGGCTTGGTACCAAGCTTGTTCGCGAAAAGTTTTGCAACGTCTTCTTTGCTTTTATGCATTGCTGGAGTCACAATATGATAAGGTGGCTCGCCATCTAATTGCTGAATGTATTCTCCTAAATCTGTTTCTACGCTCTCAATACCACTCGCCTCCAAAAAATCATTCAAATGAATTTCTTCGGTAACCATGCTCTTACTTTTCACGAGCGTTTTGCAATTACGTTCTCTACAAATTTTTCCAATCGCTTCCTGTGCTTCTGCTGTATCATTAGCCCAAATAACGGTAGCGCCTCTTGCCGTAATTTTTTGCTCAAACTCCAGTAAGTATTTATCTAAATTTTCGATGGCATCCCATTTAATATTTTTTGCACGTTCACGTGTAATATTAACATCGGTAAATTGAGACTTACCAATAGGTACTACTGCATTGTATTTAGAAATATTGAAATTAATTTTTCTACGGTGCTCTAAATCGGCAGCCTTAATAGTACTCTTTGCTATAAATGATGCAGCTGTTTCAGACATGCTTATTTTTTTTGACTTTTTTGATGAAGCGCCGTTGCTTCTAATGCTTCGTAAAATTCAGTTCCGTATTTACGTATTAAAGATTCTTTTAAAAATTGATACACCGGTACTTTTAATTTTTTACCAAGGCTACAAGCAGCACTACACAAATCTTCACGAGGTTCATAATTCACGTATTCCATATCCGGATCGCGCTTGCTCTTTTTTGTTTTAACTGGAAACAAATGGCAACTAAGTGGCTTTTTCCAATCCAACTTACCATCGTTATAGGCCTGCTCTATACCACAAAGTATGGTGCCCGTTTTATCTTTGATACCGTAGGCGCAAATACCACCGTTAATGGTAGGTGTAACCCAGCCAAATTCACGGTCGTATAAATATTTACCTTGCTTTTCTACC
>JACCDZ010755368.1_pt1 | contig 11321 bp, 7 predicted proteins | sample 7449551 | NCBI WGS metagenome assembly JACCDZ01 (sample SAMN15323452, study PRJNA562643) | freshwater metagenome | isolation source: river surface water | place: USA:Blue River Watershed | collected 2017-08-18
ACAACAACCAGGTGAGGATCAGGCGGGGCCAGAGCGAGGACGGAGGCGTGAGCATGTGCATCACATTAGCACTGGTGCGCCTCCTTGTCGTTTCTTGTAGAAAGCAACGGCGCCAATCGCTGGAGGATTGGCCCGATCCGTCTGGTGTTGGTGCGCTGCATCAAGAAGGTCGATCAGGTCTTCATGATGGTCATGGCCGCGTGCAACCTCGTGCGCATGCGCACCTTGGGGTGCGTCAGTGTGGAGGGCGCGTGATGAGGATGGAAAAGCTCTAAATGGCCTCGATTCACGCCGAAATGAGCTTGAAATGGGGTGATCTACGTAAAAAGTGATTCACATCGCCGAAAACTGACCTTCACGTCGGCAGCGGGTGGGCGAAGGTTGGGTGGTTGCGCAGCCCGTTAATCGTGAAATGAGAATCTTGTTGCTCGGCCGACTACGTGAGGTCTCCCTATTGTTCTGATATCCTAGACACGATTGTAATTTGAAGTAAATAATGGGCACGAAACCAGCGAAAGATTCGCTCACACCTTGGCCTTTGGCGTCAGGAACTTGGACTCGGAATGCCGAAGAGCCAGGTTTTTTGTTGGAGTCCACAGCCCTGCGCCATCCTGTTTCCAAGGTTGTAGGTAAAGCAGACCTTGGGTGGCTCTTGCGTGCCGGTGTTGAGGGCGCTGGGTCACTTTTTCTGCACCCGCCCGAGTTCAAATTTTGTACTGCTACTGGCGTATCGTTGCTGCGAAGTCCTGTCTCCCTGCAGTCCGGTAGCACCTGGGTTCCGCCCTTTGGGGCAGCCACCCTTGCTCAGGGTGCCAATAGAGGTGTGCGTGGGTTAAGGCAGGCAGCTTTAGGCCTGAAATTGAGCCGAGGCTCTCAGCGTCGCGCTGACGCCGATCCGGACGTAACGCTGGACTTGCCTCCGCCGGGAAACTACGAGTTCTTCTCCCTTCCGGCGGCATCCTTGGCTCATGCGTTGCTGGCATTGGATCCGGCAAAAGGCGTGCTCTATGGTTGGCTTCCGGCGTCTCGACGCTGGGAGGTGCTAGAGCATGAGGGCGTTGGGGTGCTGGCCGAGTCACGCATCGACCGAATGGCTTGGCGCTGCGAAGTGGCCTCCGAGGGGTTGCGTAGCGTGATGTTCCTGCCTACCGAAGAGGGTTTGACCTGTTTGGTGCCTGACGTCGTCAGCATGACCTTCCAGGCTGAGTACATTGGCAAAGCCCCCGCAATCGGCGCTCCCGTTCAGTTTGATGAGCAGGTTTGGGTGCCTGTGCGCAAGGGCGATGGTCAACTGCGTTTCGTCAGCGCCACGCCCGAGGGGAAGGAAGGCAAACAAGTTGCGCTTCCCGCCGAATCATTGAGCGGCATGTCACTGGGGCAACTCAACGCTCCGTTGGCAGATGCACGCATTGCGCTTTGGCCCAGTAGTACTGGGCAGTTGGTGCTGCGCAAATTGGCCAGTGGTGAGTTCGAGGCTAGCTTTCTTCCGTGGCCAAATGGCATCAAGGCGGCATTTCAGTTCGGGAGTCCGTTTCTCTCGCGGGACGGTACCCTGTGGCAGCTCTGTTTTGACTCGCATCTAGAAAGGTATGTCTACCTTCAGTTAGGCGTGGAACAGCCCGAGCGCCACTCCGCCACCGCTCCTCGCCTCTGTACCGGCATTTTCAATTTCCGCTTCGCGGCGAAGCACAAGCGGGAGCCCTGGCAAGATCCGGAGCATGGCGACGACAGTGGGACTGACGAGGTGGTGCTGCCGCTGCTTGAGTCGACTGCTAGCGCCGCTGCGCTCGGGTTAAGGGTCGCGACCTCCGACGGCCTGGCTGCTTTGCTGGAGTCTGATGAGCGTATGCGTGCCGTAATGGTTTTGGACGATGACACAACGCAAACAGCCTTCCACACGGTATCAGTCGTTCAGCCTTGGCGTATGCGTGCGTTCGTCCATGATGGCCAACTTTGGGTCTACCACCCGACGCTGAATAAACTGCACGGATGGGATCTGCAGTCATGAGAATGACACTGATGTTTCGCCACGCGGTAGTCTCCTTCGCTCTGGTTGGTTTGACCTCGGTGTCGTCTAGCCAGGCTGCCGGTATCCAGCAAGCTTTTCTGGTTCAGAACTCAGGCTGGATGGAGCCCTTTTACGCAGACACCAACTCGCAGTTGAAGCCGCTGGTGTCTGCCGTGGCCGGTGCCGTCACAACAGGTGAAGACACGGTCTACACGCTGACCTTCAGTCAGAGCAGCGGTAGCCATGTGTCGCCCGAATTGCTCTCAAAAAGTCTCGGTGCCGCCGACATGGCGCGGCAATTGGCCCCACTGACGGTGGCACGCAAGGGGAGTGGATCGGCCATGGCCGACACCGACTTTAAGGAAGCAATCACCAAGACCATCACCGGCCCCTTCAACGCGGCACCGGGCATTCTTTGGATTTTCACGAACAACAAGAACAGCCCCAACAATGACGCGCAGACGGCAGAGCGCAACCGCGATTTTTATCGCCTGCTGCACCTTGAGCCGTCCATCACCAAGACACTGGTGTTCCCGCTCAAGATGCCCGTTAAGGGGAGGTTCTACTCGGCGCAAGGCCTGATGGTTTACGCTCTGGCTTATGGTCAACCTGCAGCTGCGGCGTTGGATCGCATCATGGCCGAGGGACGCCTCAGCAAAGTTCTGACACATGCACCTGCACGGCTCAAGCCTGTGGATCAGGATGCCGCGCGCTTGGTGCCAGAGCGTGTCAAGAACGCGTCACATGTGCGCGTCAGCTTGGGGGATGACCAACGCACTTTGGTGTTGGATGTGGATGCGGCCAATCTCGTGCCCACGGTGACACTGCTGGCCTCGCTTGAGAATATGTTCTACCCCTATGTGATCAACAAGGCGGGGATCGAGGCCGCACTGTTCAGTGGCGCCGACCGCGAGCCAATGCGAGTGACGCCAGTATCAATTCAGAACCTGCAGCCTGGCGCGAAGCAAGCGGTTGAGGTTAGTTTCTCACTACCGATGGCACATGTGCCTTCCCCGTGGTCGCCCCAGGCACTGGCAGCAATGGGCAAGCGTGTGCAGTTGCCCATGACGGTAGAGATGGCTTTGACGGGGCAACAACTTGCTCCGTCGGCAGCCTTTGTGGCCCAGTTGAGAGAGTTGTTCCCGGGTGATCCGATCTCCGAGATTTTCACGCCGCCGGAGAGTGTGCGCGCATCGCAGACGCGGGTGCCGTTGCTGGTGCGCATTCAGTACCCACTCACGCCAGTGCTGGCCCTGTTGGCCGGCCTGTTTCTGCTGTTGGGTGGGTTGGTGACCCTGCTTATTGCTGGCCGGACAAGCAGGCGTTACGCGGTGTCGGTGGACGGTATGAAGCGCAACGTCGCACTCAAGCCCTTCTCGACTCTGTTGATCAAGGACGGGGACGGTAACGTAGTGGGTGAGATCAAGCGCGGGTTGGGCGGCCCGCAGGTTCTGCGCGTGGAGAACGGTCGTAGCCTAACTGTGCTCAGCAGTTAATTCATTTTTTCAGCATGACTTTGTCAAGAAAGACCACAGAGAATGGCCAACAACCAAACAGATAGCTCGGGTTTCGCGCTGCCGACACCTAGCGACACCGCATCAGTGCCCACCACCACGGCAACTGTGATTCTGCCGCCGGGCGAAAAGTTCGAGGGAACTTATACGGTTGTCTCCGACACATCCTCGCGCGATCTGCTGATCGGCAGCGGCCTCCTGCTGGTGCTGTTCGTGGCCTTTTTCTTCGCCAAGAACGCGTATGCCAACACCCTTGTCAGCAAGCGCATTCCCCCAAACAAGGCCAACGCAGCGGGCTGGTGGTTGTTCGTCTTTCTGGCCAGCTTGGCCACTGGTGTGGTGCTGACGGTTGTCAACGCGGCTCAGTTCATGACGCCTCTCATCCTCGGGCCCATCGGTGCAGTGGGCCTGATGGCTCTGGTGCTCATGCTTACCACTGGCCGCAAATAAGCGCTGGTGAGACAACAGAGGAGAACAGGTTATGTCGGACAACATCAACCAGACCATCGGAGGCGGTGCCGAGGCTGCGCCTAAGCAGGAGGCCAGCATCGATCTGCGCCCGACGCTTTTCATCGGCGTTGGTGGCACCGGAATGGAAGTGCTGATGCGTGTGAGACGGCGCATTCTGAACACCCTATGGGGGGGCTCAGGCAGACGCACTCGGGTTGATAGTTTGGCTGAATTTCCGATTGCGCAGTTCATTCAGTTCGACCTAGACAGTGGCGCTGTGATCGACAGCGGTCGTGCTCAGGCCGAGGATCTGCAGTTCGATCTGGTCAAGTTCAGTGACGATGACAAGATTGTCGAGTCCTTCGACATGGACAAGTACAGCCGTGACGACGATGCGCTTGAACGTTATCCGCACATCAAAGAGTGGCTGCCGCTGACGCCAAAGAAAATCCGTGAACTGGGCATTGATCCCGCCAAGGGGGCGGGGCAGATGCGCGCCGTTTCCCGTCTGTATTTCTTCGACAAGTACGCCAAGGTGCGTGACAAGATCCGCTTGAAACTCAAGACCCTGAAGGCAGGCCTCTCCCATGAGCGCCAACTCAATCAGCTTGGCCTCAAGATGGAGAACAGCAAATTCCGAATCGTGGTGGTCGGTTCGGTAGCGGGTGGCACGGGTTCGGGGGCTTTCTTGGACATGGGCTTGCTGGCGCGCTGGCTGGCGAAGACCGAGGTCGGCAGCGCGGACGTGGAGTTGATGTTGTTCCTCCCAACCGGTTACGCGGGGGCGAACAAGGACCGGACCGAAGCCAACGGCTATGCAGCGTTGATGGAGTTGGAGTCGGCCATGATGGGCAACAAGGGCTATGTGGGTCGCTGGGATGCCTATGACCAGCCAGAGTTGCCTCGCGAGCCGTACAACGAGGTTTACCTGATCGATTCGGGAAACGTAGCCCAACAGCACACCAAGGACGTCAAGGACGTTTACCACATGGTGGCCGACGCCCTGTTCGAGGACTTTGCCTCTGGCGATTTTGCGCGCCGCAAGCGCTCGGTGGCGGTTAACCAGGCGCAGCACAAGAATTTCCTGCACGACGCGCTGGTACCCAAGAACCGTTTCCGGGACATGCGTCTTTCTTACTCCAAGCGCTTCTCTGCCATGGGCCAAGCTGTGCTGGATACGCGGCAGGAAGCTCGCCGCGAAGAGCGAACACACCGTTGGGCGGGTGAGATGCTGAGGGCCTTCTTTGGGGTCGGCTCCACCGATCTGGGTTCCAACCGCGCAACCGACAAGCAACGTGACGAGTTCATGAGCAATTTCATGGACTTGCGCAGTGCGATCTTTTCCGATTTTCCGGAGTTCTCTGACAAAACCATTGAGCTCAAACGTAGTTCCGGTGAGTTCCAGGATTACTTCGTGGTTGAGGATCTGCTGCAGGACAAAGGTGGTCTTCTGCTTGCCGGAGTGGAGCAGCGAGTCAACATTCGCTTGGACGAAATTCGTAATGGCTTCGACCGAAAAGAGTGGCCGATACAGGTCCGCGATGTGGTCAAGCAGTTAGAGCGCGACGCCGTACGGGACCAAGACTCGACAGCAGATACGACCGAAGACCGCGTGGCCAAGCGCCGCCGTGAGGTATTTGAAAGAGTCAAGGTCATCGTACGCGATCAACTCTATGCCTACCTTGACAACAAGGAGTTTGGTGGACTGGAGTACGTTCTGTCTTTGGTGGAGCAAATCAAGGACCGTTTGGAGGCTGCGGGGAGCGGCGTGATTGCTGCGCTCATCCTCAATGCGGAGCGCTACCGCGAGATCAAAGAAGCCGTGCGCAGTCGCGAGTTTGAGCGCCTGTTGAGCAACCTTGAGCAGACCAGGGGCGTCTTCTTCGGCAGTGGTGAAAAGCAGGCTGTGATGGTGATGGACCAGTTGCGCACCGAGGTTGCCAACGGGATCAAGTTTCATCTACGTGCCAAGGCTGCGGATGAGGCTGCAGCGCTGATGGGTGATCTGTCAAATTGGTTGGGGCGCAAGACCGGGGTGGACGCTCAGGGACGTGCCACTTGGAGTGGCTTGGTGGGCGAGTTGCAGGCAGGCCGTGAGGCGGTGCTCGCCATGCTGGAGCAATTGCAGCGTGCCAATGCCATTCTTCAACAAGACTTGCAAAAGGACCATGCCACACTGATCAATATTCCAGCGCCAGACCACGAGGTGCCCATGCCTGGTGCAGCGCAGTTGCGGGAGTGGGCTGACGAGGCCTTCAAGGATTTAGGGGGCTCCAAGGCGTTGTTCTCGATGTTGGGTGAAACCACGGAACGGGGTCAAATCCTGCTCAAGGTCAAGCGGATGGCGGAGCGCCAACTCGCCCTTGCAACGAGCACCGATGACGGCCCGGGTTTGGTTGATCCCTTGATTGAGGCGCTGGAGCAGATGAGTCCAGTTGGTCGCCAAGAGGCATTTCGCAAGTTGTTGGCTTGTGCCATGCCATGGATCGACGCCAACCTGTCCGGCGACTTCACCGTGCGAGCCGATCAGTTCAAGTGTTTCATTGGTGTAGCCGGCGCAGACGAATTCAAGCGAAAGTACGGTCATGAGTTGGACGCCTGTGTGCCAACCCAGGCGGGCATCACAGCCGCTCAACTCTCTATTGTGGAAACCGGCGTGCCTGGCCGCGCAGTTTGCTATTGTGAGCTCTCGGGCGTGCCAATGACAGTGCTACGCGGGCTGGAAGGCTGGCGCACCAGTTATCGCAAGGAGGCAGAGCGCAGCCCCACCCACACCCACATCGACTCCACACAGTTCAGCCACCCTATTGCGCCCGCGACCGACGAGATCAATCGCTTGGCGGAAGACTTCAAGTACTTCTTGTTGGCCGTCATGACAGGGGTACTCACGCGCTCCATTCAGCGTACGGTGCCGCCGGGACAGTACCAATTTGCAGTGGCCCGAGGTGACGTTCGGCGCATCGGTAACGAGCGCGCCATTCGCCAGAATGGCCTGCCCTTGGCCTATCGGGAGGCCATTGTCAACCGTGTTCAGGAGCAACTGACGGAAGCCGGGGCGCTACAGTTGGCAGCAGTTGCGGCCCTCGCTGGCTACTACGAGACCGCGGTCTATACACCCAAGTTGGTGTCTGACGAGACAGGGGCCCAGCAAGATCGCAAAGGATTTGCCAGTGCGATCGCATCGGAGGTCAAGCAGGAGTTGCGTGACCGTGCGCGGCGCAAAGGTCTGTCTGAGCGTGAGCTCGAGCAGACAGACACACGACTGCTGGATAACCTCAAGCCTTGGGCATCCCCTATTGGGGATTCCGACGCGGATGCTTATGACTGGGAGGTTCGTGAGCCAGGAGAAGACGGACAGCCTCGCCTGAAATACCTGATCAATCCGGAGATGTTGAAGTCCGGCGCCCTTGAAGCGCTGCTGATCGACGCGCCGGTCGAGCGTGCCATGCCGGCTGCCGCAACACTCCCTGCAGCCTCGGCATTTCAGACCGCAGTGCCCTCTGCAACACAGTACATCCCGGGTGCCATGCCCCCGCCGCTGAGTGGGGTCCCCCAGCAGATTGAGCACCAGTATCATATTGGCGTTAACGGTGCTCAATACGGTCCTTTTGTTGCGCAGCAACTGGCCCAGATGCTGGCTGCCGGGCAGATAGCCATGACGGGCACCAAGGTTTGGCGCCAAGGTCTGCCTGCTTGGGTGGAGCTTGCTCAGTTGGCCGAGTTGGTCTCGGTTCTGCAGGTTCAAAGCCCGCCACCACTGATGCCCCCACCCCTGTCCTGACGTTTCAGCGAGCCGCCTTTGGAAGCCACCTTGAACAACTGCCCCAACTGCAACGCGGATCTGTATTCGGCTGTTTCTTACTGCCCGTACTGCGGTGCAGTTGTGCACGGCACGGAGGCAAAGCCGCCTGCGCACACTGAGTTGGGGGCTGGAAAGTCGCAGCCCGAATTGGAGACCAAGCAGAAGCGCAAGTCAGAGATAGTTCAAGAACTGGCCTTTGACTCAGTGGCTGCGAAGCTGGAAGTCCAGTCTGTTGCTGCCGAAGTGCCCATCACGGGGGGGGCAAACCAAGCGGAACCTGAACCTCACCAAGCGGAGCGATCAGCCGGTCAATCTATTGAAGGCACCCGTGGGCGTCGGAGCAACGTTGGCGGGAAAGTTGTTTTTGCGCTGTTTGCGCTGTTGGTCATTGCTGGTGGGGTTTACTTGATGGGCGGCGTGAGCAGGGAGCCCGGACCCTGTGACGTTGCGCTGACTCAGGCGGCGGGCCTGCTGGGCAGCGGTAATGTCGTAGACGCACGTGGCCATGCCGTGATGGCCATCGCCTCGTGTAACGGTGAAGAGAGGATCAAGGCCCGTGACATGTTGGCAACCGTGGATAAAGGCATCGCCGCGCAGGCCGCTTGCGAACGCAGTTTCCGCCAAATCGCCAGCCTGATTTCCGATCGTCGTCTGCTGGGTGCGCGCAGCGCCTTTGATGAACTGGATACGGCCTGTGTGAACAGTGGTCAAGGCAAGGACTTGCGCGAGAAGATTGACGCTGGGCAAGCCGAAGCGGTGGCTGCGGGTGGGGAGGTGCGCCAGCAGATAACTGCTGGCGACCTGAAGGCCGCAAGGGACGCGCTGAACCACGTGACCGCCGCAAACAGAGAGTACCAAGACTTGCCCGCTTTGCGCCAGGAACTTAAGGTCGCAACCGACGAGCAGGAGGCAGCGGAGCGCGCGGCGTCAGCGGTTTCTCCGCAGAGCGAACCGGCGCCCACGATGCCCTCGTATGTCAAGCAACTTCCCACTCAAGAATCGACGACCACGCAGTCGGCCATGAACGCCCAAGCTGAGGCGGTCAACTCCTTGCTGAGGGATGCAGAGAACGCCATGCGTCAGCTTAAGTTCGATGCAGCCAAAACCTACGTTGAAAGTGCGCGCCGCATTGACCCCCGCAACCCCCATGCGTCTGCGCTGGCGCAACGCATCAGGGAGCGAGAACTTCAATACCTGCGCGATGAAACTTCCATCAGGTGAAGTCGCTGTCGTTCATCTTGCCCCGAACTCTTCAAACACAAGGAAGAAGAAATGAATTTGCTTAAGACCATTCAGCGCCCTGTCATCTACATTACCGCCGCTGCCTTGCTGGGGGCTTGCGCGTCCACCGAGGGCCCTGGGGGCAGCAAGCAGCAAGGTGCGGCAAATGAGGATCCGTGTAGTGTGGGTAGCAGCGCCTTGGCTGGCGCACTCGCAGGCGCCTTGCTTGGCGCACTGGTCGATGGCAAGAATGGCGCACTCCGCGGCGGCGCCATCGGTGCCGGGGTTGGTGCGCTTGCCTGCGTGGCCATCAATGTCAACTCTCGGCAGACCAAGACTGCTGCGCAGGCAGAGCAGGACTACCTGCGGACTAGCAAGGCCCTGCCCAAGGAGCCGACTGTTACTGCTTACAACACTCAGTTGCAGAGCAGCGCCGTGAAGCGCGGGCAGCCACTGATGGTCAGTTCAGCTCTGGAATTGGTCAACGGCAGAAACCAGGCTGTGAATGAGGTCAAGGAAGAATTGGTTGTCTTTAATCCTGACGGCACCCCATTCAAGACGGGTAGCAAGCCTTTCACTGCGAACTCGGCTGGGCGTTTTGAAAACTCTTTCGAGCTTAAGCTGCCCGAGGGGGCGCCTCAGGGGGCCTACGCACTGAAGACCAATGTCTACGTCAACGGTAAGATGCTGGCGACACGCGACCTGCGCACGCAGGTTGTTTGGAATGGCTCGACAGGGGTCGTGGTTGCTGCTCTGTGAGCGTGAGCCCATTTGAACATCGGCCATGTCAGCGCTTTTCAAGTTGGAGCGTGCTCCCACGCTGAAGAGTGCTGGCTGAGGTCTCATAGTCTCATCTCAGGAGCGTACAAATGAACGGGTTTACTCGGCTCTTGCCTTCCCTGACGCTGAGCCTGTTGACCCTGGGAGCCGTGCCAGTTGCGCACGCCGAAGCCCCGCAAGTGCGCACCCAGGTGCCGGGTTACCAGCGCCACATGGTGGGACAGTTCGAGGTCACCGCGCTGTACGACGGGCGCATCCAGCTCGACAGCAAGCTGCTGAAAAACGCCGCCACACCCAAGGTGATCTCGCAGCTGCTGGCCCGCTCCTTCCGCAGCTCGCCCACGCCCACCGCCGTGATTGCCTTTCTGGTCAACACCGGCAAGCAACTGGTGCTGGTCGATGCCGGCGCCGCCCAGCTCTTTGGCCCCGGACTCGGTCAGGTCCACGCCAACCTGCGCGCGGCGGGCTACCAGCCTGAGCAGGTGGATGCCGTCTTGCTGACCCACCTGCATGGCGACCACGTCGGCGGCCTGCGCACCGCCGAGGGGCAGATGGCCTTCCCCAATGCCCAGGTGTATGTCTCGAAGGGCGACGCCGACCACTGGCTCAACCCGGCGGTGATGGCCAAGGCGCCTGCCGAAGCGCAGCGCTTCTTCCAGGCCGCCCAGAACTCGGTGGCGCCCTACGTGCAGGCCGACCGCCTGCGCACCTACGCCGGCACAGACGAGATCCTGCCGGGCGTGCGCCCCGTGCAGACCCACGGCCACACCCCCGGTCACACCAGCTACCTGTTCCAATCTGACGGACAGCAACTGCTCATCTGGGGCGACATCGTCCACAACGCCGCCGTGCAGTTCCCCAAGCCTCAAGTTACCATCGAATTCGACAGCGTGCCGGCCCAGGCTCTGGCCACCCGCATGAAGGTGCTGGGCTGGACGGCCAAGGAGGCCTTGCCCGTGGCCGGCGCCCATTTGCCCTTCCCGGGGATGGGTCAGGTGCGCGCCGAAGGCAAGGGGCGCTACAGCTGGGTGCCGCTGGACTACGCGGCCAGCCAGCCCTGATCCCGGCGTGGGGCGCCAACTTGTGGCGTTTAACGGCAGGAAATGATCAGGATGGGCCAACTGGGCCCATCTTTCCGCCTTATTCCGCTGTGCGAGGGCGCCCACCGTCCTATACTGGAAGATCAATCAGCAGGCTGGGTGACAGGCTTGCATCGCGGGTTCGAATAGGCACACACACGCCATGACTTCCAAATTCAAGATTGCAGGCTGGGTCGCGCTCGGGGCGCTGGCGGGTGGGCTGACCACCATGCAGTTCGGGGCCACCGCACGCAGTGCCATGGCCCCCCTGCCTCTGGAAGAAATGCAGCAACTGGCCGCCGTCTTCGGCATGGTCAAGACCGACTACGTCGAACCCACCGACGAGAAAAAGCTCATCAGCGACGCCATTGGCGGCATGGTGGCCGGGCTCGACCCGCACTCCGTCTACTTCGACAAGGCCTCGTTCAAGGAATTCCGCGAAGGCACGACCGGCAAGTTCGTCGGCG
>JACCDZ010231326.1_pt1 | contig 11314 bp, 18 predicted proteins | sample 7449551 | NCBI WGS metagenome assembly JACCDZ01 (sample SAMN15323452, study PRJNA562643) | freshwater metagenome | isolation source: river surface water | place: USA:Blue River Watershed | collected 2017-08-18
ATTCCATGGAGCATTTTATGACAAATCCCCATCAAGGCTCATGCCTTTGTGAAAAAATTCAATTTGAAATAGCAGGAGATTTTGAAAATTTCTTTTTATGTCACTGCAAATACTGCCAAAAAGATACAGGCTCTGCTCATTCAGCAAATTTATTCTCAACATCCGCTAAAATTAAATGGACCAAAGGCGAAGAGAAAATAAAAACATTTAATCTCCCTTCTACAAGACACACTAAAAGCTTTTGCCCTGAATGTAGTTCGGCCCTTCCTTCTTTACAAATGGAAGGAAAATTATTGGTTGTTCCTGCGGGAAGTTTGAATACTGAATTAAGTAAAAAACCGGATGCCCATCTCTTTCATGGAAGCAAAGCTAGCTGGGATGAAGCTTTAGAAAAGATTAAATCGTTTGAAACATTTCCCTCATAATTTTACAAAGGGGAGAAATAATAATCTCCCCTTCTTCTATCTATTTTTTATTTTTGAGTAAATTTCGCAATCACTTCAGCTTCAGTCATCATCTCAGTCTTATTCGCAAATTCATAACTCTTAGGCTTAGAATCAATATAAATCTGCATATGAAATTTAAAGTTTTCTACTTCTTTAAAAAGTCCTGCTGAAAAATTACAAAAATCAGAATTTTTTAAACGATAAAAAAGATGTGTTCCACAATTTTTACAAAATCCTCTTTCGGCCCATTCTGAAGAGCTATAAACTGTAATCGATTCTTCACCTGTGATTTGAGGATGATCGCCACCTTCCACCGTCATAAGCGGTCCACCGGTCCATTTGCGGCACATTCCACAATGGCAAGCATCGAATACGTGATGAGCAGGATTAATCTTTATAGAAACATTCCCACACAGGCATGACCCATTAATAGATTGTTTTTCAGCACTCATTTAAGCTCCCTCTTAATTTAAATTTTTTCTAATAACCAATTATTAGAATACTCCATCGCTTCTTCTCGGACAACTTTATCAACTGCATGAATCATATCTGAAAGTTTCTGTTTTCTTAAAACATCTCTCCAGGCATTGTCTGCTTTATACATTACGCTTGCTATTGTACAAGCGGCCGTTGGTTTTTCAGGCTTTCCTTTACAAGGAATATTTCCTCTGATTTCCTGACACTTAAAAGTAACTTTCGTCCCCTCTACTGCTTCAACAATATTAAGAAAAGTAATTTTAGAAGCAGGACGAGATAAACTGTAACCACCTTTTGGACCAGAGGTTGTATTCACCAGACCTGCAGTAGCGAGAGATTGCATGGCCTTTGATAAATATTCTTTGGGCACGCCGTGAAACTCAGCTAAAATTTTAGCTGAGACGTGCACGCCTTCTGGCATTCTTCCCAGAACAGTCATGCAATGAAGGGCCCACTCGACTTGATTTCCAAGCATCATATTTTTACATTCTCCAAACCAAAAGCTTTATCTAGAGATCCTGGAACAGATTTAAAACTTACACCAAAACGATTCCACATATTAATTAAGGCCACGGCCATAGTTAATTCTGTGATTTCTTTTTCACTAAAATGCTCTCTTGTTCTCTGATACAGTTCTTCGCTTACATGATTAGAGCTTAGTTTTGTTAAAACTTCTGTCCACTCTAAAGCTGCTCTTTCTTTTTCAGTAAAAAGTGATGATTCATGCCAAGCTGCGAGATGATGAAGTCTTAATTCTCTTTCTTCATCTTTTCTTGCTTGTTTCACGTGCATATCAATACAAAAAAGACATCCATTAATTTGTGAAGCGCGAGTCTTCACCAAGTGAATGAGATGTTTATCAAGACTTGAGTGATGAATAAGTTTTTCTACTTCTTCTAATTTTGCAAAAGCTTCAGGAAACTGAGGGTAATAGTTTAAACGTGCTTTCATAGTTATCCTCCAATTGTGGACACGTTTTATCCGCAATATGTATTCATGTCAAATTACTACTTAAGTCTGGAATATTACTCACTGCTTCTTGAATAGTAAGAACATGATTTTCAATTTAGATTTAAACATTTCATTACACCACTATTCATGGTGCTTCTTTTTAATTAAGCTAAATAAAAATCTTATGGAGACAATATATGTTCAAGGCATTTTTATTAAGTACTTTACTCCTTGCTTTTAATGCTTCTGCTCAAACAGTAATGCTAGGTTGTTCTCTTCAAGATTATGCATGTCTACCCAGTTCAAATGGGCAACAACAATGTCGATGGGCTTCATATATGGGAAAAATTTATTCTCTGGATCTAGAAAAAACAGGGAGCACTTCAGCTGGTGAAATTTGGGAAGGAAAACTTAATGAAACAGTATTTGAGCATGATGCTGAAATTAAGATTTATCAGTATATTGAAGGTTCAAAAAAAATCACACAATTAAACATCAATCTTTTTATCGATACTCTTACAGATAAAATTACTCTTTCTAGTTCGGGAGAAAATATCGCGTCTGTTAAATTCCTCAATACGAAAACAAATACCGGTGTTGGAATTTACTGCTCTACAAATATTGGGCCGGCCGAAGAAGAATAATTTTCTATTCTATCAGACCTAATTTTTTGTGTGATTCATAAGTACTGCTAGTAACATTTACTTTAATATTAAGCTCGCTGTAAATTTGTTTTAAACGCATAACGCTTGTAGAATTCTTATCTCCAGTTTGTAAAACAACCTGTCTTAAACCTTTTAGTTTTGCTAAATACACACTTAAATCAATTTTTTCATTTTCATCAATATTGCTCGGGCGCAAGTCATCAGGAAGAACAACTAGAAGTTTATAATCTTTTTTTATTCTTTGGCGAAAATGCCTCAGCTCTCTTAACATATGCCTTAATTCATCTTCTGTTAGATTACAATCTATGGATAACTCAAGAACTGATTTTTCTTCATCTAAATTCATATCATACATAGGCATTCTCCTGAAAATAACTATTTTCATTATTATGATTTTTCACTTTATTTTTTTCTAGATGAATTTTATTAATGATGAATAAGCAACAACTTAGAGAGATAACTTTAACTTTCCCCTCTAAAGAGATGCCCATTTTCTATGACATGTACTTTCTATCTAAGCTTTTCTCTGATGACTTCAATGCGATCATTGATAAAGTTATAAGAATCGGAATCATCAGTCGGCTTGAATACTTTTAATGAATCTTCATAATAGGACAAAGCTTTTTTATATTGTTTCAAATCAAAATATAGATTCGCAATATTTAACGTAGGAACACTATATTCTTTAGGATTTAATTTGGCCTTTTCTTCTAGTTTTAAATAATTCTCCAAGGAAGCATTTAAATCTCCTAGGTAGTAATAGTAACTGGCCATTTGAAAGTCTAGTTGCTTTTCTGAATAAAAATCTTTAATCATTTTTAAAATAACATCTTTATAAGATTCTCTAAAATTCTTTGATAAAAGCTTTTGGCGTAAAAATGAAATAAATAATTCTATCTGGTAGGGATCTTCTTCAGCTTTTAAATCCACATAAATCTTCCATGGATCACCTTCAATTTCACATATTGCTCCCTGAAAGCAATCATTGACCGCTGATGCAAAATTAGAGGAAGTAATCGTTATTTTTGTAGAGGATTTTTCTTCGCGATGAGAAGTCTCTTCGGGGATTGGAAATTCTGTAGAAATTTCGCTTTCTGAAGAAAACTGATTTTTAAGCGAAAGACTTTGAGGAGTCTCATTTATTTCTTTTGCTTCTTCTACTTTACTTGTTTTCTTTTTCATAAAGAAAACAACAACCAAAAGAATAAGGCCTAAAAACAATAAAGCTTTTATGAATTTCATTTTGAAATTATAAACTAAAAAGTACAGAAACCGGAATCTATTTCGTTTTCAACTTTCTCAATAAAACCGTCTGCACTTTGCGTGAATGTAAAAGTCATGCAGTTATAAATCTTTGAAGGTCTCTCAATAGTCCCAACGCCTAGTTCGACCTTTACTTGATTTGCTTTTTCTGAAATTGTCGCCACTTTAATACTCAAACGATCTTTCAAGTGAGCATAATCAACCTTCGTCATCTCGATGGCCGCTTTCTCTGCTTTTTGAATGTTTGAACTCAAAGTATTTCCCTTCGCTAGGGAAACAAACAAAAGAGTGCAAAGAAGTATCGAAGCTTTCATGAATTATGTCTCATAGATAATCTGTTAAAAAGTTCTCTCCAGTTTTAGCATAGAATCGTTTTTGGTAGAGAGAAGTCGTTCAAAATTATATAGTGTCATCCTTACAATTTGCCAAGCTTAAGTTTATGATTTTACGTACTTTTCTGTCATAATCTGCCTACTTACTTCTATCAATTTTACCCACTGCAAGGTTTAAGGTTGAAATTTCCGCCAGATTCTCGTATCTAAACCACCAAACCAAGGGGATACCAATGAAAAAAATCTTAGTACTAACTACATTCATTCTTTCTGCAAATGTATTTGCCGCTACTACTCTCGTATGTAACGACCAAAACTCTAGATCAGTTTATAAGTTGGTTTTAAATGACGACAATAAATTAAGCCTACTTCCAATTTTAAAAGATTCATCTGCTCTTTCTCTAAGTAACGTAGCTCTTAACTACAACGAAGGAGAATCAAATGAAGTGATTTCACTTTATGAAGGTCTTAACTCAAACAACAACACTGTTATTGTTGAATTAAACAAAAGTGCAATCGAAAAAGGAAAAGTAGCTGAAGCAAACGTGTATTACACGAATGAGACAAACAAACTAGTAACAACTAAATTCCTTTGTGAAGTAAAATAATAAAAGCCCCGTCTGGGGCTTTTTTTATATCTCCCGATACATCAACCTTGCCGCATCTCCAAAACTTTTTAACGAATCTCTATAGTCATCAAAATCTTCAACCTCATTAAATCCATTGCGATCCCAGTAATCTCCCGAATCATTATTAGACACGAGTTCAACTCTTTTTATATTTTTCTCTTTTATCAAACTATACAAGTGATTTAAGGCATAATTAGCGAGCCCCATTCCGCGATAATGTTCATCTAAGCAGAGATCTTGTAGATAAAAACACTCTTCTCCACGAGAGCTTTCATAGTCTTCGATCTCAATTGACGAGTTCAGCTCTGGAGGATAACTGGCCTTCCAGGGAAAACCAATAATATAGCCTACAATTTCATTATCAACTCTAATAACGTGATAATACTCTCCGTATTTATTAAACTTTTCTACAAAGTACTCCCACTTCTCCATATTCTCAGTTCGATAAGATTTCTCCTGAACTTCGCGAACTTTATCGAGATCACTTGGTAGCATTGGTGTTACTTTTACGTTTGATAAATTTTTCAAAAAGACTCTCCATAATTTTTCTATTTTATTCTGCAATTCAAAAGCCAATTTCTTGCAAACAAAAATGCCACATTTTTTTTTAAGGGATAATTAAGTTTCTTCTCCTTCATTCTCTCCATAGTATTGAAGTGAAAAACTTTTCTCTTCTTTAGAATTTTCTTTAAAAAAGGATTAATCAGTATGAAAGTAGTATTAAAATTGGCCATGCCTCTTATGTTGTTTCTCTCTACCAATGCTCAAGCTGCAGCTCCGATGCGATCAGGTCTTTGGGAATTAGAAATCACCACTTCTAAAAATGGAAAAGTTAATGAAGATCCTTTTGCTAGAATTAATAAACTTCCCAAAGAACAAAGAGACTCTATTTTAAAAGCAATGAAAATGCAGACGGGATCAACTCCTAATTCTCAAAGAATTTGTTACTCTAAAGAAGATATCGAACAGTACTCTCTTTTAAATTCAAAAAGTGCCATGAATGAACGCTGTACTCAAAAAATAAGAAGTATTTCAGCTAAAATGGTTAGCTCCGATATCAATTGCAAAGATGGCTACAAAGGAACGGCTACAATGATTTATGAATCTCCTCAAAAAGTTCAAACCATCAATGAAGGAACAACAGCTAAAGGCGATAAGATTTCAATTAAAACAAATGCGAAATTTATCTCTGAAAAATGCCCAATAAAACTCTAATTTATTGAGACTTAACTCTTTGTAATTAAGCCTCTTCTTTGCTTTAATTGATTATTCTAATGGACGAGAACTTACGGCTTTTAGTAAAATCTCGCCCATGATAGCTTTATTAATTTTTGTGGTGTCGATTTTCGCTGGTTTTCTTGGAGCTCTTTTAGGTTTAGGCGGCGGAGTCATAGTTGTTAGTATATTAACCCTAGTCATCGGTATTGATATTAAATATGCCGTTGCTGCTAGCTTAATTGCAGTTGTGGCCACTTCCAGTGGTGCTGCCGCAAGTTTCTTGAAAGATCATCTTACAAATTTAAGACTTGCAGTCATCTTAGAAGTTGGAACAGTTCTAGGGGCCATCGTAGGTTTTGCGATTTCTTCTTATATTAACTCTCAATTTCTTTACATTCTCTTTGGCGGGATTCTCATGTTCTCGGCCGTCATGATGTTTAGAAAAAAAGTAGATAATCGTGGAAAAGTAAATCATCCAATTGCTGAAAAATTAAACTTAGCTGGAAGTTATACTGAAAAAAATGGCGAACTAATCGAATATAAAGTTGAAAATGTTCCTGGTGGTTTAAGCATTATGTTTATCGCAGGAGTTCTTTCTGCAGTTCTTGGAATTGGGAGTGGAATTTTTAAAGTTCTAGCAATGGATTCTTTAATGAAAATTCCAATGAAAGTTTCTAGTGCAACTTCAAATTTTATGATTGGTGTAACAGCTGCTGCCAGTGCAGGTGCTTATCTCGTTCGCGGTGATATTCGTCCAGAAATTGCAGGGCCAGTTGCCATCGGTATTATTGTAGGTTCCTATTATGGGGCCAAGGTAATGCCCAAATTGCCGACTGCGACTATCAAAAAAGTTTTCATTGTTATTTTAATGATCACTGCCTCTCAAATGCTTTATAAAGGGTTAAAATAATGATGACAGAAAAAGCAACTCAAGAACTACTTAACCTAGAGCTAAAGATTTCAAAATTTTTAAGAATGGGAGTCATTGTCTCTGGTCTTTTCATGATTGTAGGATGGATCTTTGAATCACTAAAATCTGAAAATTCATTTGATAAAATAAAAAGTTATAATCCCGTTGCCTTGGCCGATTCTTTCCAATTAGCTTATGCCACAGGAGACTGGGCCACTGTTCTCACATACATTGGTCTTATCATTCTCGTTTCCCTTCCTATTATTCGAGTTTTGTTAACTGCCGTTTTATTTATTAAACAAAAAGATACTCCAATGGCAGCTTTGGCCATTTTCGTTTTTTTCATTTTAATGACCAGCTTAATGCTTGGTTTTGAATTATAAGGATACAAACTATGAGCGAATTAAAAATCACAGACACAACAGTTGGCGAAGGCAAAGAAGCTGTAAAGGGCGCTTTACTGACAATGCAGTATGAAGGCTTCTTAGAAGATGGAACAAAGTTTGATTCTTCTTACGATAGAAATAAAGCTTTTCAATTCGTTATTGGATCAGGAAGAGTTATTAAAGGATGGGATCAAGGGATCTTAGGGATGAAAGTTGGGGGAAAAAGAACCCTTCATATTCCAAGTGAGTTGGCCTATGGTGAAAGACAGGTTGGTAATCTTATTCCACCAAATTCAAACCTGATTTTTCACGTTGAATTATTAGAAGTTTTGACAAGAGATTAAAAAATAAACAAAAACAGGCCGAGAAATTGGCCTGTTACCTATAAAAAATTCACGAGCTACTAGCACCCGGTTCAAGACTTCTGTAAATTCTCTCTTAATGAAATTCATCAGTTTAGTTCTTTTATTTCTTTCTTTAAATGCCTTTGCCTATACTAAGCAAGCGGACTTTAGTTATCTTACCCCTTATCAAATTGAAGCCACTCTTAATCAAGATCATGAATCTTTAGGTTTATCAGATGAAGAGATTGATGCTGCTTTTAATTACGCTCTAGAAGCTTATCGCGATATTAACATCGCTTTAAGATCAGAAAATCCAAAGACGCTTACGGAAAATAGAAATCTTATTTGTCATTTAGATAGTGCCCTTAGAAAGTATCAACTAAAAGGAGTTTTACTTTATAGAGGTCATAATAATTTAAATGCAGAATCTCTTAAATTAGGATCACTCTTTACTAGCAAAGCTTACACTTCGACTTCAATTGATCGAATGACGGCCGTGAACTTTGCAGCAACAAATGCTCCTTATGTTTTAGATGTTATTCATGCAGATCAATACACTTATGGATTATGGCTAAATCCTATTTCTGAATTTCCTGAAGAAGAAATTTTACTTCCACGCAATCTAACATTTAGAGTCCTTAAGGTAACGAATTTTCAATACTTAAACAAAACAATCATTCAAAGACATCTAGAAATCGTCGGAGAGGCCCGTTCCCCTAAAACTGATTCTGTATTACAATGTCCTTAAATACTTCTTTTTAAAAAGGATAGATTTATGGGCTCAAAAATCATTACTGCTAGCAATATTTCCACAGCACTTAACCAGTACGATATTATCATTCTAGATTTCTGGGCAAGCTGGTGTGGCCCATGTAAAGTTTTTGGACCTATCTTTGATCGTGTCGCTGCAAAGAATCCTGATATTCTTTTTGGAAAAGTAGACTCAGAAATTGAGCATGATTTATGTGCTGATTTTGAGATTCGCTCTGTTCCCACTCTCGTCATTCTAAAAAATCAAACAATCATTCTTAATCAAGCAGGCTCTGCTCCTGAATATGTTCTAGATGATATTGTCAAAAAAGTAAGAGAGCTAAAAGTTGAAGACTTGGAAGAAGATTCAGGTGATGAATAATTAGTCCAAAACTCCTGGAATACTATTTTTTATCACTTCATCTACAATTAAAGTCATTTGTCTTGAAGCTGAAGCCAGTGCTTCATCAAGGTTACTATTGTTTGAGAAACCTTGAACCGTCGTATCTTTACTTGCGCCTAGAACTTGCTTTGTAGATAAATCTTTAATGATCACACTAAATTTATAAATCACCGTGAAACCTAGTGCTGTTGTCGTAGGTTTTGGCGCTCTATCTTCCTTAAATTCAACTGCGATTCCTGTCTTTGGAAGATTTCCTCCAATCTGAACTTTATAACCTTGAGAGCTTAATAAAGCTTCCGTATCTAAGACAACTTCATCGTATTTAGGAAATGGTTCGATAAAAAAGGTTACTTTCTTTTTTGCCTCATCTAGAGAGTTATTAATTTCTACCGAGTAATTTTTAAATTTTTCTCGCCAAGACTTTCCACCTTTTTTTAGAAAATCTTTAAAGGCATCTCCTTTATTGATTAATTCTTCATTTGAATCAATATCTTCTTTGGCCTTTGAGAAAAGGCGGATGATTTCGATGTAATCTTTTTTCTTTTTTGCTTCAAGTGCTGGGGCTATCTTTTTTTCTAATACCTTTAATTCACCCTCTACACTTTTATAAGCTTTTTCCACATCAAAAGAACTTAGAGCACAGTAAGTACTTCTTTCAAAAAATTCTTTTTCCCAAGAAACATCATTTAATAAATTTAGTTCTGAATTGATCTCTACTTTGGCATTATAATCAGCAGAACTCTCTGTTTCATTTAAAACTGATTGAGTGCGAACATTGACTGAAATCTGAGTAAGTAGATCTTGATAACTTCTCGCACGGGCTTCTTCTTTGGCCTTTGTAAAATCATCTTGATTGGATTGGCCTATCCCATAGACGAAATTCTTAGAAACCTTAATTTCCTTTAACATTTTTGTTTTATCGCATTCAATGGCGTACGACTTTGAAATCAACAATACAGTAGAAATTAAGACAAGTATTTTCATAGGTTTTTCTCACTCTTTTCTTCAAATATACTCAATTTCTTACCCTTTTCAATTGAATCTCATTTTTATGATTTATTTTTTGTAAAATTCCCCGAAAATAGAAGTATCAATTTACTAAAGAGGTTCTAATGAAGTTTGTAACACTAATCAGTTTATTTATTCTTGCTTCGTGCTCATCTGTCACAAGCAAATACAATGGCGTAAAAATCTTAGCTTCGTCTGATGGAAAAAATACTCGTCCAGAATGGACACTAGATAGTGGTTTTGATGTAGAAGATTTCAGAGAAAAAATGGGAGATGATGCTAAAAATCCTAAGAATGCTTACTTCACTTCTCAAGCTGCCGTTTCTAAAGAATCATTGATTCCTAACTGTTACAGTATGGCCAGAACTCGTGCTGCCTCTGAAGTTTCTTCTAATATTAGTGAAACACTTCAACAAGCAAGTACTATGACAATGTCAGCTGATAGCACTGAATTTGACAGCATGATTGAGTCTGGAAGTAAAAACATGATTGTGGGAGCAAAGATCGTTGATAAGGCATGGATTAAAATTGAAACAGAAGAAGATGATAAATATAGATGTTTTATTGCTCTTTCAGTTCCTCGTAAAAACATTGAAAAATTACAAGAAATGTATTTAAAGGAATTAGAGAAAAAGTTAATGCTTGACAGTGAGCAAAAGCAAAAAGTACAAGATTCAATTGAAGAAAAGATGAAAGAAAAGTTCTAATAAAAAAGCCTTCGAGAAGGCTTTTTTATTAATTAAATAGTGTTGTTATATTGATCTCTTGTTTTCCGTCCACATTAACTTTTCCAATTTTTGTTTCAGTAGATGTTTCATTATCTTTTAAAAAAAGATCATACTGGCCAGGTGATAAATCAAATGAATTCATTACGACTGCACTAGGAAGAGTCACCCAAGAGCGCAAATCAGCTTTCTCACTTTGAGCAATACCTCGATTAAAAGCAACATAACTCAAAGAAGCTGCAAACCTTGCACCTTCAGGCCCTAGAGATTGCTTTAAACTTTTATAACTCAAATAAGCAGATACTAAAGCAGCTGCATGCTTTGTAACTAATCTTGCCCCTTTTTTGGCGGCCAGAACTCCTGATTCTTTATCGAGTGCTTGGTAGGCCATTTCAGATAAAGGATTAACTAAAAGAGCTGCTTTCTCGCTTTTTACAACGGCGCCATCTTTAATAACTAGCGAATAGTTTTTATTGAAACGACGATAAGGAATCTTTGCAACTTCAAATTCAATAAGAGGAATATTACCTGCTGAAATATAAAGTAGCCCACGAGAGAAACTTATAAAATCTCCCATTTCAGCAGCTGCAATGGCCTGCCCGACTCCCAGATTAATAGGAAATTTCACCGACTCAGCAACTTTTCCAGCAATTGATCCTAAGTGAAGGACAACATAAGTATTGTCTTGTTTTTTGTTCCAATCTTTGATTTTTTCTTTAGCATAGTCATCTAGTTGTTTACTAAAAGACGTTTCCAAAACAAATTCTTTTTTAACTTGATCTTCTTTCATTGAAGAAAATTTCTCAA
>JACCDZ011318385.1_pt1 | contig 11314 bp, 10 predicted proteins | sample 7449551 | NCBI WGS metagenome assembly JACCDZ01 (sample SAMN15323452, study PRJNA562643) | freshwater metagenome | isolation source: river surface water | place: USA:Blue River Watershed | collected 2017-08-18
AAGCGGAAGCAGAAACACCGCTCCACCTATCACGTCCGCAATTCCTAAGGAACTCAGCTTTCTGGAGGTCTGCCGAAATTGGCTTTTGTATCCTGTTTTTTCCACTTCAATCAATAAATCCCCTTTTCGAGAAACCTGCTGTTGGAGCGGTGTGACACCAACTTGCTGACCATTGATCCGAACGGTCGCGCCCACCGGATCCGAACTGACTGAGAAATTCTGCGAGGATCCGCCGAAAAGTGAACAGCCGGACAAGTAGACCGCACAGGTTACAGCTCCAAGTACACGAACATGCGTTTGCGCAAATCTGATGTTGAATAGCATGGACACCCTCACGTTTGTTTCCCTACTCATATCATGTCAGAGAAGTACGCGCAAATCCCCGGTTGCACATTCGTGACAATGAAGAGATCCGCTGCTCTTTCAACGGATGGCGGGATATCACCCTGATCAACTTTCAGATTGACGGATACCACCTATATGACTATACTCTCGCTGATTGCTTACGACACCTAAGCAGTCTTGCGGTCTAACTTCTATTAAGGAGGATCTATGAAGCGCGCATCCAGTTTATCCCTTGCGGTGATTGCCCTCGTCGGCCTCAGCCTGAGCGGCTGTCAGATCGTCGCCTCTCCGATGCTGGGCGGCATCTACAATGAAACGAAGTACGGCGATGTTGCGACCGATGAAGCAGGAGCCAGCAAAGAGGGTAAGGCCTGCGGTCAGTCGATCCTTGGGTGGGTCGCCACCGGTGATGCGAGCGTCGCGGCTGCTAAGGCTGCCGGAGGGATTACGAAAGTCGCTTCCGTGGACCACTCTGCCAAGAATATCTTGGGCATCCTCGGTGAATGGTGCACGATCGTTCGCGGTAACTAGTCGATCCGCGGTACTTGATTGAAGAAAGGGCCTTCGGAATGATTTCCGGGAGGCCCTTTCATTTTCCCGCCTTCATGCTCTTGTTGAACCATGGGAATTGATTCCCTGGTACGATCCATTACGCTCCTGAGCTTCCTGTCTTGGTGTCCAAGCCTGACCGACGTCGCATTCCCGGCCGAATTCGGAGATATTGAACTGAGTGGATACGCCCTAGGTACGTTGCCCGGGAATCAGGATCTATTCAACCAAGGAACCATCGTTTCCACTTCAGTTCATCACGGTTTGGGAACGGGGTTCAAGATCGGAGTCTTTCCATCCGCTCTGAATCGAATAGTCGGCCTCGAGATGGACTCCAACATTCATGGCACGGCTCTGTCGTTTCCCAACATCGCGAATGGACGTCATCATGAAACGGGACGTTCGGACCTGCTCATGATCAATACGACGTTCAACGTGATCCTCCGTTATCCAGGGGAACGGATTCGCCCGTACATCGGCGGCGGCATTGGTTGGTCTCACGGCACACTCCTTAATCCAAACATCGCAGGACGAGACGATAAAGATTTTGACTCAGCCCGCGCCTTCACGCATCAGTTTCTCGGTGGAGCACAAGTCGTGCTGACACCCCACCTTCATCTCTTTAATGCACAGCAGAATATCGCGATCTTTTTGTTCGGCGAGTACCGGTATCTATCGTCAAGCTATCACTGGGAGGGATTAGCCGTGGATTTTCGCACCCACTATGGATTACTTGGGGTTGGAGTGCGCTTTTAGCTCTTAGTGTTAGCCTGATGCCGGCTGAACCGACACCAGGCTAACTTGCAGTCATTCCTTATCTTCCCACTTCAGCAACCATTGCGAAACGATCGCCAGCGCTTGTTCTCAGCTGCTCCTGGCTCAATTTCTTCACAACCTGACATTCCCCGTTCAGCAGGCGAACCGTTCCATCAGCAGCATATTCCGCTTCCGAGAGTAGAGTCCCCTGTTCATCAACAAGGCGATAGCCGGTCTCGCTGGCGACAATCACGGCACGGCGCTCGACGACACCATGGCGCTCGTACGTCACCGTGGCACCATCCTCCAACGGAGTCCATCGAACGGTGGTTTCACCAAATGTCGCAACCTTGGTGCCCTCGCTACCCAGATCGGACTCCTTGATGGGGCTGTCACCGGTCCAAAAATGCATCGAATTGAAGATGAAGGTATCCAGCAATGCCGAGAACATGTAGGCCGGGACAATCAACATGCCGAAAAAGACAATCTCCTTCATCCATTTGTCATTGACTTGACCGCTGCCTTTGACATTGCTGTTCCACCGATAGACATTTTTCGTAAGATTGAACGGACCATAGCAAGCCGTACTCATCGTCATCACGCTCAGCAATACCATGGCCGCAATAATTCGCTGACCCAATCTGCTCATGACCGTCTCCTTTCGCCAAAATAATCCGGTTGTCTCGCTTGTCGTGCAAACCCTCAACTAACACAATCCAAGATTGCGACACAATCTCGCCCCATCAGAAATCGCCGATCATGCAATCCGATCGTTCAAACGAACATGTCTCACCGACAGCCGTGCACCGACTGTGATCATCCCCAGCATTCTGGGTAGCGTAAATCGCTTGGGCCCGGCCGATCCCGGATTGAACAGCAATGTACCGCCAAGCCACTCGTTCTTCGGTTGATGGGTATGGCCAAAGATACAGATGTCCGGTCGCATGCGATCGAGAAACGCTCGTCCTTCCGTCGTGAGTGTGCCGCTCGCGTACAGAATGTGCCGGACAGCAATCCGAAGCCCTGCGAGCTCGATCATCGCCTCGGACTGAAAACCGCTCTCCTCATATCCATCAACATTTCCGGAAACCACCGTCACAGGAGCGATGGTCTTCAGTTGATCGATGACTGCAGGCTTGCCGATATCACCGGCATGCACGATATGATCGACGTGCTGGAAATGGCGAAGAATTGCCGGATCGAATAGGCCGTGCGTGTCGGCGATGACTCCGATACGGATGACGCGAGACGGGTTCATAGACCGACACCCAGTTACCTCTCACCCTGAGAATATTTACCGTCTATAACTCATGAGCTCTTCTCTTGCAACGGCTGATCCGTCGCTGGGCAACATGCGTTACTCAATCCTGAGTTTCAGGTTTCGAGTTTAACGTTTCAGGCTGTCCAGGAGGTTCTGTCACGAACCGTCCTGAATAATGCGAGCTTAGTTGGACACTCCGGGGATACGTTTTGTTGGCTTGGTTCGGATCGCAAACTCTAGCGCGGCTTCAAGCCGAATAACCCTGGCATTGAGATCTTCGATACGAGATTGCTGCTTGGAAACAGCTGTGGTGAGTTGATCGACCTTATCGCTGAGTTTCAGAGTGTTCGCAAAGGCATCCCACACACGCTCCGTAAGTCCCATTCAGTCACGTCCTTTTGCAGATTTCTTGGCCATCCGTCTTTCAGACTCCGCCACCAGTGCGAGAGTCTTGTCGATTGCAAGGATGGTCTTGGCGGTTGAGCGAATGACTTGATTGGCCATATGATCGAGAACGGCAGGATCCTCGATCGGAGAAAATCGTTCTCCGCCTTGCCTGAGAAGCTCCCCCATTGTGAGGTTGGCTTGCTTGGCTTTACGGGCCAGACGGCGTTTTTGAGTGAGACTCATCAGAACTGGAACCTGCACGGTCGTGGACGGCATAACATCCTCCAGGATATATATGTCCTATATACCACGCTCCAGTCTTAGCTGTCGAATACGAAGCGCATCGGACCAGCCCAATTATTCATGAGCGCTTCTACTGCAACCGCCGACATGCCGCTGCGACGAGATCCGTTGTTCGTCGTTCGTGAAGCGTATCTCGTTTCAGAATTCGAGCGCTTCACGAGATGCGCGCTCCAATCGGTATCAATACACAGGCTCATGGGATGGCAGCGCTCGGAACACCGAGTCCGGCCCGCACCGTCGCCCACTCGAACGAGAACGGCTCAGCCTTCTGCTTCGGCATCTCCGCAAGTCGCGCTTTGAGATGATCCGCTCTGGCACTGCTCATCGGATGGGTGGAGAACCATTCAATTCGCCCCTCATCCTTCTCGGCCAGTCGCTGAAAAAATGTGATCATGCCCTCAGGGTTAATCTTGGCACGATACAGCAGATCAAGCCCGGTAGTATCCGCTTCAGTCTCTTGCGCGCGACCGAACTTCAAGGTCATTAATTCCACCCCGACCTGTTTCATGACTCCGCCCAACCCCGGTGGATTGCCCAGGACAATCGAGATGACGGCGACAAAACCCAATTGTTTGATGATCCGTTCAAGTCCATGCCGTTGGAGCACATGGTTCAGCTCATGAGCAAGCACGCCCGCCACCTCTTCAGGACTTTCCGCCTTTTTCATCAAGCCCGTGAACACGACGACATACCCTCCAGGTAGCGCAAACGCATTCACCACATCGCTCTTCACGACGGTAACTTCAAAGCGGTAGGGGTTGTTGGGCACATGACTGGCTAAGCGCTGTGTCATCTCCTTGACCGCAGCCACAGCGAGCCCATCTTTGGTCACATCCTGTCCGGCAAGAAACTCACGGTAGGCCGATTCTCCCAACTTCTGCTCCCACTCGACCGGAATGCGATTGACGGCGAGTTCAACCAATGCATCACTCCCGAACCACAATCCCAGTACCACCGCAAGGACTGTTCCGCTAACAAGCCCCCATACGACTCGATGCCGTTGTCGGGCTTGACGAACTTGCTCTGCCGCTTGTTCAAGCGGACGACTCATATGATTCGGGGCCATCTGTCGGAAGGCCCGAATCACGTCAGGGTTCTTCAGATACAGCGTCTTTTGTCCCGTTGATCCTGGCCAATGCAACACCAGCTGATCATGATTCAGTCCACCGGCCGAGACGGATAATTCCGAAAAGCGCACAGATTCCGAACGGCTTTCCGCTCCATCCTGATCTGGAGCATACGTGACTGTGAGTCCGTGGGCTTCAATCTGCACAAGGCACGGCGCACCTGTCGCGGGGAATTCGTCGCCGAAACAAAGTGCATTGGGATGGAAGTCGGTCACGGCAAGGCTCTGGATTAATTTAGCAACAATGGAATATCCTCGCGCGGATGATCAAACCGCGTGGCCAACAAGGCCGCAGGTAAGAAACAACCGGAGGCGTACCCTCTGGGGTACGTTGAGGACTGTTTCAAACCGAGAACGAAGTTGGCGGCAGGTTTCAGCATCCGCTATTCGGAGACCGGGATGAACTGTCGTACCCACGCACCAAATCCGCCGGGATTCCGACTCTGAATAAAAACGACCCCTGGCCCGCGGAATCGACAGACAAAGCCCTCACCGGAGGTGAAGCTGGCGACCCATCCAGACGTGGCCTTTTCAATGTTGTAGGAGGTGGTCGCCGACCAGGCCACCAGATGGCTGTTGTCCACGATATATTCCTGCCCTGGTCTCAATTCGATCTTGTGAATGGCTCCGAAGCTATTCAGGACAAGCATCCCTTTCCCGCTGATCTTCAGGATAAAGAACCCCTCTCCTCCCAACAAGCCACGACTGAGACTCTGCATTTGACTGTCGATCGTAATGCTGTCCGCGCCGGCGAGGAATCCGTCTTTCTGCACCATGTACTCATTCACTCCATCGAGATCCAGAATGACAATTTCTCCCGGTACGGTCGGAGCCAGCAACGCCTCGCCTTGGCCTCGGCTGGCCCGCAGCGTCTGGAAGAAAAATTTCTCGCCGGTGAGAAACTTCCTTGACAGCGCACCCAAAAATCCCCCCTCCATTTTGCTCTCAATATCGATCGTCGGTGAGCAGGCCACCATTGCTCCAGACTCCGCCTTCAGATGTTCGCCCTCTGACAACTCAATGCGCACCATTGGAAACGCACCGGGATATAGAATTTCACTCTTCATTGTCTCATCTCCTCCCTATTTTTCTTTCACGCATCATGGGCGAGGCTGATCCATGCCTTGATTGCATGCGTGGTGTGCGAACAGAAGACATGGCCCAGCCTTGCCAAATTCACCCCGCGATCCACCCATAGACCCGACGGCTTGGTTCCGGCCCCTCCTCCAGATAGCGCATGCGGAGCCGGCCAAGGGCGTCACGTGGCACCTCTTGCCTGGTTGCCTCCACATTAATCCCAAACACCTTTGCCGCATTAAGACCAAAGATTCGTTCTTTGATCTGTCTGGTCAGAGGTTGATAGTGATGGGATTGGATCATTGCCTCGGGAATCTGGAATCGCCGAAAGGCTTCAATTTGCCATTGAGGTGTTCCATACCAGATCGAATCTGTTCCCCACAAGACATGATCGACGCCGAATGCCTGAATGACCCGTCCAAGCAGGTGCGCACAGATCAACGGATAGGTGGTCACTAATTGCGCAAACGTCGACCCCAGCTCCATATAGATGTTGGAGAGACCAGGCTCATGCTCCTTCATGCGGCAGAATTCGGTGGTCCATGGGATTTCACCGGTCTTCGCAAATACTTGCTCGATCGACGCGACGCCTCGGAGCCCCGAGTGATACACCAAAAAGTCGAGATCCGGGAAGTCTTTGGCTGCCTTGATCAAATCTCTCGGATGGTTGTAATCGGGCACAGGACCCAGAGGGAGTCCCTTATGGACACAGATCCGTTTAACATGCAGTTTTCTCGCTTGCTCAAGCATGGGATAGGCGATCCGCTCATCATCCATCCGCCAGCCTCGATCAAATCCCTTCGGACAAGACCCGGTATAGCACTTCCAAGCGTCGACCTTGAGCGTATCAGCCTGCATAGCCATGAAGTCCAAATCCGCCGCGCCCAGCTGGGGCGTCACCAGACCATGGGCCAACATGCGTTGTGAACCCGCCAGTCGATTGATCTCGTCGCGGATATGGGCCATTTCCTTTGGCGGGACAACGGCTTCTTGTGGATAAGGCCCTGGCGGCGTACTGATCAGACCAATAGCGGTTTCACTATCAAAGAAGACTTCCTTGATGAAATTCTTCCAGGACAAGTCGTCCATGGTACCCCGATCACCGGCCAATCGTGGATTGAGCCCGGACTCGCGGATGGACCGCCGTAACGACAGCAACGCCTGCTTGGACACGGCGCCTTTGCGATTCGCTTCCGCATCGGTAGGATCATAGCCGGATCCAACATAGTGCGTTTGTACGTCGAAGATAAAATAGGGGGCGCCCTGTTGCTCGGCGAATGCGGCAGTCTCAAAGAGCTCGACTTCCCCAATATTGAAAAATTTGCCAAACACTGTGTTCATGGCTAGCAGCGCTGCAGCCACCCCCGCCGTTCCATTCAAGAGCTCTCGCCTGGTGACTCCGTTACGAGTCGCCGCTCGCTCCATCAGGTCTGCCGCCACTCGCTCGACGCGGTTCTGCTGTCTCGTCTGGGAAATGGGGAGGAACTCCTCATTCGAGACGATCTGCGTGGGGATCCGAGTCGGACAGGTCTTGCCTTGCTTCACGAGGTGACCCCAGAAACCGAAGTTGCCAACTGTTCCATGTCTGTCCTTTCACGGTGGGCAGACAGCTGATTGTGTGAAATACTCGCCGCACTGTCAAGCGAGCGTCGGTGAGACAGCCCTGAAGCAGTCGGACCAGACTTATCGAGACTTCAATGAAGAGGCTGAGGATTTGGCTTGGCCGGAGGAAGTATACGCGACAGGAAGCTCTACGACCACGTCCACTTGCGGATCGGCATCTTGATCTTTCCCATCGTGACCGACACTGTACAGCAAACCTTTTTTCTGATTGACCAACATCGGGAGGCCCGTATAGGGATCATAGAAATTTTGTCCCGCTTTGGCGATCTTGTTAGGGAGGTCGCCCTCTGAAGATCCGCGTCGCAACCACGCCTGTAAGCTTGCAAGCCTCAGATGAGCGTCTGTATCCACCATCAGTCCGTTATACACATCCCATGCGGGCAGCGGGTCAACGCCGACCAGATTCTCGATCGGGTTGGTGAGATAATCCATCACACCAGTCGCAGGATAACGCACGTAGTCTTTCCACTTCGGAAGAGAATCATAATGCTTTTCTCCGGTCGCTTGGTATGACGCTTCGTAGTACTTGGCATAATCGTTGAGCCGCCGCTGTTTCGGTAAGGGCAATGCCGACACCACCATCGCAGATATTGCCTGACCTTCAGCTCTCGCTGCTTTGACCTGACTCTCATAGGTCTTCCCGGCCGAAACCAGTTCACTTTGCATCGGCCACCGTAGCGACAGCTCCGCCTGATCGAGCGGTCGCACAACTTTGGTGATGCGCCCTAGATGTTTTGTATCGAAATCCGAACGGACGAGCAGACCCGATGCGAGGGCAATGTCGTCGTTGATCGCTTGTAATGCCAACATCTTAACGGGAAGCGTCCGTGCCTGGCTCAGCACGACCCGCCACGTTTCCATGTCGGTTTCAAGCCGATCGACAGCAACCTCCGTCCCTTGTGCGAATCCATCCGCGACATGCAATTGGTGGGCGAACACCATCGCCCCGCAGGGTGGACTGACGGGCTGACCGTAGCCCCAATCCTCGAATGGAAGCTTTTGCCAATGACGATATCGTTCGAGCGTCACCTGATGTCGGCTGCCCCATCCTTGGACGGTCTCCTGATGCGATCTGAATTGCCCGATCGGATCGGATCCTCGGACCCATCCACGAATAGTGCTTGCGGACGCACTCGACCGGTCATTTCCTTCTGGTCCGGGAGTTCCAAAGCAACCCAATGCGGTGGTGCGATCCCCGATGATAGATTCTCTCTCAGGCTCAGCACGGAGAGGATCTTGCCCCACTGGTGCATCGATTCCGAGCAACAGTGTGTACGCATTCTTTTGGGCCCCAAAGATGGTCTGTTGTGGCGTCGTCGTAAAACTCTGAAAAGTGGGTGATGGCGGTTCGTCCATGAGCATCCAGGTCAATGCCAGCGCTCCAAGGCCAAGTGCGACACACACCCCGATCAGCACCGTAAACCCTACGACGGTTCTCACAATGGCCTGAGTGGTCGAGAAGCCGGTGCGCAGGAATCCCAGGATCGCTGTCCCTGCTCCGCTCAGAATCGCGGTGGACTTTTGGCTCTTCGCTGGTTCCTCAACACGCGGTCTCGTCTCTGGTCCTCTCCCGACCCTTGAAGATTCGACGAACGCCTCATCGCTCGCATAAGCCGCCGGCAGCGGCTGACGGACTTCCTGCCGCTCGAGAATCCCGGGTTCCGTTGATGTCACGCGGGTGACAACAGGCTCCCGATCCGCTCGCGTCACGACATCCCGCTCAATCTGCTCTTGTTGAGGAGGTATCGGTTCAGGACTCGGAGATCCTGCTTGAACGTTCACTACCTCTGATAGCTGATCATCGTGAAGGACCACGCTTGATGCTTCCTGAGTCCCAGCCAGGCTCACACCATCGTCTACAATGGACTGTGTCGCACTTTGTTCGGTGGGAGCAGGCTCAACAAGTCGAATGGTCTCGATTTCCTCACGGACGACCTTGTCGAGCGGCAGCAAATCATGCGTCAGGAATTCCGCTTTGGGGCCTTGCTCGACCTCTTCAGGAACTGCACTGGGATGGGGCAGGTCTCGCTTGATGGCAAACTCCGTCGGCTTATCAGCAACTTCGTGCTGATCCACGACCAAGCCTAGATTCGGATCCTGGAGACAGACTTGATCCGCAGATTCCTGTGACGCAGAAGATACCGCTTCATCGGCTTGTGCTGATTGCACGATAGAGAACAACGGCGCTGACTCCGCAACCTGCTCTGTGCCTCGGTCCGTCGTGGACGACGCGCTAGTCTCCAACGCAGACTCGTGCCGCTCCTCTGGGTGCGCTATTGCGACATCCTTTGCAAACGAAAATGCAGCCGGCTCTGGATCAGACCCATTGGGCGATGAGGAAGATGACGGTTGACACTCGTGAACTTGTGGAGACCTGTCTTGGCCCTGAGGCTGATCCAAGGGTTGTTCGAGAGGCTCCGCCGCAATCGGAGGATTCATCTCAACGGGAGAGATCGACAGCACCGACTCCTGCACCTGATCCCATGGCATGGGTGCCACCGGCGATCTTGGTGTTTCTTCATCTACTTTCCGATTTTCGCTCTCCCGTTTCAGAGCTTCTACGGCGGGAGGTTCGAGCAGCTCGTTTTGAGGAGATCGGACAGGAGAAGTATCTGCAAGAGGTCCTTCCAGGCACGTCGGCACCGGGGACTGTGACGCATCCTTTGCAGCAGATTGCTCTCCGAACTTCCAGGCTGTATCAAAGACGGATTTCCATGAAAATCCTGGTTGTTTCCAGGGCTGAGCTGCCTCATCCGTCTGGACTGGCGCTGGAACGACTGGCGAGTCAGTAGAATGAGCACTCTCTTCTACTTGCTGCAGCTCAACTTCTTCGGTCGTAAAAGAGGGGTCTTCTTTGCTTTCTCCCAGTATCGGCTCTGCAAATGATGGCTCTAGCCTGACAGATGGAATGGGCTCTTTGTCAGCCTGAGACCGAGGTGGCAGACTGGGCCCCGCGATATCCGGGGAGAAACTGCCCGACGGCTCGACTGTCTGCTCTGAATCCACTCTCATCACCGCGGATGCGGGACGACCCTCAACTACCGCAGGTGCCTCCGTAGCTTCAGGTGAGACCGGCTCCGATACTTGGAGCGAGGCAGAACCGGCATCCACCATATCTCGATGAGCTTCCGACGGCACCACAGAGAGCTCTGCCCTGGAATCTAGAGGCCCAGGATCAGGAAGTGACTCCTCTGCCATTTCCTGCACTGCAAACTGACAGGTCTCCTGTGCAGCTGAAACCTCTCCAGCCTCTTGGATAGAACCTTCTGTCGGTCGATCAATTTGAGCTTCGATACCAACAGGCTCTCCCTGGGTATTCGGAAGCTCTTCCGAGCCGACTAGACTGTGTTCAGAAGACTGAACTTGTTCCGGAGAATCAGCACTGTGTTCTGATTGCGCCGCTGATTGAGCAATGTCAGGTAATTGCGACCTCTCACTCGATGACTCCGCCACCTCAAGTGGAACCTGGACTTCCCATGGCATCACTCCATCCGCTCTAGAAGAAGCGGCCTGTTCCCGTGAATTCTCGCCAAGAACGTCTTGATCTAGTACGGTGTCGGTCCCGAGGGCACTCGGTGGACGTGGTACCAACTGGCCGGTTTCCGCATCAAAAAAGGCGGCCAACCGAAACGCCACAGGGCTCGCCGGAGCCAGTTCCCGTATTTTTGAATAGAGTTGCCCGGCATGATCCGGACGCTCGGGGTCCGGATCTTCGATTAAGATATCGACGGCCTTTCCGTACTCTTCGACGGCCTCAAGAACATTTCCCTTTTCTTGATAGATGGTCCCAAGTTTTTCAAGGTAGGGCACACAGCGTGGACCTGCGGCGAGGTACTCACGGAGTAAGGATTCTGCGAGCCAGTAGTCCTGGCGCTGAAAAGCTTCAG
>JACCDZ010373653.1_pt1 | contig 11312 bp, 9 predicted proteins | sample 7449551 | NCBI WGS metagenome assembly JACCDZ01 (sample SAMN15323452, study PRJNA562643) | freshwater metagenome | isolation source: river surface water | place: USA:Blue River Watershed | collected 2017-08-18
ACATTGGTTATTTCTGAAAACTCTTTTTGTGTTAGATTAATATCTTTTAATCTTTTACAAAACTCTTCTTTTGTCATTAATTATCCTATTTATTATCTAATATAGTTTTAATTATATCATTAATTTATCTATTTTAGATTATATTTCTTGACATAATATCCTTAATAGAATATAATATATAAAATAATATCTATTTTAGATAATATAAGGAGACAAAATGGAAACAGAAATTGATTGTAAAAAAGAGAAAGAACTATTTTTTTCTTATATGTGGATTTTTGCTGTTGGTGCAATATTCTTACTACTAATATGGTGGTTATACTATGATAATAAATCTGATAAAAAAAAGATTGAAGAAGCTAGAGGATTTTATGAAATAATAGATCAGATTAATAAATTCTCAGATATTGTTTGGTTTAACAGACATAAAAATAGAGAATATCAAATAATGAACGGAGAAATAGAAGTAGTAAGTAGTGATATGTATGATGCATACAATTCAAAGCAAGTTTTAAAAAGTATATGGGATGGAGCATTAAAATCAGCGAAGCAAAAGGAAGCAATTTATGGAGAAGAATTGTATCCAAAAAGTGATTTTGAGTTGGGGATGATAAATGGAAAATTATCAGCATTAAGGTGGGTTCTTTGAGATTAGTGGGATATGCTAGATACTTAAATTATAAATTAAACATTAATTCTTTTTATAGTAAAATCATGCTGGAAATCAGAACTCCACCCGTTCTCACCTTTTATGGTTTGGCAAAACTGATATTACAATAAGTAAAGTCGCCCTATGGCTATATTGACTTTTACTGCTAATGAGAACAAGTAGTCATTTTAAAAGTCAAATATGTCAATAGGAGATATATGAATACTACAAACACACAACAATTACCCTCAATAGAAGAGTTTAAACAACAAGCTAAAGAGCTTAAAAAATCACAAAACATTGATAAACTTGGACATGCTCAAAATGCTCTTGCAAAAGATTATGGTTATAAAGACTATGGGGCTATAAAATCAGTTTTAAAAAGTTATGATATTCAAAACAATGATATGCGACCACAAATTATATCTGCTGTACAATTTGAACAAATGATGAAAGAACAAATCTTTTTAAACAATAATTCAACTATAAATTTTAAGAAAAAGCACTATTTTAAAAATCAAAAAAATATTGTATATGGCATTGCTGTAGATCCAATTTTGCCAGATGATTTTTGGAATACAGCTCATGAGGACAGAGAAAAAATTGAACTTGATGAGTGGTGGGAAAGACCTTTTATCGTAACTCAAGGTTATGACGAAGAGAGCTATGAAGAGTTTTGTGCACGAATGGAATCTAATGTTGATGAAACAGAAGATGAATATAATGAAAGAGTTGCAAAGCAAAAGAAAAGTTGGCACAGCCATTGGCCAAAAGGAATAAGATATGATGTTTATATCTTAGATGGTGGGGCTTGGGATAGACCAACACCTAAAGGAAAAGTTGGTAGTTTGGAAGAGGCTTTGGAGATTGTAAAGGATTTGTTGGGTTAAAAGTATTATTTATCGTGACAGTTTTATCGAAAACATGCTATAATTTAGTAACGATAATAAGGAGAGTATTTTATGATAATAGAACAATTAGAATCTAAAATTAAAGCTTTACCATATGATAAAGTTATTCCTTTTTCTTACATTGATATTGAAAGTATTTCTATTGATACACGTCGTCAATATTTACATAGATTACATGATAGAGGTTTAATTTCAATAGTTGATAGAGGTCATTTTAGAAGAATAAAACATTTCAATGAGTATTTATTTGTATATGGTTCATTGAAGAAAGGGTTTGATAATCATAGACTTTTATCTAAATCAACCAAGAGAATAGGGAAAGCTCAAACAATTAAAAAGTTTGGAATGTTTGAAGATAGTTTTGGAAATTATCCATATTTAATACCGCAACCAATATCTAAAATAGAAGGTGAATTGTATCAAATTAATAGAAAAGAGATACTTGATGAGATTGATGAGTTTGAAGGTGCACCAGATTTTTATCAAAGAGAAAGAATAAAAGTTAAAACGCATAAAGGTGAAAAGATAGCATTTGTTTATATACGAAAAGATGCAGATATTCCAAAAGATCAGAAACCTTTGAAAGTTTGGGAAAATAATTCAGAATATAAAATTCAAAAGTTTAATCATTTTTTAGAAAGATTAAACTAAATGGCAAATCAAACGACAGAAAGATACGAAGCAAATAAACATTGTGAGTTTGATTGTTTTGATTTAACTTTAGAAGATATATATCAGTATGGATGTGAATTCGAGTTTTATATTAACAAATCTTTAGATTTTAAATCAACTATTATAGAGATTAAAGATAAAATATATCAGTTTTCTAATGTAGATATTTTATTGGATTTCGTATCTTTGCCTAGTGATGTGGATAAAAATCAGTGTTTGCAAATTAAACCAGATAATTCTTTAGAAGATAATGGTATAGAAATTTCAATACCGATTACTTCAAAAAATGGAATAAAACACTATGTAAAACATATTTTACAAATAATAGAAGAGTACGGCTATACAAATGCAGATACAGGATTACATTTCCATATTTCAACCATAAAAAACGATGGTGTAAATTTTGATTTTTTTTTATATATGCTCATGTGCCATGATAAAAATCTTCTCTCATCTTGGGTTACAAGAAATGGGTATAGTCATAATGTAATGGATATTTTATCAGGAAATTCCAAAGTGGTTTCTCGCAGTATCAAAAATCAAAAGGGACAGATTTGGAATTTAGAAAAAATTTCATCAAATCATGTTGAAATTAAATCAATGGGTGGTGCTGATTATCACTTGAAAAGAGATCAAATCATTTCAGAGTTTGAGCTATATGCTGAGTGCTTTGATATTATAAATAAGAAACAAAATAATGAATATAGAAATCAACTCATTGAAAATCATAAGAAACTAATTAATAATGTTTCGATAAATCAAAAAGAAGAATTTATAAATGTTGTTTATGAGTTGGGGATTATGGATGAGTAATCTATTTGGGAAATTATAATGCCTTGGACAAATGAACATTTACAGTGGTTACAACTAATAGACACAAAGAAGACTGCCGATGGAAAAGATATTGAAATATATGAACTTAATTATGATTTAGGAAATGATGAAATATTTTCTAAATGGGCAAAGCATTTCCGTAACCATTATTGTTTAGATTCAAAGATTGAAAGATTAATTAGAGGAACCAATCAAACCAAAGCTGAATATTTAAGTAATATTAAATTTCCAGAGTCAAATGCTAATGGAGCTAAAACTAGAGCTGGAGATTTTGGCGAGATATTAGTATCTGACTTTTTAGAATATATTTTAAATTTTTGGGTTCCTAGAACACGTTTTTCAGAAAGGCAGAATAGAAATAATCCAACTCAAGGAGTTGATGTTATTGGATTTAAATCGGATGATTACACTCTCAATAATCGCAATGATGAATTGATAATTTTCGAAGTAAAATGCAAGTTAACTGGAATAAATAAAAGCTATACTAAAGATAGAATGATGAATGCTATTAATGACTCAAAAAAAGACTTTTCTCTTCGTAAAGCTGAAGCGTTAAATGGGATTAAAAATTGGTATTTACTTAGAGACCAAGATGACAATGCTGATGCAATTGAGAGGTTCCAAAATCCTAAAGATAAACCTTTTATTGAGTTATCAGGAGCAACATCAATAATCTTAAATCAAGCATATGATGAAGAAAAGTTAATTGAAATTGATGCTTCAGACCATCCTAATGTTGATAACTTAAAATTAATCTTAATTAAAGGCAATGATTTAATGTCATTAGTTCACAGATTATATGAAAAGGCTGCAAGTGAAGCCTAAAAGAAATTCAAAGACTTTAATGTCTATAACACATTCAAAAGCTAAGATGTTTGAATATAATGTACCTATAGAATATCATTTAAAGTTAGAAGATAACAAACCAGATGAATTATTTAGTTTAACAATTGGAATGTTAGGAGATTTTTGTCAAAATATTATAAATGATACAAACGATCAGATATTAGAAAAACAAGAAGATTTAAAGTTTGTTTCTGATTTTTTTGACACCTATATAAAAACGAAACTGAATGAAGATTTAGACTATTATTTATTGTTAATCGGTTCGGCTACATTTTATTTATCTAATCAACAAGGTAGCTCTAGTGTTTTAATTAAAAAAATACCAATTCATGATCTAGATTTAAATACTGAACATTTAGAAAAACTTTTATTTTGGATTTTGAAGTCAGATTACGAAAACTTAATAGATACAGAATCAAGTATTTACAAAGATGAAATAGAAAATGTTTCCTATCTATTGGCTATCTTTACATAAAGGTACCAAAAGCGACAAGCGATTTAAAAGTAGCTTAATTTTATGATTTTTTCAGATTGTGTCTTTTCATCCAATTATATAGATTTGCTTCTGTAGTGTTATATCGATTAGCAATAAATTTTTGAGTTGATCCATTTGATAAAAGAGCTTCAATTTCTGGCTTGAATTTATCCAGTTTACTTTTACCTGGTCCTTTTGGTCGACCAAGTTTTATCCCATTCTCTTTTTTAAATCGTAATGCTTCTTTTGTTCTTGATGAGATGAGATCTCTCTCTATTTCTGATGCCATTGAAAATACCATTGCCATAACTTTGCTTTGGATTGAGCCATCTAAATGCCAATCACCTTTCACTGAATAAATTTTGAGTTGTTTTTGAGTAGCAATAGAGAGGATTTCCATAATCTCCAGCATACTCCTTCCAAGACGAGAGAGTTCGCTTACAATTATCACATCATCTTTTTTAGCTTCATTAATGATTGCAAATATTTTTCTATTCCTCCAAGATACTTTTCCAGATATTTGTTCTTCAATAAATTCAACATATCCAAGTCGTTTTTCATTAGCCAATTTTAAAATATCAGATTTGTTTTTTTCTATATCTTGATCAACTGTAGAAATTCTAAGATAGGCAGTAGTTTTCATGAAAATTCACCTCATTTAATGAAAAGGATTTAAGTTAATTAATTATAGTGTAAATAGCATTGTTTTATCAATGATATTTAAAATAATTTATCACATAAAATATATGAACATTAAAAATAAAGGATTTACATGGCAAGAATTGACTATTTAACAGAACAAGACAAAAAAAGGTTTGAAATGGCACCTGAATTTACTTCTAGTAATGAAAGGAACTATTTTTTCAATTTACCAAATGCAATATATAAACAAGCATTACTTTTGGGAAATGATGAAGCATTTGCAACATTTGCATTGATGTTTGGATATTTTAAAGCAACAAATAAATTTTTTGAAGTAGTTGCATTTGATAGTGAGGATTTGAAATACATCATTGATAAATACCAATTATCAATGATAGATGTCACTCAACTTTTAGAAAATCAAAGAACACTCCAAAGATACAAGCAACTTATCAAGTCTTATTTGAGTGTAAATGAGTATACCACTGAAATTAGTGCAAAGTTGGTACACTATGCAGTAGAGTTAGCAAATAATTTTACTCATAGAAAAAAGATATTTTTTTCATTAGTTGACTATTCTAAAAAGCTGAATATTGAAATACCAAGCTATACAATACTCTCTAAAATTATTGGTAATGCACTTAGCTCTCAAACAAAGGGAATATTGCACCATTTAAAAACATATCAAAATGATGAGAGACTTAAACTTTTAGATGATTTTACCAATAAAGATGAAAATTTCAAGAATAGATACAACATAGGAAATTATAAAAAATTAGGGCATGCAATGAATAAAAAGCAGATGAATAGCTCACTTTTTTATCTTTCATCTATAAAAGATAAGTTTGATATTTTATTACCGATAATTGATCAAGTTGGTATCAATTCAAAAGTAGCTGGGTATTATTCAAGATGGTTAGAGCAAAGTAAAATTTCTCAGCTTACCCAAAAAGATTTATTGAATAGTCGTTTTTTACTTCTTTGTTTTATAAAATACCAATATTTCATTCGTAATGATAATCTTGTTGATAGGTTTGTAGCAATTATGCAAAGCACTAAGAGTTCACTTCTTCGTCACCAAAAAGATTTGCACTTTGAAAATGAACCAAAACAAAAAGCATTGATGCAATCTTTAGAAGATTCAAATTTATCACTGTTAAATGAAGTTGGTGAAATTGTAAACAATCAAACTCTTGATGATGCCACAAAAGTTTCAATTCTCAAATCACTTGTTGCTACTAAAACAAAAAATTTAAAAACACTCCTTCAAGAGAAGACTTTTCTCCAAACGGCTAATATAGATAAATTTGAATTTGTTGAAAAGGCTTCGCAATCATTACAGGGGAAGCTTTCAGGTATCATCAAACTGATTGAATTTGATGAAAAATCCTCCAATAAATATCTAATTGCGGCTATTAAATATTTCAAAGAGAGTAGCAATATCAAACAAGATGCTCCAATTGCTTTTTTAGATGATGATGCACAAGTAGCAATCTTTGATGGGGAGAATAAAATCAAAGTTTCCCTTTACAAAGCACTCTTATTTATTCATGTTAGTGATGGGATTCGTTCAGGTATTTTAAATCTCAAATATTCCTACAAATACAAAAGCTTTGAGGAGTATATGATACCAAAAGAGGAATTTATCAAATACAAAAAAGAACTTCTTATATACCATGAATTAGAGTATTTAGAAGATTTCAAAAATTATGCTGCACCTATCAATGAAAAGTTAGAAAAAAGTTTCGAGAGTACCAATGCAAAAATTATCAATGATCTTAATATCTATTTTAAACTTACACCCGACTCCTTTGTGCTTACTACTCCAAAACTAGAAAAAACTGAGGAGCAGATGGAACATACGATTGGAAAATATTTTCCACAATCTGAGTTTATTTCAGTTATTGATCTACTCCATTCAGTGCAAAGAAAAACAGAATTTTTAGACTCTTTTAAACACTACTCTTTGCAAAATACAAGAATAGAAAAGCTTGATGCAAATCTTCTTTATGCCTCTATAGTAGGATACGGTTGCAATATATCTCTTTCAAAGATGGCAAAAATCTCAAAAGGGATTAGTGAGCATGAACTTGATACAACTACAACTTGGTATTTGAGTGAAGATAACACAATTGAAGCAAATGATAAAGTTGTCGCATTTATCGATTCTCTTGAAATTTCTTCACTCCTTAAATACAATCCAGAGATAAATCACACTTCGAGCGATGGTCAAAAATTCAATATGAAATCAAATATCCACTCTACTAATGCTGGGTATTCATTTAAATATTTTGGAACTGCTAAAGGTGTGAGTGTATACACATTTATAGATGAATCTCATAAACTCTTTTACTCTACAGTGATCAATGTAAATGAAAGGGAGAGTGGATATGTTATTGATGGCCTAATGCACAATGATGTTGTGAAGTCAACGATACATTCGACAGATACCCATGGTTTCAGTGAAGTGATATTTGGTTTGACCCATCTATTAGGATTCTCGTTTGCACCAAGAATAAAAAATTTTAAAGATCAACAACTTTATGGTGTGCATTCTCCAAAATACTATCAACAAAAAGGGTATCAACTCACCCCAAAACGAAAGATAAACTTTGAAATCATACAAGAAAATTGGGATGATATCCTCAGGTTTATCCTTACAATCAAATCAAGAAGAACTACTGCATCACAATTACTCAAACGATTGACATCCTACTCAAAGCACCATAAACTCTACACTGCAATTAAAGAGTTTGGAAAAATCATTAAAACTGATTTTTTACTCACATATATTGATGATGTAGAGCTTCGCCAAAGGATTGAAAAACAACTCAATAAAGTGGAAGCATCAAATAGATTTTCAAAAGCAGTGTTCTTTGGAAACAATGCAGAGTTTATATTTGCATCACAAGAGGAGCAAAATATTGCTAACAACTGTAAGCGACTTATCCAAAATGCGGTTATCCTTTGGAACTATCTTTATATTGATAAAAAGTTACGAGATGCAAAGTCTCAAATTCAAAAAGATGAAATTATTGATGCTATTAAAAATAGTTCAATTGTGCATTGGAGTCATATTAATTTTTTTGGAACGTATGATTTCACACAAATTGATAAAAAAGTGAATGATATGATCAGTTAAAAAAGATTATCTCATATTTTAACGAGGAATGGTTTTTTAACTGAAATCTGTATCGTTGCAAAGGAAAATCATTTGTAGAGGATTCTAGAGATAGGCATAATAAAGTTAAGGAAACTTTAATTTATTATGTCACTTCATTTTCAAATATATTTATTTTATAGAGAAGTCCTATTTATAGGGGTTTAATAAGTTAAGTCTTGCTGAATTTAAGCTACTTTTAAATCGTATGTCGCATTTGGTACCTTTATGTAAAGGTGGCCATTATTGGTGGTACTGTTAATACACAATTAATTGAGTTACTTCGTCATGAGATGATAATAGTTCCAAACATTTCTGTTATTGAAAGGCTATGCTCTGAGGCAATTACCATTGCTACAAAATGGGTGTACGAGACACTTTTGGAGCAATGCTCAAAAATGCAACTTGATAAATTGCAAAAACTATTTACTTCAAAACCAAATACAAACATCAGTTATTTAGGGTGGTTGCAGATGAGAAATTTTGTGGCAAATCCAAAGTTTATACTTGAACATATTCAAAGATTACGGTTTATAAAAGAACTTGATCTACCAAAAAATATAGAGTTTTCTATCCACTCAAATAGGCTTATCAAACTTGCTAAAGAGGGTAAGAACTTATCTTCGTTTGATATAGCACGATTTGAAACAAAAAGGAAGAATGCCACAATTATTGCTATTGTTGTGGATATTAAAGGCTCAATCATCGATGATATTATTGAGCTTAATGATAAAATTCTTAGTATAATTTTCAATAAAGCAAAAAATAGCCATAAGAATAAATTTCAAGATTCGAGCAAAACTATCAATGAGAAATTAGGGCTTTATTATAAAATAGGACAAGCTCTTATCAAAGCAAAACAAACTAATCAAAACCCCTATGAAGCAATTGAAGAGTTTATATCATGGGAAGAGTTTGAAAAAAGTTTGGTTGAAACAAAAAGTTTATCAAAATCTGAGAACTTTGATTTTCTGTATAGATTAAGTCTCTATAATGGTTGGTTTAAAAAATATATCTATCATTTTTATGAAACAATCGATTTAAAAGCTTCCCCAAACACCCAAAATATTTTAGAAGCTATTAAAATTTTACAAACTCTTCATAAAAATAACCAAAGAAAAATGCCTTCTAATGCACCAACTGATTTTATCAAATCAAGATGGAACAGTGTAGTGTTTAAAAATGATGGGCAAATTGATAAGATTTTTTATGAATTTGCTGTTGCAAGTGAATTGAAAAATGCACTTCGTTCTGGTGATTTGTGGGTAAGTGGCTCAAAACAGTATAAAGATTTTGAGGAATATTTGATTGATCCTAAAACTTATAAAGAGTGTCTATCAAATGAGATTTTGCTAGGAGTGACAAGTTATGATTTTAAAGAATGGATTGCACAAAAAACAGATACTCTAACAACCCTTCTTACACAAGTTAATCAAGAAGCAAAAGAGAATAGACTTATCGATGCTATTATCAACGAAAAGGGGTTAAAAATATCTCCATTAACTGCTTCAGTTCCTGAAGAAGCACGTAATTTCATTCAAAAAGTATATGCAATGTTGCCTAAAATCAAAGTCACTGCACTCTTGCAAGAGGTTGATGAATGGATCTCTTTTAGTGATAGTTTTACACATTTAAAAACAAGAAACATAGCAGAAAATAAGCAACTGCTATTGAGTGTTATTTTAGCAGATGCAATCAATTTAGGGCTTTCTAAAATGGCTGAGGCAACACCTGATACCACATACTCAAAGTTGGCTTCTATTCAAGGGTGGCATATTAGACAAGAAACATATAAAGATGCACAAGCTCAATTGACAAATGCCATCCATGAGCAACCCATCACAAAATATTGGGGAGATGGAAGTAGCTCTTCATCTGATGGACAAAGATTTAAAACAGGTGGAATAAATCAATTAAGTGCAAATATCAATCCAAAATATGGAAATGACCCAGGGATGATTTACTATTCTCACACAAGTGACAAGTATGCTCCGTTTTCAATGCAACTCATCACTTCAAATGTAAGAGATTCCACTTATGTGCTTGATGGATTGCTTCATCATGAGGCAGATTTGAATATAACTGAACATTACACAGATACAGCTGGGTTCACAGATCATGTCTTTGCAATGATGAACTTTCAAGGGTTTAAATTTGCTCCACGAATTAGAGATTTAAAAGATAAAAAACTATATCCACTTTCAAAAGATGTAATCTATGAAAATTTATCAAGCATTATTGGTGGTACTGTTAATACACAATTAATTGAGAATAATTGGGAAGAGATATTGCGATTGATGTTTTCAATCAAAAAAGGGGTTGTTCCATCCTCTTTAATAATCAAAAAACTAGGAAGTTATCCAAGACAAAACTCTTTAGCAACTGCTATTCGTGAGATTGGTAAGATTGAACGAACTATTTTTACATTAGAGTGGATACGAGATCCAAATTTAAGAAGACGAGTCCACACAGGACTCAATAAAGGGGAAGCAAAACATGCACTTACAAGAGCAATTCATTTTAATAGACTTGGAGAAATAAGAGATAAAACATATCAAAATCAACTATACAAAGCAAGCGGACTCAATCTAGTTGCAAGTGCTATTATTTTATGGAATACAGTCTATATCGAAAAAGCTGTCAATTATTTAAGACAAACAGATGAAAATTTCAATGAAGAACTTATTTCAAACTTATCCCCACTAGGTTGGGAGCATATCAATTTAACAGGGGACTACACTTGGGTGAAAAAAGTTCTTCCACTTGCTCTAAGAATTTAACTTACAAAACGGAAATTATTGTACGGCACAATAAAATTGAATATTCTGTAATAGTTTTTTAGATTGATTAAAAAAGTGCTTCATATCTCAACGAGAAATCGTTTTTAGAGTTGAAGTTATACATTTATATGCAAAAATCATTTCTAGGGCATTTATTTGAGTGCCTCTATTTTTTAATTCCTGCCGTACAATAATTTCCGTTTACGGTTGTGACCCCAAAAAGGATATCAATTAGTTCCAAAACGAAAAATCAACTTTGAGATTATCAAAGAACATTGGGATGATATTTTAAGATTTATCCTTACGATAAAATCAAGAAAAACAACAGCTTCACAATTACTCA
>JACCDZ011452775.1_pt1 | contig 11312 bp, 9 predicted proteins | sample 7449551 | NCBI WGS metagenome assembly JACCDZ01 (sample SAMN15323452, study PRJNA562643) | freshwater metagenome | isolation source: river surface water | place: USA:Blue River Watershed | collected 2017-08-18
CGAAGAGCTCAACACCTGCCGACGCATCAGCGCCCAGTTCGCACGTGCGCTGGCCGCAGCAGGCTACGCCGTGCTGCAGTTCGACATGTACGGGTGCGGCGACAGCGAGGGAGATTTCGGCGATGCCACCTGGGCCACTTGGTTGAGCAATGCCCACGATGCTTTGGAAGAGCTGAACCGGCGCGCGGGTGAGCCCACCGATGCTGCACCCTTGTGGCTGTGGGGCGTGCGCAGTGGGACCTTGATGTCGGCCGACATGCTCCCAAACATGGATGCCCCATGCCATGTGCTGTGGTGGCAGCCGGTGGTCAGCGGGCAACAGGTGCTGCAACAATGGTTGAGGCTGGATGCGGCCAAAGAATGGCTGAGCAAGGACAAAGAGCGCATCGAAGCCACCCCATCCCTCAGCGAACAACTCAAACAGGGTCAAGATGTGCACGTGGGCGGCTACCGGATCTCGCCCGAACTGGCACGCGAGCTGAACATGCTGCAATTGACGCCCCCTCGTCCACACACTAACCAGCACGGCAAGCTCGTGAGCATGGACATCTCCGCATCGCCCTCCTCGCCCCCTCCCGGCATCACACGTCAGACGCAGGTCTGGCAAGCTCAGGGCTGGCAACCTCATCTGCAAAGCGTGACCTGCGGCGCCTTCTGGCAGCAGTTCAGCAGCACAGACCCTTCGGATCTGATCGACGCCAGTCTCGCCTGCGTCCGGTGAATGTCATCCATGCCAGCAACTGACACGTCGCCCTGCTCCGAGACCCCCGTTGAGATCCTGACCCAGGCCTCAGCCGCATGGGGCATCGTGTCTGCGCCGCAGGGTCCAGCTTTTGAGACTGGGGTCATCATCGTCACGGGGGGGCTGCAGTACCGTGTGGGTGCTCACCGTCAGTCCGTCCTGCTCGCCCGGCAACTGGCCGCAGCGGGGTTCACGACCTTGCGGTTTGATTTGGCCGGGCTCGGCGATGCGACCGGCGAAGTCTGTGATTTTGAGCATCTGGAGCCGCAACTCACGGCGGCGCTCGAGGCCTTGACCACCCAGCATGGCACCGTGAAGCGCGTGGTGCTCTGGGGCTTGTGCGATGGCGCATCGGCCGCCCTGCTTCAGTGGCGAGCCACCACCGACCCGCGCATCGCAGGGCTCTGCCTCGTCAATCCCTGGGTGCGCTCAGACACGGGGTTGGCGCGCACACACATCAAGCACTATTACGGGCACCGACTCACCGAGTGGTCGTTCTGGCGCAAGCTGCTGGCAGGCGGGGTGGGGCCCAAAGCCATTGCGCAGTTGATGGGCACCCTGAGAACCAGCCTCCACAGGCAGGACACCTCACAGAGCTTCCAGCAAAAAATGGCGTTGGCGTGGCGCAGCTTTCTATCTCCCATCCTGCTGTTGATCAGTGAACGGGACCTGACGGGGCAGGAGTTCATGGATCACGCTCGTACCGACAAGGCCTGGCAGGGCTGCCTGCAAATGGCCAACGTGCAGCAACACATCATGCCGGGCGCTGACCATACTTGCTCGACGCAAGGCGGGCATGAACTCCTGGGTCAGTTGACCCTGCAGTGGTTGCTGAGCCGGTTCAAGAGCTGAGGCTCGTTCGACTCGCACTCGGGCTCACGAGGCGCCGGTAAAGCTTGCCAGCGACATGCCTCACCCAAGCGACACACCCACGCAGACGGGACCTGTCGAAAGCGATCAGGCCCACCCGCTCGCGCCGATGCGACATCCAGTCCTTCTTGTAGTTGTCATCGCCCGTGAGGTAGTCGACCTCGCGCACGCCATCCACATCCATCACATGCCGCATCAGCGCAGCCGTCAACACCGACCCCACCGAGAAACGCTCAAACCCTGACTGGTACGCCAACTTGAAGATGTGTGCCTTGCCGGCGGTCACGATCCAGACCTGGGCGGCGACCACCTCCCCCTCCAGCCACAACAGCCCCAGGCGCAAGTTCCCCTGACTGGCAGCCATTCGAATCAGCCCGGGCATGAAATCAGGATTGGGCTCGGGCTCTTTCCAGCTTTGCGCATACACACGCTGATACGCGGTGATGCCAAGCTCGAGTGCTGGCGACGGGTCTGTCAGGATGTCGATGTGCCACGCGTGTGAGCGTTCCAGTCGGCGCTTTGCACGCGCCACCGTGTTGCGCAGCTGTGCCGGGCGCTGCCGCCAATAGGCCTCAAAGCCTCCGGTCTCGACGGGCAGGTACCAGTTGCCAAAGCAGAAGAACCGATGGACGCTGTAACCGCAAGCCAGTAAGCCCGCTTCCATGCCGCGGATGAACAAGCCGTCGGCATCCAGGGGCTGCAATCTGATCACCGAGCTGCCAGGCAAGCGCACCACGGCCTGGCAGACCTGGCGCCAATCCACGCCTTCACGCACCCCATCACACCACACGGGCCCGTACAAAGAGCTGTAATAGTTGGCGAGACCTGTCAGCGGTTCGTCAGGCTTCAGCTGCATCACATGCAAACGCAGCACTGGCCCGCCAAGCTCATGCGGGGTTTCTACGACATGGTGTGCGTGGGGGCGCGACTCAAAACCGCACGACAGAAGATGATCAAACCACGCTTGATTTTCAAACACACGCTCACCACGTCTCGCGCCAGAAAAAGTCTTGCGTTGACCGCATGGCCCACACGCCGCAATGCGGAGCCTCTGGCCACACGTTGAGATCAAACCGCCTCGGATACTGCCGCCCCAGTTTACTTGACCTGCGCATCGCGACCCACACCATTGCTTGCTATCATGCGGGAAATAACACATAAAAATTGCGGCGCAAGATCGGGGGAACCCGCCCTGCTCCGCAGGCAGGGAAGCATGGACATCAAACCGCAGCTCAAGCCATTGAGCGATGGATTCAGGACGGACATCAATGGGTTGCGTGCATGGGCCGTGATGGCGGTCGTGCTCTACCACTTTGGCGTGCCGGGCTTCAAGGGCGGCTTTGTCGGGGTCGACATCTTCTTCGTGATATCCGGTTTCCTCATGACCGGCATCATCGTCAAGGGTATTTCACGCGGCTCATTTTCGTTCATCGGGTTTTATCTGGCACGCGCCAAGCGGATCATCCCGGCATTGCTGGCCGTGTGCATCACCTTGCTGACGCTAGGCTGGTTTTTCCTGCCAAGCACAGATTACAAGACGCTGGCCTCGCACTCGGTTTACAGCCTATTCTTTCTCTCCAACATTGAGTATTGGCTCAGCGCCGGTTATTTCGACGCGGAATCTCATGAGAAATGGCTGCTGCACACATGGTCGCTCTCGGTGGAATGGCAGTTTTACATGCTGCTGCCCCTCATTTTGTGGGCGCCGTGGAAACTCAGGCCAGGTAAACGTACCCTGATTGCGGTCCTGACGCTGCTAGCCCTGCTGTCTTTCGGTGCATCGGCGTATTACTCATCCATTTACCCCACCGCTTCGTTTTACCTGTTGCACACGCGCGCTTGGGAATTGATCGCGGGCGGATTGATCTGGTGCATGCCGGCGGCACAGCTCAGCCAACGTGTCCGCTACGGGCTGACCATACTGGGCCTGGCCCTCATCGCAAGCGCGATCGCAGCCCTGGACAAGAACGCCGTCTGGCCAGGCACGTGGGCAGCGCTCCCCGTGATCGGCACCTCACTGGTGATTTGGAGTCAGCAGCGTACCGCGCTCACCCACCATCCTATTGCGCAATGGCTGGGCGATCGCTCCTATTCACTTTATCTGTGGCATTGGCCAGTGTTCGTCACCTTGGTTCTGCTAGAGCAGCGATATGAGCCGGTGGCGCTCGCGGCTGGCATTGTGATGTCCATTCTGCTCGGGGCCTTGTCATACCGCTGGATTGAGCAACCTACCAGAGCGTCGTTCTCCAAGTTATCACGAGCACAGTCGTGGACCAGCTTGATCAGCGCGGGTGCGGTGGTTTCACTGGCTGCCATCGTGGTGTGGAAGTTCAGCGGCTTCCCGGCGCGCATGCCAGATGCCGTAGAGGTCGCAGCAAGCGAGAAAAATAATAAGAACCAGAGATCAGAGGACTGCCATCTCAGAACTGGCACAATCCCAAAAATTTGCGAATACGGATATCAGAAGAAAAAAATCCTTCTTGCTGGCGACTCCCACGCGCAAATATTGGTCTCATCATTGGCGGCGGCTCTGCCAGACTTCAACATCACTCAACTCACCTACGCCGGCTGCCCATTCATTGAAGGAATGCAGCGCAGTCCAATATCCACGCAAAAACTTCCAAATGGCTACAATTGCAAAGGCTTTAATAAGCAGTTGCAGCAGAAGTTGAGCCAATACCCAACGGATTACCCTGTTCTTTTGGTCGGGCGTTACGCCATTCACCCATTTGGCTTGAATGAAGAAGACCCGAAACCGCAAACACCGCAGGCGTATTTCAATAAAGCGTACGATACGGCCACGCCAGAGTTGATGGCCGAATTATCCAGTGCCTTGACGGCCACCGCCTGCAACCTAGCCAAGGAGCGGACCGTGTTCATGCTCCGCCCCATCCCCGAGATGGGATTCAATGTCCCACGGGCCAGTTCCGTGCGCATCGCGTTTGGACTGCCACCAGAAGTCAGCATTCCGAAGTCAAGTTATTGGGCGCGGAATTCGTGGGTCTGGAAAGCACAAGATGCCGCCCGCGACCAATGTGGCGTGGTGATTCTGGACGGCACCCAGGAGTTCTGTGACGATGCCCGTTGCTACGGCACCAAGAATGGTCGCCCGATCTACTTTGACGACGACCACCTGAGCGAATACGGCAACAAACTCCTGATTCCTACATTCAAACAGATTCCCAGTCATTTGCCGGCTCTGCGCCGTCCCTGACGCGGCGGATGCATGCTCGACACTGAGAGTCAGTCGGTCACCATGCCACGCACCTCCAAGCACGCCCGGAACCAATGGGTGACGCTGAGCAGGCTGTATGCACTGCTCGCTGCAGCCGCAGTGAGCGCAGGCATCTGCGGGGCAGCAGGCATACAAAGCGAGCCCCCCTCAGTGATACGCAACGCCTGGGCACAGGTCGATGCACCCCAACGATTCGAGAGGCTGGCGCATTCGTTGAGCCTGTCGGTGCATCGTCACCTGGGGAGCGACCTTGTGATTCCTGCGGAGGCTTTTAGCCAACTGGGTAAAGGGCAACAGGCCTTCCCCCTGCCTCCGCAAACCTACGCCCTCGACGGCAGGCCACAGCCCACGTCAACCGCGGCGCTTCGCACTATGCCAGCCCCTCGGCCGCAGCTTGCCTCCGGAGGCCGAAGCCATCTGGTCAAGGATGGCGCCGCTCTACAGCGGGCCACGCTCCACGCGCAAGCAGGTGACACCATCTTGTTGGCCCCCGGCATCTATGTGCTGCGCAGCCGACTGAGCCAAAGCCAGGACGGTCGCCCGGACGCACCTATCACGGTGCGTGCGCAACGCCCTGGTGATGTGCGACTTCAGATGAGCGGAGGCACGATTCATCAAACGCACGCCTACTGGATCTACGAGAACTTGACCATTGAAGGTCATTGCGGCCCAAGGGGGCAGCCTTGCGAACATGCATTCCATGTCGTCGGCGCTGCGCGTCATGTGGTGATCCGCAACAACCTCATCCGCAACTTCTCTGCGCACATCAAGGTCAACGGTGCAAACGGGCAGTTCCCCGACGGGGGACTGTTTCAGTTCAACACCTTGAGCAACGATACCGCCCTCGCCAGCGACATCCTGACCCCCTTCGATCTGGTGGGCGCCAGCCACTGGGTTGTCGCCGACAATCAGGTCAGTCATTTCATCAAGGCCTCCAGCCACTATCCATCCTACGGTCTGTTCATGAAGGGTGGCGGAGCAGGTGGTCGCATCGAACGCAACCTCGTGATGTGCGCCATCGGGGGAGATGTCTCTCATGGCGGCAGCAGGGTCGGCATCTCCTTGGGCGGTGGTTTGACGGGTCCACGCTTCTGCCCCGACGGGCGCTGCCTTTTCGAGCACAAAGGTGGTGTCATCCGCAACAACGTCATTGTTGATTGCAATGATGTCGGCATCGACAACAACCGCGCTACGCAGTCCGTGATCGCACACAACACCGTCATCCGCACCCTTGGCATCGGCCTGCGTGCCACCCCTTCTGATGCCACGGTGTATGGCAACGTCGTGGATGGCCCCATCCAGGCGCGTCAGGGCTCGACGATCAAGCTTGATCACAACCATCGCAGCGATGCACGTCAGTTCCCCTCCGGCTGGCAAAGTCCTCCCGCACGCATTCCAACCCACAGCCTCGTCTCAGACGACTTCTGCGGACGCCCTCGCCCAGCCACAACCTTGCCTGGCGCCTTCCATCAAGCTGGTGGGTGCCAAGATGTGACGCCAGCGCAATGAAAGTCGCTTCATGAACTTCCTGCTTCACCAATTTCTGATCACAGCCGCCACACCACGCCGCGTCGGGCTTTATCGGCTGATGAAGGCGCGTGCTGCGTGGACGCCAGATCAGATCCGCACCTACCAGGAGAAGAAACTCAGGGATGTCATCGTCTACTGTTGGCAGCACATCCCCTTTTACCGCGAACACTGGCGAGGCCACATTGACGACCCGCGCGAAATCAACACGATTGCCGACCTGCACAAGCTGCCCTTACTGACCAAGGACCAGGTGCGGGAACACCTGGACACGCTGATCACGACCGACCCCAAAGTCAAGAGCACGGAAGCCCGCACCGGGGGCAGCACGGGCAAGCCCATCATCTTTCGCATGACCTACCACGACGAGCAACTGGCGTGGGCGCACATGTATGTCGGATGGTCGTGGGCGGGATACCGCATCGGCGATCCGTTTCTGATCGTCGGTGGCGAGTCGGTCGGCATTGGTCTGGGCGACAAGCGCACGCTGGCTGACAAGGTGATGAATCGCTGGGTGACCAGCGGCTCGAACCTGACGCTGGAGCGCACTCGTGCGCTAACCCAGCAGCCCCACTTCCATCAAATCCGCCTGATCTACGGGTATCCGAACTCCATCAAGGAGATGTGTGAATACCTGGTGCAACTGAACGTCCGCCCTCGATCGCTGCAGGGCGTGATCTGCACGGCCGAGGTCATGTTGCCCGAGGTGCGGCAACGCATCCAGGAGGTGTTGGGCGTCAAAGTCCTGGATCAGTACGGCCTCAACGATGGAGGGCTGCACGCCTGCGAAGGACCCGAACAGGACGGACTGCACCTGTCTTTCCATCGGGGCATTCTTGAGATTCTGGGGGACGATGACCAGCAGATCCACAGTCTGAAGACGACCGGGCGTGCGGTGGCCACCTTGTTCTCGAACCCCGCCATGCCCTTCATCCGCTATGAAACGGGCGACAGGGTTCATTGGCACAGCTTCGAGCCTTCGGCGTCGGGCGTGCATTGGCCACGCATTGGGCCTGTGGATGGCCGCACGGGTGATGTCCTGCATTTCCCCAGTGGGCGCAAGGTACCGATGCCCGGCCTGACCCTGGTGATGCGCTGGATGGAAGGTCTGAGCAGTTATCAGTTCATCCAATCCGCCGCCGACGTGATCACGGTGAGATTGGAGCGCGGCGCGTCGTTCACCATGAGCGAGGACGATGTCCGTCGCTTTCTCAACGACAAGATCGGCACCGAAGTGACCTGGCAGATTGAATGGGGCAAGCCTGAGCTGACCCAGAACGGCAAGCTGCTGATCATTCGCAATGACTGGCTCAAGCGCCAAACCCAAGTGGAAACGGTCAACGCATGAGCCCCCCGCCCCCAACCGTCGTCAAGGACGCGAAGGCCTCCTTGATCAAGGGTGCCCTGTGGTCACTGGGCATGCGCTGGTCCATCAAGATGATCGGGCTGCTCAGCACCTTCATCATGGCGCGCTTTCTGGCGCCTCAAGACTATGGGGTCGTGGCGCTGGCTTTCCTGATCGTGGGTCTGGTCGATGCCTTCCTCAACGCGGGCTGCAACCAGGCTCTGGTGCGCATCGGCAACCCCAACCACGATCAGATCAATTCGGCCTGGACCTTGCGTGCGATCCAGGGGGTACTGATGGCCATCGCCCTGATTGCACTCGCCCCTCTTTCGGCGCAGTACTTCCACGAGCCCAGGGTACAAAATGTTCTGTGGATCGTGGCGGCCGGCATGGCCTTCATGGGCTTTTCCAACATCGGCATGGCCCTCGCCTACCGAGACCTGCAGTTTGGGGTCGAGTACCGCTCGGCGGTGACGACCAAGCTGACAGCGGCGCTGGTCACGCTGGCCACTGCCTTGTACTTCGGCGACTACCGTGCATTGGTGAGCGGCATCCTGGCAGGCTATGTGTGCGAGTTCATTCTGAGCTACCGGCTGCACCCCTACCGCCCACGTTGGTGCACCTCACGCATTCCTGAAATCTGGGCCATCTCCAAGTGGCTGCTGACCGCCGGGATTGGCAACTTTGTGCTCCGGCGCACCGACCAGATCGTTGCAGGACGCGTCGGCACCACCCGCGAGTACGGTCTGTTCACCGTGGGGGCCGACATCGGTCAGATTCCCACCGGCGAGCTCGGCCCAACGCTCACGCGACCACTTTTCCCCATCCTGGCATCCATGCAAGGTGACCTGGAGCGGGCCAAAAGCGCCACCTTGCGTACACTGTCCACAGTGAACGCCGTCACCATCCCTCTGGGCTTTGGTCTGGCGGCCGTCAGCCAGGAAGCAACACTCGTTTTGCTGGGTGCACAGTGGGTGGAAGCAGCACCCTTTGTCGCCGGCTTCACCATGATTGGCGTCGTGCAGTACCTGACCGGGCCGCTCACCACATTGCTCAATGTGGTCGGACACGTCAAGGTGCAAAGCAAGATCATCTGGCTGGAGTTTGTCGCATTTGTACTGCTCGCGGTGGCTCTGACACCCGAATACAAACTGATCGGGCTCATCGTCGCGCGCCTCATCAGCGGCTTGTTGCACGCATTCATGGTGATTTTCGCCTCGAGCAGGCATCTGCACCTGCCCATGCGCTCTGCCCTGTTGACCTACCTTCGTCCTCTTGCCGGAAGCGTCGCCATGTACTTCATGCTGACGTCATTCATCGTAAGCAGCATTGCGCCCATCGAATTGGCGATCAAGGTCGTCCTGGGCGGTATTTTTTATGTAGCTTGGATACTGATCACTTGGATGCTCGCCGGCAAGCCGGATGGGATTGAAACCATGGGGGTCTCACTGCTCGGCCGTGTATTGAGCAAATGGAGGACACAGTGAAAATTTTCGGGTTCATGCTGGTCAAGAATGAAGCAGACATCATTGCGCAGACGTTGACATCACTGCGAAGTCTCGGCGGGTTTTCGCACATTTTCATCTTCGATAACGGCTCGACCGATGACACCCTGGCCATCGCCCGCAGTTTCGTCGGCCCCGATCTAAGCGTTGAATCCCTGCCAACGCCATTCAACGACAACCTCAAGTACGAGACGGTGTATCGGCACCGTTATCTGATAGAGGATGGTGACTGGTTTGCCATCCTGGATGCCGACGAAATTTTCGTCGAACCTCTGCATGCGGTCGTGGAAGAAGCGACGCAACAGGGCGCCAATGCGATTGAGCACGCCACCGCACAGTTTTACTTTTCCGACGCTGAGGACAGCTACGCCTTTGACCCCACTCGCCCGGTCATTGAGCAGCGTCGCCATTACCTGGTCAACTATGGTGAGCCACGCATATTTCGCTATGCCACAGGCGTGACGCTCACTGCCGATGCGGTCAAGCAACGGACAGCCAATTTGGTCATCTCGTCACGGTTGCTCCTGGTCCATCATTTTCAGTACAGGTCGGCCGAGCAAACACAGCATCGGATCAACATCCGCACACAGAACAACACGCACTCCAACAACTGGGGGCACGTCAACTCATTGCATTGGCAGGATTATGTGGTGCCACATCAACACCTGCACCGCTTCGATGGTGAGATCCGCTACGGTTTGCCAGAAGGTGCCAATCTCTACAAGATCAAGGACAACGCGGCCTACACCATGGCCAACTTGAAATGGCTGCAGCGGCATGGGCATTTGACGACTTCGCAAGAAGGCTTCATGTCCGCGGGCCTGCTCAAACGCATCGTTCACAAGCTATGGTGAAACTGAACAGCCAAGACGCGCACATGACGAAGGTATTGATCAGCATCCTGAACTGGAAAGGCGCAGACAAGACGCTGGATTGCGTTGAGTCCGTGCGGAACTCCATCCTGCCTGACACGCTGCAGTGCGACATCCGAGTGGTAGACAACGGATCCGGAACAACGCAGGTGGAGATCCTGAAATCAGGCCTCCCACCTGATGTGGAATTGGTGGAGAACCCTGTGAACACAGGATTCACGGGGGGGCAAAACCTCAACATCCACCACGCGCTGTCTCACGACTATGACTACGTTTTCCTGCTGAACAACGACACCATTGTTGACCCAGGGGCGATCGCCGAGGTCATCCACGCGATGAGCCGTGATCCGCGCTGTGGCGCTGGCTCACCCGTGATTGCCCGGATGGGACATCGCGACATTGTCGACTTCTGTGGTGGCATCCACGATTGGACGCTCATCGACACGGTCCGACCTGTCACCTTTGCAGATGCGCCCCGTTTTCTCGCGGATCACACCGATCAGGTCTGGGCGGTGGGCACCGCCTTGATGCTCAAGGTCGCCGCGCTGCGTGAGGTGGGCGTGCTGGACGAGCGCATGTTCGCCTACTACGAAGACGACGACATGGGCGCCCGTCTCATCGCGGACGGATGGCGCACGCGCATCGTCATGAGTGCGGTCGTGGAACACGCCTGTTTCGACGGGGACATGTACCAGCGTCAGCCGTATTTCTTCTACCTGATGACGCGCAATGCGATCTTCTTTGCCCTCAAGCATGTGCCGCCTGGCTACCGCAAAGGACTGCGGCTTCGCTACATCGACCGCTCGCTGGTGATGGCAGAGAAGCTCTTTGCCCAAGGGCAAGCAGACAAGGCTCGCGCCTGCATGCTTGGCTTGGCCGATGGCCTGGCCGGACGTGGCGGCGCGCCGGTTCTGGACCGGCCCGTTCCGCTGTGGGTGCGTGCGCTGAGACCGCTCAGCCGCGCGTGGAACGCACGTCGCTGAGGAAACGCCATGCTCGTATCTGTGGTTGTCGCCACCCGTAACCGGCCGGAACTGCTCCGTTCCACGCTGCATGCCCTGAAGGCGCAAACGCATCAGGCGCTGGAGGTGGTGGTGGTGGATGACGGCTCCTCATCGGCCACGCGTGCGCAGTACGCCCAGTTGTGGCGGGAGCTCGATGATCGCTTCTTCCTAGTGGTCCAAGGCCAGGATGGGCAACGTGGCCAAGGGCCTTC
>JACCDZ010481945.1_pt1 | contig 11305 bp, 15 predicted proteins | sample 7449551 | NCBI WGS metagenome assembly JACCDZ01 (sample SAMN15323452, study PRJNA562643) | freshwater metagenome | isolation source: river surface water | place: USA:Blue River Watershed | collected 2017-08-18
AAACTCCACCACCGCCTCGTGGTGGATGATGTCGCCGTTGGCGCAGCGCGGCGCTGCGCCGTCGTCGCCCAGCACCACTAGGTGCGCGACGTCCGCGTCGGGCACCGGGAACGGCACGCTCTGGTAGCGCGGCTGCTGCTCGCCGCTTGGCGCCGCATTGGTGGTGCGCAGGTCGACGTAGTGCTGCGGCGTGATGGGCGCGTCTTGGGTCGGGTTGAAGCCCACGAACAGCCTGGCCCTGACCGCGTCGCGCGCGACACCGTCGGCGTCCTTGACCACGGTGCGCCCATCGAAGCGCACCAGGAAATCAATCGTGTTCTCCTCGGGCGGCTTCCACTTGAGCTGGCGGTGCCACGCGCCCTGCAGCTGCGCGCGCTTCTGGTCGGCGACGTCGCAGCCCGCGCCGAGGGCGATGGGCGTCAGGATCAAGCCGTCGATTCGGTAGGCGCGCCCCTTCTTGTTCAGCACCACGCGGCACGCAGCCAGCTTGTCGTCGAGGGGCACGTGCTCCTTGAGCTGCACGCGCCACCCCTCGCCCGAAGCGATGCCCTGCGCGATGCCGCGCATGAGCGACACGCGGTCCTGGGCCAGGGGGTCGCCGCGTGCCGCCAGGAGGGGCAGCGTCGCCACCACCACGCCGTCCGCCATGTACACGTCGAACACGAGGACGGTGGCGGTGGGCGCCAGCACCTCGACGTCCAGGATGCAGTCGGCGTGCGTCGCGCAGACGCAGCCGGTGGCGGTGACGCGCAGCCGCCCGTCCAGCAGGTAGCACGCGCCCGTCGCGTCGACGTACATCAGGCCGCGCTCGCCGTCCGCCTTGTCTGTTACGGCATACTGCCCGTCCAGGATGGAGACCATCGACGACGCGGTGGCGTCGGGCGGCTGCAGGTTGGCGCGCTGGATGGTGATGGGCTGCGGCCCGATGAGACCGCTGGGCCGCCGGTCCACGGCGTGCGCCGCGAGGCGCTGGTAGCCCTGGCGCACGCGCGCCGCCTCCTCGGTCGACAGCACCACGCCCCGGGTGTTCTGCACCACCTGCAGCACCACACTGACCGCGCGCAGCAGCTCGTCCAGCAGCGCCTCCGCCGTGGGTGGCGGTGCCTTGGCCGCGAGCCCCACCACCTCGATCTCGACCTCGTACTGGCGCTCCGCCTTGCCCGCGACGATCACGTCCACGCTGCGCGCCTCCTGTACGACCGTGAGGTCGGCGCGCAGCAGGCCGTCGGCGCCGAGCGGCGCCGAGTAGCGCCGCTTCAGGCGCACGAGCTGTACGCCGCTGCGACTGGCCAGGTCGGCGGCCAGCGACGCGCCGGCCGCGGGCGCCTCGCGCTTGGCCGTGACGACCACATCCATGCCCGGGAGGTCGACGCGCTGCAGCGCGTGCTTGGTGATGCAGGGCCAGCTGGCGGCGCCCGAGTCGGGCGCGATGGGCGCCTTGCGCACGAGCACGTCGCTGGCGATGGCAATGTCGGGGATGGTGTACCGCTTGCCGCCCACGAAGATGACGTCCACGCTGTCCGCGGGCTGCGATAGGGACGCGTGGCTGCGCAGGTACTGCGCGACGCGCGTAAACTGCTCGACGGTCAGGTTCTTGAACCGGCTCTCCACCTCGACCTGGCGCGCCTCGTCGCCCAGCGCGAGCTCCATGAGCCGCAGCAGGTCCGTGCGCGTCGTCGTCGTTCCCATGATGCAAGGCGGCGACATTTGCTGCGCTGCCTTTTGGGGGTGCAAAAAAAATTGATTTGGCACTGGGTCGACCGTACGCATTCGACATCTGGTGCAAGATGTCGGTGACGTCGAACATTGCCAAGGCCGTGCGCAGGCTGCCGTTCAGACTGCGAGTCCTCGCTTGGCAGTCAAGGTGGACCATTGCTGAACTGCATGAAACGATCGATGAGGCAACCGATGTGGCAATTGATGTGGCCATCTTCCATGTGATTCAGGAGAGCGGCCTGGGCAATCTGCGGCAGCTACTCAAGCTGTTTGTGCAGGGCCGCTTCGGGGCCACGTCGACCCACTACGGGCCCATGGTCACAGACCACGCGGCCGCGGCGGGTGCGCTGCTGGGCAAGTTGATCGACCGCGGTGTGCTCACATGCAACGGCCAGGAGCGCCAGTTTGACGACCCAGGCACCAAGCAGCGCGCGTACCTGTGCGGCAGCTTTGTCCTGGGCGAGGACGCATCGTTCGATGATGCCGTCGCCATGCTGGCCAGCACAGGCTCGTGCTTCACTGCGGTGACCGCGGACCGTGACAGGGCCATGCTGGGGCTGCGCGGTGTCGACGGCCAGTGGTCGGGCGAAGTGGTTTGGGTGACGATGTGTGCTGGTGAGCCGACGACGCAAATCATGGACGCCGAGAACTACGTGCACGAGTACGATGTGTACGGCATGGCAAAACATGTCGATGCCGCGCGCGTGCTGTCGTTTCACATTTGGGATCCCACGTGGCCCGAGCGCGACGAGCTGGACGGACCGGTGCTTGAGGAGCGCCTGCTGCGGGCTTTGGACGACCCACGCTTCCGGGGCGTGGTCGCGAAAATTTGAGTTCGCGCCCAGCACACTGCCCCAGGCATTGCAATCGAGTGCTCGCAATCATGTTCCGCTTCGCCAAGCCGCTGCTGGCCATGGTGATCGGCATCGCCCTGTTTACACCTGGCATCCTGATGGCCACCAAGGATCAGTGGGGATCAGCCGTGCCAAAACAGTTTGAGTTCATGGCATTGAATGCGACGGCCACCCTCGCAGGTGCTTGCCCAGGGACCTTGGGGAACGGCACGTGCGCCAACCCCGAGCCCATGTCGAGTCGACAGGGCAAGGCAAAGGCGCTGCCACTGCTGGTCTTCGGCGTGTGCTTCATGGGCGCGTCCCTGGTGTCCGCGGGCGTCATGGCGCGTGGTGGGTGAGCCCACCACGCCCCTTTTTTTGCCGTGGTGATCAGCAATGGAAGCTTGCATCGCCGAGTGGACGGCGCAGCACATCCCACTCGCCATCGACATCGTCCTCGCGTTCGAGGAGGAGATGGCGCCGCTGCGGACCGCCATGCGCGCCGCGACGTCGCGCGAGGACATGGCTGCCAGTCTCCAGGCCATGGCCGGGGTGCTGGCGCGCTGGAGCGCGCAGGCGCGCGCGCTGGGGCTCATGCAGGAAGTCCATGACCTGCTGTTCGCGACGCTTCAGTTGTGATCGGGTCGCCATGCCGCCGCCATGCCGTCGTCGTCGCGCTCAGGCTCGTCGACCACCGCCTTGATGTGCTCCACCTCGCGGTGCGCGATGGCGCGCAGGTCCTCATGGATGCGCTTGAGCATGTTGGCCCGCTCCGTGTGCACGCGCTCCACGCGATGGTACACGCGCCTGGCGCCCTGCACGAGGCGCTCGTGCTGGCGGCCGACAAAGCACTTGGAGGTGGTGGTGGTGTGCATTTTTTTTTGCTGTTGTCTGCACTGGGCGCAGAATCTTTTGGGGGGCGCCCAAAGCGCGCTCACGAACTCCTGTGCGTGAACCATGCAGGCCCGCCAGGTGCTCAAGACGGGCAGCTTCTTGTACGAGGTGTCTGCGCGCTTCTCCGCCGGAGGCCGTGTGCAGCGCGCGGACGCGGTGTGGCTGCGGCGGCAGCTCCAGGCCATGGGCCCCACGTACATCAAGATCGGGCAGTTCATGAGCACGCGCCAGGACATCTTTGACAAGAGGATCGTCGAGTCGCTGCGCGAGCTGCGCGACCGCGTGGACCCCGTCGCCGACCCCAGGGGCGTCATCGAGGGCAGCGTCGACGTCGACAGCTTCGAGTGGATCGACTGGGAGCCCCTGGCCACGGCCTCCATCGGCCAGGTGCACCGCGCGCGCCTCAAGGCGGGGCAGGGCGAGGTGGCCATCAAGGTCAAGCGCCCCAACGTGGCCGAGACCATCCAGCTGGACACCGACATGTGGCGCCTAGCCCTCAACCTGCTGCGCCTCACGGGGCGCAGCAACGTGCAGGAGAGCCTGGACCTGGTGTCGGACTTTCGCGACTTCATCACCAGTGAGACCGACTTTGAGCTGGAGGCCGACCACATGGTGGAGTTCCGGCGTCGCGCGCCCGAGGGCATCATCGTGCCCGCCGTGTACCGCGACTTGAGCAGCCCCAACGCGCTGGTCATGCAGTACGTGCCCAGCGAGCGCATCACCGACGCCAAGAAGCACATGGCGCCGGCGGCGTGCAGCGCGCTCGCCAACCGGCTCATGGACCTCATCCTGGGGCAGCTGGTCAACGACGGGATGACGCACGGCGACCCGCACGAGGGCAACATCGGTGTCGACCGGGCGACGGGCGCGCTCGTCATGTACGACCTGGGCACCGTGCTCACCATGGACCCGGGCCTGCGCACGCTGCTGCAGCAGCTCATGTTCGAGCTGCTGGTGGAGAACGTCGATGGCGCGGTGGATGTCATGCGCCGCATGACCGGGGTCATGGAGGTGCGAGATGAGGCCAAGCTGCGCAGCTACCTGGCGCGCTACGTGCGGTACATCCGGTCGCTGGACGTGAGCGTGTTCCAGGGGCTGGCGTCCGACAAGGACGCGTACGACGAGCTGCCCGTCAAGTTCGAGGGCATCGTGTTCCGGCTCATCCGGGTGCTGGGCCTGCTGGAGGGCATCTGCAAGGACCTGGACCCCTCGTTCGACTACGCCGCCGCGCTGGGCCGCCACCTGGTCAATCGCGGCTTCCTGGAGCAACGCGCGCGCGCCGACATGGGGCGCATGCTGCTGCGCTTCCTGTCGTGAGCTCAAGTCGACAGCGACGGAAAGACCAGGTTGTGGCGCACCATGAAGCCGTCGACCACGATGTTGTTGGGGTGGTGCGTCCAGCGAAAGTGCTTGAGCTTCATGAAGTCCCGAAACACACTCAACGTGAATTTCTTCATGCCTTGCTCTGTCCGAGGGACGTGCTCCGGGATGGGCACGTGGATGGGGTGGTCGCGCAGCTCCGGCGCCAGATCGTCAAGCACCAGGAACATCATCATTGCTTGACGCACCCACAATTTTCGCTCGCCAGCTGCTCGGCGATGCGCATGTAAGTGTCCGTGCTGTGCGCCTTGAGCGGGTTGCGGGGCCCAGCGATCTCGACCAGCACGTCCTGCTCGCGCAGGCGCGGGCGCAGCTCGTCGCCGCAGCCCAGCCAGACGCGGGGCACTGGGTCGGGCGCTGCCACCACATCGATGGCCTGGCACGCGCGACGGTCCCGCCATTCGTAAAAAGCGGCGTCGCCGCACTTGGGCGCGCCAAACGTGTGGCAAGTGACATTGCATGCAGTCGGGCCGACAGACCCAAAGTAGGCCGCGGCCAGGCTGGCCACGCTACCGCCCAGGCTGTGGCCGCAGAACGTTGCCGCGGGCAGCCCGTCCAACACCAGCGCCAGCTCGCCCTCGACGCTCTCAAACATCCGAAACACCGCGGCGTTCACGAGCGCGCTGTCCTCGCGCACGGCCAGGCGCAGGGGCGCCTCGGTGGATGACGCCTTGACGACCCTGAGCAGCGCGCGAGCGCTGTGGGTGCCACGGAAGGCCACCAGTCCGTCGTGTGAGACGATCACGTGCGTGTCGGTGTGGGGGCGCGCGATGACGCGCTGGACCCGCGATGGCGCCGCGTCGTACGCCAGGCGGCTGGCGCGCATTGAGCGTGGCAGGAGCTGCATGGAGGTGTTTGTGAGGAAAATTCGTCCTTGCGCAACACAAGATGCTGGCCTGGCTGCTGGAGCTCAGCGAGGCCATCTCGGCCTCGGTCGTCCTGGCCGCGCTGGGCGGCGTGGGGGCCCTGGCGTACGCGCTCGCGTTCGTGGCGCGCCCACGCGTGGCCACGCCCGGGCGGTCCATCGACGTGGACGCCTTTGTGCGCGGCACGCTGTACCCCGAGGTGATGGACGCGGCGCGCAGCATGGGCGCGCGAGCTTTCCTGGACGCGCGCCTGACCCCCGACGACCTGGTGGAGTTTTTCGCCAAGTACGACGAGCACACGGCGCTGGCGCGGCAGGCGCCGCCCAAAATGCGCGCCGTGCGCGCGCTGGCCGTGCAGGCGCGCAAGCGCACCGACCCCGCAGGCGTGCGCGCGCACCTGCTGCTCAACGTGTACCGCGCCGACCTCGTGGCCATGTACGACGCGCGCTACCGGGCGTCCGACATCCAGGGCCTGTTCAGGCTGTACCTGGGGGACACGGCGCGGTCCGTGTGGAACGACAAGATCAAGCGCGACACGTGGGGCGAGTTCTGGGAGGATGTGGACGGGCTGGCGGCCATGCTGACCGACGGCTACCTGGGGCTGGAGGGCGCGGTCAAGAGCTTGCCGTGGCGCCTGGTCGAGGGCCGCGTGCCTGACCCGGCGCCTGTGACTACCGAGGGCTTTGAGCCCATCATGCGCCCGCTCAGGGCCATCGTCGGCTTCTTCCGCGACCTGGTGCTGGCCATCCCCATGATCTTCAAGCTGCTCTTCGCGGTGGTCAAGCTTGTCACCGACCCATGGCGCATGGCGCTGGCGCTCCTTGGCCTCATCATCGGCGTCGTCATCCTGGTGCTGTACATGCTGGGCAAGGCGCTGCTGGCGCTGCTGGCGCTGCTGGCGGCCCTGGCCATCATCACGGCCCTGGACGCGCTGATCACCGCGGCCTGGGTGGGCATCTTGCTGGTGGCGGGCGCCATGGTGCGGGTGCTGTGGATCGCCGACGTGCGCTCGCGGGGCAAGGTCATAGGGCCCGCGCTGCGGTGCGAGGACCACCCGGACGCGTGGATGACGCGGCGCGCGTGGGCGCTGGGGAATCGCGTGCAGCGCGTGCCCGCCCTGGCCGGGTTCTGCGCGCGGCCGTGCCCGGACGGTTGGGCGCCTTGGCTGGGAGGCGCCTTTTGTCGCCGAAGGGCGCCGGCTGGCAGTCTGTGCCCGCAACAGGCGCTGATGCTGCGCCACCTGGGGCGGCGGTCGGCCAGTGCCGCACAGGAGCCAGCGCTGCCCTGCTTTGACGCGCTGCGCCACACGGACGCGCTGTCGCTGCGCGTGTGCGCGAGCGCCTCGGCGTCCGCGGAGACGCTGGCCGAGTGCCGGCGCGCCTTTTGTCAGTGGCGTCTGTCCCCCGGCGGGCACCGTCTCGTGCCGGCGTCATCATCGACCTACAGCTTCTGCGGTGGCGAGACGGAACGCGCGCTTCAGCAGCGCGCGCAGGCGGCGCCTTCTTCCACGTACATGGCCCAGCTGGTGCTAGCGCTCGCGGTCGCTGCCGTCAGTGGGCTGGTGCTGACCGTGGTGGTGCATTCCCGGCACTGACCCGAAAATGCAAGAGCACAGCATGGTGCCGCCGCCGTTCGAGGTGTTGGCGCGCGCCGCCACGCTGTGTCGCGCGTCGTACTTGGACTTTACGGGGTTTACGCGGGCGCTGACGGGCATGATGGCGCCGCCCGAGACGGTCCTGTCGCTGGACCGCGAGGCGTGCCAGGCGTACGCGTGGGTCTCCGAGGGGCTGGCGCACCTCGTGTTTAGGGGCACGGACGACGCACTCGACATGCTGGCCAACCTGGACACGCGCCAGCAGCCGGCGTTCGTGGCGGGGGCGCGCGTGCACAGCGGCTTCCTGCACAAGTACATGGTGGTGCGCGACGAGGCGCACCACTTCTTCGACGGCCACGAGTTTACGTCCCTCGTTGTCACGGGGCACAGCCTGGGCGGCGCGCTGGCCACCATCGCGGCGCTGGACCTGGCCGACGCGTACCCGTGGGCTAGCGTAGGGTGTGTGACGTTCGGCGCGCCCCGCGTGGGGAACGCCACCTTTGCGGCGCACTTTGACGCGCGGCTGGGCGCGCGCCATTGGCGCGTGTTTCATGAGCGCGACCCCGTGCCCATGCTGCCCATGGGGCCCTGGTACCACCACGTGTCGGGAGTCGCGCTGCGCGTCCTGGAGGATTCGCGCGCGGGCTGGGCGGTGCAGAAGGGGGACGTGCCCTGGTGGCGCAGGCTGCTGGCGGCGCTGCTGAGACTCAACTATGCGGCGCCCCTGCGCCCGCACGGCACCGAGTCTTACGTGGCGCATGCCATGGCGCTGGCCTCAAAGGCCGTCGGGCCGTCAGCTTACATTCAGGTGCGATGATGGCAAACTGGCTGGAGGTGTTCACCGACGGCGCGGCCAGGAACAACGGCTCGGCGCGGGCGCGCGCGGGCTACGCGGTCGTGTTCCCCACCGCGCCCGAGCTGGACGAGGCGGGCCGCCTGCCAGGCGCGCCGCAGACCAACAACCGCGCCGAGACGTTTGCCATCATCCGCGCGTTCGAGCTCGCCGCGCCAACGGGGCGTCCTCTGCGGCTGCACACGGACAGCATGCTGCTCATCAAGACCATGACCCTGTGGATGGCGCGCTGGAAGGCGGCTGGGTGGCGCAAGGCGGACGGGAAGCCGGTGGCGAATGAGGACCTGCTGCGGCGGCTGGACGCGGCCATCTCGGCGCGCGATCGGGACCTGCCCATCGAGGTCCTGCACGTGCGCGCGCACACCAACCGCAGCGACCCAGCCAGCCTGTGGAACGCGGAGGCGGACCGCCGCGCCACGCAGGCCGCCGCGGACTGACTGAAAAAAAGCCTGGTGGCTCGCTCAGAAGCACGGTTTCAGCACCATGCGACCCAACATTTCCCAACGAACCTGCTCAGGCTGGGATCGACATGAACGCTCCCATGTGTACATCGCATCGAGCCAGCTTGAGCTGATGCCAACCCCTTGCTGAATATTTTGGTGGATGTTTGGATGTTCTTCTGGTTCGTCCAGCATAAACAGGAGGTTGATGATGAGGACCCCAGAGATCTGTGTGTCGGAAATGCCTGGGTACAGGCCACGCAGGCCCGCATCAATGTGCTCCAGGCACCAAACCTGGAACTCGTGTTTATCTGTCTGCACACCTCGATAGAATTGGATAGAGATGCGGTGCAGAGATGTCCACCTGTGGTCCCACCACGTCTGTTTCACCCGCGACTTCACCACGTCTGTTTCACCTGCGACTGAGGTCAGGGTCGCGTTGCTGCTGCTGATGATATCGAGCACATTGCAGCGCACACGCTTCCTTCGAGGTTCGTCGATCTCCATGGAAAGCTATGCGTACGGGGTCACCCCTGGAACGCTATCTATGCGTATCGATGGGAAAGCTATCTATGCGTACGGGGTCACCCCTGGGGCGAAATCAATTTTTCAGCATGTGCGCCACCCAGGCCGCCGCGGACTGACAAAAAAAAAGCCCCCTGGGGGGGGCTGCTCAGAAGCAGCCTCATGATCACCACATGCTCAGCAGAACGCTCATACGGTTGGATACGTCGCACATGCTTCGCTTCAGGTCGGTCGGTGAGGCGTCCAGGTCGATCCTGCGTGAGGGGTCCCCCCGGTGGGGCGGACTCATCTTTCAGCCTGCGCGCCACCTCCAGGGGCGCAGGCCGCATGGCCGGCGTCGGGTGCAGGCACCGATGCGCGGCGTCGGCGATGCGCGGGTCGGCGCGCGAGCAGCGGCGGCTCACGTCCTGCATCAGCATGCCCAGCGACCACACATCCGCATGCGGCGAGTACGCGCCGTTGTCGCGCAGCACCTCGGGCGCCATGAACTGCAGCGTGCTCCAGCGCAGGTGGTAGCCCCCGCTGCCGTGCATGCTCGACCCAAAGTCCACCAGCTTGAACACGCGGGTGATGGGGCTGTAGACCACGTTGGATGGCTTGACGTCGCCGTGCAGCACGCCGCGCTCGTGGCACTCGTGCAGGCCCATGGCCACATCGTGCGCGATCAGGCGCGGCAGGAAGCAGCCGTCGCTCAGCGGCTGCCCCAGCTCCATCTCCAGGTGGAAGGCGTCGGCGTCCTCGCGCACCGCGTCGAGCTGGATCACGTGCCGCGCGCCCCGCATGCGCTGCAGCGCCTCGATCTCGGCGCGCATCATGCGCGCGTTGTCGCCGGGCCGCATGTCGCCGCGGCTCTTGGGCAGCACCTTGACGGCGTGCGCGCCCCCCGTGGCCCTCCACACGGTGCCGTGGCGCCCCGATGCCAGCGGTTGCATTGCCGAGAGACGAGAAGATCTCGCAGCGCGGCGCGTTAAAACAGCCCGATTCAATGTAGCAACAAGCAGCAACTATGAGCAGCAACGCGACGATCGCCCGTCTCCAGGTCGTGATCCTGTTCGTGGCCATCGTGGCAGCGGGGCTGTTGTACCGCGGCCTGCGCGCGTTTGAGCGAGAGCTGGTGGCGCTGCGCGCCGAGGTGGACGCGCTCAAGGGCGAGCATGCCCCGCCCGCTCCCGCGGTGGAGGAGCAGGACGCCGCGCCTGCGGCGACCACGTCGGCGACCGACGCCGAGATCATCGAGACCATCCAGGAGATCCTGGTGGAGGAGGAAGAGGTCGAGGAAGGTGATGAGGACGTGGCGAGCTGGTCGCTGGAGAAGCTGAAGGAAGTCCTCAAGGCGAGCGGCAAGCCCGTGCGCGGCACTCGAGAGCAGCTGATCGAACGCGTCAAAAATGTCTCCACATCCCTGCATGACGGAGCACCGAAACCCGAACCCACTGGCGGCGCGTGATTTCACCGACTACCGAACGCGCTGCCCGGCGCTGGCGGCCCTGCAGGGCGTGGGCAGGCCCACGCACGCGCACCGACAGTTCCTGGTCGAGAACGCCGAGCAGGTCATGGCCGAGTCGCGGCAGCGCGTGCGCATGTGCGCGCCCGACATGGGCCTGACGCCCGACGAGCGCGAGCTGAACCTGTGCGGCTCGTCCACGTGCGAGGTCCGCGTGCTGCGTGCCAGTGACGGGCTGGGGCGCGGGCGGCGGGCCGAGGGCGACGACGGACAATCCGGGCAGCCCGCTGCGGTGGAGCCGGCGCAGCGCCTGTACCATGCGGTGCGCTGACCGCGTGATTTTTTCTGGTAGGTATATAACAACATGACATCACCACAGCAGCAAGAGGGCGGGCGCGTGCTGATGAAGAAGGTGGACGACAAGAAACGCTCATGGGTTGTGACTGAGGCGTCGGCTGGCGTGCTGACAGGTACATACCACGGGGCTCCGGGCTCGGCCGCGTCCAAGGCTGCCACGGAGCGGCTGAAAAAGATCGATGGCCCGGCAAAGATCACGCTCACGCTGCGCGAGTCGACCGCAACTGCGTCCAAGACGAAGAAGGCGACGCGTTACAAGTACGTGGTGGAGCGCAAGAAGTTCGCCACGCCCAAGGTGGTGAAGAGGAAGGATGGCACAACCACCACATACCGGTACGAGACAACCATCAAGTCATTGGGTCACACCAAGCAAGATTGAGCGCTTGGTCAGAACCAACGCGGC
>JACCDZ010176526.1_pt1 | contig 11303 bp, 1 predicted proteins | sample 7449551 | NCBI WGS metagenome assembly JACCDZ01 (sample SAMN15323452, study PRJNA562643) | freshwater metagenome | isolation source: river surface water | place: USA:Blue River Watershed | collected 2017-08-18
CAGGCACAGGGTAAGGTGTCTCGTGAGACTTCTCCAAGTACAGAAGAGTACATGAAAAAAAGAGGAATTTAATCCATGGCTAAAATTGTCTTGCCTAATATGGCACAAGTTAATTTTGGTACAGCAAATGCCTTGTTATCTCAGGGCATTGCTATGCAGCAAGGTGGTGTTCAAGGGCTAGGTGATACGGCTGTTAATTACACAGACGCATTACAAAAAAGTAATTTCAATGCTCTTGAGAAATCCATGCAGCAGGCCAAGACTGTAGAGGATTTTAATAATCCTGAATTTCAACAAGGTTTATCTAATCAACTGGCTTCATACGGACGTTGGATTGACCAAGGTGAAGTTAATAAAGCCTTGGATTCTCGTCCAGTTACTTTGGCTGAACAACAAACTAAATTACGTGCTGAGGAATACAGCCGTATGCAGTTTGATGATAACAATAAGCTAGCCAGACTGATGCCTATGCTAGGTACTGATTTGGATATGAACCGTAAGCTCATTGCTGAAGCAGGGTTGCAGACAGCAGATGGTATCAATGCTGCGCAGTCTTATATGGATGGTAATCTGGGACTCAAGGATAAGTCAGATACCATGGCTTACAATGACCAACGTAGACCTATAGAACTTGCTTCTGCTCAATTTACTTACGAGAAAGCTAAGGCCATGCTTCCTCTAGAAATGCAGAAGATGAGTGCAGAGGCTCAGAAAGCTTGGATTGATAATAAGTCTGCAGCCATGAACCTTGCTGTCAAAGCAGGTACATTTGCAGAAGAATATCCTGAACTGGCTGCTCAGTATGGTGACTTCATGAAAAGCTTACCTGGAATGTCAGGTAGTGGGGGTGGAGGTGGTACTGCTATCTCAGGTAAGGCTCAAGACTACGCCAAGATTATTTATGATCGTTACCGTACCAATGGCATGTCACACAATCAGGCAGCATCTTTGGTAGCTGAGCATGGTCGAGAGAATGATTTCAATCCTGCTTACATGTTTGGTACTCACTATGATGCAGCTAATAAGAAATCCAATCTTGGTATTTTGTCTTGGCAAGGTGGTCGTGATAAAGACCTGATTAACTTCATGAAGCAAAGAGGTGTGTGGGATGGTAATGGCAAGATGCCTCAGACCAAAGAAGCTTTAGAAGCTCAGGTAGACTTTGCTTCTCAAGAAATGCAGAAGTACGGCAGAACTAAAAATTCATTTTTAAGTAATGCCAACATCTCTCAACAAGATGCAGCAGTTATTCTGGGTGATGATTACATTCGTTGGGATCGAGCAGGTAAAACTCTTGGCAAGGACTTACCTAAGCACTTACAGAAGCGAGACAACTATTACAAGATGGCTATGGGTTTTGGTAATGGTGGTGCAGGTGGTGAGGCTTCTTTAGCTGCTGCTCGTGACCGTGCTACAGGCCGTACTGGTGACCCGAACAAGAAGCAGCCTGCTAAGGTACGTGCCACTGGTGCTCGTTTGGCTAACCTAGCTAATGTGAATCCACAGACTACAGCACAGTCTTTAATGAGTACAGCTAAGGTTGCAACACCTAAAGCATGGCAGACACCTAAAATGTATGGTGGGCAGGTTGTTATGCCTACGCAGGGCAATACCTCTATGCCTCTTAATCAACTGGTTAAGCAGTCTGGTGGTAAAGGTGGCACTATGCCCAGTGACCCTAAGCAGGCTATCTTGAATGCTAACTTGAAAGAGTCTCGGGCTAAGCTTGGTACTGCTAAGCCAATTGCTTCAGAGAAGCCTATGTTTAACCCTGCCAAGACACCTAACGTGAACAAGGCTACTTCTATGGAAACCACTCAGCAGGACTTATGGAAAATGATGGGTGTTACCCCCGAAGCTTACAATTCAGCTCCTGCTAGTGTGCGTAAGAGCATTGACCAACAAGCTTACGAAATACAATCTGACCTCAGTAACTTTGCTACTTCTCGCAGCAATGAGGGCAAGAAGTTTACGGACTTCAATCGTGGCATTACTCAAGTGGCTTCAGAATTGAAAGGTTCTAATGAGGGTAAGAGTGAAGCTGTAGATATGAGCTTGGATTTCGTTAAAGGTTTGCGTAGTGATGCCAATGATTCCATCAAGACTAAAATGGTTCAGGCCATGGGTAATGGTGAGGATTCAGCTCAGATGAAACAGATGCTTGCTAATACCAATTTCAGCAAACTACCTGATTCATTCTTTGTTGAATTTATGAAACGTGGTTCTAAAGCAGCCAGTAATGAATCCAGTTCAGGAAAGGCAACAAAAGCCATGGCTTTAACCTTGGCTTCTATGTTGGATGAGTTTGCCACTGCAGAGAACAAGGCCAAAGTTGACTACTTAGATAAGACCTCTGCGAAGTATTCCGCTTCATATCGTAAAACACTTGAGAAGCGTAAAGCTGACGTAGCTGCCATGTTTCAGTAAGTATTAAATAATAGTTGCATAGAGAGTGGTAATATTCGATTATTGCCACTCTTTTTTTATGGGAAGAATAATGAGTACATCTCAGTTATTAAAACTACAAGAAGCAGAATTGCGAAACCAACAGAAGCAAAGAGAGTTGGATTCAGGTGTAACCTTTGATTCTTACAATCAAAATGTACAAGGTATGTTAGGTGCTGCAGATGCAGTTACTCAATTGTCTACTGATGCTATGCCTCAAGATGCTTCATGGTTAAGTAAAGCATTGGATTATGTGGTTCCTGCTACTTCCTCTATGGAAATGATTAATCCAGACCTGTCAGATAAAGCACGTAATGTGGCTACTAAATTGCCTGGTGCTTTCATGACTACAGCTAACCACATACAAGGTGTAGCAGAGAATGCTTGGAATAGTGGATGGAATGGTAGTGTAGCGAAAGTGCCTGGGGTAGTAGAGGCTTATCAAGCTTCTCTTAAAGGACAGGCCACTGCTGAACAAGAAGCTCTATTAGAGAGCACATCTGATGGTATGACTACTAACCGTGATCGAATGTCTACCTACCTACAGAACCAACAAGAAATCCAAGCCATGACAGGTGAGGATGGGGGTAATGGACGTTGGGCTGCTAGAGGTGTTGGTTCTCGCGCACCTGAGTATATTTCTCAAGCCAATGCAGAACGCTACAACCAAAAGATGGGTGTAGACCAAGACCGTGAAGAACGTCTAGCTGCGTGGGATCAAGGCAACTATGGTGACTGGGCAGGCAACCTTATATCGGGTACTGCTAAGTCTGCTTGGGGTATGGCTAAGAGCATGTATCATACCCCTGGTGCTGTATCAGGTTTGGTGGTTGACCAAGCTCCTCAGATTGCTGCAGGTATGCTTTCTGGTGGTGCTGCATGGGCAGGTAAAGGTTTGATGATGGCAGACTCTGCATCTCGTGCAGGTAACATGCTATTCAAAGCAGAGAATGAATTCATGCAACGAGAGGGCCGTGCACCTAATGAGGATGAGTGGTCTCGTATGGTTGGTGCTGCTGCTGTACATGCTGCTGCTGATTACGTTGGTGATGCCTCTGTAAATCGTGCATTGAAAGGTACACTGTCTGCTGCTACAACAGCTCCATTAAAAGCCTCTGCTAAACGTGTAGCTGCTACCACTATGACTGAGGGTTTGACTGAGGGCTTACAAAACCAAATTGAACAACATGCTATCAATGATGACTACACCACTTTTGATGAAAAAGGTTTTGGACAAAACTTCACTGCAGGTGCTGTCATGGGTGGTGTCATCTCTGGTGCAGGCCCATCAGTTAAATTAGCTGCTACTGGTGCTATCAAGGCTGCTACAGGTACTGCTTCACTGGCTACCAAAGTAGGCAGTAAAGCTGCTGAGAAGATTAATACTTCTACCAATCCTCATGTAGCTAGTCTGGCGCAATCTACATCTAACTTGTTTAAACGTAAGAAGTCTGTTGAAGAACAAACAGACGTTACAAGTGAAACTGTTAATCCAGTGGCAGCAGCTCAACAAGCTGCATCTACCATTATTAATCCTAAAGCTTCTGAAGAGAAGAAGACTACTGCTGCGGATACCATGACTAATGCTATGGATGCTGCTACCAATATGGTTGCTCAGGCACAGCAGAAAGTAACTGATTTTGATGCTGCAGAAGAACGTGTTGTTACTGCCCAAACCAATGTAGCTCGTATGGCTGCAACACTTCAACAATTTGAATCCAATGTTGAAACCATGGAAGATGGTGAAGAGAAGACCAATGCGCTTACGATGATTAATCGTATCAAAGAACGTATGCCATCTCTGGAAGCACAAGCAGCAGAAGCTGTAGAAGCATTGTCTGCTATGGGTAACCGTGAAACCATGGATAAAGATTTGGCTAAAGCACAAAGTACCTTAGAACAGATTCAGAAGATGAATACTAAGGCCACTACTGCTGTACCTGATGAAAAGGTAGTTGATATTGAAGACACCTTGAACAAGGCTAATCCAGAACAATTGTCTTTGGTATTCGATAACATTGTCCGCAATACTTCTCAGTACACGCCTGAAGAAATCAAACAGATTAGTGAGCATAAGAATACTCCTGAACCTGTACGTAATGCTTTGCGTCTCTTATCTGAATCTACAGTAGCTGAGAATGCTGCCAAAGAATCAGGACAAGTACGTGACAATATCCTCAATGGTGAAGTTGGTTCCAATGGTAAACAGAAGTACATGGGTCTGAACAATTACACAGACCGAATAGCTTCTGCATTGAAAGCAGGTAATACCAAGACAGCCAATTACAATCTTGGTTTATTGGAAAAGTTCTCCGAGTCTCACTCTCAGAAAGCTGACTTGGCTGAACATACTCTTGCTTCTGATAAACCATCTCAGTTCTTGGTTCGTACTTCTAAAGGTGATTGGGAATTAAAAGATTCTCTACCTGATGGTATGGATGCCAAAGGTTTACGTGCTAATGGTGGTTTGGAAATTCGTGCAGGCTACTCTACTAAATTGGTTGCAGGTTTACGTACTGAGGCTGATTTGGTAGCCAAACGCCGTGATGCGTTAGAAGCCATGATTGGTGCTACTACAGGCCGTAGAACCTCTGTGCCTAGTCAGACTACTGCCTTAGAAGAGAAAGCCTCTCAGGTAAGCCCTGAGCTTAAGGAATCAGTATCTGCTTTACTGGCTACAGAAAACAATGCTGCCCCTACCTCTCGACAAATAACTCAGGCTAATGAAGTAATCAATGATGCCTTGGTTGCTCAAGAAGCTGAAAAGGTTGCTTCTGCTACTGGCAAAGAAGTGAAGAATCCTACTGCAGGTAACAAGCTTGGTAAGGACATCTACAAAAGATTTTTACCCTCTGATGGTTACACAAGTCACAGCAAATTATTGCCTGATGATAAGTTGACTATGGAACACGGTGATGAAGTTAATCTTGATGGATTAAAACCTAGTCAGGCTTCTTATCAAAAGGGTATGGCAAATACTCTTAAACGTATTGGTGCTAACAGATACATTGGTTTTGATACCCCTAAGAACAATACCTTTAAACCTACCCCTATAGGCAAGGTGTTCTCTGACATGGGTATGGACAACATTAGTGTTCGGGCCAATGGTAAGTACAAGCCTAGTGATGTGGCTTTCGTTGAATTACCTAAGACTGACAATGCAGACTTCAAAGTTCAGTACATGGATTCAGCAGCTCGTGATAAGGCTAGTAAGAAAGACTCTACTGGTACTCGTGCCAGTGTGCTTATTTCTGCTGAGATGGATGCTGCTATGCAAGCAGGTGCTGCCATTACTCTTGGTGCACAGAACCAGAACCCAGACTTCATTGCTGCCTTAGAAGCCAATGGCTACTCTAAGAAAAACAATATCAATTCTGATAGTCGCAGTATGTGGACTAAAGCAGGTGTTACAGAAGTCAATGGTGAAGTGGCTAAAGAGGGTCGTAAGGATAAAACCAAGGTTAAACCAAAAGTAGAAACAAAATCTGTTCAGGAAACAACTCCTAAGGAAAATACTGCACAGCCTGAATTAAAGGCCGAAAACAGCGTGATTCCTGAGACTTCTCCTGTGGCTGATACCAAAGTGACACCTGAGGTTACACCCCCTGTAGAAGAGCCTGCAGAGGCTTCTAATCAGGAAGCCACTAAAGAAGAAGTTAATCCACGTACTGCTGAGCATCTGAACAACATGATGGAAAATGACTTCAATCCTCAATTGGCTGTACAAGCTGCAGAGCAAACTATAGAAGAAGCCATCATTCCAGTAGTGGAAACTGTTCCTATGACTGAGGAAGAATCAGCCATGGAATATGATTCCTTTGTTGACGAAGCTAACATGGCTATGGCAGATGCTTACGAGTATGAGGCATCAGGTGAGCCTTACTTAGAAGAGTACGACAACATGTACATTCCTCAGGATATGCCTGAGGATTTGATGGATGCAAATACAGATGCTGTACGTAGAGCTGTCAGTGAAGATGACATTGAGTTCAAAGAAGACTTACCTCCTACAGTGAGTGCTTTGCTTACCACTAAGGAAGAGGTGAAAGCTGAACAGGCTAAAAACTCTCGTAACAAGAATCGTGTTGCAGCTCACTTCACACAGAAGCAAGCAGGCAAGATATTAGCATTTGTACAAGATGCCCATACGAAGATCTCTGCACAGCATTTCTCTAAATGGTTGGGTAAACCATTAACTGAATCACAAGCTACCTATGTTAATTACTTTGGTGATTTGCGTGAACGTCTTGCTCCGTTGTTTGAGAACGTAATCTATAACGCCATGAAAGGTGAAACTCGTATCTCATTGGGTAATGCCAACTTGGTTGAGTTCTTGGTTAAAGAAGATGGCACTTTGGATGAAAATGTGAAAACTGCTATGGCATTGGCTGTAGTGGATACCATTCAAACCATGGGCCTATCTGTATCTAAAACAGATGAAGCTGTTAAAGCAATGCTTGGAATGGCTCCTACTGATAACTTGGATCCACGTTTATACAGTATGTATGCCAGAGCAGGTGATTCAGCCATTGCTGCTGCACAAGGTATGGGACGAACAGTTACTCAAGCATTGGGCTTACGCCCATTGGATTCAGCTTCTGTGGAAGACTTGGGACGCTTACAAAACTCTATTGGTATGGTGGTGTTTGAAGCCATGCGTCAATATGGTGCTGAAGAGAACAACCATTTAATCACTATCACTGAAATGAATGGACATGAGCAATTCTTGACCGAGTTCCTTGATAATTCTTATGAGACTCATTCTATTGTTGGGTTTGCCACCAATAATCTGCATAAGTTCACGAACAAGAAGAAAGCTAAAGCTTTGATAGATAGCTTTGATTCAGAGGGTTTAGAGGCATTACTGAGCAAGCCAGAAGAGTTCCCAGTTACTACATACTTCCGTAACAACGTGATTGTAGATAAGCAAGGTTCTAAGAATGCTCCACCTGAGTTAAGCCGTATCATCAATCTTGGTGACAAGTCTCAAGGTATCCTGAGCAAGGCATTTGGTTTTGCTTCTCGTGAAGTTACTCCTGCATTGGAAAAACCAACCAAAGAACAGATTAAGATTCTTGGTAAAGCATTCAATACAGAAGTGCCTGTGAAGATGCGTAAGGCTCTTTTGAAAACTATGGAAAATCCTTTCCGTGTACGTACTGACTTTGCCAATCAGATGATTGAATTAATGGATACCAATATGGATGGCTTGAAATCCATTCTGGGAATTGGTACACAGGCTGACTTGGATGGTATGCACGAATCAAACCGTGATGCTACTGCTGCTGTGTGGGATGCTCGTTTGAACTCTGCAGTGAAAGCTCTTAACTGGTTAAAGACTGTTCGTACTGATAAGAACACATTCCCTGATATGTACTTGCCTATTGAGGTTTGGGTGAATCATCGTATGGGTTATGCTTCCAATGTATTGAATCCTCAAGGTGATACTTTCCATCGCAATCTGGTAGCCATGGGTGCTATGGAAACAACCATTACACCTGATGCAGCTATGCTTAAAGGTGGTAAGCCTACCCGTACTGGTAAGTACTGGCGAGCTATTGCTGAGGGTGCTACTGGTGTATCTAAGAAGCTTACTTACCCTGACACAAATAACAGTGTGTCTGCTCGTGTACAAGAGAAGATGTCTGCTAAACATTTCTTGCCAGTGTTTAAAGAGGCTATCTTGCAAGATGCTACGGTTACTGCAGGTGTTGATGCCTATGTATCAATGCTTCAAGGTAATGGCCTTACAGAGGCTCAGAGTGCTGCTATCAAGGAAGCTGTGGACTACATGGGTGAAGAGTTCTCAAGCCTACAAAGCTTGTATTACTTGGCTCAGATGAAGATGGCTAATGGTAAACGCTTCAAGGTTATGGTTACACTTCAATCAGATGGTGTAACCAATGGCCCAATCCTGACTCAGATTTCTACCAACTCTCTGACACCTGAACAATTGTTCATGGGTGGTTTTGTTATCAAGGGTTCTAAGGCACGTAGCTACACTCAGATTATGGATCAGGGCAGTCGTGACATGTATGAACATACTGGTGACAATCAATTGATTGCTTCTAACCAGATGGCTGCAAGTCCTATTTTCCAAATGCCTTTACAAGTCATGATGGAATTGGATGGTGAATTCGGTAACCGTAAGGGTGCTAAGAAGTTCATTACACCATTCAACTATGCCTCAGGTTTGCAAGCTATATATCGTGGTTTGGCAGGTAACGTGATAAGTGCTATCCATGGAAACATGCAAAAGATTAATCAATCCGAAACCAAAGCAGAAGACTTGAAGAAGCTTAATAAGCAGATTCATTCTTTGTTACGCAGTTACAGTCACATGGTTGACTTTACCAGTGCAGGTGCTCGTTTAGAGAAGCAACTGAAAACTCTTGAGGATCCTAAAGTATCCCCACAAGAGAAGTTTGACACTGTGTATTCAATGGCAGATGAGTTCATTGTTCGTAGAGCTCAGATGAGTGCTTCCTACAAGAACTTTGATTACTCCGAGATTACTCTATGGAATGTTGCTGAGGATGGCTCTGTAACCCCTCGATTCAAAACACTGGATGAGCTTGGTTACCACTTGGATAAATTTACTGCTTTCTTTGATGATAAAAGGAAGATGGTTATTCGTAAGTTTGGGACTCAGGTAAATAACTTTGAAAAAGGTATTAATGGTACTAAACCCCACAATGCTTTGCCTATGGCAAAAGTTATTGCGGAAAGTATCCTTTATCAGATTCCTAAAGCTGCTGAACACTTTGGACATACTCCAGAAGTAATTGCTGATTTGAAAGCATTCTTGAACAACGGAATGATTCAAGAAGCAGACTTGCTTAAGTACTTGCCTAAGGGTGTTGAACATGCAATCAAACAAGTAGTGTCTGCTAACCGTGGTTTGGCTACAGGCCAGTCTGTGCGTAAGTTTGCTAAGTTCATTGAAGCCCGTGACCGTATGACTACTATGGGTAATGTGGCTTTCAATTTGGTTAATGTGGTTCGTGGTATTAAAGAGCGTGAGATGTTAGGCGAGGTGGAATCCACTAGAGAGGGTGATGTTACTCTGTCTAATATATCTATTGCACAGCAACGAAACATTGATGCCATCATGGATAAGTACATTCCACGTATTAGCTCACCTACCTCTGTAATAGAGGGTAATGCTGTTGGTGATAAGCATGGTTTCTCTCTGGTTAGTTCTGAGCGTGGTTTTGATACAAGTACCAATAGTCTTACTATTGCCAAGATGTATGACGAGATTGGCGAGGCTACTCGTACCTACAATTTACACAATGCTATTCGCACTCTGAAAGAACCTGGCGTTGCTCCAATTCCTTTGGGCATTCAAGGCATGGATGCGTATGTAGCACAGTATGTAATTACTCGTATGGAAGCCTTTAATATCCATGATGCTCATGCAGGTAACTTGGATGAGTTTGAGGACATGGGTAAATTACAGAATGAAGCTGTGTTCCAAGCTTTAGCCAATTACCACATTGAAGTAGAAAATGTTAAAGCAGTGTCACGTTCACTAGAAACATTCATGGATTCTTTATTGAATGGTGAGATGACTGTAGAGGACATTAAAGCTGCTGACCTAGCTATGTCCACGGACAAGGTATCTTTCGTTGAATATATCACTAAAGAATTTCCTAAGGATGTGAAGTCTGCCTACCTGAACAGTATTGGTAAATTGGATCTATTGGCTAGCATTGAGTTGGTGAATCAGTACGGTGCTGAATACGGTGCTTACCAAGTAACAGAAGCTGATTACAAAGCATTGGAAGAAACCAAGACCAAACTGAAAGAGGAATATCGTGCTGAGCGTGACAAGATAGCTAAGCTAATTGAGCCACTGAAAACGGAAGCTTACAGTGTTGCAGAGTTTGCTGATAAGTATGAAAAGGTAACTCATGAAGTAACTGGTAAAGTACTAGGATTCACTCCTAAGTTTGTGACCTCTATGGTATTACCTGATAACTTGACCAACACCACCATTGAGAACTATCGAGATGCTGTGGATCACTTGGTTAATAACATGCCTATGGGTGAAGTGTTGCCATTGGATACATTGGTTAAACAATTGGAAAGTAATTCTAACTTCGGTAACACTGCTTTAGGCCGTGTATTGAATGCTATGGAATCTACACCATTGGATAACTACAGTGTAGCCATGACTGTTAATGGACAAGAGATTCCATTTGTTTCGCCTAATGAGTTTGATGCCAACAATGGTGTTGCTTTCAATCCATTGAATAACACTCTGTACATTCGTCATAACCAAGATGGAATGAGCTCTACTCAACAAGCCACTGTAGTACGTGAATTGTTAGGTATCACTCTGCGTAACAAATTCAATGCTGCTCGCAGTGCTAAAGGTTCTGTTGAGGCCAAGCGTGATTTGGGTGAGTTGAGCCGTACCTATGACCAAGCAGTTGCTTACTTGAATAGCTTGAAGCATTTGAACAATGTACAGCAGCAAGCTGTATTGGCTATCAATTCTGCTACCACCATGGAATCAGGCTTATCTACTATACTGACCAATGGCACAGTTAAAGCTTTGTTGTCTGAACAAGCTGTAAGCAAGGAAAAGGCTGAGAAAGTTAAATCAGGTCTTACTCGTTTGAAAGATGTACTGAGCAAACTGGCTAATTTCTTGTTCGACAAATCCAATGTAACTGCTGACACTGTAAGTATGCTGGATGCTTTGACTACTGATACTTTGGTAGCCATCAATACAGTTGAGGGTATGGCAATTACCAATGACAAGTTTGAACAGTTGACCTCTGATGACTTCAATGAGTACAACTCATTTGATACTCAATTAAGTACTGTGATTACTGGTGAGATGAATG
>JACCDZ010180884.1_pt1 | contig 11303 bp, 7 predicted proteins | sample 7449551 | NCBI WGS metagenome assembly JACCDZ01 (sample SAMN15323452, study PRJNA562643) | freshwater metagenome | isolation source: river surface water | place: USA:Blue River Watershed | collected 2017-08-18
CTGTTCTACACAAGAAATTCTATTCGCCTCTTTAACTTGTGATTGAGCCTCAATCTCATCCTTTACAACTTTCCCCTGAAAAGCATCTGCATATTTGCGTAAGCTTTCATCCATGATGGATGAGATTTGTTGTGCAATTTCAGGAACACTCTGTACATAACAGTGTGCATTTTGCGTATCATGATGATCTAACAGCTTTGCAATGACATTCACACCTGCTTTTTGCCTAGCCGCATTTGTTCCAAGCGTATAGCGAAACCGATATGCAGTGATATGTATTGGTTTACCGGTTTCTCTTGAACGGACACCAAGTTTTTGAACAGCATCTCTCAATATTTGAGTTAATTTGATAGTAGGTAAATGAATAATTTCTGTTGGCAAAATTTGAGAAATTTCTTTTTCATTGCTCCAATCTAGATTGGCTAACACCTTAATATCATAGAAAATTGGCAACTCTGAAAGCTCCTGTTCAGATACTTCTCGCTTTATTTGCTTTGCTAATTTCTGTTTTAAAATTTGAATATGTTCAAATAAGATTTTCGCAATACTTTCCCGAATTCCCACTTCATTAAAAGCAAATCGGAATCCACTAGCACCTCTAACTTTAGCTCTCGGAATGTTAAGGATATGAACTGCATTTGTATCATTAAAATTATATTTATCCGACACATATAGGTCTTTCACCTTTAATCCTGAAATTTGAATTGGTCGTCTACCAGTCGCACAAAAAACACGAATTAGAGCAGCCTCGTAATAAGAAATCTTATTTTCTGCTAAATATTCATTGGTTCTAGTGATAATTGTTTGAAATTCAAATGGGCTAAATGGGCCTTCATCTGGATCAAGGGAAAGGACTGCTGCTCCTTTTTCATTGCCACTCAATCTCCATGAATCCATTAGATCGTAAACTTCATCATCTACTGAGGAATAACCTAAATCATATAGTTTCTTCAAAAAGACTCGTAGCATAGCTACTTTGTATTCATCTTTTTTTGCCGAATAAAAATTTTTATAATTTAAAAGACCTTTAATTGAAAAATGATCCTCTCCTGTAATATCAAAATATTTACCAATATATTCGCACATGTTTGCTGTATGTGAACTTGAACTATACTTAGCAAAATGAACCAAAGTCATGACTACATCAGATTGGACAGAAAACTCAAAATTTCGTATACGAGAGATATCTATAGTTTTATTGATATCTAATACCCATTTCTGATCATCGATACTAAACTCATAACCTTTGAATGAGGTAAAAGTATTTTGCGACTTATCTAAACTATCGATTCGAATTGATTTATTCATTTTCATCCTCAAATTTTTCTTGGATACTTAAGCCAACCTCTACGGCACGCTTATTCTCTGCACGCCTTGAATATCTTCTTGCGCTTTGTGAGTTAGGTATCCATCCCATTAGATAAGCACGATCATTTTCAACTTGAGCTTCAGTCGTTTGACCTGTTGCCACTAAAAGTTGAGATTTCTCAGAAAATTTGTCATTCCAAGTATGTCTAAATGCATGTGCATGTACATTGAATAGAACAACTTTAGAAATTTCAGAAAAGATTTTATCTAGAGCTTTTATTGATAAAGGTTTACCTTTATTTGATAAAATCAAAAAGTCTGTTAGCTCTGCATGCGGTATGGCTGATCTATAATTTAAAATGTAAGTTTCTAATTTTTTCTTTAAGTTTTGATTGACTGCAATTGATCGACTTCTAGTTTTAACCAAAGGTTGATATAGCCTAGAATCACTACCATCATGAGGATTACGCCTAATAGTAAGATATGATGTAACACCTTGAGAGGGAGTTATATCTGTAATTTTTAAATTTAATAATTCACCTTTACGACATCCAAGATATAAAAACAAATAGATAATTAGCTCATTTCTATAAGTAAGGTAATCTGAAGTCCAGATACGATTCTGATTATCAGGATCAACCGCCTTGAAAATTTTATTTAATTGATCACTATCAAAAGATTTGTATTCAGACTGAATATCCATGGACTTACGAGGTCTACGAGATTTTAACAAACGTTTTGTACTTGTTATTGCTGATGAATGAAGATGCGTCTCAAACCATCCAATATATTCAGCAAAATTAGTTAACCGCCTATATATTAATTGTTTAGATACATAGTCCTGAGTAACAACCAATTTTGCTCTAGATCGCTCTTTATTATTACTTTTTGGAAAACTTATGATCTTTTTTTTTGAATCTGCCCCACCTAATCGACTGCGATTGAAACTGGTTAAATTTACTAAAGCTTCGATTTCATTTAATTTTAAAAAATCTTTACTTTTTATCCTTTGTTCCAAGTCAATTCCTAACTTATCCAACAACTGAAAGAGCAACTTAATATCTTCCAAAATAGCAGAAATTGTATTGATTGATTGACCACGATTTCTTAGATGAATGATCGTATATAAATTTGGATAAGTCATAGGAACACCATCACTATTCAAAAGAACAGCGAATCTCTCACCACTACTCATTACAAATCTTTTAACAGACATCATGATTAAATTTAACAAAATATCTAAGTGTTAAATATCATAAAATATAATTAAAAAAATTTACAGAACTATTTCTAGTGTCTGTAAATTTCTTTTGTAACTAACTACTAATAAAGAATAATTTTATAAACTTTACAAAACATGGTCTCTAGTAGGTGTCAAAACGGTAAATCATCATCTAAATCAGCAGGGGCAGTCGCAGGCTGAGGTGCTGATTTTGGTGTATTAAAACCATTTCCTGCTTGTGGACTACCAGCATAATTACCTTGATTACCGCCAGCAAAACCTCCGCCCTGACCATAACCATTTTGGTTATTGTTATAACCCGTATTTTGGTAACCACCACCTTGGTTATTGTTGTTATTAAAACGTGGTTGATTAAAGTCACCGCCGCCTTGTTCGCTTTGTTGACGCGTATCTAACATTTGCATTTGATCGCCACGAATTTCAGTACTGTAACGCTCTTGACCGTTTTGATCTGTCCATTGACGAGTACGTAATGAACCTTCGATATAAACTTTTGAACCTTTACGCAAATATTGCTGTGCAATTTCGCCTAAACGGTTGTGTAGCACAATACGATGCCATTCTGTTTGTTCTTTACGCTCGCCTGTATTCTTATCTGTCCAAGACTCACTTGTTGCAATCGAAAATTGAGTCAGGGATCCACCATTTGGAAAAGTTTTGGTTTCAGGATCTTTACCCAAAGTACCTACTAAAATAACTTTATTCACACCACGCATTAGCTGTCTTCATCCTATATATTTCTATGTTTTACTTTATAAGAGTTATGTTTAAATGGCTACCTCTTTGCCAATCAAGTGCGTTAAATCTTGTCGTCCAGCATCATCTATACACTGTTTATCGACTTTAATATAAGCAACTTGTTGTTCAGGCATCACCACGACTTCTTCAATACCACGAATTGCCAACAATTTTGAAGTCCATTCGTCCGTTTGTGTCATTTGAGGTAGAGGCAACACAATTGAAGACAAATATCGAGGTTGAGCCAGCCCAAAACTGACCAACAACCAAAGTATAGCAATCCCAGAGAGGACACTCCAGCCAAGTGCAGTATTCTGTAACATCAGAAGCTGTCCACCCAAAGTACCACCAAAAAAAGCACCTAAGAATTGGCTACTGGCATTTATTCCCATCGCAGTTGCTTTAGATTGAATAGGTGCAACTTTCGATAACCAAGATGGCAATAACGCTTCCATGACATTGAAGGCGATAAAGAAAATACCAAGCCCTGCGAGCAATACATATTTCGATTCATAACCAAAAATAAGAATCAGTAAACCCACAATAATTCCAGCAATTGCTGACAAGAAAATACCACGCATTTTGCGATATTTTTCAGCAATAATAATACATGGGAAAGCAAAAAACAGACTCAGCACCAATAATGGCAAATAAATCAAACCATGTTTTGCCAGTGGAATTTGTGCATATTCAATCAACTGAGAAGGAATATAAATAAACATTGCCGTGAGCAATAAGTGCAGAGAAAAAACAGAGACATGTAAGCGATTCAAATCGCCCATTTGAATGACTTGTTTCAACTGCGATAAATAACCTTGTTGGAAATTGCGATGATGTCGTGTGACTTTAGGCACGAGCAATAACATCAAAATCGCAGCCAATCCCATAATCGTTGTCACGAAAAATAGTCCAGAAATACCGACTAAGCTAGTGAGCCAAGGCCCTAAACTAAATGCCACTACGAAAGACAAGCCAATACTCATCCCCATCGCTGCCATGGCTTTAGTCCGCTGTTCTTCACGGGTCACATCGGCCAGTAAAGCCATGACTACGGCTGAAACTGCACCTGCACCTGCAATCGCACGACCAATAATCACACCATAAATTGTGTCAGATAAACCTGCTATCGCACCACCAATCGCAAATAAGAGCAAACCCAGTACAACTAATGGTTTACGACTAAAACGATCAGCCAACAAGCTAAACGGAATCTGCAAAATTGCTTGTGTTAAACCATAGACCCCTACAGCTAAACCAATGAGGGCAGGCGTGGCATATTGATAAGATTGTCCTGCCACTGAAAAGACAGGAATAATCATGAACAAACCCAACATGCGTAAGGCAAAAATGCTGCTTAAGGCAAAAGTTGAACGGCGTTCTAAAGCATTCATTATTGATAAGACACTATAACTGGCTTAGCGAATTATAAGCGATTCGCTTAACAAGGTTGTAAGTAGATTATGAAAAACACAATCTTTAGGAGAAAAAATAAAGGAGCAAATCGTGCTCCTTTATTTAAAATATACCATTTATCTGAAAATAAGCTTAAGAAGCTTGCTGTTCTCGCTTGCTATATTGAATAGATGCGATCACGGCCCAAACGATAAAAGCAACCCCGATCAGGCCCGTTACAACTTCGGGTACATGTAAACCTGTACCACTTGCGATCATGATAAATGCCAAAGCGCCAATCGCATAATGCGCACCATGTTCTAAGAAAATATAAGCATCCAACGTGCCCTTTTCAACAAGATAGATGGTCATTGAACGGACAAACATTGCGCCAATCGCAAGACCTAACATAATAATGACAACATCACTGGTAATCGCGAATGCACCGATCACACCATCAAAACTGAACGATGCATCTAGGACTTCAAGATATAAAAAACCACCAAAGCCAGCTTTCACGACACTTGAAGCAGCGCCATTTGCATCATGCGTAACCGCATTACCATTTTCATCAATCTCTGGCTCACCACCGAGGAGATGACTAAGCACCTGTACGCCAATATATACGACAATACCCCAGATCCCTGCCATGGTCACAGCCAAACGTACAGACTCTTCAACATTGGCTGCCATAATAAGCATAGCAATCAATGCGAGAAAAACAGACATTGCTGGCACACTGGCTAAATTTGCTAATTTTGCTTCTAACCACTTAAACCAATGCGTTTCTTTACCATCATCAAAGAAGAAGTTTAAAAACACCATTAATAGGAAAGTACCACCAAACGCTGAAATTTCAGCATGATGTGCCATTAAACGCTCTGAATAAGTTTTTGGATCATTCAATGCCATTTTAGCGACTTCAATCATGCCCATATCTGCCGTCACAGCGACAATAACGACAGGGAAAATCAAACGCATACCAAACACGGCAATTAGAATACCTACCGTTAAAAAAATCATTTTCCAGAAATGATCCCAATTACGTAATACTGAAGCATTTACCACAGCATTATCAAAAGATAGCGAAACCTCCATTACTGCCAAGATCGCAGTAATGGTCAATGCTTTAAGCATCGTAGCTACGCCTGCTTCAGGACCATGCGTGTAGCCCCAATAGGCAGATAGTGCTAAGCACACTATCGTAAAGAATATAGAAAAACGAAAATGCTTCATGAACAGCCTTATGCGAAATCGTTGAGTTATAAAAATGTAGCTATTGTAGGCGAGTTTCGATCCAAAAAGAGAAAAGATTGTTGGACTTGTTTCGCAAAAGAAACCATCCAAACCAGACTCTGCTATAGTGCTGAAAGATTTCTTTTATATGTACTTTAATAGGTTCATTTCATGACGTTTTCTCAAGATGTATGGCAACGTAATCACGATTTATATCAAAAAATATTAGCTCTACCATTCAATCAAGAACTAGCTAAGGGTACTTTAGATCGTAAAGCATTTTGTCATTATGTGATTCAAGATGCTCACTATTTACTAGCTTATGGTCGTGCGCTTGCTGTAGCTGCGGCAAAAGCCTATGAAGCAGATGATGTGATTCAATTTTCGGAAGCAGCAAAAATTGCGATTATTGTAGAACGTAGCCTGCATAGTGATTTTATGCAGGAGTTTGATGTCAGCAAAGCTGAGTTTGAAGGCACACCATTAACACTTGCCTGCCACCATTACACCTCTTTCCTAACCGCAACAGCTTGGTCAGAAAGTTATCCTGTGATTTTGGCAGCATTGCTTCCCTGTTTTTGGATTTATGCTGAGGTTGGTAAAGACATCGTAAACCAATCAGTTCCTAATAATCCGTATCAAGCATGGATTGATACCTATGCAGGTGAAGAATTTAATACGGCAGTGCGCAATGTGATTGCAACTGTAGATAAAGTGGCAGCACGTTGTGATCAAGACACTTTGGCGAAAATGCATGCTGCATACACTATGGGTGCAAAACTGGAATGGTTGTTTTGGGACAGTGCGTATCAGCAACGCCAATGGTTAGGTTTAGATCAAGCTTAATCGTCTAGCAGACCTTCATTTACATTTTTCACAGACATAAAAAAGCCCCTCATAGGGACTTAGTCGTATATCGTATTATCCGATATACTGTATGAGGCTCATCTCAAACTGGCTGCATTAAAACATAAATCAGATCGAGTGAATACCTTTAATTGCTTAAAAAAAGTTAACCGCAATTAAGGCAAGCAATGCGGGTACAGATTGGATATAAATAATTTTTTTTGCTTGCCGTCAAAGCACCATAAATACCTGCAATCAACACACACTAAAAAGAAATTTGCCAGAGCCACCGCATAGGTTTCAGGTGCAATGAGTGCCCAAAACAAACCCGCTGCAAGAAACCCGTTATAAACACCTTGGTTCTGCGCTAAAACTTTAGTGAGTTGGGCTTTTTCCAAGCTATTACCAAAAGCCTTTAAACGTGCATACGCACTTTGTTCAGTATGCTGCCAAAGCTGTTCGACTTGTACTTTATAGTCAGCCATGTATGTTCTAATAAGGCACAACCAAATGCCTCTTTAGACGCAAAATAGTGGTAGAACGAACCTTTTGGCACGTCACAGGCTTTTAAAATTTCTTGTAAACCAACTCCCACAAAACTTTTACGCAATAACAATTCAAAACTAGTATCCAAGATATGTTGTCGAGTTGCTTCACTCTTGATTGATCGTTTCATAGCCACACCATAAATTAATATTAGACCAGTCATGTAGTAAATTTATGTATTTTTATTCTGCAACAGCTTTACGGTAGTAAAATCAGAAAAGGAATGATAAAAATACAACTCGGTCAGTATGTGATACTCGTTATAAATGTGATTTAACCGTCACAATTTGTCGTTTTAAATATTTTTATACCACTTGAACAATTTTAAGGCGCTATCATATAAGACCCATTCAACAGCAGAATGCTGCTCAGAAATTATTTTAAATTGATTAGTACTGAGCTTTCTTTCAATACATTCAACTTAAATAATGAATGATCTATGAGATTGCTGTTCAATGTATTTTGATCTTCTATTTGCATATTACTGAGATGTTTTCATGAGCCAAAGTCATATCCGTATTCGAGGCGCACGTACCCATAATTTAAAGAATGTGTCACTCGATATTCCACGTGACAAATTTGTGGTGATCACAGGGCTTTCAGGTTCAGGAAAATCATCCCTTGCATTTGACACTTTATATGCTGAAGGTCAGCGTCGCTATGTCGAATCACTTTCAGCTTATGCACGCCAATTCCTTTCGCAAATGGAAAAACCTGAAGTTGACTCAATCGAAGGTTTATCGCCTGCGATTGCAATTGAGCAGAAGTCAACCAGTCATAACCCTCGTTCAACTGTCGGGACAATCACCGAAATATATGACTATTTGCGTTTGCTTTACGCACGTGTCGGAACACCTTACTGCCCTGAACATGATCTGCCGATGGTGGCACAAACCATTTCAGAAATGGTTGATGCGGTAAAAGGATTAGAAGAAGGTACAGCACTGATGTTACTCGCACCTGTTGTGCGTGAGCGTAAGGGTGAATACACCCAATTATTTGAACAATTACAAGGCCAAGGTTTTGTCCGCGCGCGTGTCGATGGTGAAATCATTGATATTGATGCCCCGCCTGAACTGAATAAAAAGAAAAAACATACCATCGAAGTTGTGGTCGATCGCTTTAAAGTCCGTGACGATCTCGGCAATCGTATTGCAGAATCGTTTGAAACTGCATTACGTCTAGGTAGTGATATTGCAGTGTTGTCGTGGATAAATGGCGAACATCCTGAACGTGTGTTCTCTGCAAAACATTCATGTCCTGAATGTGACCGTGCCGTAGCTGAACTTGAACCACGATTATTCTCATTTAATAATCCATTTGGTGCTTGCTCTGTCTGTGACGGTCTAGGAACACGCAGCCATTTCAGCGCAGAGAAACTGATTCCAAATCCAGAAGTTTCGATCAGCCAAGGGGCGATTCGTGGTTGGGACAGACAACGTCCGTATTACTACACCATGCTGCAAAAAGTTGCGGATCATTTCAGTATTGATCTCGATCAGCCTTGGAATAGTTTAGATAAAGACACCCAAAAGAAATTTTTACAAGGCACAGGCAGAGAGAAAATCGACCTCAGTTATATCGATGAACGTGGTCGTAAACACAGTCGTGTGCAAGCCTTTGAAGGAATTCTGCCACATTTAGAACGTCGTTATCGTGAAACTGAATCGAATTATGTGCGTGATGATCTCGCACAATATTTATCCAATGCAGCTTGTGATGCCTGTGATGGTTCACGTCTCAATGAAATTTCACGCCATGTTCGTGTTAAAGATAAGACCATCGCACAAATCACCAAGATGTCGATTGGTGATGCAGAAAACTACTATCAAGACCTCAATCTTGAAGGTGCTAAAGGTGAAATCGCCGATAAAATCTTTAAAGAGATTCGTGAACGTTTACATTTCCTCGTCAGTGTCGGTTTAAATTATCTCAGTCTTGCACGTTCAGCCGAAACATTATCAGGGGGTGAAGCACAACGTATTCGTCTAGCATCGCAAATTGGTGCAGGCCTAATGGGTGTGATGTATGTACTGGATGAGCCATCTATTGGTCTGCATCAACGTGACAATGATCGCCTATTACAAACCTTAATTCGCTTACGTGATTTGGGTAATACGGTGCTTGTGGTTGAGCATGATGAAGACGCGATTCGTGCTGCGGATCATATTATTGATATTGGTCCTGGTGCAGGTATTCATGGTGGTGCAATTATTGCCGAAGGCACTTATGATGAGTTGGCAAGCCATGCTGACTCCCTTACAGGTCAATATCTCTCAGGCAAATTGAAGATTGAAGTACCGAAACAGCGTACCCAATCACCTCGTCCAAATGAAGTGATCAAGCTGTCTGGTGCGAGTGGACATAACCTGCAAAATGTCGATCTGACCATTCCTCTCGGCATTATGACCTGTGTCACAGGCGTGTCAGGTTCAGGAAAATCAACGCTGATTAACCGTACCTTATTACCTTTGGCTGCGACCCAGCTCAATGGTGCAACCACACTGACCGCAGAAAAGTTTGATTCGATTGATGGTTTACAGCACTTAGATAAAGTGGTTGATATTGACCAAAGTCCGATTGGTCGTACCCCACGTTCGAATCCTGCCACATATACAGGCTTATTTACCCCAATTCGTGAGTTATTTGCACAAATGCCTGAAGCCAAAGCACGTGGTTACAGTGCAGGTCGTTTCTCGTTTAACGTGAAAGGCGGACGTTGTGAAGCCTGTGAAGGCGACGGCATGATCAAGGTCGCAATGCACTTCCTGCCTGATATGTATGTGCCTTGTGATGCCTGCCATGGCAAGCGTTATAACCGTGAAACTTTAGAGGTTGGTTATAAAGGCAAGAACATTTCAGACGTGTTAGAAATGACCGTAGAAGATGCTGCTGAATTCTTTAGTGCCATTCCTGTGATTCACCGCCGTTTAGATACCTTAATTCAAGTAGGTCTAGGCTATATTCGTTTAGGTCAAGCAGCAACTACGCTTTCAGGTGGTGAAGCGCAACGGGTTAAATTAGCGCGTGAGTTAGCAAAACGTGATACAGGTAAAACCTTATATATCTTGGATGAGCCGACAACAGGTCTACATTTCCATGATATTGCTAAGTTACTCGACATTTTGTATGAGCTACGCAATAAGGGTAATACCATTGTGGTGATTGAACATAATTTGGATGTGATCAAGACTGCCGACTGGGTAATTGACCTTGGTCCTGAAGGTGGTTCTGGTGGTGGTCAAATCATTGCCGAAGGTACACCTGAGCAAATCGCTGAAGTTGAGATTTCTCACACAGGGCGTTTCTTGAAGCCAATGTTGAAATAAATTTAATGGGTTCTCAAGTACTGGCGTAAATTTAGGTTGATTTCGTTTCTCTAGCTTGAATTTACGCAAACTCAAAGGTCATATCTTAAAAAATGATAAAGAACTGGGCAAAAAAAAGCTCAACCTTGGGGAAAGTCGAGCTAGTAAAACACAATATATTGAGAAAATGTTACGAGAGAATAAAATGCAAATTAAATACCTCTCTGCAACCATTATGTGAATTATATCTCAAAAAGTAAAGTCGGTTAAATAGATCAGGTTTAAATTTACAATCGTTTTTCCAAATTAAATTAGCTCTTAAAATTGAACTTCCCAAATTTTTTAATTGTCATGCTTCATTTACAAATTAAATTAATCACATAACACAATTTTAATGAGATTAAAATCACATTTTTATTGGTGATTTATTACAGTTTTACGACATATTGAAACGAAAAAAACGATAAACTCAATCGAATTAAACAATTAAGATACATCGTTTCAAAACAAGATTACTGGCTTAAATAAACATAAGAAAATATCTTATCTATATATTAATATTCTCTGTACACGACAAAAATAGATAACTCATTGAAATAATGTCATAATAATTGTTTTCTAACGACGAATACTATGACACATCTCAATGAGTTATATCTTATCTTAAACAAATATCTAAAATGGAA
>JACCDZ010288729.1_pt1 | contig 11302 bp, 8 predicted proteins | sample 7449551 | NCBI WGS metagenome assembly JACCDZ01 (sample SAMN15323452, study PRJNA562643) | freshwater metagenome | isolation source: river surface water | place: USA:Blue River Watershed | collected 2017-08-18
GCCTTGCAACTGAATCCCTACCACCACTACGTGCAGTGGATGGAGCGGCGCATGTTCCTGCATCCGCGCCTGAAAACGGTGATCTGCAATTCGCAGATGGTGAAGCGCGAGATCCAGCACTATTTCGGCCTGCCGGACGAGCGTTTTGCCGTGATCTACAACGGCGTCGATACCGCAGCGTTTCATCCGTCGCTGCGCGAACATCGCGCTGCAATGCGCAAGCAGTGGCAGATTCCGGCCGTCGCGCCCTTGCTGCTGTACGTCGGCTCCGGCTTCGAGCGCAAGGGCGTGGCACGGGCCTTGCAGGCCATCGTGCCGCATCCGGATGTGTATCTGGTGGTAGTGGGGCACGACAAGCACGCCGCGCAGTACCAAAGGTTGGCCGCCACGCTGGGCATCGCATCGCGTGTCCGTTTTGCCGGCGCGCAAAACGACGTCAAGCCGTTTTACGGTATGGCCGACGCCTTCATCCTGCCGACCCTGTACGACCCGTTCCCCAATGTCTGTGTCGAGGCACTGGCCTGTGGTTTGCCGGTGTTCACCACGCAGCAGTGCGGCGCTGCCGAACTGATCCGCGATGGCGACAACGGCTGGGTGGCCGACGCGCTGGACGGCGCGACCCTGCGCCAGCAGCTCGGCCAATGGCTGGCCTGCCGTGCCGAGTGGCCAAGGTTGGCCGCAGCTGCGCGCGACAGTGTGGCCGAGCTGACGCTGGACAAGATGGCCGCGCGTCTGCTGGCTTGCTACCAGCGCTTGTTGTGACAGGGCCCGGCTGGCGCCGGGCTGGTTTATAATCGTCTGTTTTACCGTCGGTTTTTCGCATGACAACTACCTCTTCTGTCAGCAGTTTCGCGCTTTACAAGCGGGTGCTGGCATACCTGAAGCCGTACTGGAAGGTGTTCGTGGTGTCGCTGCTGTCGATGAGCATCGCCGCGGCCACCGAACCGGCGTTTGCCCGGCTGATGAAGCCGCTGATCGACGGCGGCTTTGTCAACAAGGATGGCTCGTCGCTGATCTGGGCGCCGCTGGCCATCGTCGGTCTGTTCCTGGTGCGCGGGCTGACCAGCTACATCAACGAATATTCCACCAGCTGGCTGACCGGCCATCTGGTGCAGACGTTGCGCGAGGAGATGTTCGCCAAGCTGGTGCGCCTGCCGGTGAACTACTACGACGACCATCCGTCCGGCCGCCTGCTGTCGCGCATCGCCTTTGACGTCAATCTGGTGACCGAAGCCGGTTTCAACGTGATTACCGTCACCGTCAAGGACGGCATCACCATCATCGGCCTGCTGGGCCTGCTGTTTTATACCGACTGGCAACTGACGCTGATCTGTCTCGCGGTACTGCCGGTGGTGTCGCTGTGCGTGCGCGTGGTCAGCAAGCGTCTGCGCGGCCTGTCGCGCCAGAACCAGCAGAACATCGCGCAGCTGACGCAGGTACTGGGCGAGACCATCGATTGCCACCGCGTGGTCAAGGTTTACGGCGGCGAAGGCTACGAGGCGCAGCGTTTCCGTAATACGGCCGAAGCCATCCGCCACAACGGCGTCAAGCAAAGCGCGACCTCGTCGGCTAATACCGGCGTGACCCAGCTGTTCATCGCCTGCGCGCTGGCGGCCATCCTGTATTTCGCCGCGCTGCGTGCCCACAACGGCAGCTTTACCGCCGGCGATTTCATGTCCTTCCTGACCGCGATGCTGATGCTGTTCGCACCGGTCAAGCGCATCACCAGCATTTCGCAATCGCTGCAGAAAGGCCTGGCCGCCGCCGAGAGCGTGTTCGGCTTCCTCGACGAGCAGGGCGAGCCGGATAACGGCACCCGCCGCCTGCAGGGCACGCGCGGTGAGCTGGTATTCGACAATGTGCAGTTCAGCTACCCCGCCGCCGAGCGCCCGGCGCTGCAGGACATCCGCTTTGCCGTCAAGCCGGGTGAGACCGTGGCGCTAGTCGGCTCCAGCGGCAGCGGCAAGACCACGCTGGTCAGCCTGATCCCGCGCTTTTACGAGCCGTCCGCAGGCCAGATAACGCTGGATGGCATGCCGCTGACCGACATCACCCTGGCCAGCCTGCGCCAGCATATCGCGCTGGTCAGCCAGGACGTGGTGCTGTTCAACGACAGTGTTGCGGCCAACATTGCCTACGGCCGCATCGGCGAAGTCAGCCGCGAGCAGGTTGTCGAGGCCGCCCGTGCCGCCAATGCGCTGGAATTCATCGAGGCGATGCCGCAGGGCTTTGACACCATGATCGGCGAAAATGGCGTACGCCTGTCCGGTGGCCAGCGCCAGCGGCTGGCGATTGCCCGTGCGCTGCTGAAAAACGCGCCTATCCTGATCCTGGACGAGGCCACCAGCGCGCTGGATACCCAGTCTGAACGGCTGGTGCAGGCCGCGCTGGAAAACCTGATGCAGAACCGCACCACGCTGGTGATTGCCCACCGCCTGTCCACCATCGAGCACGCCGACCGCATCGTGGTGATGCATCAGGGCAAGATTGCCGAGATCGGCAACCATGCCGCACTGATCGCGCAGGATGGCCTGTACGCCAACCTGCACCGCCTGCAGTTCAAGGAGCCGGCCCATGACTAAACCGGTGCTGACCATCGTCCATACCGAATCGTCGCTGGGCTGGGGCGGGCAGGAGCACCGCACCTTCAAGGAGATGGTCGGCCTGCGCCAGCTGGGCCACCGCATGATCCTGCTGTGCCAGCCCAAGGCCAAATTCGGTGCCCGTGCGCGAGAGGCCGGCTTCGAGGTGTTCGAGGTGCGCATGCGTAACGGCATCGACCTGCCGGCGGCGTGGCGCATGGCGGCCATCATCCGCCGCGTACAGGCCGACGTGGTCAATACCCACAGCGGCCGCGACAGCATCCTCGGCGGTCTGGCCGGTCTGCTGGCCGGCCGTCTGGTGGTGCGCACCCGCCACCTGGCGCTGCCGATTACTTCCCGCTTCACCTACACCACGCTGCCGCACCATGTGGTCAGTGTCAGCGAGCATGTACGCCGCTACCTGATCAGCGAGGGGGTGCCGGAGTCGCGCGTGTCTACCGTGTATACCGGCATCGACCCACAGGTGATGCAACTGGACGGGCCGTCCACGCTGCGGGCCGAGCTGGGTATTGCCGATGGTGCCCGCGTTATCGGCACCGTGGCCATCCTGCGCATGAAAAAAGGCCACCGCTTCATCGTGGAGGCGGCCGACCGCATTCTGGCCGCGCATCCGGACACCCATTTTGTGTTTGCCGGCGACGGCGCGCAGATGGACAACCTCAAGGCGCTGATCGCCGCCAAAGGCCTGGCCGCACGCATACACCTGCTCGGCCTGCGCCGCGACATCGCCAATGTGCTTGCCGGCTGCGACCTGTTCCTGCTGCCGACCGAGCAGGAGGCGCTGGGTACCTCCTATATCGAGGCGATGGCGATGGGCCTGCCGGTGGTGGGTACCAATGTCGACGGCGTACCGGAAGTGGTGCGCGACGGCGACAACGGCCTGCTGATCGCGCCGGGCAATGCCGCCAGCCTGGCCGAGGCGGTCAACCGCCTGCTGAGCGACGACGCGCTGCGCCGGCGCATGGCCGAGCGCAGCCGCGAGCTGGTGTCGTCGGTATTCCACGTCGATACTATGTGCCGCTCGATGCTGGACCTGTACCGTCGCCTGCTGGCACAACGGGGGCAGGGATGAAACAGGCCAAAGCCATTCCGGTACTGATGTACCACCACGTCAGCCCCAGTCCCGGGCTGGTGACGGTTTCGCCGCAGACCTTCGAGCACAATATGCGCTGGCTGGCGGAAAACGGCTGGACCACCATCCGTTGCGACGACCTGGCCGGTTTTCTCGCTGGCCGGCCGCTGCCGGACAAAAGCGTGCTGGTCACCTTTGACGACGGTTATCTCGACAACTGGGTCTACGCCCATCCGGTGCTGCAGCGCTACGGTCAGCAGGCCACGCTGTTCACCATCACCGGCTGGATCGGCGACGGCGCGGTACGTTCGCACGACGGTTGCGGCCAACCTTTGCCGGCCACGCCGGATCACAAGGGCTGCAAGCGGGCTGTCGACGAGGGCCGTGCCGATGAGGTGATGATGCGCTGGAGCGAGATCGAGGCGGCGCGCGCCGCCGGCACCTTCGAGTTCCACAGTCATACCCACAGCCATGCGCGCTGGGACAAGCTGTGTGCCAGTCGCGAAGACAAGCGCGAACGGCTGGCCGCCGATCTGGCACAGTCGCGTGCCACGCTGCAGGCGCGGCTGGGCACGGTCAGCGATCACCTGTGCTGGCCGCAGGGCTATTTTGACGATGACTACCTGGCCGTGGCCGACGCGGCCGGTTTCCGCCACCTGTACACGGTGGATAAGGCGCTCAATACCCGCACGACCTCGCCACGGCACATCGGCCGCATCGTGACCAAGGACCGCTGCGACGGCTGGTTCGGCCGCCGTCTCGGTCTGTACCGCAGCCCGCTGCTGGGGCGCGCCTATCTGGCGTTGCGGGGCAAATAATGGGCACCCGCATTCGCGAGAACCTGCTGGCGTGGGGGCTGGGCCTGGCCCGCCGCTTCGATCGCCGTGCACCGGACCCGGCCGAACTGGGCACCGCAGCCATCTGCCGCATCCTGGTGATGTCCTGCACCGCCATCGGCGACACGCTGCTGTCCACACCGGCCATTCGCAGCCTGCGCCAGCGCTACCCGCAGGCGCGCATCGTGCTGCTGGTCAACGCGCCGTATCACGGCCTGTTTGCCGATAATCCCGATATCGACGACCTGATCGACTACCACGGCGGCTATCGCCGTTTTGTGCGTCTGGTGCTGGCGCTGCGTCGCGAGCGGTTCGATCTGGTTACCATCCTGCACGCCAACGAGCCGCAGGCCACGCCGCTGGCGTATCTGAGCGGCGCCCGCTGGCGTTTCAAGCTGCCCAACAACAGCCGTTTCCGCTTCTTGCTCAGCAATCACCAGCAGGTCAGCAACTGGAGCGATTTCACCCACGGCATCGACCAGCGTCTGGCCGTGGCCGCGCTGGCCGGTGCCGACGGCTGCGACAAGCACATGATCCTGCCGGTATCGACACAGAACCGCGACGCGGTGGCCGGCTGGCTGCAACAACAGTACGGCATCACGCCGCCGCAGCCGGTGATCGGCTTCCAGGTGGGGGCCTCGACCGCCAGCCGGCGCTGGCGCCCGGAATGCTATGCCGAACTGGCGCAGCGCCTGCTTGCGGCCAACCCTGCACTGCGCATCGTGGTGACCGGCTCGCCACAGGAGCGGGCGCTGGCGGATGCCGTTGCCGACGCCGTCAACGACGCGCGGCTGGTGGTGACGGCAGGGCAGCTGCCGCTGACGCGGATGCCGGCGCTGGTGCAGCGTTTTGCCTGTCTGGTGACGCCGGACACCGGCATCATGCACATGGCAATTGCGGTGGGCACGCCGATCGTCGGCCTGTTCGCCGCCGCGCACTGGCACGGCTCCGGCCCGACCACCGATCTGCAGCGCCATATCGTGATCCAGAAACACCGCACCTGCGACCCCTGCCTGGGCAAACGCTGCAAATATGCGGCGCCGCCGTGCATGGACAACATTACGGTTGACGAAGTACTGGCCGCCTGTGAGCGCCAGTTGTCGTTGCAACCGGAGAATCCTCAATGACAACCCGAACCAGAATCCTGTTGCTGGATACCGGCAATGAGTGGGGCGGCGGGACCAATAGCCTGTTCGAGCTGCTCAAGCGCATCGACCGCGAGCGTTTCGACATCACCTGCCTGTTCTACCGCGATTACAGCAAGGGCCAGAGCACGCTATCCCGCGAGTTGGCCGCCATCGGCATGCCGCTGCGACTGCTGCCGCAGCGTAAGCAGCCGCTGTGGGCCAAGCTGGCCAAGGAGCTGGCGCGCGGCCTGCTGGCCTGGCACAAGCCCTGGCGTCAGGCGCTGGTCAAGCGCATCGAGCACGCCTGGCGCATTGCGCCCAATGCGGCCGCGATTGCTCGCCAACTGCGCGATGAACGCTTTGACCTGCTGTACATGAACAACCAGCCGCGCTCCAATCTGGAAGGCTATCTGGCGGCCGAGCAGACCGGTGTGCCGGTGGTGCAGCACTGCCGCATCGAACCGCTGATGGATGCCGCCGATGCGGCCATCGTCAACCGCGTGGCCAGCAAGGTGATTGGCGTTTCCAACGGCGTGGTCGGGGCGCTGGTCCGTCACGGGGTGCAGGCGGACAAGTGCGTGGCGGTGCTGAACGGCATCGACCCGGACCAGCCCCTGCCGGATGGCAGGGCGGTACGGGAACAACTGCTGGCCGGCCGTGAGCACGAGATCGTGCTGGGAGCGGTCGGGCAGCTGGTGGAACGCAAGGGCTTGCGCTTTTTGCTGCAGGCGACGGCCGAGCTGCTGCGGCGCCAGCTGCCGGTGCGCCTGCTGCTGGTCGGCGACGGCCCGCAGCGTGCCGAACTGGAAAGGTTGGCCGCAAGCCTGGGCATCGCCGGGCAGGTGGTGTTTGCCGGCTTCCAACCGCAGCCGCTGGCCTATACCGCCGCGATGGACGTCTGCGTGCTGGTGTCGCAAAGCGAGGGCCTGCCGCGCGTGCTGCTGGAGGCGATGCTGCTGGCCAAGCCGGTGGTGGCCTCGCGCGTGGTCGGCTCACAGGAGCTGGTGGCCGACGGCGACAGCGGTCTGCTGGTGCCGTATGCCGACAGTGCGGCGCTGGCTGACGCACTGGCGGCGCTGGTCGCCGATGCCGGCCTGCGTCAGCACATGGGGCAGGCAGGGGAGGCACGGGTCAAGGCGCAGTACACCATCGCCCGCTATGTGGCGGGTACCGAGGCCATTCTGGCGGAGGCGGCGGGCAAATCATGATCTACATGCTGCTGACCTATCTGCTGGTGCCGTGGTGGTGGCTGGCCAAACGCCTGCAGCGCCGGGACAGGATCGAGCGCATCCTGCTGGTGCAGACCGCCAAGATCGGCGACATGCTGTGCGCCACGCCGGTGATCCTGGCCTTGCGCCAGCACTATCCCGATGCAGAGTTGACGGTGCTGCACGCGCCGGTCACCGGCAAGATCATCGCCGGCCTGAACGAGGTCGACCACTGCATCGCCATCCGCTCCGACTCCTGGCGCGGTCTGGCGGGCAAGTGGCGGCTGGCACGGCTGATTGCCGCCGGGCGCTACGACTTGGCGGTGAACCTGTCGCCGTCGCTGCCGCTGCTTTGCGGCCTGATCTGGGCCGGCGTGCCGCGTACGTTGTCCATCATGCCAACCAAGGTTGGCCGCACGCTGGCGGCCCTGCGCTGCTGCATCGATCTGACCGAGCAACATCGTCCGGGCGAGCTGGTGCTGGCTACCAAGCAGCGCCTGCTGCAGCAGCAGGGCATCGCCATGGGCCTGCGCAAGAAGATGGCCATCGCCGTCAGCGGCGAAGCGGTGTGTGACCGGTTGGGCGTCACCCGCGATCATTCCGCCATCGGGCTTGCAATTTCCAGCGCCAACAAACTGAAGGAGCTGGGCGAGGACCTGCTGTCGGCGCTGGTGACGCGGCTGTTGCAGGATTATCCGGGGCAGGTAGTGTTGATTGGCGGGCCGGAGGACGGCCCGAGCGCCACCGCGGTCGTTGATCGTGTACAGGGCGGCGAGCGCGTGATCAATGCCGCCGGTGCCTTCCAGCTGGACGAGCTGCCGGCGCTGATGCAGCGGCTTAAGCTGTTCATCGGCGTTGATTCGGGGCTGACCTATCTGGCGGACACCTTTGACGTACCGCTGGTTTCGGTGGTCGGGCCGATGGATTTTCGCGAACAGCGGCCTATGGGTGGGCACGCCAAGTTTGTAGTAAAGAAGCCGGCGTGTTATCCCTGCGTTTTCATTTTTGATACACCGTATAGCTGCAAAACTGGAGATCGTGCCTGTATCCGCAATGCTGCGGTTGGGGACATCCTGATGTCTGCGAAAGAAGCCCTGGATGACTGATACTCTGCCTTCCTCCCCTCTGGCACGCTGCGGTGCATTGCTGGAGAAACCGCTGTTCTTCCTGATTGCACTGTTCTGTTTTTCCTCGGCTTCGACCGCGTTGACAGCCGTCATGAACAGCAGTTTTTATCTGGCCACTATCTTATGGGCCGTCTGGGTGCTGTGTGTGCGGCCAGCCCTGCCGTGGCGTAGCGGGATATTCCGTCTGTTTCTGCTGCTGGTACTGGTTTTTGTCGTCTCGCTACTGCTCAATGGCGACTGGCTGGCCAACAACCTCAACGAATTCAAGAAAGACCATCTCAAGCCGTTGCTGGTATTTCTGATGGCGTGCAGCTTCATCCGTCGCGAGCAGCAGGTGCGCATCATACTGTTGGGTTTTGCACTGGGTTTTGCCCTCCGTTCGCTGTTGTTGCTAGCTTATTACGGCCTTGATCTGGCCTGGCTGGCACCGTACCGGCGCGGCTATGCGATGGACTCGGTGTTCTACCTGTCATTGACTTCGGTGCTGTTGCTATTCGGGCAGAACTGGTTGTCGCGGCGCTGGCGCGTGCTGCTGGCAGTGATGTGGGGTGTAGAAATGTTGAACCTGGTGTTGCACCAGAGCCGGACACCACTGCTGGCCATCGTTGTCAGCTTGCTGTTGCTACTGTTGCTTAAGGGTGCTTGGCGGCAGTGTTTGTTGTTAATGCTGTCCGGCGTAATTGCTGGGGCAGGATTATTGGTCGCTAAGCCCGAGCTGTGGCAGCGTTATGCCTCGACATTTCATAAGGGTACTTACCAGCAAGATGCTGGCTTGGTGTCACGGGAGGGCATTTGGATCGCGACCAGTTATCTAATCCAGAAGCGACCGGTGTTGGGTTATGGGCCAGGTTGGCGCAAGTTGGCATTGTTGGCGCGCGATGAGCAGTTACTTCAGTATTTGCAGTCTGGAACTCATCCACGTAACCGTTCTGGCTATGCGTATTTTACCAAAAAGGCATACCAGTATGGAAAAGCCAACCCACACAACCTGTACTTGCAGGTGATGTTGGAAACAGGTGTATGTGGTTTGCTGGTATATCTGTCATTCATGTTGATGGCTCTGCGGCGTGGCTTCAGCTTGGTTTGGCGGCAGAAGGAGTGCAACCTAGTTGCCCACAGTGTACTTGCAATCATTCCTGCATTTTTATTAGTGGGCTTTGCTGATGGTTTATGGGCAAACGCAGTGTTGCTTATGATGCTGGCTGGCATGCTTCTTTCTCTCCAAGCCGAGTCTGATTCTGGTTCTTCTTCAGGAAAACTGGCATGAAGATTCTGGTGATACGTCGCGACAATATCGGCGACCTGGTTTGTACCACGCCCTTGATCGCAGCCTTGCGTGATAAATATCCGCAAGCGGCAATCTACGCACTGGTCAACGACTACAACAAGGATGTGCTGGATGGGCACCCGCTGCTGGATGGTGTGTACTTCTATACCAAACTGAAGCACCGCCAAGCGGGGGATTCGGTTGTGCGGGTGATCTGGCGCAAGCTGATGACTTACCTTGCGCTGCGGCGCGAGCATTTTGATTACGCGATCGTGGCCGGTTCGGGCTATCCCAAGAATGCCGTCCGTCTGGCCAAGGCTGCCAGACCGAAGCACGTGATCAGTTTTGTGTCGGAGGGGGCCGCCTACGATGAAATCGTGGACTACCCGATCCCTTTCACGCGGGATCATGTGTTCCGTCATGAGGTCGAGTGCCTTGCCGAACTACTGGTACCGCTTGGTGTGACTCAAGCGCCTGGCAAGCTGAGTTTGCCTTCTGTTGTGGTGCCTGATGTCTTGGCCCGCCGTTTTTCCACCAGGCAGCGTCCGGTTATCGCCTTGCACATCAGTGCCCGCGAGAACAGTCGGGTGTGGGCGGTCGAGCATTTTTGCGAAGTGATCCGTAGCTGCTTGTCGCGGGACGTGGATTTCCTGCTGCTGTGGGCGCCTGGTGCCGCGGATGATCCCCGTCACCCGGGGGATGACGAGAAAGCGCATTACATCCGCAGCCAGTTCCCGGATCACGAGCGCCTGGTGTTCTACCCGACACGTACGGTCAAGGATTTGATGGCTGCTTTTTTCTGCGCCGATCTGGCGGTGTGTTCGGATGGTGGCGGCTTGCATCTCGCGGCGGGGAGCGGGGCCTGCGTGGTCGGCCTGTTCGAGCATCTGGAAAAGAAAACCAAACACTGGTATCCGTGGCAGGTGCCGCACCGGGTGCTGACCTCCGGTTCCGAACAGGACTGGCAGGTTGGTCATATCCCTGTACAGGCTGTTGTGGATGCGATTGACGACTTGCTGCCACAGGCGGCAGGGGCTAGCCGCGACTGAGCCGTTTCTGAAAACGTTGTGTTGTTGTGATTGCGGCCAACCTTGTCCAAGGTTGGCCGCAATGTTTTTGGCGCGCCGTCTGATGCAAACCAGTGTCAGAAGAAACGGTTGACCTCGGCCACCACCTCGTCGTCCAGTGTGCCGGCGGCCTGTGCCAGCGCCAGTCGCGCCTGCAGGAAGTTGTAGCGGGCCTGTGCCAGCGCGCGGATGGCGTCTTGGTAATCTTTTTCGGCGTTGAGCAGGTCGAGGTTGGTGCGTACGCCGACGTCCTTGCCGAGGCGGGTGGCGTCGAGCTTGCTCTTGGCGGAGACCAGCAGCTGTTCCTGCGCCTTGACTAGCGCCGCGCCGTTGCTGACGCCCAGCCAGCTGCGGCGTACGTTCTGCGCGTTCTGGCGGCGGGCGGCTTCCAGGTCCTCGCGTGCCTTGTCGAGGTTGGCCGCGGCTTCGGTCACTTGCGAATCGATGGCGCCGCCGGCGTACAGCGGCAGCTTCAGGCTGAGGCCGACGCTGCTGCCGCGCGTGGTGTCGCGGCCGCTGGCGACGCTGGCGGCGTCGGTGCTGCGATTGTGGCTGTAGCCGGCGTTGAGGCTGACGGTGGGCAGGTGCCTGCCGCGCGCCTCGTCCAGGTTCTTTTCCGCCAGCGCCAGCTGTTGCTGTTGCAGCTGCAGCGCCAGGCTGTTCTGCTGCGCGCGTTGCGTCCACGTCTCCAGCGTGCCGAGGTCGGCGGCGCTCAGTTGCGGCTTGTCGCGCAGGCGGCGGATACTTTCCGGGTTAAGGCCGGTCAGCTGCGCCAGCGCGTTGCGCTTCAGGTCGAGATCACTCAGCGCGGCGATTTCCTGGGCGGCGGCGGCATCGTAGCCGGCCTGCGCCTCGTGGGTATCGGTGATGGTGGCGGTGCCAACCTCAAACGCCTTGCGCGCCTGCGCCAACTGGCGCTCGTAGGCGCTCTTGGTGGCGCGGGTGACGTTGAGCACGTCCTCGGCCAGCAGCGCGTCGAAGTAGGCTTTTGCGAC
>JACCDZ010395294.1_pt1 | contig 11302 bp, 10 predicted proteins | sample 7449551 | NCBI WGS metagenome assembly JACCDZ01 (sample SAMN15323452, study PRJNA562643) | freshwater metagenome | isolation source: river surface water | place: USA:Blue River Watershed | collected 2017-08-18
GGCGTTATTTTCACGGGCTCCACTGAAGTCGCCAAAATTATCCAACAAACGCTGACAGCAAAAGAGGGGGCGATTGTGCCTTTTATTGCCGAAACAGGTGGACAAAATGTGATGGTAGTTGACTCATCTTCATTGCCAGAGCAGGTGGTTAATGATGTTATTTCCTCAGCATTTGACAGTGCTGGGCAACGATGTTCAGCCTTGAGAGTCTTATATTTGCAAGAGGACATTGCCGATACGGTAATCAATATGCTAAAGGGTGCTATGGATGAGCTTAAGGTATACGATCCAGCGTTCATTGAAACCGATATTGGTCCTGTGATTGATCAAGAAGCACAGGCTAATTTGAACAAACACATTAACGAGATGCGTCAATCAGCAAAGCTTGTGCATGAAATTCCACAAGATAAAGCCTTGGAAAAAGGAAATTATGTTTATCCCACGGTGTTTGAAATCAACAGCATTAATGTATTAAAACGTGAAGTATTTGGTCCTGTGTTACATATTGTACGATTTAAGGCGAATGAATTAGACAAAGTGGTCAAAGACATTAATGCGACAGGATATGGCCTTACTTTTGGGATTCACAGTCGCATTCAAGAGACCGTGAACTTCTTCAAAACGCATGTGCGCGTCGGTAATATTTATGTCAATCGTAATATCGTTGGAGCGGTTGTTGGAGTGCAACCCTTTGGAGGACAGGGCGTATCAGGAACAGGTCCAAAAGCAGGCGGTCCTTTCTACTTACATCGCTTGGCAGTTGAACGCACGATTAGCATTAATACAACGGCTTCAGGCGGAAATGCGTTTTTGATGAGTTTGGAACAGTAACATGAAAAAACTTCCGATTGGTATTTCGGGTTTAGCGGAAATGGTCACTAACGATTATCTTTACGTCGATAAAACAAAACATGTCTACCATTTGACCGAGAACGGTAACTATTACTTTCTCTCGCGTCCACGGTGTTTTGGTAAATCCCTTCTGAATGTGAGTGTTTTGTTTTAGTTCAAGCCAGAAGGTTTGGAAAATCAAGAAGATGCCAGCTTTTTGGATTCATTAGCGTGTTTTTTGCTTTTGTTGTTCTTGCTGCTTTTGCTGATAGATCATATCAAAGTTCACTGGGGCTAAACACAATTGTGGGAATCCACCTCTTGCCACTAAATCAGAAATAGCTTCGCGTGCATAAGGGTATAAGATATTTGGGCAAAAAGCATATTGTGCATGATCAAGTTGTTCTTCCTTCATATTAGAAATAAGAAATATGCCCGCCTGCTGCACTTCGACTTTAAAAGCATCGCTTTTAGCTGTTTTTACGTCAGCTTCGACGGTGAGAACGACTTCAAACATATGATCTTCAGGTAAACGAGTCACTTTAGTATTTAGGGCAACGTTAAGCTCAGGTTTCCATTCTTGTTTAAAAGCCTCTGCCCCTTTAGGGATCTCAAAAGAGATGTCTTTGGTGTAGATTTTTTGGATTTGAAATTGGATGTCAGGTGCGTTTGTTTCAGCTGTCATGATGTTTCCTTAAGGTTAGGTGGTATATATTTTATTACTTTGTGGTGTTCTTTTCTTTTCTATCATTTGCAACCTGAGGTTGATGAGTATCTACCTTTGAGTCAATGGGGAGCTTGTCATTTAACCACTGTTTGAAGCCGCCTTTTAAAGTATAAGCCTTATCATAGCCATCTTTTTTTAGTAAATCACAGGCATTGGCGCTTTGTGAACCCGTGATGCAATAGACAACAATCGGTGCATTTTTATATTTGTTGAGAAATTTGGTGCTTGATTTTAAATTTGCAAAGGGACTATTGATTGCACCAACAATATGACTTTCGTTGTACTGTTTACCATCTCGAATATCCAGAAATATGCCTTTTTCACGATTAGTCAAGCTGATAGCAGCTTGTGTTGATAGCTGAAAGCGTCCTGATCTTGCTTGACGAATTTCAAAAATAAGATAAACCAGCACGGCAAGCACAAAAACGGTGCACAGCAGCAGGTTTGCAGAGATAAACTGACTTAGGTTAGACATAGTACTCCTATGGTTGATATATACATCTTCATACTGGCATAAAGATGCGGTTAATAAGCATCGCGGATTATAACGGGTTTGAAATTTAATGAGAAGCCAAACCTGCCAGGCTTTTTTCAACGAATGATTGTACGGACTAATGGAACTAAGTTAAGCAATAGCCAACAATGGCTATGGCTTATCCGACTGCTACTCATAATTTTTCTAAGTATGGGAGCAGCATTTAGGTTTAAGATTACCGCATTTTATGCCAGAATAAACGATAAAATCAGACCTACAAATGATAAGCACTCTTTTCTTATGACTCAATACACGGCTCAATCGATCGAAGTTTTATCTGGACTTGACCCTGTCAAACGCCGACCTGGAATGTATACGGACACACAGACTCCTAATCATCTTGCTCAAGAGGTCATTGATAACTCCATTGATGAAGCTTTGGCAGGACATGCGGACAAAATTGCTATTCATGTTTATAACGATGGCAGTTTTGAGGTGGAGGATAATGGTCGCGGGATGCCTGTGGATATTCATCCTGAAGAGGGGATTTCTGGTGTTGAGCTTATTATGACGCGCCTGCATGCTGGGGGAAAATTCTCTAAAGACAACTATATGTATTCTGGGGGATTGCACGGAGTGGGCGTTTCCGTGGTAAATGCGCTGAGTCTGCGCGTTGAGGTATTTATTAAGCGTGATGGCAAACGCTATTTTATGGCATTTGAAAATGGTGAAAAGGTTGAAGAGCTTAAAGTCGTTGGAGAGGTTGGTAAAAAAAATACGGGTACCATGGTTCGATTTTGGCCGGATCCTAAATATTTTGATAGTGCAAAATATGCAACTCGGAAGTTAAAAAATTTGCTCAAGGCAAAAGCTGTATTGTGTCCAGGCTTAATAGTAGATTACCAAAATGATGAGCAAAATGATCAGACTAGCTGGCAGTATGAGGGAGGATTGTTAGCTTATTTGCAGGAAAAAGTCGATGGTTTGGAGATTTTGCCTAAGGAGCCTTTTTCAGGCTCATTTACCGATGGCCAATATGTCATTGATTGGGTGTTATGTTGGTCACAGGAGATGGATAACTTAATCACAGAAAGCTACGTAAATTTAATCCCAACGCTACTTGGTGGCACTCATGTTAATGGGTTAAGGTCAGGACTTTTAGAGGCGATGCGAGAGTATTGTGAACTGCATAATATTTTACCGCGTGGTGTCAAAATTATGCCTGATGATGTGTTTGCAGGACTTTGCTATGTCTTATCGCTAAAAATGCCTGAGCCGCAATTTTCAGGACAAACAAAAGAGCGTTTATCCTCGCGTGACTGTGTGAATTTTATCGCCGTGCAGGTTAAAGATGCTTTTAGCTTATGGCTCAACCAGAATATTGAGGTTGCTAATCAGATCGCTGAGACAATTATTTCACGTGCACAAAAGCGTTTAAAGGCGGAAAAAAAAGTCGTACGTAAAAAAGTGACACAAGGTCCACAGTTGCCAGGAAAATTAACGGATTGCGTCACTCAGGATACGCGATATAGTGAGCTGTTTCTGGTTGAAGGTGATTCCGCGGGAGGTTCGGCAAAGCAAGCACGTGATCGGGAATTTCAGGCAGTTATGCCCCTAAGAGGTAAAATTTTGAACGCATGGGAAATTGATTCATCAGAAGTGCTATCCTCGCAGGAAATTCATGATATTTCGGTCGCCATTGGCGTCGATCCTGGTTGCGACAATCTGGAAGGGTTGAGATATGGCAAAGTTTGCATTCTCGCTGATGCTGATTCAGATGGTTTACATATAGCCACGTTACTATGCGCATTATTTTTAAAACATTTTAAGCCCCTTGTGGCAAAGGGACATGTCTATGTGGCTATGCCGCCATTATTTAGAATAGATGTCGGCAAAGAGGTTTTTTATGCGTTAGATGAGGCGGAGAAAAATGTCATTTTGCATAAAGTTGCACAAAATAAAAAATCAGCCAAGGCAAACGTCCTGCGCTTTAAGGGATTGGGCGAAATGAACCCCATTCAATTAAGAGAGTCAACGATGGCGATGGATACAAGAAGACTAGTCCAGCTCACCCTTTCAGATGACGAAAGCTTTGATATGGAAGAGATGGATGAGATGCTTGCAAAGAAGAGATCCCTTGATCGCAAACAGTGGCTGGAGCAAAAAGGGAATCTTGCGGATTTGGATTAACCTGGTTATAAAAATGAAACTTCTTTACCATCGTATATGTACGTTAAGTAAGAGTCTAAGGTATAACCTTGTGAGCGTACGGCCTTGATGGGGGAATTTGAGTTGTGCCCCTGGGTGAGCTTGTTGCGTAAGCGATGAACGTGAATGTTAACATCGCGAATCATGCTTTCCTGGATGTTTAAATTTAGGTAGCTTGCAATTTCTTCGCGCATAAAAGTTTTGCTTGGATCGGATAACAGCATTTTCAGCAAAGTACCTTCCTTGTCGGTCAGATAGATTTCTGCATGATCTGGATGCGTTACTAGCGATTTTCTAGGGTAATAAATCCATTTGCCAAACTGAATCTGGTTGTAACTATTGATGTTAATATCCTCGATATTGACTGAGCCAGTAATCGCATATTGTGTATTCATGGCATTGCGGTCTCGCAGTTTTGCTTTAATACGCGCCATTAAAACATGTTGATTAAAGGGGATTTCAACATAGTCATCAGCTCCAGCCTCGAAACAAAGCACAATTTCTGTGGGATCTGTAATTTTGGAGACAAAAAGGATTGGTACACCTGGACAGCGTTCACGAATATTCTTACATAGTTCAATACCATATGTATCAGGTAAAAAAAGATCTAACAAAACAAATTTAGTATTTTTATTGCTCGAAAGTAATTCCATTGCTTGGGCGCCTGAGGTGGCAATTGCTACTTGGAACAAATAGCGCTGTAAAAGCGTTTGCAAATCTTTATTACTTTCTTTATCAGTACCAATTACTAAAGCAATACTATTATCTTTCATATTTATTCTCATCATTGTTGGTTTAAAAGTCTTCAAAATCATAATCAACTATAAACAAAGTGAATATGATCATATTCAGTGAAATTATATTTAAAAAATTTCTAGGTTTCTATGTTATGTATAGCGAAACGCAATATAGATTTAAGTTTATTTAGAAAATTAAATTAAATAACTGGAGTTACACACTTTTGTATTTTTGAACACCCCGCCTAACCGCTTTAAAGTGGTTAGGCGCAGAGCTTAGGGGGTGAGATTTTTAAAGTTCATCATTAGCATCAAGAAGTGTTTCTTAGATATTGCTCAACACAAGCAGACTAAAATAAATCCGTGATGGGTGGCTTTATTCATTCAAACTCCCTTATGGCGCTCAGTCTTGGGAGTATATTGAGTTTGATTATTTTATGATCTATAACTTGAGTAGGTTATGAATTTAAAGGAATATCAAACATGAGAAAGTTAGCTGCTTTGGTGATGCTTTCGCTGCTTTACTCTGCGCAGATGACCTTTGCGGAAGTGAAAACAGCTCTCTTTTCTGGCGGGTGCTTTTGGTGTATGCAAGCTGACCTTGACAGGTTAAAAGGCGTGGTTAAAACCGAAGTGGGTTATAGTGGTGGTAAGTATCTATACCCTGATTATAAAAGCGTATCCAGAGGTGACACAGACCACTTGGAGGTGGTAAAGGTGTGGTATGAAGATGAGGTGTTAAGTTATCAACGTTTAATTGATTATTTTTTCAGGCACATTGATCCCACGGTGAGAGATCAACAGTTTTGTGACATAGGCAAGCAATATCAAAGTGCCATTCTATATCAGAATAAAGCACAGGAAGCCCAAGCTAAACAGCAGCTTTACAAGGTTAAACGACTGTTAAACAAGCCCGCTTATACTAAAATTCTTCCTGCGAGCAGGTTCTACGTGGCAGAAGAGTCTCATCAAAAATACTACTTAAAAAATCCGCTTAGTTATGCTTTTTACCGCTGGCAGTGTGGAAGAGATGCGCGGTTGGAAAAAATATGGGATATGGCTAAATGAATGGATCGACCAAATTGTCGTTTAACTCCAGCAACTTAGCATCATTACCTTATAGTCTGTTTAGTCCATTTAAAGCGGCGACACGATAAGCTTCGGCCATGGTCGGATAGTTGAATGTAGTGTTCACAAAATACATTAAGGTGTTCGCCTTACCTTTCTGCGACATGATAGCCTGTCCGATGTGGATAATCTCAGATGCCTGGCTGCCAAAGCAGTGGATTCCCAATAACTGCAGGGTTTCGCGATGAAAAATAAGTTTAAGCATGCCAGTTGTTTTTCCCGAGATTTGGGCGCGGGCTAAATCTTTAAAAAAAGCATGTCCAATTTCGTAGGGAATTTTCTCTTCGGTAAGCTCTTGTTCTGTTTTACCCACAGAGCTGATCTCAGGTAGTGTGTAAATCCCTGTTGGAATGTCTTTAATCAAATGAGTGCTACATTGACCTTCTGTGATGTGGGTTGCGGCAAATCGACCCTGGTCAAATGCGGCAGAAGCTAAGGAGGGATAGCCAACCACATCACCCACGGCGTAAATATGTGGGTGTTTCAAGGTCTGATAATTCTGGTTGATCTCAATCGATCCTCGAATATTCGTTTGAATATCGATGTTTTCTAAGCCAAGTTCATCGGTATTCCCCGTGCGCCCCTGCGCAAATAAGAGGTAGTCTGATTTGATGATTTTGTTTGATTTGAGTTTTAAAACTACCTCACTATCTGTAGCTGTAATGCTGTCATAATGTTCATTGTGATGTGTGCGGATTCCCTGTTCTCTAAAGTGGTAACTTAGCGCATCGATGATTTCATTGTCTAAGAATGAGAGTAAGCGCTCACGATTGTTAATAAGATTCACTCGTATCTTAAGCGTTCTGAAAATAGAAGCATATTCACAGCCAATCACCCCAGCACCATAAATAGAAATGGTTTTAGGATTGTTTTTGAGGTTTAAGACACTATCGCTATCCAGGATACGTGGATGATTAAAGTCAATGTCTTTGGGGTGATAAGGTCTTGATCCTGTGGCAATAACGAAATATTTGGCGCTGAACTGCTCTTTGATCGGTCCATCTTCATTTTTGGAGCAAATGGAGATGGTATGGGGATTGATAAATCTGACCAAACCGTGCCGCATGTCAACATTATTACGTTTATAAAACCCCGTTTTAAGCTCAGTCTGTGCCTTGATTACCGAAGACGAATTCTCCAGCATTTGTGGATAGCTGTAGTCGTGATATTTGGCATGGAATGAGAAATGAGACACCGCATGGCGTAAGGCTTTACTTGGAATTGTGCCCTGGTGTGTGCAGTTGCCGCCAATAAAATGCGATTCAACGATGGCAACTTTAAATCCTGACTTTGCCGCTTTAATAGCAGCTCCCTCACCACCTGGACCGCTACCAATGACAATCACATCATAATCAAATTGCATAGTTCTAGACCGTTAGAAAATGTGCCGCAGATTGTAACATACAGAAAATAAAGGTGTGGAAGTTTTTAAGCACGGTTTGTCAGATTTGAATAATGGCAGATGCAAGAAATTTCTTCAAAGCTATGGTGTATTGGGTTTATGATAGCTATGGATAAAACAGGAAAGGAGATCATGATGGCGCCTAAAAAAGTTGCTGTATTATTAGCTGGTTGTGGAGCATCCGATGGCAGTGAAATTCATGAGGCAGTGCTGACACTTTTAGCACTTTCAAAGCGTGGTATCGATTACGAGCTTATCGCGCCTAACAAACCACAGTATCACGTTATCAACCATCTGACAGCTCAAGAGATGGCAGAATCTCGTAATATGCTGGTAGAAGCTGCGCGTATCGCCAGGGGCAATATTAAAGACTTAGCAAGTGTGAGGACTGAAGATTACGATGCGCTGATTTTACCAGGCGGATTTGGTGTTGCTAAAAATTTGTGTGATTTTGCTTTTAAGCAGGATGCAAGCTTTATGGTAGATGCGGAAATCAAAGCCTTTATTGAGCAGTTTAAAAATGCACATAAGCCCGTAGGATTTATTTGTATTGCGCCGATGATTGCAGCAGAGATTTATCCAAACGTGAAGCTCACCATCGGCAAGGATAAGGCAACGGCAGAAGTGCTTAAACAAAAAGGGGCTAAGCATGTCATAGAATCTGCTACAGGAGTCTGTGTTGATAAGGTGCATAAAGTGTTGAGTACTCCCGCGTATATGCTGGGGAAATCAATTGCAGAAGTAGCAGAAGGAATAGATAAACTGGTTGAGTCAGTGCTTATCCTGCTGGAAGAAGAGATCTAGAGTTCAATGGCACTACCTTACGCATTTTACTACACCGTCAGCCTCATGCGCAGAGCTTGTGGCGTTCAAAACTAAAGAAGCAAAACTGTTTATTTCCCGCAGGCGTTTTCGCCCCTTCGCTAACGGGGAATTAAGCGATAAGCTTTCCGAAAATTCCCCTTTGTTAGCGAAGGGGTGGCAGCCGCAGGCTGAAGGGGTAGTTTAAAAACAGCAAAAGTGTGTAACTCCAGCTATTCATCAAAAATGTAAAACCGCGTAACACGCGGGTTAATTGCCGTAAGCATTGCATAACTGGATGTACCAATGCGGTGAGCAACCTCATCAACAGTTAGTGCAGAGTTGCCAAATAAAGTGATCGTATCACCGATATTAACGTGATGAGTGAGCCCTATGTCGATTGCCGTAAGATCCATCGAGATTTTGCCTGCGGTGGGATAAATTTGGTTGTTGATGAGTACACTGGTTTGGCTTGGTGTCGATTGTGGATAGCCATCACCATAACCAATAGAGGCAATGGCAATGTGTGTATCTTCTGTGGCAATGTATTGGCGATTGTAGCCGACTGAGGCGCCTTTGTTGATTCGTTGGATGGCAATAATGTGACTATGCAATGACATCACGGGTTTAAGGCGACAGTTAAGATGCCGCTGCTCAGCGGCACATGCGCCGTATAAAGCTAAACCAATGCGGATTGTATTTGTGCCAAAGTCCTCCCTTTGCAGTAGAGAAGCAGCTGAGTTAAATGCGCTGATATGGCGTAAATTTTTATCCTTTATTAAAGCCTGAAAACGTCTTAACTGCTCACGAGTGAACGTCTGGTCAGTGGATTCTGATTCAGCCAGATGTGTCAGGGCATTTACTGGCTTTGCATAAGACTGTGCTTTCTGATAAAGAGATGTAAACTCTTCCTCTGTCAAGCCTAAACGATTCATCCCCGTATTGACTTTAAGCCAAATTTCAGCAGAGGTTGTTGTAAAGTATTCATGTAGTAACTCATATTGATAAGCACTATGGATAATGGGAATCAGGCGGTATTCAATGAGTGCTTTGACCATATCCACACAGAAAAAACCAGAAAAAATAATAATCTTGGTTTTATGAACACCCGCCTGGCTTAATTCAATGCCTTCTTCAACGCTGGCAACGCCAAAATAATCACATAATCCATCTAATGCTTTGGCAATTTTGGTGGCCCCATGTCCATAGGCATTGGCTTTTAACATGACGATAATGGTTTTGTGGGGATGTAAACGTTTAATATTTTCTAAGTTATATAACAAGTTGGTCAAATTAATATAAGCAAAGGCGCGCAAATTGTTATGCTTAATTTCCATGAAAGTATGTAAATTTGGAAAGTTTAAAAAGATGGGCTTAGGATAACGGGTTTTAAGGGAATCACAAGCGCTTATTCGCCAAAAGAAAGTTTTGCAGCATAATGAGACCCCCATCGGTTAAATAAGCTTCGGGATGATATTGAATGCCATATACGGGAAGGGATTGATGGCTAAATGCCATGAGTTCATTATCAGTCGTTTTGGCAAGGACTTGTAAACACTCTGGTAAACTTAACTCATCAACAATAAGTGAATGATAACGCGTCACTTGAATGGGTGACTTGAGTCCTTGATAGAGAGGGTGTTTGATAAAATCTATTTCACTGGATTGACCGTGCATGATTTTTTTAGCATGAACAACCCTGGCGCCAAAATATTGCGCAATGAGTTGATGCCCCAAGCAGACACCTAAAAGGGGAATGTGCGCTTTAATCATGCGTTCAATATATGGGTATAGAAAAGAGAGTTCATCGGGATGCCCAGGTCCTGGGCCTATAACTATCGCATCAAATAAGGAGAGGTCGATATGTTCATCCACTTGATCTGTTTTTAGCGCGAAGGCACTTTCTCCAAGCTGTGAAAAGTAATCCATTAAGATATGGGCAAAGGAGTCATAGTGATCAATAAATATTAACATATCAGTTTACATCTTCCGCTATGCTTAGTTTTGTGTTTAAAGCGGCTGCAATTTTACCTCTAACGTCATTGATCAGGTAAATTTTACTTGCGGTTTTAAGCTCATCCACCGAAATGGAACGCTCGATAAGCTTACCACTATGAATGAGTTTAGCGCGAGCAATTCCAGGTAACAGACCGTCGGTCGCGGGAGGAGTGTAAAGTGTCCCATTGATTTTGGCAATGATATTATAAAAACGTGACTCAGTAATATGCTGCAACTCATTATGAAAAATAAGCTCGGCATTGGGTCGATCGTTTAAATATTTGCTGTGTGTCCTGGTATAAAACCCACGCGTGCTTTGATCAGTTGTTTTGTGCTGCCAGAGTGGATTGCGTGAATCAATGTTTAAAGGGCTGATAAAAAGCTCAATTGAGCTTGTAGTATCTTTCGTCAATAACGGCTGATGGGTAATATCCAAATCACCTTTGTCGTTGACTTCAAGTCTGACTTTATAGGATTCATGGGATGTGGTTATTAAGCTTGAGCAATAATCCAATAACGATGTTTTAATGCAGGTAATATCAATATTAAAATGCAGATGCTGTGCTGAGTGCATGAGGCGTTCCAAGTGCAGATCGCAGGATTGCAAACCGTGCACGTTATAAAGCATTGTTTCGATAAGGTTAAAGTCTGGCTGATATAAGCGTTTAATAAAATTAAGTTTAGTGGTCATTTCCTGCCACTCATCCTCTTGAGTGGACTGAATAGTAAAACCTCCGCCAACACCACATTCCCAAAGTAGATTTTCTTGTCGAGTTAAGGTGCGAATGGCAACGTTAAAGCACATATCATTATTGGGCATGATGTAGCCAATGCACCCTGTGTAAAGTTTGCGTGAAGGCTCAAGCTTCTGGATGATTTCCATGGTGCGCTTTTTTGGGGCGCCCGTGATTGAACCGCAGGGAAATAAATGCCTGATGATGATATCAAAGCGTATATCAGCATCAACCTTGCCACAGATGGTTGAGGTCATTTGA
>JACCDZ011394412.1_pt1 | contig 11299 bp, 13 predicted proteins | sample 7449551 | NCBI WGS metagenome assembly JACCDZ01 (sample SAMN15323452, study PRJNA562643) | freshwater metagenome | isolation source: river surface water | place: USA:Blue River Watershed | collected 2017-08-18
GAATGCTTTGCAACAGATGACCGGAACACCGTCTTACTCATCACGGCGCAGATCCGGTGGAATCGGCAGGTCCGGCAATGGCCCAGGGCGTTTGCCCTTGCCCGAGCGGAACTGCTTGAGCTGGTAGACATAGGCCAGCACCTGAGCCACGGCCAGGTACAAACCTGCAGGGATTTCCTGATCCAACTCGGTGGAGAAATACACCGCTCGCGCCAACCCTGGCGACTCCAGCACCATGACCTTGTGCTGCTGGGCGATCTCGCGGATCTTCAGCGCCATAAAGTCGCCACCCTTGGCCAGCAGCACCGGCGCCGCGCCTTTGGCCGGGTCGCACTTGAGCGCCACGGCACAGTGGGTCGGGTTGGTAATCACCACGTCGGCCGTGGGGATCGCCGCCATCATCCGTCGCTCGGCCATCTCGCGCTGCATCTGCCGAATCCGCGACTTGACCTCGGGCTTGCCCTCGCTGTCCTTGTATTCGTCGCGCACTTCCTGCTTGGTCATCATCAGCTTCTGCTTGTGATCCCAGAGCTGGAACGGCACGTCCACGGCGGCAATCAGAATCAGCCCGCAGGCCATCCACAGCATGCTCCAGCCGACCAGCTCGGCGCTGTGGATGATCGCCGCCTCCAGGGGCTGATTGGCGATGGCCAGCAGGTCGTCCTGATCGGCCGAGAGCACCGCCAGGGCCACCAGCAAAATCACCGTGAACTTGGCCAGGGCCTTGAGCAGCTCAACCAGCGCATGGTTGGAAAACATCCGCTTGAGCCCGGCCGCCGGGTTCATCCGGCTGGCCTTGGGCGCCATGGCCTCGGGCGAGAACAACCAGCCACCGAGGCCAATGGGGCCAAGAACGGCGGCGATCAACAGAACCACCAACAGCGGCAGCATTGCTTCCAGAGCGAGCTTGCCCGAGGCCAGCAGGTACAACGCCATGGAGCGATCATCCAGCAACACATCGCGCGACAAGGCAAAGTTGCCGCGCATCAGCTCCAGCAGGGTCTGGCCAAAATCGCCGCCATACACCAGCAGGCCGCCGATCCCGGCCATGGTCACCACCACCGTATTGAGCTCGCGGGAGCGGGCAATCTGGCCTTTCTTGCGCGACTCTTCGAGCCGCTTACTGGTGGGTTCCTCGCTTTTGTCGGCGCCACTTTCGCTTTCCGCCATGTCGCCTCCTCAGCGCGCCTGGGCCAGTTCGCGCAACAACTGCAGGCCCTCGCTGGCCAGCAGTTGGTACTGGGCGAGCACGTCCGCCAGGCCCAGCCAGAAGATCACCAGGCCAAGAACCAGGGTCATCGGAAAGCCGATGGAGATGATGTTCAATTGCGGCGCGGCGCGGGTCATGATGCCAAACGCCAGGTTGACCACCAGCAGCGCGGTGATCGCCGGCAGCACCAGCAACAGCCCTGCGCCGAGCACCCAGCCCAGCTTGCCGGCCAACTCCCAGTAGTGATTGGTCGACAGCCCCGTGCCCACCGGCAGGGTAATAAAACTCTCGGCCAGCACCTCGAACACCAGCAGATGGCCGTTCATGGCGAGAAACAGCAGGGTCACCAGGATCAACAGCAACTGCGCCAGCACCGGCACGGACACGCCGTTGCTGGGGTCAATCATCGAGGCAAAGCCCAGGCCCATCTGCACGGCGATGATCTGCCCGGCCACGGCGAACAGATGAAAGAACAACTGCAAGGTGAAGCCGAGCATCACCCCGATCAGCACTTCCTGGGCGATCAGCATCAGCGAGCGCAGCGTCAGGGCATCGATCGCCGGCATCGGCGGCAGGCTCGGCACCAGCACCAGGGCAATCGCCATGGCCAGGTACAAACGCACCCGCACCGGCACCAGTTGGGTGCCGATGATCGGCATCACCATCAGCAGCGCGGCAATCCGAAACAGCGGCAGGAGGAAGCTGCCGACCCAGGCGCCGATCTGCTCATTGCTCAGCTCCAGCATCAGACGGGCACCGCCTAGCCGATCAACAAGGGAATGTTGTGGATCAGGTTCTGGGTGTACTCCATCAGCTCGCGCACCAGCCAGGGCCCGGCCCAGATCAGCGTCAGCAGCATCACCAGCAGGCGCGGCACGAAGCTCAGGGTCTGTTCGTTGATCTGGGTGGCGGCCTGGAACATGGCCACGATCAGGCCCACCACCAGGCTGGGCAACACCACCAGGCCGACAATCACCGCGGTCAGCCAGAGCGCATCACGAATCAGGTCTACCGCCACTTCAGGAGTCATCAGCGTTGCCCTATAAGGTGCCGAAGCTGCCGGCCAGGGTGCCGATCACCAAGGCCCAGCCATCGATCAAGACAAACAGCATGATCTTGAACGGCAGGGAAATGATCAGCGGCGAGAGCATCATCATGCCCATCGCCATGAGGATACTGGCCACCACCATGTCGATGATCAGGAACGGAATAAAGATCATGAAACCGATCTGGAACGCGGTTTTCAGCTCGGAGGTGACAAACGCCGGAACCAGAATGGTCAGCGGCGCCTGCTCCGGCGAGGCGATGTCGGTGCGCTTGGACAGGCGCATGAATAGTTCGAGATCGGACGCCCGAGTCTGCGCCAGCATAAAGTTCTTCAGCGGCACCTCGGCCTTGCGCACCGCCTCCTGGGCCGGCAGTTGCTCGTTCAGATAGGGCTGCAGGGCCTCGCGGTTTATCTGCTCGAACACCGGCGCCATGATGAACAGGGTGAGAAACATCGCCAGGCCGATCAGGATCTGGTTGGACGGCGTCTGCTGCAGGCCCAAGGCCTGACGCAAAATGGAAAAGACGATGATGATCCGGGTGAAGCTGGTCATCAGCATGACGAAGGCGGGGATAAAGCTCAGCGCCGTCATGATCAGCAGGATCTGCAGGCTGACCGAATACTCCTGCTGCCCGGACGCATTGGTGGCCAGGGTAATGGCCGAGATCTGCAGCGGATCATCCGCCGCCAGCGCCACAGGTGCCAGCAGCGCCAGGAATACGGCGAACACGATACGCAACGCGCCCATCAGGGTTTGTCCTTCTGATCCTTGCCCAGCAACTCCATCAGGCGCTGGGCAAATTCCGGGCTGGCCGGCTCGCCGTCCGCCAGATGTACCGGCTCTTTCAGGGTGTGCAAGGGGGTGATGCGCCCGGCGCTCAGGCCCAGCAACACCTGCTCATTGCCCACCTGCACCAGCACCAGGCGCTCGCGCGGTCCCAGGGCCTGACTGGCGAGCAGCTTGATCACCCGGTTGCCGCGCGGGCCGACCTGCTGCACCCGGCGCAACAGCCAGGCGAGCACAAAGATCAGGCCGATCACCAACAGCAGGCCCAGGAGCATCTGCCCCAGTTGCGCGCTCAGGTCGCTGCTGCTGGCCAGCACCGGCGTGACGGCGGTCGTCGCCGGCTCGGCGGCCATGGCCGACAGCGGCAACGCCAGAAAAACCCCAAGGAGTCGAGCCATGGTTTAGCGCAGCTTCTTGATGCGTTCGCTGGGACTGATCACATCCGTCAGGCGAATACCGAACTTTTCGTTGACCACCACCACCTCGCCATGGGCGATCAGGGTGCCGTTGACCAGCACGTCCAGCGGCTCGCCGGCCAGACGATCCAGCTCGATCACCGAGCCCTGGTTAAGCTGCAGCAGGTTGCGGATGGTGATGTCGGTGTTGCCCACCTCCATGGAAATCGACACGGGAATGTCGAGAATCACATCCAGGTTCGGTCCATCCAGGTTCACCGGCCCGCTTGAGCGCGGCACCGCGTCGAACTCCTGCATCATCGCCCGCGGCGCGGCCGGTTCGGCAGCCGCGCTTTGCGCCATCATCGCGTCAATATCGTCCTGGCTGGCATCACCGGCCTCCGAGAGTGCCGCGGCCCATTCATCGGCCAATGCCTGCTCCTCGGGGGAGGTGCCTTCTTCTTCGTCTGCCATCGGGAGTCCTCGGCTGGCTGTGGAGCAATAGTTTAAGCCGGCGTGTTAGCGGCTACGTTCGATCGGGTCGAGCACCTGGAAGGCCAGCTTGCCCTTGTGCGCACCAAGCTTGACGCTGAATGCCGGCACGCCGTTGGCACGCATCACCACCTGCTCGGGCAAATCCACCGGGATCACGTCACCGGGCTGCATGTGCAGGATGTCGCGCAGGCGCAACTGACGACTGGCCACGGTGGCGCCCAGGGGCACGCTGACATCCAGGATGTCCTCGCGCAGGGCCTTGATCCAGCGCTCGTCCTGGTCATCGACATCGGATTGGAAACCGGCGTCGAGCATGTCGCGAATCGGCTCGATCATCGAATAGGGCATGGTGATGTGCAGGTCGCCGCCACCGCCGTCCAGTTCGATATGAAAGGTCGACACCACAATCACTTCGCTGGGGCTGACGATGTTGGCCAGGGCAGGGTTCACGTCCGAGTTGATGTACTCGAAGTTGATGTCCATGACCGCATGCCAGGCTTCTTTCAAATCAATAAAGGCCTGGTCGATGACCATGCGCACCACCCGCAGCTCGGTCGGGGTGAACTCGCGACCTTCGATCTTGGCGTGGCGGCCGTCGCCGCCGAAAAAGTTGTCCACCAGCTTGAACACCAGCTTGGCGTCGAGAATGAACAGGCCGGTGCCGCGCAGCGGTTTCATCTTCACCAGGTTGAGGCTGGTGGGCACATACAGCGAGTGTACGTACTCGCCAAACTTCATCACCTGCACCCCGCCCACGGCCACATCGGCGGAGCGGCGCAACAGGTTGAACATGCTGATGCGGGTGTAGCGGGCAAAGCGTTCGTTGATCATTTCCAGGGTGGGCATGCGCCCGCGGACGATGCGGTCCTGGCTGGACAGGTCGTAACTCTTGACCGTACCGGGCTCGGCGGCCTCTTCGGTGTCGACCGCGCCGTCATCGACCCCATGCAACAGGGCATCGATTTCATCTTGTGACAGCAGGTCTTGCACAGCCATTAGCGCCCGCTCCTACTGCAACACGATATTGGTAAACAGCACTTGCTCGACCGCCATCTTGCCGGTTTCCTTCTGTGCCAGGGCCTGCACGCTGGCGGTGGTTTGCTGACGGAGCATTTCCTTGCCCACCGGCGTACTCAAGGCCTCGAAGTCCTGGCCGGAGAACAACATCACCAGGTTATTGCGCAGCACCGGCATATGCTCGTGCAGGGCATCCAGTTCGGCCTTGTCGCGCCCCATCAGGGCCACGCTGACCTGCATATAGCGCTGACGCCCCTTGTGGCTGTAATTGACCACGAACGCCGGCGCCAGCACCTCATAAATCGCCTGCTTCTTCACCGGCTTGCCGGCATCTTCGGTCTTGGCGTGCTCTTCGCTCTTGGCGTCGTCCTTCTTGTCGCCCTTGATGAAGAACAGGGTTGCGCCCACCGACAGGCCAACGGCCAGCAACAGGCCGACCACAATCAGCAGGATCAGCTTCAACTTGCTCTTGCCGGCGGGTTTGCCGTCAGCCTCTGCCGCAGCGGGCGCCTTTGCTTCTTCTTTCTTAGCCATGCCAATAATCCGTCACTGATCGAAGATCTGTCAGCGTTCAAGGGGTTGAGAGCAAGTGTTATGCCAGCTTGTAAAGATTCTGGCCTAGCAGGTTGCTGAAAAACGTTGGCGAAGCAGCGATGGCAACGCAGCTAGTTTTTCAACGGCCTGCTAACGCTCAGCGTGCGCAGCGGATATACCAGCATGCCCGCGCCCTGTCACCCAAAAACGGCTTCGCCCGGCAAGCCGGGCGAAATCCAGTTTAGATCAGGGCGGGCAACGACTCAGGCGTAGTAATCCACCAGCCGCCTGGCATTGCTCAGGGTGCTGCTGCGTAGCTCGCCAACACTCACGAGTTTTTCCTCCTCACCCAGGGCCAGGCCGGGCGCCGCATCAGCGCGTCGCTGGCCCTCGCCATCCTGCCCTTGGCCCTGGCCTTGCCAGCCACGATTCAAGGACTGATCGGAGACATTTACATCCAGCTGGTTCATGCCTTGCTGGGTAAACAGATCACGCAGGCGTTGCATCTGCCCCTCGAGGGTGTCGCGCACCCCGGCATGGGGGCTGGCGAAGGTCACCTGGGTCTGCTCCTTGCTGATGTCCACGCGCACCTCAAGGCGCCCGAGCTCGGCCGGATCAAGCTGGATTTCCGCCGACTTGAGGTTCTGACTGGACAGCCACATGACCTTGTCCACCACCGCCTCGCTCCAACCACCCTGCTGCATCGCCACCGGCTGCCCCGGCACCAGCACCGGCCGGGCGCTGGCCGAGGTCTGCTGAGCGATCGCCTGGCTCAAGGCACTCAGGCGCCCAGCCAGGTTATCGCTGCGCACCTCGCTCGCGCCCTCGGCCGATCCTTCGCCAGCCAGCGCCGAGACATCCAGCTCGCCAAGCTCAAGGGCGCTGTCGGCCTCAGCCGCGCCCTCGGCCAGCACCGCCAAGGTACCGGCAAACGCCTGGGCGCCATCACCACTGATCGCCGCCGTGGTGGCCGCCACCGTTGCCCCGGCGGTTTGCGCCGCCTGGGCCTGGGCGCCAAGCTCCAAGGCCATACGCACGCCGGGCAGGGTATTGAGGGTATCCAGGGTTGGGTCATGGCTGGCATCGGTCATGGCCGCCGCCGAATTGCTGACCAGGCCTGCCACCGACGCGCTGCTTGGCGTGGCATTCAACAGGCTCGACTGAGCATCTGCGGCAGCCGCCTCGGCTTGTCCGGCGGTGCCTTGCAGGCTCAGAGCCGTCTCTTCAGGCGTGAGCGGAACCTGGCCGGTCATGCCAAACAGCAGCAGCGGGTCCAGCTCGGCGTCTAAGGTTTCCGCACCCGACTCAGCGGCCTCGGCGTCAACCGGCAAGGCATTGCCGCTATCGGCAACCACCGCAGCCTCGGCATCCGGCTGCGCCGCGTCGCCCTCGGCTTCGGGTTTGTTGCGCGCGCTCTTGGCAGCGCCCTCATGACGCTCAACAGCGCTGCTTTGGCGCTCCTTGGCATACACCTGGGCAAAGCTGGAAGCCTCATTCTTGCGCGGTTGCGGCGTTTCCGCCGGCGGCCTGGCGGCGCTTTTGCGCGGCTTGACCTCGGCGGCGGATTGCAGGAGTAGATCGGGGGCAACGGCCATGGGCACTCTCCGTTCAGGTGATTCGTAACGGAGCTATAGCAAGGCCCAGGCCAACTTCCCAAGCAGCGCTCGGACGGCGCGGCCGACACGGATCAACGGTAACGCTGGCGCTCGCTCTTGAACAGGATGCGGACGATGGCGAACTCGCGCTCGATATGCCCGAGCAGGGCCGCCACGTCATCGAGTTGCTCGCGCCGGGCCAGGTCTTCCAGTTGCTTGCACAGGCCGGCCAGCAACACCGCGCCCATATTGCTGCAACTGCCCTTGAAACTATGGGCCGCCATGCGCATCGCCTGCGCATCACCCTGCGCCTGGGCCTGGCGCAACAGGCGCAAACGCTCATCCGAGTCGCTGAGGAAGGTGTCCAGCAACAGGGCGAACTCATCCTCCATCACCTCGCGCAGGGCGTTCAGGACATGGTTGTCGACATGCATATCAGACCCTTGATCATCCGCCAAAACGGTCATCTCCTGCGGCCTGGCTCGACCAGCAAAACTCCACACAGATGCCGCGCCCATCGGCGCTGTAACTGCAACGCTCGGCCAGCCGGCGCACCAACTCCAGGCCGCGGCCACTGAGCCGACCGGGCGCCAGGGTCTGGCCCAGCAGCGCCTGCGGATCAAAGCCGCCGCCGCTGTCTTCGACCCGCAACAACAGGCGCCCACCCGCCGGCTCAGGTTGCAACTGCAGATGAAAGCGCACATAGCCCTGCTCAAGCACCGCCAGGCGCTGGCTGCGTTCGCTGTAGTAACGGGCAAAACCTGCGGCATCGCGCTTGAGCGCCGAGTCCAGGCCCAGCACGCCATGCTCCAGGGCATTTGAATAGAGCTCGGCGAGCACGCTGTAGAGCGCACCGGCCTGGCTGCGCAACGCCTGCACTTCCAGCAGCAGTTGCAGGAGGAATGGCAGCGGATTGAAATGCCGCAGGGTCTGCGCCCGGAATTCGAAGCTGGCCGACCAGTCATTCGGGCTGATCAGCCCGTGCGCGCTGTAGTCCAGGGGCGGACGATTGAGCGCCGCCTCGTCGACCAGCACCACCTCGACCATGCTCACATCGTCCTGGGCCTCGGCGGAAAAATCACTCAGGCTCTGCTGAATCTCGGCAAACAGCCGATCGGCCTGTCGATTGGCGGCAAACACCGCCAGCAAGCGCTCCTCGGCGAAGGCCTGACCCTGTTCATTACAGGTTTCCAGCAGGCCATCGGAGAGCAGCAACAGGCGATCGCCCAGCGCCAGCGGATACACCTCGCAATGGCTGTCGAAGCTGGCCGCATCGCGCACCCCCAGGGGCAAATGCCGCGACACCAGCGCCACCCGCTCACCGCTGGCCGCCCGGTACAGATAGCCATCGGGCAAGCCGCCGCACCAGACCTCCACCACCCGCCGCTGGAAGCTGAGGTTGAGCATGGTGGCGCAACAGAACACCCCGACCGGCAGAATGCGCTTGAGCTTGCTGTTCAACTCCGGAAGGATTTCTGCCATGGAGTAACCCTTGGCGGTCATCCCGTAAAACACTTCGGCCAAGGGCATGGCGCCGATCGCCGCCGGCAGGCCATGGCCGGTGAAGTCGCCGAGGAACACGTGCATGCCGCCCGAGGGCTTGAACGCCGCCAGCAACAGGTCGCCGTTGAACAGCGCATAGGGCGACTGCATATAGCGAATGTTGGCCGCACTCAGGCAGCCCGAGTGGGCAACCTTGTCGAATACCGCCTTGGCCACCCGTTGCTCGGTGAGCAGATGCTCGTTGTGCTTGGCAATCAGGTCGCGCTGCTGCAGCACCGTGCTTTGCAGGCGGCGCAGACGATCCATGGCCTTGATCTTGGCTTCGAGGATGATCCGGTTATAGGGCTTGGCGAGAAAGTCGTCACCGCCGGCCTCCAGGCAGCGCACCAGCGCCTCGCCCTCGGTCAGCGAGGTGAGGAAGATGATCGGCACCAGGGCTTCGCCGGCACACTCCTTGATCCGCCGGGCGGCTTCGAAGCCGTCCATCACCGGCATCATGGCATCCATCAGCACCAGCTGCGGACGCTCCTGCTGAAACAGCGCCAGCGCCTCCAGGCCGTTACTGGCCGCCAGTACCCGGTGGCCCTGGCGGCTGACGATGGTGCTCAGCAGCATGCGGTCGGCTGCGCTGTCTTCGGCGATCAGGATGGTCAGACGCGCAGTGGACATGCCGAACGGCTTCAGGCGATCTGGAACAGTTGTTCGAAGTTGGAGATGGCGAGAATCTTGCGCACATCGCTATTGCAGTTGAGCAGGCGCACTTGCGCATGATCGCCACCGGCGTGATCGCGCAGCAGCAGCAACATGCCCAGGGCCGAGCTGTCGAGGTAGGTGGTGCCTTGCAGGTCTACCAGGTAGCGCTTGGGCGTGCTCTCGACGCGCTCGTAGGCATCGCGAAACGCCTGGTGGGCACCGAAATCGAAACGCCCCTGAATGGCAATGGTCAGTTCCTGCTCGTCGGCGGAGAGTTGCGTGCTGATGGTCATGGGACACTCCTGTTCTTGTTATAGGCGTCTGCCGATTTTTAGCACTCGCCTGCCGACACAGCAAGCACCGGCCTCTCAACGGGGGCCGAGGCTGCTCAGGCGCTGGGCAAATTCATCGAGCAACTTTTGCTCGCGCTTGTCTTCGGCCTGGCGCGCCTCAAGCAGATAGCGCTGCACCAGCTTACGCAAACCCTCCAGACGCGCATAGCGTTGCTGCCAGAGCTCGCGCGCCTTGCGCAGGTTGTCCTGGTGCCAGAGCAGGGTTTGGCGCTGCTGGCCAATGGCAGTTTCCAGCTGGGTGAGAAAGCGCTGATAGTTCATCAGCCACTGCCCGGAAACGCCCTGCTGGCCCTGATTGATCCATTGCTGCTGGTAATCGCCACGGTAGCGCTCCAGCTCACCGAGCTTGCCCTGGGCCTGCTGCAGTTGCTGCTGGCAACGCCCCAGCACTTGGGCCGCCTCGCGCTCGGCGCGTTCGGCCATATCGATCACCGGCGCCAGACGCGCCGCGCGGCTAACGGCCACCGATTAACCCGCCGGCCCGGCCGGGTTGAGCACCTGGGCCAGCAGCGCCACGCTGGCCTCCAGCCCCTCGCTGTCGCGCAGGCCCTGACCCAGGTAGCGCGCCATCGCCGGCTGGCGGCTGATGGCCAGGTCGGTGTCGGCATCGCCGCCGGACACATAGGCGCCGACGCTGATCAAATCGCGGCTTTGCTGATAACGCGACCAGAGTTGCTTGAAGCGCTGAGCATTGCGCAGATGCTCGGGACTGACCACCTGGGGCATCACCCGGCTGATCGAGGCCTCGATGTCGATGGCCGGGTAATGGCCCTCCTCGGCCAGCCGGCGGGACAGCACGAAGTGGCCGTCGAGTACACCACGGGCGGCATCGGCGATCGGGTCCTGCTGATCATCGCCCTCGCTCAACACGGTGTAGAAGGCGGTGATCGAACCGCCGCCCTCTTCGGCATTACCGGCGCGCTCCACCAATTTGGGCAATTTGGCAAACACCGACGGCGGATAGCCCTTGGTCGCCGGCGGTTCGCCAATCGCCAGGGCAATTTCGCGCTGGGCCTGGGCGAAACGAGTCAGCGAATCCATCAGCAGCAGGACATTCTTGCCCTTGTCGCGAAAATATTCGGCGATGCGCGTGCAGTACATGGCCGCACGCAGGCGCATCAGGGGCGCCTCATCGGCCGGCGAGGCGACCACCACCGAGCGTTTGAGGCCTTCGGCGCCGAGAATCTCGTCGATAAATTCCTTGACCTCGCGGCCCCGCTCACCGATCAGGCCGACGACGATGATGTCGGCCTCGGTAAAGCGCGTCATCATCCCCAGCAACACCGACTTACCCACACCGGTACCGGCAAACAAGCCCAGACGCTGACCACGACCGACGGTGAGCAGGCCGTTGATCGAGCGAATGCCCACATCCAGCGGCTGGCTGATGGGGTGGCGCTTGAGCGGGTTGATCACCGGGCCATCCAGCGGCACCCAGTCCTCGGCCTTCATTCCGCCCTTGCCGTCCATGGCCCGGCCGGCACCGTCCAGCACCCGACCGAGCATCGACATGCCCATCGGCAGCCGCCCGGTGTCCGCCAGGGGCACCACCCGCGCACCGGGGGCGATACCGGTGAGGCTGCCCACTGGCATCAGGTAGAACTTGCCGGCGGCAAAGCCCATGACCTCGGCCTCGACCTGCACCGGATGGTAGCTGTCGTCGTTGATC
>JACCDZ011824985.1_pt1 | contig 11298 bp, 14 predicted proteins | sample 7449551 | NCBI WGS metagenome assembly JACCDZ01 (sample SAMN15323452, study PRJNA562643) | freshwater metagenome | isolation source: river surface water | place: USA:Blue River Watershed | collected 2017-08-18
AATAGAGGTTAAACCAGCGGTTACTCCTAATTTATCCTGCCCAGAAACTTTTAACAAAATTATTTCTTTATCTTCTATTGCCATTTTATGAACGATTTAATGAGTGCCAAAAATCGGCATTCTATTGATTAAAAAAAAACACTTTGTTGTTTTTTTAGAATAATTCCACGATGCAAATTAAAAAAAAGACATATAAGTTGCGGGCAATGTAAATTGTCATATTTAATTCCGATTTTGACGTACAGAATTTTGTTTACAATTTACTAAATAATTTTCTCACTAATACACTAAGACTCAGTATTCAGAGAGTTTTCTTTGCGACATTGCGCCTTTTCGAGCAATCAATATAAATTAGGACACTATTTTGTTTTTATTACTTATATATTCAAAATATCAAAAAACAATTAACTATTTTTGTTAATCTATGATGAAAAAATCACCTATGCTTCCGGAGATACAAAACCTACATGATGTTTGGCAAAACAATCGAACCATCAAAACCACTGCACCGCATCAAATTTCTTTTGATGATCTGACCAATTCAATTATCAGCACAGGACCTTTTTCATTTTATATCATTGATTTTTTTGATATGTCGCTTTCGCATATCAGCCCTGCCTTATATGAAATGCACGGTTTTGATCCTGAAACCATAACTTTTAATGATGTGTTGGGTGCAATCCACCCAGATGATGTGGAATTTGTAATAAAAGCAGAAGCTTTTTTGACCAAATTTTTTCTTGAGAATGTTGGACGGGAAAAGTTATTAACTTACAAAATAAGTTATTGCCATAGAGCCAGATTAGAAAACGGAGAATATGTTTTATTTAACCATCAGGCATTGATGCTTACCATGGATGACAACGGAGGCTACGGAAAATCATTAAACATCCATACCCGCATAGATCATTTAAGCAATTTTAATTCGTATAAAATTTCGCTTATCGGTCTCAATGGTGAACCGTCATTCATGAATTTAAGTCTTGATGAAGAAAACCAGGATTTAAGAGAATTTTCTAAAAGAGAAATTGATATTATCAAATTGCTGGCTAACGGCTTAAATAATAATGAAATTGCCGAAAAACTTTTCATCAGTCCATTAACAGTAAAAAAGCACCGTACTAATATATTGACAAAGTCGGATTCTAAAAATACAGTGCAGCTTGTAAAAAAATGTATTCTTCAGGGTTTAATTTAGATTTTAATAATAAAAAATACTCCAAAAGGAGTATTTTTTACGCTTGGCAGTTGATTTAGTTTTGTAATATTAAAATTTGTCCCTAATTTTAAAAACAATACTGTGCGAGAAAAAATATATTCCATTTATCTTTCAAAATGCTTCTTCCTTTTAATCTGCTTCAATGCTTTTTCGCAGAAAGAAATTTATAAGAAAGATTTTGTATTTGATCAAAATTTCAAATCCGAAGAGCTTTCCGGTTCCTTAACTATTTTGGGAGAAGATGTAGTTCTAAGTACCTCCGATCATAAACTGTATTCACTGCGAAAAGATGACGGAAAAATTAATTGGCAAATTTTTGCCGGGAATAAATTGAATTCGTCTTTATACGATTATGAAAATACTTTTTTCCACAGCGGAATTGAAAATGATATAGCATACAGCTCGCAATACAATTTAAAAACGGGAGATAAAATTCAAAAACTGTCTATAGAATCCATCAATTCCAAACCTCACTTTTTAAACAATGTCATATATTGCACCGCTTTGGCCGATGGAGGAAAATTAATGGCTTACAATTTAGAAGAAAACAAGGTAATCTGGAGTAAAAACATTGGATTTGGAGTCGAAAAGCAGCCAATTTTTCTAAAAGATAAAATCATTGCCAATGCCGAAGATGACAATTGGTTTGAAATCGATTATAATGGAAATTTTCTAAAGTCTAAATCTAAAAAGCATACTTACCTTGACACGACAAAAATTTCCATAAAGAATTACAAATTTCTAACACACGACGGCAAAGAAATTACCCAGGAATTCTTAAAGAAAAACAAGCTGTTCCATTATGATTACCAGACAAGAACCAGCAACACCAATACTTTTATACTGACCGAAAATCAGCTTTTAGTTTTAGGGAATAACAGAAAGACAGTATTGCAGTTGAATTTAGAAAAAGAATTTGCTGCCGATAATTTTGATCCCTATTTATATACTGCCATTTTAGCAACAACTCCCGAAAGCGTTTGGTTTTGTTGCCAAAACAAGCTGATACATTACGATTATAAAAATAAAAAAAATCTCCGCAAAGTAGATTTAACAAAATGGAATCCTCATCAAGTAGTATTAGAAAGCAGAACCATTTGGCTCATTTCTAAAAATGACGGTCAATTGTACGCATTGGATTTTGAACCTGACCAAAGAACGGCAGATGAGATAGAAGCCAAAGCCAATCATTATAAATGTACGGAACCAGATCCTAAAATGATTGAGGCGGCAAAAGCAATACAAGAAAAAAATAAAAAAATAACTAAACTTGAAAATTATGAAAACTAAATTTTTATTATCGGCTCTATTGATGCTGTTTTTCTTAAACACAGTAAATGCCCAATCGCACAAAGTAGGGCAAGCAAATTATAACTGTAAACTAAATAAAAAGGGATGGTTCTTTAATAGTGAAAAATTATCTTGTCCCGCTTGTGAAGCCACTGATAATAAAGAAAAAGCAGCAAAGGCAGCAGAAGACAAACGCAGAAATGATGTAGTAGTCGCCAAAGCTAAAGCAGATAAAATAGCTAGCGATTTAGCCAATAAGAAAAAGCAACAAGAAATTGCAGAAAAAAATAAAATTACGGAGGTTTCTATTATTATGCCTAAGATTACACCTATAAAAAATAACGCTTCAGTTAAGAAAACATTACCTAAAAAACAAAATAACACAGTAACAAAGAGTATTCTCTTAATCAGTGATAAAAATGGAGGTTTCAAAAGTATAAATAATGAAGTAATTATACCCGAAAACACATATGCAAAAACAAAGGGAGCTCAATACTTTGAAAATATTAATAAAAACAATTTTCCAAAAGATTTAGGAATAGTTACTTTTTCTCAGAGAATAAGTGTCCCTAATAGACAATGTGGAGCAGGTAATTATTATGTTGCTGATTTTATTAGTAGTAAAGGAGAAAGACACTTCAATTCCGATGCGATTTCATTTATCGAACATATGCAAAATGATTGGTTTATTATAGGGTTAGATTTCTATGGTACAGATACTTATTATGATAAATTAGGTAGTGCTAAATTGTACAATGTAAAAACTAAAAAAGAATTCCAATTACCGATTTCACCTTGGCATAATGCTGTTATTATAAATCAGCCAGATTCCAATTCTGTTACAAATCCTTGTTATATTACGGGCACATATATTTTACCTATTAAAAAGAGAGAATTAAGAGAAATCTTATTAGATAATTTAACAGGAGGAAGTGACCAATGGAAGGCCTATATATTTTTACAAATAAGTCCAACAAGGAAGTATACAGAATTTAAAGTTGTTTACATAAATAACAACGATGAAATAAAAGAATTATCTATTTCAGACGAAGATAGAGTTTATTTTAAGATGAATTAAAATCAAAAACTCATGAAAAAACTACTACTAATCACATTGCTATTCGGAATAAATAGTTTTGGGCAGGATTTAAAACTTGTTTTGGATCAAGCTAAAACTGATTTCAAAAAACTAGAAAGCGATTTTAATCCCAACAATCAAGAACTTTTAAAAAAAGAAGAAGAATTAAAAGTACTTTTGGCAGAAATAGCCAAAAATCAAGATCCAAAACTTACCAGTAACCTAACAACAAAACTTACTGAAATTCAGGAATTGAGAACTAAACTCAACAAAACATATTTGTCTTATGAAGCATACAAAAAATATTTTGAAGACAAAGGATTAACTATAGAACAAATTGATGCTATTTTTAAACCAGAGTATAAAATTCCTGATGCATTAGCTGAAAATAACGAAGAACCAAAGATCTATCAATATTATGGTAAGGATTTAATATTAGAAGAAATAAAACCAACAGGAAATAAAAAAGTTGATGATGTACTTAAAACAGTATTGAGTCAAAAAAGTGAAGCCTATTTAGGAGATATAATCATTCCAAAAGAAAACCAAGAGTTTAGTTTTTACATAAATAAAAGTGATGTAAAAAATGAACCGAAATGGAAAACTATTAAATCTAAAATAAGTTGGGATAGTATTCAATCAATTTTAGAAAAAGAAAGTGACCAATTCGTTCTTGCTGGAAAAAATTTTAAATTTAAAAGTGTTTCTTTTGAAATTTGTGATGGCTTTTTTGTAGATATAAAGGTTTTTGTGTTAGATGAAAAAGGCTCTAAGTATTTATTTGAAAATAAAGTACCTGTGAGTATTTTACGCTATTCCACACACGCACCTAATCAATTTTTAGTTTTTAAATATCCTGTTAATCAAAAGGAAAATATAACGATTAAAGAATTTGAAAATTTAAGAATAAGATTATCGGATGTATTGATTTATGTTTCAAAAGCTGGATATAACTATATTCCCAATGATGTTGTTTATGATTTTCCAACAAAAAATGAACAAGGAGACTTTATTAATAAAGATTCTTCTGTTCAATATGAAATAAAAGAGGATACAAGTTTGCAAAATGTAGTAGAGTTAAGAGCATACACCGATTTTTTAGGATTATTTGGTGATGCCCCCAACGGAATTGTTCAACTGCAAGGAAAAGGAGATTTTTATGTGGTTCCCTTTCTTATACCTAAACTCCGATTCGATTTGAGATTTTTAGATAAGATTTCACCTTATATTAATTTTTCAAGAATTGATGACGAATCAAGAGCAATAGAAACTGTAACCCTTCCAAATTCAAATATAACTCCAAATAACAGTTTAGATCTAATACAAAAATCCTATCTAGAAATGGGAACCAGTGTGAACATTTTTAATTTAAAATTCAATAAAGAAATGCCATTTAGAACCATTGGATATTTTCCTGCCCGATATCAAATTGCAGATATAAAAATAAATGATGAGTTCAAAAATGTTCAAGGATTTGCTTATGGTTTTGGATTGAAGTTTGAATTTAAGCGTTTTAATAATTTTGGTTTCAATTATTCATTAGAATTTTCTAGATATAGTTTTAAAGATTATAATTCTACTCCAACTTTTGAAGCACCTAGCGCTTTTAATGTTTGCAAAAACGAAGCAGAAGTATTTTATCATCCGGGCATAAGCAAAAATCAATCTATTTTTTTAAGATTCAAAACCTTTAACAACTTGAGTAATACCGAGGCTTTTTATCAATTACAATTTGGCTATCGTTTTTCTATAGGAATATCAGATGTTAAAACTAAAACTCAATAACTATGAAGCAACTAATTTCAATACTACTTATAACAATAGTTTTTAAAAGTAGTGCCCAAAATTTAACATACGAAAAATTAGATTCTATATCATCAAAAATTAGCAAATTACAGCTACAAGCTAATAATTTAGTGTACAATGATGGGAAAGATGATTATATTTTGAGTTTTACTGAAAATAATTTTCAAATATTGTATAGTACAGGAAAAGCTCAAAAAGTTGTACACAAAAAAAAGGGAGATAAAGAATACTTATATCTTACAGAAAATATAGATTTAACAAAAGCATTTGATATTTACCAAGCACTTTACCCTGGTTTAGCGGGGGTTTTCCGGTTGACTTTTCCTGAAGGAGTAAAAACACAAGTGTATACAAATGGAATTTATACCAATACCTTAACGGAATATTATTTAGAGTTTTTTTATGACAGAGATGAAGGATTTTCATCCAATAAACCTTCATATCCAGGTGCAAGTTTATTAGTATCATTAAGCTCAATGATTGTATTCTTAAAATCGGAAAATATGAATTCTTGTGAAGAATTTATATATAATTCATTTTCAAACGTAAAAATGGATAAATATGGATCTGGAGTAAAAAATAAATATGAAAAATATAGAGAAAATATATTTAAAGAAGTTGATTATTACTCAAAATTATCACAATATGGTGGGTTTCAAAATGACATTAGTCATGCAAAGGCTGCTGAATACCTGGAAAAAGCTATATTAATCAAAATGCCTAGAGTATATTATCAACGTTTTGGATTTAATATGCCTTATTCAGCTTTGTTGCATCATTTATCTTATTCAGGAAACTATACCAGATTGGGAGAACTCGTTAATTCACCCGATATTTATTTTCAAAATATTACTGAACATGATTTAATAACGCATAAATCACAATATTTGATGGGTATTGGAAAATGTTTAGAAGCAGAAAAAATGTTGTTAAATACTTTGAGTAGTCCAAATAGTTCAAAAGAACTAAAAAGTAAAATAAAGTATGATCTTTATCTATTATATAAAAATGGATGCAAAGGAGAAGATTCTGATAGAGTCAAGAAAAATAAGAAGCTGGCAAATCAATATGGTTAATCCATAATTATTTAAATATACTAACAAAAGCAGTATGCAATTGGATACATGAAAACTTTTCTCATAGATATTCTTAAGAAAGAACAGTAAAATAAAGTTATAGTTTCAATGATGATAAAACAATTTCTAATATTTATATTTCTAATATTCTTTTGCCATACTCAGGCACAATCAAAAGAAGTCTTTCAAAAATACATCTCAAACAATTTGAGTTATCAGCACATTAAAGCGGGCAAAAAAGAATCTCAGATAAGTATTTATCAGATTGAGTTTAAAGATTGTACAATGAGTTATCCTATTTTTATAAAAAAAGAAAACAAGACAGAACGGTTTACAGTTAGAATTCTTCTTTCGGGGACAAATGATATTGTGATGACTAAAAGCAAAGAAGGTTTTTATGCCATTACTTTCACGACCAATAGAAAAAGTATTATCAAAGAATATCCTGACGGCGAGTTAGTTCATGAGAAAAAGCAGATTATTCCTTTAAAAAAGTATGACGCTAAAGCTTTGAAGTATTTTAAAAAATTGAAAGGGATTTGCATAAAAAAATCGACATAATAGATTATTGTTTTTCAATTTGGGAGAAAACTAATTGATATGAAGCTAAAAGGTTTAGAAAAGCAATTTTGGTGGCATTTTGGGCAAATAAAAGATTCAAAAGACATTCCTATAGAAGTATCTGGCATATATGGTGTTGATGATCCGGAATACAATGACGACTATTTTGCCATGCTTACCGACAAGGTAAAGATTATGCATTCCATATTTCTCAAAGAAACTTATATAACTGATGAAGGCGTAAAACATATTTCTAAATTACAGCAGCTAAAAAGTCTCACACTCATGAAACATCCCAAAATCACAAAAGCCAGTTTGCCTTATCTTAACCAGCTCGTTGATTTGGAATATCTCGACATTTGGGACACTGAAATTCTATTAGAAGATTTAGCAGCATTAGATCAATTAAAAAATCTTAAAGAAGTGTATATTTCTTCAGCCAGAAAAATAGAAGACGAATTAGATAATGATCATATTTTAGAACATTTAATCGTACTCGAAGACCTGTTTCCTAACTGTGTTTTTTGGGTGGATTTTAAAAAGTATTTATGAAAAAACGAATTGCAATATTTCTTTTTATAATTGCCAGTTTTGCTGTAAATGCACAGTATCAAAAGTCTGCAAAAGAGAAAGCCGTTGCCTTGATTAAAGAATACTATTCTAAAAAGGATTCTATTTCGGACAGATCTGTAGACTCGCAAGATTTTGTAATGAAAAACTATAAAAATTTCAAGATTGAATTTTCAAATGACAATACAATTATGACTTTTAGCCATAATTACAAATATGAATATGCCAGTGTAACGACTTACGTCAACGATCACTATACTCTTAAAAATAAAATTGTTGTTGATTTTAGTAAAATTGAAAACATCACATTAAAATCTTTAGACGCTCTGAAAAATCAAAAACAAGTTTATATGCTAAATTTTAAGGCAAAACCTGGCTACAGCATAGAACAATACACTTCTGAAAAAGGTGGAAACCTACCTGAAATACCAAAAAAAGTAGAAGAAGCATTGGTCCCCATCAGCACAAACTGTTGTGACGACCGTGATTATCAAGAAATAAACAACCAAATACTACAGACTTTCAACGAACTGAGAAAGTTGTGTGAAACAAATTAATATAATTATGTCAGAAGAAACCTCGTTACTACTGCAAAGCGCTTTTTTATTCCTCCTGATTTTGGGATATACGGTTCATTTTTTCATTACTCGCAGAAAATTTCTAAAACAAAAACGAGAAGAAAAGAAGGATTCTGTTTCAAATTCTCCAGAGACCATAAGCGCTATTGTCAAAAAACTATCAGAAGAAAAACTAAATGAACGCGCCAGTAATGCGGACATAATAATGGATCAAAGTGACGATGAAATGACGTATGCCATTGATTTACCATCGTATATTGAACTTGTAGAAACTGATTCTTGTTTATTGATTAAAGGTCCCGTGGAAAGCATCGCCAAAATCTGTGATGAATTCTCCTATATGGAACAACTTCCTGACGGTTTCTGTGCCACACTTGGCGATTGGAGACTATTTGTTCTTGAAGACACTCCACAAAGCAGCCTTGAACATAAAACGGTTGTAATGCCGGCTGACCATTGGTTGTTTATGTCTTGCAAATTAAGGGATAGTATTATGGCCTATGATATGCATCCCTATAATTATGTTTATGAGCCATTTAGCTTCAAGAGAGTATTGGAATACGGCATTGGAGTTGAAGCAACAGATTATGCCGAATTTAATAAAGACAGACTTTAATACAAATAGGACTTTCGATGAAATTTCTATAACAAACTTTAAATCAATTAAATAAAATAAAAATAAAACATGAAAAAACTACTACTACTTTGCTTTCTTCTTACGATTGCATTTACTGCCAAAGGACAAGATTTAATTCCATTTGAATCAGAAGGTAAAAAGGGATTTAAAGATACCACAGGAAAAGAAATAATACCTCCAATCTATGATTATATATCTCGCATTGGAACAAATTTGGAAAGAAGAGTAAGACAAGGTCAAAAATGGGGAGCAATAGATAAATCAGGAGTTGTAATTGTACCAATACAGTATGATGGAATTAGTAATTTTTATAATAATAGTTATAAAGTTCGAATGGGCAAAAAAATATGGTCTTATATATCCAGATTTAAAATTGGTTCCAGAACTTAAATATGATCATTTTGAAGAGTTCGAAGATGAGGAAGGATTTTTTTTTTTGGTTAAAGCAGCTGATAAATTTGGTTATATAAATATTTTAGGAAAAGAATTCATCCCCTTGAAATATGATTTTGCTAGACCTTTTCAAGAGGGCTATTCGACAGTTAGAAAGGAAGGACGTTGGTATTTTTTGAATAAAAACGGAGAGGAATTTCCTATTTTTTATAATGGAACAGAGAATTTTGAAAACGTCAGTGAGCTTACCAACGGGTTTTCTACGGTAACCTTCAAAGGTAAAAAAGGTTTTATTGATAAAAATAGAAAACTTGTAGTTCCAATAATTTATGATGATGCGAGTCTTTATTATGGTGGTCGTGCTGAAGTAAAATTAAGCGATAAATGGGGAGTTATCGATGAATCAGGAAATATAATTACACCTATAGAATATGATAAAATCCAAATTAATGATAATAATCAAAATATAACAGCAACTAAAAATGCAACAAACTTTTATTTTAATAAAAACGGAAAAACTATAACGAAACCTAAAGAATAATTAATATTAAGTTACAGCATTCAAAACAATACAAAACTTTAAATGATATGACACAACTCTTTAGTGAAGCCTTTGATACTTACATTCTCAATCAAAAAGTAATTTCCTGGGGATTTCAACATGAAACCAAAGTCCTTTTACCCAATGGGTATTATGCTTATCCAAGTGGGTATTTTACCGAATATGAAAATGGTTATAAAATGATTGCAAGCGGAGCTACACTTCACAAAACCAATATTCAGGAAGCCATGATCCTGGATCCCGCTGGTGTTCCCATTGCTAGAGATACAGAAGATGTAAAACCGTTAGAATTTTAATATAGCTACATTAAACCAATCTTTTTATGCATTTAAAAGGAAAAGAAAAACACTTTTGGCGCAACCGTTTCGGTATTGGTAATCTAGCTGATATCCCCTTAGAAACGGCTGGCTTTAGAGGCATTGATGATGAAACCGATGATGAATTTTTAGAGTATATAACATCTAGAATTCCAATTATTCATGAACTTTATTTTAAGTTTACCCTCATCACGGATGAAGGAGTAAAATACATCAGTAATAGCCAAAAATTAAAGCAACTTACGTTAAGAGATCATAAAAACATAACTAATAAGTCAATTCCATATCTCAATAAGTTGATTGATTTAGAGTACTTAGATATTTTGAAAACTAAAATTCAATTAGAAGATTTACCAGGATTATTCCATCTTCAAAATTTAAAAGAACTACATATTAGTTCTGAAAACCTTGATAGAGAATATCTTTTGGAACAGATAATAACTAGTAAAGAAATACTACCAAATTGTATTATATATGTTAATTATGAAAGTTATGAGTAAGTATTCCTTAACGAATAAAGCTCAAAAACGAATGTTTTTGAGCTTTATCATTTGGAGAATCCAACTTATTTTTTGATATACAAACCTATAATCATTAAGGCAAGTGCAAAAAACAAACCAACAAACCATTTTATCAAATCTACTTTTGTGGTTTCAATTTTTATATTCAATTGTTCCATCTTAGAAGTCAATTGCATTTCGAGTTTTAATAAATCTTCTTTATTCTGACTTTTAAACTCAATTTGTTGATGCTTCACTTCATTCATAACCGTTTCTTGCACTATTTCTGCAAAAATCTTTGCTTTTTCATCAGACAATTTAAGGTCCTTTCTAAAAATATCATACAATTTAATTTCGGTTGTGCTCATTTTAATTTTTATTTCACATCATTGAACTAAACACAAATGTATTAATTATTTTTGATTATGGTATTTTATGCTTATAAAATTGCCATTAACAACAGGTTTGTTCCAAACAAACATCAATAAGCAAAAGACGAGACCATGTATAAACTCTTAAAAATAAATTTCAGACACATGAATCTTATTGATTGACAACCCTTTGAGCTCACGAATTTAACGAATAAAGCTCAAAAACGAATGTTTTTGAGCTTTCTATTGCTTCTCATTGCGCTTGAAATTACTTAAGAAGCAATCTCCAAACGTTTCAATAAGTTTTTATTTAAGGTTTCTTGAGCGTAGTCTTTATCGA
>JACCDZ011855109.1_pt1 | contig 11293 bp, 7 predicted proteins | sample 7449551 | NCBI WGS metagenome assembly JACCDZ01 (sample SAMN15323452, study PRJNA562643) | freshwater metagenome | isolation source: river surface water | place: USA:Blue River Watershed | collected 2017-08-18
CAAAAATGTGTGCCATGCGAGGGTGGGGTGGATCCTATTAGCAGGTTTGATGCTGAGCTGATGCTCTCATATCACGTAAAAGATTGGGCGTTGAGTGATGATTCAAAGAGTATATCCAAGAAATTTGAATTTAAAGATTTTAAGCATGCTTTAGATTTTATAAATAAAGTTGGGGACATAGCCGAGGATAATGGGCATCATCCAGATATCCACCTGACAGATTATAAATTCGTCACGATAAATCTTTCTACTCATGCTATCGGTGGTTTGTCGCAGAATGATTTTATCGTTGCTGCGAAAATAAACAACATAAATTATTCATAAAATAGCTTCCATCAAAGCTACCGAATAATTTTCTGGTTAAAATTTTCTATTCTCGTCAATCAAGAAAATAATATTCGTAAACTCATTTATTTTCTAATCTCCTGCGAAAGACGCTTTTCTGGAACTATTTTATTTTTAATTTAAATTTATGAACAAAGATTGGAAAAAAGTTGAAGAGGTTTTAATGGATGGAGGAGTTGCTGTGATTCCTACTGATACTATTTATGGTATCGTGGCGCGAGCTCTGGATAAGAGGGCTGTAGAGCATGTGTATTCTGTGCGTGGGCGTGATGAGAAAAAGCCATGCATAATATTGATATCTGATTTCGACGATTTAAATAAGCTAGGTATAAATGTAAATGTTTTATGCGATGGCATAAAAGCTTTACCTTTTTTAAGGAATAACTGGCCGGGCCAGGTGAGTGCTATATTGCCTTGCAATTTAAAGAAATTTGAATATTTACATCGTGGTACAAATACACTAGCCGTGAGAATGATTGGAAGCAGGAATCAGCATCTTTTGAATCTAATTAAAAAAGTGGGGCCAATCATCGCCCCATCTGCAAATCCCCAAGGTTTACCACCGGCTCGCAATAGAAAGGAAGCTCGACTGTATTTTGGTGATAGCGTGAATGCCTATATTTGTTATGGTATTAAAGAGGGTAGTCCGTCGACCCTCGTGGACCTTTCAAAAGGTAAAATAGATATTTTAAGACAAGGTAAGACAAAAATAAAACACCCGTAGGTGTTTTATTTTTTCTTTTTATTCACTAGTTCTGCGTGTTGCTTTTTTAGGTCAGCAATCTCGGTAATTAAAAGTCCGAGAGTTTTTTCTATTTGAGTCAACATCTTGTCGTCATTTGTTTCTTCTTCCGTTTGCTCATCCATATCTTCAGAGATCTCATCTACGTCTTTCCCGATCTCATCGACATCCTCCTGAATCTCATCGACATCTTTTTGAATCTCATCTACATCTTTTCCGATTTCATCCACGTCTTCCTGAATTTCTTCCACATCTTCCTGAATTTCTTCGACATCTTTTTCGATACCCTCCACATCTTCCTGAATTTCTTCCACATCTTCCTGAATCTCCTCGATATCTTTTGACACAGCATGGAGTTTGCGGGCTTGTCTATTCACACTCATCTGAATAAATATGGATAGATATATTGCCTCGAGAGATACGATAGTTGTGACTACTAGTAGGATATTGCTCAATTCAAATCCTATAAAATATAGCATAAAAGACATCATAAATAATGCAGTATGAACCAGAATAGAATTTGTAGAACCGATTGAGTGAGTTGCCCTGATAGCAAAACGTTCAATTACATCAGCTTGTCGCTTTTTTAATTCTCTTAACATGTTGTTTATTACGACGAGCGAGGAGCATGTGAACATGTACTCATGCTCACAATGTCCGAGTCGAAGTCTTATTAAAGGGTTAATACACCCTTTATTATAAACCATATTTTTGCTATAATCTAGTGTATTATGGATAATCAAAACAATCTGCAACAAAACAAGGATTCAAAGCCCCACTCTTTTATCAAATTAGCTGTTATTGTCGCTATCGTCATCGTATCTAATTTGTTTTTTAACTATGCGGTATCTCTCATCTTCAATGAGCCTGTAAATGAAGCATACAAGACTGCCCCTCAGGTAGTCGAGCCAATTCTCACAAAAGAAAAGTGTCTATCTGTGGGTGGACAGTGGACAGAGAGTGTCTATCCAAATGAAAAGGGCAGGACAGAGATTACTGGGTCTTGCTATGCAGAATATTCTAAACAAAAAGTCTACGACGCTGCGATGAAGATTTTTAATCGTAATGTATTTATCACTCTTGTTATTATAGGTGTACTCATGCTAGTGCTAGGTTCATTTATCAGTGTATCACTACTGTCTGTAGCTTTTGCTTGGAGTGGGATACTTTCACTTATTATCGCATCTATTCGGTATTGGTCCGATGCTGATACTTGGGCGAAATTAATTATCCTTGGCTTAGCTCTATGTCTACTGATCTGGATTACAATAAAAAGATTTAATAAATAGAAAAAAATGAAAGAATACGATCACAATAAAATTGAAAAGAAATGGCAGAAAGAGTGGAGTGATACTGGGGTGTACAAGACCCTAGATTCAAAAAAGGCTAAAGCTAAAAAGATTAAACCTTTTTATGTTCTCGATATGTTTCCGTATCCATCAGGGGCGGGTCTGCACGTAGGGCACCCACGTGGATATATCGGTAGTGATGTATATGCAAGAGTAAAGCGTATGCAAGGGTACAATGTGCTCCATCCTATGGGATACGATGCCTTTGGTCTACCAGCAGAGCAGTACGCTATCGAGCACAAGATACATCCTAGGAAAGCTGTAGATATCAATGTCAAAACTTTTGAAAAACAACTTTCAATTATTGGCCTTTCATATGATTGGTCTCGTCGTGTAAATACTACAGATCCAGAATACTATCGATGGACTCAGTGGATTTTCCTGCAACTTTTTAATTCATATTACGATACAAAGAAAAACAAAGCAGAGAGTATCGATAGTCTGATAAAAGTTTTTGAAAAAAGTGGTAATGGCAAGGTTAATGCGCACCATACATGTAAAATAATCTTCTCTGGCAAAGAGTGGAAAAATTTTGACGCACTAAAGAAGCAGGAGATTCTGATGAACTATAGACTGGCATATGAAGCTGAGAGTGAGGTGAATTGGTGCGAAGGCCTCGGCACAGTATTGGCAAACGATGAGATCGTGGATGGTAAAGATGGTAAGACTGTGTCTGAGCGCGGAGGTTTTCCCGTAGAGAAGATGACTATCAAGCAATGGTCTATGCGTATCACTGCGTATGCAGATCGTTTAATCAAAGGCCTAGATGCACTTGAATGGTCCAGTCACATTAAAGAAATTCAGAAAAATTGGATAGGGGAAAGTACAGGAAGTGAAATCGAATTTAAGATAAAAAATAGTAATGAAAAAATAAAAGTATTCACTACACGCCCAGATACTCTATTTGGTGTGACTTATGTAGTCCTAGCACCTGAGAGTGATTTGGTTGAAAAATTAAATGATCAAATAAAAAATAAAAAAGAAGTAGAAAAATATATAAGTGGTGTAAAGAACAAGCCAGAAGATGATAGAAAGAGCGCAGAAAAAGAAAAAACTGGCGTAGTCCTCGAAGGTGTATATGCTATCAATCCTGCAAATGGTGAAGAGGTTCCTGTATGGATTGCTGATTATGTATTGTCTTCATACGGTACAGGTGCAGTGATGGCAGTGCCAGCACATGACGAGAGAGATAATCAGTTCGCTGTTAAATACAACCTTCCTATAATCGACAGGCCTCTTGTAGATATAAAAGAAATTACAGAAAAGGTCGGAGGTAAGATCGTCACAAAATACAAAATGCGTGATGCGATATTTGCACGTCAGAGATATTGGGGTGAGCCGATTCCTTTAAAGAGAGATAAGAATGGATTAATATCAGCTGTAAAGAAATTGCCACTAGAGCTCCCGAAAGTTACTTCATATGAGCCGACAGGAAAAGCCGAGGGGCCACTCGCAGGTGTGAAGGCATGGGTCGCAGATGGATACGAGACAAACACTATGCCTGGGTGGGCTGGGTCTTCTTGGTATTTCCTACGATACATGGATCCAAAGAATAGCAAGAGTTTAGCTGGGGAAAATGAGATAAATTACTGGAAGAGTGTAGATATGTATGTCGGTGGGGCAGAGCATGCTACGGGGCACCTATTGTATTCTCGTTTTTGGCATAAGTTCCTCAAAGATATTGGTGTTGCTAAAACAGAGGAGCCATTCAAAAAGATGAAGAATCAGGGTATGATCCTAGCATCTGATAATCGCAAGATGAGTAAAAGATGGGGTAATGTTATAAATCCAGATGACATCGTAAAAACTTATGGCGCGGACACTCTACGTGTATACGAGATGTTCATGGGGCCATTTGACCAGAGTCTTCCTTGGAGTACAGAGAGTATTATAGGCTCACGTAGATTTATTGAAAGAGTTTGGAGGTTGAGTAATAAAGTCGCTACACAGAAGAAGCAAAATCTTCGCGCTTTACCCGTAAACGGGCTCCGACGCGACTCAGATTTTGCTTCTTCTGCTTCGCTTGAAAAAGTTCTTCATAAGACAATCAAGAAAGTAAACGAAGATATTGAGAATTTTGCTTTCAATACCGCTATCTCGTCTATGATGATATTTGTAAATGAAGCAGAAAAGCACGATAGTATTCAGGCTGGTGATTTCAAGATGTTCTTACAAATTCTTGCTCCTTTTGCTCCACACTTTACAGATGAATTGTGGCATGAGATGGGGGAGAAAAAATCTATTCATATTTCTGGATGGCCTAAATATAACCCAAAGAAAATCATAGAGGATACTATGAAGATTGTTGTCCAAGTTAATGGTAAGGTTCGCTCTGAGCTCTCTGTTTCAGTAGATGCTACAGAAGATCAAATCAAGGAAATAGCCTTAAAAGACAACGTTATAATATCTTGGGTAAATGGGGCTGACATAAAACGAGTGATCTATGTAAAGGGTAGACTTGTGAACATAGTTATCTAGTATTGTGTATAAAATTAAGCTATAATATAAGAATTGCTGACGCAATTATTATTATAATTATTATTTTATTTACACAACAATGGAATCAAAAAATGTTAGTCTTATAAACAAGTTGTCTTTCTTTTCTCTAGTAGGGTCTCTGCTCCTGTCTATATTCTTTTTTGTGCCGTATTCATCTGTTACTGCTGATGCTAGTAAGGGATTTCTTATTTCTATTGGAGTAATTGCTTCTGTGTTCTTTTGGCTGATTGCTAGGCTGATGGATGGTCAATTTTTAATACCAAAAGACAAGATAATGCTCGCCGCCCTGTCTCTACCAGTTATATTTTTTGTTGCGTCACTTTTTTCATCATCACTACATACATCACTATTCTCTTCTGGTTTTGAAGTAGGGACTTTTGGTTTTATGTTGATGATGTCCCTAGTATTCTTCTTGTCATCGTTCTATTTCCAGGGAGAAAAGAGTCTATCTATATTCTTTAAATTTCTTTTCCTCGGCGGAGCTATAACTGCTGGATTACAATTGATTTATGTATTTTTGGGTAATATAAATTTCGTAGCAAAGTTTTTCTCTGCTATTTCTTCTGGAAACTTTGTAGGGTCTTGGAATGATTTCGTGCTGTTCATGGGTCTTATGGTCATCCTGGCTATATTTACTTTAGAGTTTTTGAAATTAAGCAAGAAACATAATATATTTTTGTACGCACTGATGTCTGTGGGGTTGATATTTATGATGATTATAAATATCCCATTTGTTTGGCTGTTGGTAGGTATATTCTCTCTAATTGTTTTTGTCTACAGTATCTCAATTCAAAATACAAAGAAGGGTGATGGTGAAAAAGAAAAGAAGTTACCTGTACCTTCACTGATCGTGATGATAATCTCTGTTCTTTTTTTGATAGGAGGTAGCTTGTTTGGTGGTTTAATATCTCGATATGTTAATTTGTATAATCCAGACATCCGACCATCTCTATCTGCTACGTCACAGATCGCATGGAAAGCTATAAAGCATAATCCATTCTTTGGTACAGGTCCAAATACTTTTGCTATCGACTGGGCACTCTGGAAGCCTGAAGTTATAAAAGATACTGCTTATTGGAATTTGGATTTTGTTCAGGGTGTCGGTCTAGTTCCTACATTTTTGGTTACGACTGGAGTGCTAGGATTCCTGGCTGTACTAATATTTATGGGATTGTTTTTGTGGAAGGGTACAAAGTCTCTTAAATTTGCCTTCGGGAATGATCCATCTAATTATTTTATGATGTCTTCATTTATCTTGGCCCTTTATGGATGGATATCTATGTTGGTCTATACTCCGGGGATCCTGATTTGTGCTCTGACTTTTGCTGCTAGTGGTATGTTCATCGGGGTGTTGGTTAATAAAAAGATTGTCCCAGTTTACAATATTTCATTCTTGAATGACCCTAGGAACAGCTTCTTCTCTATACTCACTATTGTGGTCTTGATGATTGTGTCTATCTCTGGTGTGTATATGTACACACAGAAATTTATTTCTATAGTTTATTTTTCAAAAGGGGTTAGCGTGACTGATAATTCTGTTGATTCTATGTCAAAATCAGAAAGGATGCTTTTGAACGCTATAGCATTGGATCAAAATGATGTTTACTACAGAACTCTATCTCAAGTTTATGTGGCTCAGTTGAACTATATTTTGACAGACAAGACTTTATCTGAGGATATTGTAAAGTCTCGTGCTCAAAGTGTCGTAGCAAGTATACAGCAATCAGCAAGCGGTGCTGTTTCTGTCAGTCCAAAGAATTATCAGAACTGGGTTAATCTGGGGAATGTTTATTCTTCTCTAGTTACTATGGGTGTAGACAAAGCATATGAGAATGCTGTGGATTCTTACAGTAAGGCGCTAACTTTCGCTCCTTCAAATCCGTCTATCTTACTCGCTCGTGCTCAGCTTGAATTTTTAAAGAAAGATAATGGGTCTGCTAAAAAGTACATAGAAGAAGCATTGAAAATGAAGAAAGATTATCTGGATGCGATATTTATGATGGCTCAGATACAGACTAGTGAAGGGAATCTCCCTGGGGCTATAAAGCAAGCTGAGTACGCAGCTACCTTGTATCCAAACGACCCATCAGTATTCTTTCAGTTGGGATTACTAAGATACAATAACAACGAGTTTACAAATGCGGTTAGTGCATTTGAGACTGCTGTGATATTGAATCCATCATATTTCAACGCTAGATACTTCCTAGGTATGTCTTATGCAAAGATAGGAAGAACTGCAGATGCAAAGATTCAATTTGAAATATTGAATAAGTATATACCAGACAATGCTGACGTAAAGAAAGAACTAGATAAATTAAACAATCCTAGTTCTGCTGATGCAAAGGCTAATAAAAATACTGCAAATAAAAACATAAAATTGCCTATTCCAGAAAAGAAATAATAATATTTTATTGATATGGTCAGTAAATTATTAAAACTTTTGAATAAAGAATTTCATGGTGTAAACGAAGCCGCGCTACTGCTCGGCTTGTTTACATTTGTGTCTCAGCTCCTTGGCTTATATCGAGACAGGATGTTGGCCTATATGATCGGCCCGGGACAGACTCTGGATGTGTATTATGCAGCGTTTAGAATTCCAGATTTTCTCTATGTATCTGTGGCATCTCTCGCATCTATAACAGTGCTCATGCCTTTTATGATGTCTCGTCTCAATTCCAAGAGTGGGGAAGGGAAATTGATCGCACAGAAATTCATAAATAATGTATTTAGTGCGTATATGATTTTTATGGTTTTTATTTGCGCTATTATATTCATATTGATGCCTTATATTGCACCACATATAGCACCAGGTTTTAATGGCGATCAGGTGAATATGCTCATCACTACTAGTCGTCTCATGTTATTGTCTCCTGTGCTAATTGGACTTTCAAATCTACTGGGTACTATAACTCAGATATTCAAAAACTTCTTTGTCTTTTCTTTGTCTCCTATATTTTATAATTTAGGTATTCTGGCTGGGATATTTTTCTTTTACCCTGTATTCGGTGTGTATGGATTAGCCCTAGGCGTAGCTATGGGTGCACTTTTCCATCTACTGATACAAGTGCCAGTTATTTTAAAGCACGAATTTTTCCCATCTTTCAGGAGGATAGATTGGGCAGAGATTTATAGTGTGGTAAGGGTATCACTGCCTAGAACTATGACTTTATCTTTCGGTAGTATCGCATTCCTCTCTCTGATTGCTATCGCTTCCACTATGAAGTCTGGATCTATATCATTGTTTAATTTTGCCTTCAATCTACAATCTGTTCCAGTTGGTATCATCGGTATCTCTTACTCTGTGGCCGCATTCCCTGTATTAGTAAAATCATTCTCAAATAAAGATATGAATACTTTTATAAGTCATGTTGTAGGGGCATCAAAACAGATTATTTTTTGGACCATGCCCATCATCGCATTGTTCATAGTATTGCGTGCTCAGATTGTGCGTGTAGCACTGGGTACTCATACTTTCTCTTGGTCAGATACACGTCTAACTGCAGCAGCAGGGGCACTATTTATCATATCGCTAGTGACACAGAGCTTAGTATTATTATTTGTGAGGGGATACTACGCAACAGGTAACACTCGTAAGCCACTATTCATCAATTTATTCTCTTCTCTCTCCATCATACTATTTGCATTATTTTTTATTCATATATTCAAGGTTTATCCAAATACCCTTGATGTTTTTGAAAATCTTATGCGCGTCCACGATGTGCCAGGCACGATCATGTTCGCACTACCAATCGCATACACCCTTGGTTCCATTTTGAATTTCTTTTTAATTTTTTATTTATTTAAGAAAGATTTCCTACAAAATATTGATTGTGGAATATTAAAGGTCTTTCTACAGTCATTACTTGCTTCTGTTTCTGTAGGATTTGTGTCTTATTTTATGTTAAATATCCTAGATGATTTATTGCCTCTCGATACTGGTATGGGCATATTCCTTCAGGGTTTTGTGTCTGGCGTGGCCGGTATCTGTGTAGGTGTTCTCGTATTGTATCTGTTTAAAAATCAGGAATTGTTTGATATATACAGGGCACTTCAAAAGAAATTCTGGCGCAGTGCAACAGCCGCACCAGAGCAAGGGGAGCTGTAGTCAAAATATTTATTTAAAAAATGCTTTTAAAACAAGCATTTTTTTGTTATCATATAAAATATGTCATTATTCTCAAGTATTTTAAAATATATTTGGCCCCAAATGCGAAAATATAAATTCGCATTCTTTTTGATTTTGTTTATTTTTGCGCTTAGGACTGTTTTGGATGCAGTCGTCCGACCGTTTTTATTTAAAAAGATTATTGATTCTATTTCTATCGCTGGAGTGGATCGTGTGTCTTTGGTTGAACCAATAACCCATCTAGTCATCATGATCATATCTGTTGGATTTGCTCTCTTGATTGTCGGTAGATTGAGTAAATATATGCATCTTTCTTTTGAGATAAAGATGATCAGCGATTTAAGAAAATTTGCATTCCAGAAAATCCAATCACATTCTCAGACTTTTTTTGCGAATACTTTTTCTGGTTCACTCGTAACAAAATCACGTAGATTCGTGGGGTCTTTTGAGTCTATGTATGATATTTTTATATATGAATTCTGGAGTGTTTTTATCTCACTCATAGGTATTTTTGTGGTTATGTATCATCAGTCTGTTTTCCTTACATATATATTCTTAGCTTTCATCGTTGTATTTATAAGCTTGGTTTCTTTTTTTGTTGGGAAAAAGGTTAAATATGATCTAGAGGAGGCTCAGGCTGATTCAAAAATTGGGGGAAGATTGGCTGATATCTTTGGGAATATATTGGCGGTAAAAATATTTTCTTCTGGTAAACCTGAAATTAAAGCATTCGATGAGATAGTAGAGAATGCCGCTCTCAAGAGTCGCAGGGCTTGGTTTTTTGGAAATAGAATAGATGCACTCCAGGGAACTCTGGTATTTATAACTCAGAGTAGTATTCTTTACTTCATGATAAAATTCTGGCTAGCAGGGGAGATTAGCACTGGTACAGTGGTCCTGATTCAAACTTATATGGTTATCATATTTGATCGACTTTGGAATTTGGGTAATGCACTTACTAAATTCATGAAATATTCTGCCGATATGAAAGAGATGATCGACATATTTGAAGTATCTCAAGATGTAACAGATCCAGTAAATCCAGAAAAATTAAAAATGAAAAAAGGGCATCTTGTTTTTAAGGATGTATGTTTTAAATATAAAAACAATGAAGAAATTTTTACAAATTTTAATCTCGATATCAAGCCTGGCGAGCGTATTGGGCTCGTCGGTCACTCTGGTGCAGGTAAATCTACTTTTGTAAATTTGATTCTGAGATTTTCAGATGTTGATGGTGGTGGTATTACTATCGACGGGCAAGATGTCCGCAATGTGACTCAGGATGATCTACGTAGTGCTATATCGTATGTCCCTCAGGAGTCTGTATTATTCCATCGAACAATACGTGAGAATATATCTTATGGAAAACAAGACGCCACAGACAAAGAAATTATTTCTGCAGCCAAGAAAGCCAGAGCTCATGGATTTATAGAAAAGCTACCAAATAAATACGAGACATATGTAGGTGAGCGTGGAGTAAAGCTATCTGGTGGCGAGCGTCAGCGTGTGGCTATCGCTCGAGCGATATTGAAAAATAGTCCGATATTTATCCTCGATGAAGCAACGAGTGCTCTGGATAGTATCTCAGAACAGTATATTCAGGATGCTTTTAATGAAATAATGAAAAACAAGACTACTATCGTCATTGCTCACCGCCTGTCGACCATCCAAAAGATGGACCGGATAATAGTCCTGGAAGATGGTAAAATCGTCGAAGAGGGTACTCATGCTGAACTTCTAGAAAAGGGTGGACAGTACTCCGATCTCTGGAATCACCAAGTCGGTGGGTTTATTGAATAATCCCTAGCCAGGGCCTAAAGCCCTGGCTGGGGATTTATTTGTTGTGTTATAATAAATTTATGAGAAAACAGCCTCTCGTTATTAATCAGTATTATCATGTTTATAATCGCGGAGTAGATAAGCGTGATATTTTTAGTAATAAAAATGATGTCTATAGATTTATTGAAAGTATAATTGAATTTAATCAGATTAATACAGTGGGGAGTATAAGAGATTTAAGAAAACCAAAATCCCAGCCAGGGCCTAAAGCCCTGGCTGTAAAATCTGAACCGCTGGTTTCTATTATTGGATATTGTTTGAATCCAAATCATTTTCATTTTATTTTAAAACAGTCCATTGATGGAGGTATTGCAAAATTTATGCAAAAATTACAAAGTGGGTATACTTCGTATTTTAATGTAAAAAATAATCGCACAGGATCACTATTCCAAG
>JACCDZ011962150.1_pt1 | contig 11286 bp, 3 predicted proteins | sample 7449551 | NCBI WGS metagenome assembly JACCDZ01 (sample SAMN15323452, study PRJNA562643) | freshwater metagenome | isolation source: river surface water | place: USA:Blue River Watershed | collected 2017-08-18
CTCCCAACCCGTTTCCTGAACTGGTCGTGTACGAAAACCAGTCCAGCCGTCCATCGAGATATTCCGGCGCGGTCAACACCACTTCACTCGACGTCGTCTTGGCGGAAATACTCAGCGCGTATTCCATCCGTTCAGGAATCCATGCGGAAGGGGCGGCGCCCTGTTGGAACAGACTGTCGAGCCAGGTCAGCCAGGTCGTGAAGATGCCGATGACTTTTGCTCGATCTCCTGCGGCGATCTGATCGAATGGCGATTCACGAAATATCTCAGTCACGGTGTTGCCGGCCTGCAGCACGTTCAGGCGCGCGGCAAACCGCAGCCCATCGATGGTGCGGCCGGCCAGTACGCGGATAAACGACAGGCTCGCGGCGTCGATCTGCTTGGCCTGTTCAGGAGTGGGCGCTGCCAGGACGTAAGCGCTCGCCATCCACTGCGCGCGAGTCGGGCCGAGCCTGGCCGTATCCAGCAGGCGCAGCAGGTGCCGCCCGGATTCAGCCGCTAGCCGCCAATTGGGACGCGAGTCGTCTGTGACCGGTTCCGCTTCCACCAGCGTTTCCAACGCCAGGCTGTCGGCTGCATAGGGTCTGGCCGGGAGTGTGCCGGCGCGTGGCCCCGGTTGATAGCGGGTGACGGCGGCGGTGTCGACGATCACTTGCGCGGCGGCAGGCGAACCGGTATCGGCGCCGTTGAATTCGCCGAATTGCCATTGGCGTCCCAGCATCCAGAGCGGATCGTGAATGCGTGCCTGTAAACCATCCTGCAAGTCGGGATTCTGGGTACTGAGGTCGAGTCTGATTCGGGAAGCCATACCTATGCTCCTATTGCCGGATCGATCACGCTGGTGAAGTCGAGGGTGCCGCCGGGAAACAGCAGCGCCGGTGCTGAGGGATCTTGCTCGCCGGCACCGACCGGCTGCACCGCGCGTTTGCCGGCGCGATCCCAGGTAGCCATCCCGTCGAACAGCGTGAAGGCCATGCCGCCCACGATCCGTCCTTCGAGTCCCACGGTTGCGGCCGGCACTTCGAGAGGTACCCATCGGCCCGGTGGAGGCAACGGACCCATGTACTGTCGGCTGACGGTATTGTCGGTGCCCCAGGGAATGAGGTTTTCGCCCCAATAGGCGCGATGCTCCCAAGTGCCGTCATGCCACTGCAACATGACCTGTCGCGGCATACGCGCGGGATCGAGGTAAATATGGGCGAACAGGCGGTCCCCCACATTGACGAACAGCGAGGTCTTGGCGCCCAGGAAGAAATGCTGGTGCATGCCGGCGGCAAGCACGGAGTGGTGCGCGCGCGTGCCGGAGAGCGGCTCGGGTTTCATGCGAATCCAGTTCCAGGTCTCACCGTCGCCCAGAGGAGCGGCTCCTTCCGGCAGCTGATCCTCCACCCAGATCATTTCGTCACCGCTGTCTGGCGCGACGGCACGGAGTCTGGCCAAGTCCATCGTCTCCTGCAGGACGGCTTCCAGGCTATTGAGGTCCCAGACCGTTCGCCGGTCCGCGGGCACGGCGAGCAGCAACGCCTGCGGGGGGGCGTTGTTCGGTTGATCGTAGTGGAAGGTCACGCCGGTCGTCTCGCGCGGGCTCGGGACCGTCTCGACCCATTCGTCGATCAAGAGTCCGGCAAAGGGCTGATCGAAGCGGAGCGGTTGCGCCGAGGACATCTGCGCCACCAGCGAGATGCGCCCGCGTGGAAAGGGTTTCTCCGGCGCGTGCGGCAGGGCCACCCAGCGATCCTGGGCCTGAAAGGGGAGTTGTCCCGCGTGGAATCGGAGTGCAGCGCTGCCCACGGTTTCGCCATACAAGAAGGCTTCGTTCAAGCGTGTGGCCCCAGGCCTGACGTAGGCGGCACGCTGAAACCACGTAACTGCGGCCATCGGGTCTTGCGCTTGGAGCGAGAGACTCGCGGCGAACGTCTCATTCAGCTGCGCCGCGTTGGCTGCGGTCATGCGAGGCAACGCCAGAAAGTCCTGGCCGAAGATGATGCGGAATCGAGCCAGGTCGTGATCGCGCCGTTCTTCCGGGGTGGCATTCGCACGGACGAACGCCTGGTCGGATTCGGTCACTCGGTTCAGACGCCGCTGCGTTTCAAGCAGGACGGACCGCGCCTGGGTCAGCAGCATCAATCGCGCTTCCATTCCTGTCCCGCCGATGTCCATCGGCACCGCGCTCGGTATGCCGAAATTTGCCAAGGCAAAGAGTGCGCGACGTACCTCGTCAAGGTTGGCAGTCAGATCGTCCGACGGGGGTGTTGGTAAAAGGCCATTCAGGAGTCGGTGCGCATCGGTCAGGGCTTGTACCGACCGCGTCACGCGGCCGGCAAACTCCAGATGGTCCAGGCCTGAGTCGGCAGGTGATTCGGGCAACGACAGATCGCGGCCGTCGAGAGACCGGGCATTGCTGAGCAACCGGCGCACCGTGGTCGCGACCTCGCACCATTCCGTCACGCTCACAACATCCGCTCCCCAATGATTGTCGCGCTCGAATTGCAGTCGAATGATCGCATCCGGCGGGACCGTTGCGGGACGGGTCTGCTGCAGGACGAAGCGCCAGCGTTGTTCCAGTGCGGCTTGCTGTGCCCTGGTGCTGCCTTCGGCGAGGTAGATGGCATCCAGCGGCGCCAGTCCAAGAGATGTCAGCGAACTCTCAACGGTCTGATACATCTGTCCGCTCTGCTCATCGACGTACTCGGCCTTACAACGGACCTGGGCCGGGTTGGGCAGGAGCGTCGCGACCCAGGCATTGAGGATCGGTTCGGCTTGGGCGCGTGCCGATGGACCAGTTGTTGGCCAGCTTGCCGGTGCTGTGCTGTCGGTTGCGGGGAAGAGCGTGCAGAGGCGATGCGTCAACCCGATGCCGCTCCTCGGCGTGCGGATCACGTCCAGCTCCGGCGGCGGAATTTCACCCGCTGCGATGGCATCCAAGGTGGCGCCGGAGCGAAGAGGATTGCCTTGCACGATTTGGTAGACGCTCTCGGCCACGACGCTGTCACCCACGGAGTCGACCAGATCCTCGAACGTCTTGAGCACCTCCACAAGCGCTGTAAAATCCGCGCTGCCGGGTGGTGGAAAGCCCAAGGTCGCGTTGCCGAACGGCACGGTGGTGACATCCCAGGGAGTCTGCGGCGCTTGGCGCAGTTGGCTTGCTGCCCATCGTCGATTCAGGGCCAGTCCATCAACCACGGCGGCAACCGGCAGCGACTTCAGCGCGTCATTCCATTGTGCCGCGAGGCGGGTCGTGAGGGCGGCTCTCGCGGCAATGAGATCGGCCATGGCCTTGCCGCGTTGCCCCCCTTCTTTCGCGAGGGCCTGGCGGTCAAGCTCGGCCGCCAGCGTGTCTTGTCGTGTTGCCATCTGCTGTGCAGCGGGAATCGAATCCGGATCGGCGGCATTGAGCAGTTTCGCCTGAGCCCGTTCGGCCAGCAGGCGTGAGCCCTCCTGTGCGCTGACGATCTGCTGGGCGGCGGCGGCCTGGGCCACGGCGGTGGCCTGGGCCTGGGTCAGTTGTTCCACGCGATTGTTCCAGTCATCGAGGTCCCGCGCTTCCAACAATTGGACGGCATAACGGCGCGCGGCAGGTTGCGTCACCTTGCCTTCCGGTTTTTCCGCCTGCTGTTGGGCCAGCAGCTGAGTCGCCTGTGTCACTTGTACTTGCGCGGCCTGTGCCTGTTGCGCCAGCGTGGCGATGGTGCCCAGTGCGGCGCGATAGGTTTGCTCGCGTCGTTCCCGTTCAGCCTTCACGCCACGAGCGTCTTCCGCCCGGCGCAGGGCCTGGTCACGTTGTGCCGTCAGGAGCGTCACTTCTTGGGCCAGCTTCTCGGTGCGCGTGATGGTGTCCCGGATGTCAGCGAAGCGGTCGGTGTCGGTGAAGCTGGTGAGTGCGCGGAAGCGTTGAATGTAGCGATCCAAGCCTCGTTCGTGGAGGATGCGCTCGAAGCGGTACCCGAGCAGCGCGCTCAAGGACTGCCCCTGGCGCACACCGTCGAGCATCCACTTGGCACGATGGACGCGTTCTGACGAGAGATCCACGGCAAAGGGGGTGGCGTTGGCTGCGCGCGACGCTTGCGACAGGTAGCCGCTCCGCAGCACGGCGGCTGCCGCCGCATGTCCCAATGAGGGGGCATGGACGAATCCCTTGTTCTGCGCCGAGCGCGAGACCGGCGCGGTGACACCGTCCGGTGGCGTCGGGACCGGTTGGACCGGGGCCGCACGCCGGATCTGTTCGACCCAGCCGTAGGCGCCGAGCCTGATTCCGGTAGGGGCTGCCTGTCGCATCACGGCCAACCGTCGCGTCGCCAAGGATGTGCCCCAGGCATCGAGGCGGTAGGTGACGAGATCCATCGCCTCCGCCAGCAATTGTTGCCGAACCGGTTCGGGGAGGGTGGTTAACTCGTCCCAGGCCGGCTCATGCGGGGTTGAAAGGGCGCGAGTGAGGAGCAGCGTCCGGAGAGCTTGGGTGAGCAGTCGTTGCGGCACAGGCGGTTGTTGGATCGAAACTTCAGGAAATTCCCGCAGTGTGTAACGGCAGGCGTTCCCTTCCTGCGCCAGCAGTACGACGGGATTGGATTCCAGCGTGGTCTGGAGGGCTTGTGGTACTTGGCGGCGGCGTGTCAGCCGTTGGGCGCGCCACCATGCGGCAAGTGGCCGATCCGGATCCTGATCGGTCGTCGAGGTCCAGCGGTCGAGTGCCGCCACCGGCAACAGGCCATAGGGCTGCTTGTCGACTCGCAGGACCGGCAGTGGTCCACGGGCTCTGACATACTTCGCAAAATGGTCGCGTAGCATGTTGGCTCCCGTTACGCCGAGCAGCTGTCGCAGTAGCGGACTGTCACACATTGCGAGCAGGGCTGTCTGCATGAGTGAGGATCGGCGCTGTTCCGTTCCGTCGGCTCCGCGGACATGGGCAAAGACCGACGCCGGCAGACCCAGTGCCTGTGCGAGCAATTCACCATCGGAGCCGGGGCGGATCAGCGAGGCCCCCAACTCGACGCCCATGCTGTCGGCCGCGTCGCGCTCGGTCGAGCGATAGCCGGCCGGTGTGTCTGCCGTATTGTTCGTCGGCGCCTGTTGCTCGACGAGGGCGAGGCTGCCGGTGTAATGGTGAGCGTCGAGCAATTCGACCAATCGACCGGCCGTGGTTGGGGCATCCCACGATGCCTTTAGTCCCAACACCACGATGCGATCAAATCCTGCCTGTGCGTCCTCTTCGGTGATCGGAATACGTAAGCCCATGCCGATGGATTCAGCGGCGTCGAAATCCGTGATCCACCGTATGCCTTCATCGACGGGCGGCAATCCATTGTTGCCGAGCGGGTCTGCGCCGCGCGGGTTGGGCCCGACCGCGACCGTCTCCGCGATTGTCTTGCTCCACGCGGTGACACGAACCGCGTCGCCACGATACCCGATGGCGACCCAGCGATCCGGCAGCACCTTCGTGTAGGGCGCACGCGTCCAGCTCTCGTCCTTACGGGTCACCGGTCCAGCTTGGGCGGGATCGAGGACGCGCGCGATCCAGGCGGCGCGGGTGGTGCCGAATTGTTCGGTGAGTCGTTGCCAGCCTTGTCGAATGTGCTCTTGCCGATCCGTGCTTGCAGGGGCGGCCGCGACATGGGCCCAGAACTCCTTGCCGCGAAGTTCCTCCTCTGGCGTGAGGGCCGGCTCATGGCTGTCGAGATGGATGTCGTCGGGATAGACGCGGAGCAGAAGATCGGTACCCGGTCCTGTCCGTCTCTCGGCAAATCTGGTTTCCAGGCGGACGGGAAACAGCAGCAAGGGATGTGCGGTCGCGACCGTGCCGCTGAGGCGATCCGTGCCCAGGAGGCGGGCCGTCGCAGCGTCACGGGCGGCGCGATGCTCGTCGACCTGCGCCGATAGTGCCGCGACTTCGGCTCGTTTGCGAGTCACCGTGTCCTGCGTGGACGTGATTCGTGCATTGACCTGGGCCAATTCTGCCTGATACAGCGCCCGTTGCCGGATGAGCAGGGCAGCTCGCCGCTGGGCAGCTTGAGCCCGCGCGACGGCCCGGTCATGTGCCGCCTGTAATTGGCGCAGTTGAGTCGCCCAGGCTCGGAGGACGGCCGGGGGCACCCGCTCAGGAATGTCCGATCCTTCAGTGATCGGTCTCACTGCATTGATCCTTTCATAAACTGAGTGGCCCCTCCCGTAAAAGGGCAGTGACTTCCGCTTCGGCTGCCGCCAGCGCTTCTTGGGCCGCCGCTGCCTGCGCCTCGGCCTGTGGAATTTGGGTCGCAAGGCCGTCGAGGAGGGTCGTCAATTCGTTGCGGCGGGTGATTGAGTTGGCCAGCAGCGTTTCGGCATCCTCCAACTCGAAGCGTGCCACGAGATGCGATTCTTCCAGTGTCGCCGTGCGGGCAGAGAGTTGCGCTGCCACTTGTTGCAGCGCCGCTCTGTCCAACGGGTCGCGGGTGATCTCGGTGTTGATACGTTCAAGGTCGGTCAGTCCTGTTTGGAGTTCCTGCCGGCGAGGTTGCAGCGCGGCGATCGCGGTTTGGGTCGCTTGTACCGCGGCGGTCGCCGTCGCAATCTGGCGATCCGCAGCCTGTACTTGCGCCTGGGCTTGGGCCACGCCCTGCTGGGCTTCGGTGACCTTCGCATGGGCGGCGGTTGCGGCGGTCTGAGCCAGGGTAAGGTTCTTTCGCAGTGCGGCGAGGCGCGCTCTCCAGGTGGCGGGGGGGACGCCTTGCGGTGGTTCGGCCGCATCTTGAAGGTCCTGTTGCGCCTCCGCGACCTGTGCATCTGCCGCGGCGGCGGCGGTCTGTAAGGGTGCGACGCGCGCCTGAGCCTGCGTGACACCGGTCTGCGCGCTGGTGCGCTGCGTGTGCGCCGCCGTCACCGCCTGCTGCTGCGTCGTCAGTTGGGTTGTCAAGGCAGCCTGTTGCGCGGCCATGGCCTGCAGCGCTGTCTGGAGCCGTGCGGTTTCCTGTTGCAAAAAAGGCATGGTGTCGTCTCTTTCCGCCGCTATTCCCGGCCCGGCAGCCAGGTCCTCGCATGGACCGCTACGCGGAACGGTGGTTGTCTGGTGATGGTGGCCATCTGCGCCGAGTTCTTTCCCCACTGAATCTGATCCACGATGCGGTTGTTCAGCAGCCCGTCGATCGGTACGTAGACGATCTGTTTCAGGGCGGCTTCGTCCGAGGCCAGGTGGCCCCACGTCAGGTCGCTCCAGTGCGCCGGCGTTCCGCCATACGTCGTGGCGACGTCCATGCCGAATCGCGGCTCTGTCGGTTGCTCCTGCAGCACAAAGAACCAGCCGGGGTGTCCGCCGGCTTTGTTGTCCGCTCCACGTACCTGATTTTCAGTGAGAGGAAAGCCCAGCATGGTGATGTCGGGTGACTGCGTGGCGCGGAAAATCGGATAGCGTTCCGTCGTGCCGAGCTCACGCCTGGTGCCCTCCGCAGACCAGACGCTTTCCAACGCATAGACCATGGCGCGAGGATAACGCCGAAGGAGATCGCCGCGAATGAGCAGCACCATCTGGCCGACCGCCGAACCGCGCGCACTGTGAGAGCCGAGACGGCTGTCCGCAGCCCAGGAAGTGATCTTCGTGATGTCGAAGCGGGACTCACGCTCTGCATCATTCGTAGGCAGTTCCTCGCCGCCGGCGTCCCAGAATTGCCGGAAGTAGGTGCCGCGTTGGTCGGTCGGGAACCCCCGCCAGAGCAGTTCACGGCTCATCTCGTGGTTCAGCCCGACCAGATAGGCCTCGATCAGAGCCGGATTGGTCTTCAGGAGCGCAATCGTGTTCGACGGCACCAGATCCATGCCGGGCAACAGCAGGTCCGGGGCGCAATCACGCAACGGTTCGTACATCGGCTGCGGGAAACTTGGCGCGAAGGTCGTCAACTCGATGTTCTCGACGGTCGGCATGGTTTTCTTCACCGCAGCCAATATCGCGTCTTTCGGCGCCAGGCGCCGGAGTACCTCGGCCTTCACCTCCGACCACTCGCGCAGCGCCGGCACCTGCCGTTGCTTGGTCGCGACGGAAAATTGCATGAGCGGGCGAAAGGCCTGTCCTGCCGTGGAGGCGGGGGACGTGGCGGGGAGCCGAAGCCCGTCGAAGGTGGCGGCGTGGGAGGCGATCGGTCCATTCATTCTGGTCATGCGACGAAAGGCGCCGGTCACGGCCGGATGGCCGGACAACAGGTTGTTGGTGGCAGTCGGCGGCGTCGTAGGGGACGTGGCGATGCCCGCCAACGCCTGCACCGCGGGCCCCGTCAGCTGCAGCAGTCCACCCGGGTCGAGTGCCGCGAAGTGTTTCTTGGAGAGGCTGACGCCGACGGATTCGGCTAACTGCGCGCGCTTGAGTCGCTGTCGATCCCGCCGTTGTTGTTCCAGTTGATCCCAGGCCGAGGCCATCAACGGCTCCTGCTCCTTGCGGATCACCTTCGTGCCGATGCCGGCGGCGATGCGGTGGCGCGGATCCAGATTGAGCTCGCGGAACCAATGCGGCGGTTGGTCGGCGGGCGGCAGGCTGTCTCGGTCTATGTACCATTGTCCATAGAGCGGCGGGCCGAGGAGCGCTGGGGCTCCGCTTGTGCCGGCCATGGCTGCCGGCGCGTTGAGGATGGCGCCGAGAGCTAGCTGGAATGTCTTGCGCGGTTGATCGGGCCACTCACGCGGTTGGGTCTCGGGAGTGAGGAGGGCTCCACCCAGATCCAACAGGCTGCCGGGCGCGCCCGGCGGCAATACCGGCATGCCCCAGCCAGGGGTGCGGATGTCCACCGGCCGCAGTCCCACGCTGGACGGCAGGGGCTGAGGTGTCAATCGGCGTGCAAGTGATTCGAAGTCTCCTGCGATGCCGGTTCGAAACTCCCACTGGAAGAACAGGGGCAATGTCACCGATGACGACGTCGCCGTGTTCACCCAGGCCGGTTTCAAAGCCTGTTCGTCCTCCGGTGTGATCGACTCGCCGAGACCGGCTTTTCTACCTACGTCGTAGGTCGGCACGAGGCAGGCATAGTACGCGGTATTGGGATCGAGGCGGCGCGGAGCCAGGAGCCGCGAGAGCGTGCGCTCGGGATGATCGTTGAGGATTTGTTGCAGCGTCGCGCGGGGTGAAGGATCGGGCGTCGAGCGTTGTTCTCCCACAATTTGAGCGTGGGCCCAGGCCCACGACTGGTCGAGATCCGGCAACTCTTCACGAGAGCAGGTGATGGTCGGCAAGGGCGGCTGGTTGGTCTTGAGGATCGCACGTTCTTTGGGGACGACGATCAAGCAGATCCACGGACGCAACCGCCGCGCGCCATCGGGCGTTGCTGGGCTGAAGAGCCAGGGGAAGTCGGGTCGATCGAACTCGATGGCCGGAAAATAATTCGGCTCGAAGTCGGTCATGTGGGCATGCGGTTCCGTGCGGATGATCTCCCGCGTGTCCAGGCCGGTGACATCGCCGGGACCATAGAGCTGCACATTGACGTCGATGGGAGCGCGGTCGTTCACCCGAAGACGAATGGGTGATGAGAGTCGGCCTGCCGTCGGCGGGCTGGAGGCACCGGGACCGGAGAGACCCGCGAGGAGTCCTTGACGAAGCCAGGAGTAGAAGCGATAGGTGGCTGCAATCTGTTCAGGCATGGCTTTTCATTTCCCGTTCAATTACATCGCGACAGCTGTGCTCATCCGCCGCCGCTTGCGGGCGGGGGCCTGGCCGGCGGCCCCGAAGTGGGCGACCCGTTCCAACACCGCGGCCGAGAGCACATAGCCCGGCTTCGGTCGTTCCGGCGGCCGCGTCGGATCGATCACGAGCGTCTCATAGGCGATGGGGGCGGCGAGGCCCGCCTCATCATCCACGGCCAGATCGTCGGCGGCCACGGTGAGCCCGCCGTCGAGCGGCACAAAGGCCGGTTGCGCTAACTGTTGGTCCTCGCGCAAGTCTTCATACTGCGCCAGGGCGAAGGGCTCGGACACCGGCGCCGTGCGCCAGGGTGCGGCCCCGGCGCGATCCGTCACCGTGACCGTCACCGTCGTCGGTCCACCGACCAATGGTGCGGTGCCCAGTTTGGTGAGTGTGCGGTTCAACGGCGCAAGGCGCTCGCGCAACGTCAGCTCCGCCCAGGGATGGACACGCAGGCCATTGGTCGGTGGCGGCGTGTCGCGGAAGGTCACCACCGAACTGCTGCTGCGCGGCACCGTCCCGCTCCAATTGCGCCGGTCGGCCAGGGCGGCGGCGATCAAGCCCACTATATCCACGGCCGCCGGGAGCGGGGGCGGGATCTTGCTGCCGAACGTCCGCGAGAAGGACACCGACACCGAGAAGAACAGCAGCGAGATCTTCGCTTTGCCCTCCACATGCCAGGGGGTGGGGCCGGCCAATCGGCCCTTGAATGAGATGCCCATCAACAAGCGTCCGTGATACCGCAGCGCCAACGCCGCACCCACGTCCACTTCAAAGGCCAAGGGGGCCAATTGAAGGATCGCATCGAAGCCGAGCATGCCGTCAAAGCTGAAGCCGCCCCCGGCGGCATGCAGATCCACTCGAGCCCCGAACTGCACCGTATTGGAGGTGACGGCCACATAAGCCTGGCAGCGCAACTGGAGCGAGTCGCCATCGGCCAGTTGCAAGGCCAACCGCTTCAAGGCGGGCAGACCCGGCGGCGCGGCAAAGCGCGGGTGGAACCCGCCGATCGCCAGCACGAACTGCGGCTGACGGCTCCAGCCGGCGCGGAGGGCCATGTCGCCGGTCAGGGTGAACTGCAAGATCTTCGAATCGTAGAGTGTGGCATCGAGCGACACCGTCTCGGCACTCACGTCCAATACGCCCAAGGCATCCATGCGGATCTGAATCAGCGGATGAGACTGATCCGGTAACAGGACTTGCAAGCGACCCAGCACAATCACCCGAACGGGACTCGGCAGTTCCACGAGCAGGGCGAGATCGAGCGTGAGCAACGTCGGCGACCCCCAGCGCAGTTGTACCATCGGCCCGAAGACATGGCGGCCCGCCGTCGGCGGAAAGATCCGGCGCAGGTCACTGAAGATCTGCGGGGCGTTCCGCAGGGGATCAGTTGGAAACAAAATAGAGTTGAGCGTGCCGGTCTTGAGGCCGTCGCGGAGCACGTCGGTGCGCACGGTGCGATGTAGGGCCACGAGGCCGCCGATGCCGGTGAGGGTGAAACCCAAGCCGACGGGGATCGGCGCGAAGCCTTCGGCCGTCAGCAGAATTACCAGCGAGTAGCCCTTGCTGCCGTCGGGCAATCTGGTGGTGAGGAGTCCTAAGGCCTTGATGGCAATGGTCTCAGCCAGCTCCAGTTGCAGCATGCCGCTGTATTCGGC
>JACCDZ010117831.1_pt1 | contig 11282 bp, 8 predicted proteins | sample 7449551 | NCBI WGS metagenome assembly JACCDZ01 (sample SAMN15323452, study PRJNA562643) | freshwater metagenome | isolation source: river surface water | place: USA:Blue River Watershed | collected 2017-08-18
GTCATCCTGAGTGGCGCGCGTGATCTTCACTGGGATGAGCTTCTTGCCTTGCAGGATCTTCAAGGCTTCGCGCTCGGACTCGGCGTTGACCTGTCCGGTCTGCACCTTGCCCTCGGAGTCGTAGGCCTGATACTTGTAGTAGGCAGCACTCATATCGCGCGCGTCACCCTCACCACTTCTTCGGGCGTGGTCAATCCTGCCGCCAGTTTTTCCAGCGCGTCCTGCCGCAAGGTCTTCATGCCCTCGCGAATCGCCTGTTCGCGGATGACGTTGGCATCGGCGCCACTGGCGATGTGATGGCGAATGGCATCCGACATCACCAGCAATTCATACAACCCTATACGGCCGCGATAGCCGGTGCCGCCGCAGCGCTCACAACCTGTGCCACGTTGCAGGACGGGATAATCCTTCGCATCAATCTCCAACACATTGGCCTCGTCGAGGCTGATCGGGTGCTCGACCTTGCAGTCGGTGCAGACGCGGCGCACCAGTCGCTGCGCCTGAATGGCCAGCAGGCTGGAGCTGATCAGATAGCCTTCCACCCCCATGTCCTGCAGACGTGTCACGGCACCAGCGGCGTCGTTGGTGTGCAGAGTGGAAAACACCAGGTGTCCGGTGAGCGCGGACTCGATGGCGATCTCGGCTGTCTCGTGGTCGCGAATCTCGCCCACCATCAGCACGTCAGGGTCTTGTCGCACGATGGAACGCAGCCCGGCGGCAAAGGTCAGACCGATGCTGGCGTTGGCCTGAATCTGGGTAATGCCTTCGAGCTGATACTCCACCGGGTCTTCGACCGTGATGATCTTCTGCTTCTCGCTGTTGATCTTCTCCAGGGTGGCGTAGAGCGTGGTGGTCTTGCCACTGCCCGTCGGGCCGGTAATCAGGATCATGCCGTGGGGCTGTGTGATCAGGTGCTGGTACTTGCCGAGGATGGCTTCGGGCATGCCCAGCTGCTGCAGGCTGACCGCCGTGTCGCTGCGGTCCAGTATCCTCAGCACGATGGATTCGCCATGCACGCCGGGCAGGGTGGAGACCCGCATGTCGAGCTGCTTGTTGCCGATGCGGGAATCGATGCGGCCGTCCTGCGGCAGACGCTTCTCGCCGATGTCCAGCCGTGCCATCAGCTTGAGGCGTGAGGCCACCGCGGTGTGAATCTTGATGGGCAGGCGCTCGATGCGAGTCATGATGCCGTCCACGCGGCAACGCACATCCAGATAGTCTTCATTGGGCTCGAAGTGAATGTCGCTGGCATTCAGATCCAACGCACGCGCAAAGAGGTGGTTGACCAAGCGGATAATGGGCGCCTCGGAGGCCAGGTCTTTAAGCTCCTCATCATCCTCGAAACCGGAGACGAAGACATCCGCGGTCTGGTCGATCTGCGGCGACAGCTCCGCACGCCAGTGCTTCATTAGCCGCGACACCTCGTCGCCTTGACCAACGCGAAAACGCACGGGGTTGCCGACGATGAAGCGAATCTTGGCCCGCAACTCAATGCCCGGCAACGTGTTGTAGACCAACACGCCGCTGTCATTGAAGTCCTGGGCGGGGGCGATGCCTTCGGGTTCCAGCAACTGCCCGAAAATGGGAAGAGTGATCTCTGCTCGGCTCATGGCTTTATCCCGCCGCCCCGGCAGCCGGGGCCTCCGCCGTTCTACTGAAGCCGACGACCGTGAGGGTGCCGGCATACTGATTACGATTGCGACGGATCGCAAAGGTGCTGACGCCCAGCCGGGGACTGGACTGCTCCAGCCGCTGCAGGAAGGCCATGATGTTGCGCTGGTTATCCGTCAGGATGGTGATTTCCTGCTGCACCAGTACCCAACCGTCGGTCTCCATCGCCTCCGCCAGCTTAGTGCTGGTAATGGAAATGCCGGTTTGATTTGCGTAGTCGCGCACGACACGCTGGATGTTGGCGCTGATCATCGGCACAGAATCGCCCTGAAAAAGGTCTTGCCCCAGACTCTGCAGGCGCAGTTCGGTCTGCTGGCGACGCTCCAGCCACTGCGTGGCATCGGCGATCAGGCGTTTTTCTCTCTCGATGTCATTGCGTGTCTGTTCAATGAACGAGGCACGCTCACTGTATTTTGCGCGCGCGCTCGGCCATCCCTGGGTGAGGGCGAACACGACTCCCACGGCCAGGGCGACGAAGAGAATATTTTTTTCCCGCTTGGTCATCTCGATTCCTTGATCCCCATCAGCGTCTCACTTCCGGAAAATACCTCTGCCGATAGCCGTCGAAATCGACGGTACTCAGACGCAGGTCAATATAGTAGCGGTTGTTGTTGGTCGCTCGGGCGAAGTCCACGCCGGTGAACATGGAGTCTTGCTCCAGGCGCTGCAGCAGACTCTGAGGATCGCTGCTCTCGCCCTCGATCTGCACACTGCCCTCATCGATCTCCAGGGAGGTCAGCACGCTGGGGCTGAGGACGGTCTGCAATTGCAGCAGCGTGGCCGAAATGTTCTGTGCCGGGAACTCCGTCAGCACGCCCCAACGCTGTTCAAAGTCGCGCACGACCGCCTGATCCGCGCGCGCGGCAGCTGACAGCTCCCGCTGCTCGGCAAGATCGGCCAGCAGGCTGCGCGCCTGCAGGGATTGAATCAGAAATGGGCTGACGCCCAGCAGGAGTGCCACAGCCGCTGCGATGGCGGCACCGACGAGACGCTTGCCTTTTTCCATCTGTTTACGCACTGCCTGCGCACCCGCCGGGATGAAACTGTATTCCCGATTGGCAACAACGGGGCGGGCGAGATCGATCCAGTCCTGAGCAGATTGCAGGGGCTTTCGTGCCGATGTGGCGGACGGCTTCACCACCGTCGCCTCGAGCCATTGTCTGCGCAACAGCTCGTCTTCCAGATCCGCTTTGTCGATCTGCAGCCATTGCGTCAAGACGCCTTTGCTGAAGACCAATTGTGTGAGAGTAGTCGCATCACTGTCCTCGATCTGCAGCTCCGCCGCATCGTCAGTCTGGCTCGTGGCGGCCAGCGCTCTGGGCATCACCGATGCCAGGAACAGACCCTGTGCTGCGAAAGCCTCGAAGAGAGCATCCAGGCGCTTTTCATCCATCCACAGTACAACATCGGTGTCATCGCCGTGGCTGGCGGCGCTGTTGAACGCAAACACCAGATTGCCTTCATGGCTCGGCAACAGCACTGCTGATTGCAGTTGCAATGCGGAGCGCAGATTCTCTCTAGCCATGCCGGGCATGGTGACGGTGGTAGCGATGAACTCTGGCGCAGGCAGGAGCAGCAGAACCGAGCGCTCGACGACTTCTTGATTCAGCAGGGCCACTGCGGCGGCGGCAATCGAGGGGGCCCAATCGCTGTCACCGGCCTGGCTCAACTGGCGCCAGGAGCCATTGGCCAGGTCATAGAGGCGCCCGTCATGCACCAGCAAAACGGTGTTCACCTGCCTGAGCAGTTGCGCTCTGGCATTGGCCTGGAACAGCGTTCTCAAGCTGACCGGCAAGCGCTCTTTCAAAGTCTGCTGCCAGTGATGCATATTCAAGTAAGTCATGTCGCGCGCTGCAGGTGGATGAAATTGCTCTGTGGGTTAACCATTGGACTTTTAATACCGGGACTGTGAATACTGGGACTGAGGATACGCCCAAATAGTTTTGGAAGAGCCACACTTTGCGGGATTATCGGGGGCGGACAGCGCATTCTCAAGCAGTTCCCTTCGCCGCAGCGGCAACGCAAACACGATTGCGCCCCTGTTCCTTGGCACTGTAGAGTGCCTTGTCTGCGCGATCAAAGACCTGTTCCAATGTGTCTCCCGGCTGGTAAGCAGCCACACCGAATGACATGGTGATCTGCACCTGCTTCTCCTTGAAGTGGAAGGGACACTGCTCGATGGCCTGACGCAACTTGTTGGTCAACCGATCAGCGTCCTCCAGCGAGGTATTGGCCATGAGGATGGCAAACTCCTCACCTCCGTAGCGAGCGACGAAGTCACTCTTGCGCACGCGGTTGGAGATTTCCCGGGCCAGCACCTTCAACACTTTGTCACCCGCGAGATGTCCGTAGGTGTCATTGATGCGCTTGAAATGGTCGACATCGCAGATGATCAGGCACAGCTCCTTGCCGACTCCCAGTGCCTGGCTATTGCGCCACTGCTCGGTTTCATGGCGTATCTGGCGATCATAGGCCGCGCGGTTCGGCAGCTCAGTCAAGGCATCTCGCATGGCCTTCTGTTCCTGCTGTGCGAGATGCAGGCGCAACTCGCGGGACTCTTCCTCCATGCCCTTGAGGCGCTCCTCCAGTATGCGGGTCTGCTCGCTGTTGCTGTCATCCTGACTGTTCTTCAGCACTCTGAAACCATCCATCGAGGAGAGAATGGCATCGAGCTGATGCTGCACGGCGCTTTTTAGCTCGCCGATATCGGAAGCATTTTCCACCGAGCTGGCGATACCGCTGACCTGAGTTCTGACGGCCTGATCCAGAGCATTGTCAGAGTCGCGCGCCTCCTGGCCGAGCGTACGCGAGAACTGCACATACTCCTGCACCTGCCCGAGCCCAGTATTCAGCTCGTTCAGGAAGCGCTGGAATTCGGAGCGCTCCTGCCCCAGCGAACTGGTGATCACCGCAGAGATGTCTTCCAGCACGGCAACGAATTCGTACCAGTTGAGGCCCCGTGCAACTTGATCGCGGATTTTCTTCGCCAGCGCAATCGACTGCTCGGACACGTAGATATTTTCGAGAATTCGAAGCAGCACCGGCTCGGCATGATTGGCGATGGCGGAAAAGCCGGGCTCGTGGCTCGCCGCAGGCTGCAGGGGTGCGGCGGGCGCATGAGCCGCGGTGCTCTCGGTGTTCGGCGCGCTTTCAAGCTCCGCGACTCTTTCTACAGGGCCTTGATCAGACCCGGCGGGATCAATACTTTCAATACGTTCAACAAGTTCGGCACGTTCCGGATTGCCCGCACTCTCGGGCATCTCGTCCTGCGCGTAGTCAAACTGCGCTCGCGCTGTAGTGGCAGAAGAGGGGTCCGAAGCTGCGGCACTGTCTGTACGGCCGGCACTCTCTGAGCTTTCGGCACTCTCAGCACTATCAGCTCTCTCAGCACTATCAGCACTATCAGCGCTGGCATCCGGATGATGCAGAGAAAATAATCGTGACCAGAATCCCCCGCTGGGTGGCGAGGCCAGGGTCTCGTCATCTTTGGAAAGCTCGCGGACTGCCAGCCTGAGCAGCTCAAGAAAAGTAGCAATCAGGTCCGAGTGATTCTGCGGATCGGAAACTTTGGCGGCGAGGGCTTTGGAGTACTGCTTGATCCCTCGCTTGAGCTCACGGGAGAGCTCGAGTTCCTGCAGCTGCGTAATGCTAAGGGTGAGCGCATTCTGGATGGCCCAGGTGCTCTGCTCTTTGCGGGAATCCAGACGGAGTACAGACCTTTCGATGTGTTCGAGAAGCACTTCCAGCCCGGCTTCACTCTCTTCCGAGCGCAGTGTGGTGCGCAGTGCCGCCAGCTCACGATCCAGCCCCGAATCGAGGCCATCACCGGCGAGGCTGACGCCAACCAGTCCGCGACGCAGCAGCTTGATACGATTGATCAGCGCCTTTTCACGCTTATCCTGGTCTTCGAGGGCATCGAGGAATTTCTTCTTCCAGCGGGAGGCCTCTACGCTGTCGCTATTCCTTTGGCTCATTGTGATCAGCTCTTATTCAGGAACGTGTCCAGCGCGGCCCGCCCACTGACCCGCAACGTGCTCATTTACACATTGCGGGCAGGGCGATTACTGGGAAGTAATCGGAGAGAGGTTCAGCTGGCGGTTCTTTCTTTCTCAATCAGGAAGTTCACCACCTCAAGCATATCCTGCTGAGTCAGTACTGCTTCACCGGTGGAGATCAGGTACTTGCCATTCACCACCATGTTCGGTGTGCTGCGCACCTGATACTCGCGCATTTTGGCCTCGGCCTGATTGACTTTGGTGCGGACACCGAAGGAGTTGAAGGCGGTGCTGAATTGCTCCGCTGTGACGCCATACTGCACAAAGAACGCAGACAGTTGCTGCTCATTCTGCAGACGATTGCCCTGTACGTTGATCGCATCAAACATCGGGCTGTGTACCTTGTCGAGAACATTCAGCGCTTCGGCGGTGAAGAATGCCTGCGCATGAACCTTCATGAGATCGTTCCACATGCCGGGGAAGCGCACGAAGTCCACATCCTCTGCCAGCGAGGCTTCCCAGTTTTCGATCAGCGGCTCAAAGCGGAAGCAGTGGCTGCAGCCGTACCAGAACACTTCTACGACTTCGATCTTCGCTGGGTCATTGGTCTTCACCGGTGTTGGCAGGACAACATAATGCGTCCCTTCAACGAAGCGCGCTGGTTGTGCCAACGCGGAAAATGCCAGTGGCGCCAGAATGAGTACTGCCAATAACTGTATGATCTTCTTGTGCATTTTTGCTTCCTCTCTATAAGAACGCTTGGGATCTGTGACTAACTGCCTTACAGACCGCTCCACTTAAGCAAATATTGCCTGAACAAGGACTGAACCTCAGGTTTAAAGCACAGGTTTAAAACACGGGTTTTAAACTCAGGTCTTAAACCCTGGTCTCAGCCTCAGTTCAAACCGGAGATATAGCTCGCCAGCGCCTCAATTTCCTTGTCAGTCAGACGCTCGGAAACAATGCGCATGGGGGATGACTGGCCGTCATTGGTGCGCTCTCCGGCACGGAACGCCTTCAGCTGGGCTGCTGTGTATTCGGCATGCTGACCACCCAGTGCTGGAAATCCGCCCTGGCTGTTGCCCTGACCCGTAGGTGAGTGGCAGGCCGAGCAGGCGGCGACGTTCAGGCTGGCGATACCAGCACGGTAAATGCTCTCGCCGGTTTCGATCAGATCAGGATTCGCGCCTTGCAGCGTAATCTCCTTGGACTCGAAATAGGCGGCGATGTCGGCGATGTCTTGATCACTGGAGTTGTTCAGGAGGCCGGTCATCAAGGGGACATTACGCGCGCCACTCTTGATGTCGTTCATCTGCTTGATCAGGTAGCGGGCATTCTGGCCTGCCAGTTTCGGGTTTGCTGCGACGGCACTGTTGCCATCCGCGCCATGGCACGCGCCACACACGGCAGCCTTGCTCTCACCCGCAGCGGCATTGCCCTGCGCGTGGCTGAAACTGGCAAATCCAGCGAGAATCAGTGTTGATACCAGAGTCAGTACTTTCTTGGTGGCTAGTTTTTTCATGAATAGTCCAACTTTCCTAAAATTTTCAGAGTTCTTGAGAGTGCTTGAGAGTTCTTGAGATTTCAATACAACCCCTGTCAGTGAGCCAGGATACCCCTTTTTCAAAGGCAGCAACCTGATCTGGCAGGCGTTTTCAATGAAACGAGCGGCCGCGAATTATAACGCATAGCTTCTCATTACTCTATGCGTTGCACTGGGCGCGATGGCAAATAGTATGACTCGGAGCAGGGTTTTACCAGTCTGGAGGGAAGGATTGCCTGCCGAGACGCTTGCTCTTGCATGTCTGTTGCTGTATCTAGTGCGCCCATGAATTACAAAACCGCCAGTTTCACCACCAGCTCCGTCAGCCTCGACGATTGTCCCGCTGACAGTCAGCGCGAGGTTGCGTTCGCCGGTTGCTCCAACGCGGGCAAGTCCAGCGCCATCAACACCTTGACCAACCAGACCGGGCTGGCACGCACCAGCAAGACGCCTGGTCGTACCCAGCTGATCAACTTTTTCGGTATTAGTCCGGGCAAGTACCTGGTCGACCTGCCAGGGTACGGCTATGCCAAGGTCCCTCTTTCGGTCAAGGGTCAGTGGCAGGATCACCTGGAGTTGTACCTGAACGAACGCAAGACACTGGTAGGCCTGGTATTGCTGACCGATATCCGGCACGCCTTCAAGGACTTCGACCTGATGATGCTCAAATGGTCACGGCGTGCGAACCTGCCCGTTCATGTGATGCTCACCAAGTCCGACAAGCTCAAGCGCGGTGCCGCTCAGAACGCGCTGCTGGGCGCCCGCAAACAGCTTGCCGACTACCCGAATGCGTCGATTCAGGTGTTCTCGTCGCTGAGCAAAACCGGCATCGACACGCTTGAGGCCACGCTGGATCAGTGGTTCGCCGATCCTGTCGAGCCAGTCTCCGAAAACCCAATCAGTACTACCCCCGCTTGATTCGCGGGCTGGTCACGGCCAGCTTGCGTCTCCTGCCCGTCGATCAGTGCGCTTCATCCCAGTTGTCACCGACACCAACGTCTACCACCAGCGGCACATCCAGCGCAGCGGCACTCGTCATGCGGAACCGCACCCCTTCGCGAAGTAAATCCACATCGGTTTCCGCGACCTCGAAGACCAGTTCATCGTGTACCTGCAATACCATGCGCGCATCCAGCACCTCGGTACGCAACCATTGGTCTATGTCGATCATGGCCTGCTTGATGATGTCGGCAGCAGTACCCTGCATCGGCGCATTGATCGCAGTCCGCTGCGCTGCCTTGCGCAGCATGCCATTGCCAGCATGGATGTCGGGCAGGTAGAGGCGTCGACCAAACAAGGTTTCCACATAGCCGTGTTCGTCTGCAAAGGCCTGGGTCTGGTCCATGTAGTGAAGGACACCGGGGTATTTCTGGAAATACAGATCAACGTAATGCTGGGCATTGTGTCTGTCGATCCCCAATTGTTTCGCGAGCCCGAAAGCCGACATGCCGTAGATAAGCCCGAAGTTGATGGCCTTGGCGCGGCGCCGCTGCTCAGACGTTACTTCGTCCAGCGGTGTTCCGAAGACTTCTGAGGCGGTCGCCCGATGGACATCCTGCGCACTCGAGAAAGCCTTCAGTAGTCCGGCATCCCGCGACAAATGCGCCATGATCCGCAATTCCACCTGAGAGTAGTCCGCCGCCAGCAACTTGTAGCCCGGTGCGGCGATGAACGCCTGCCGCACTTTGCGCCCCTCAGGCGTGCGAATAGGGATGTTCTGAAGATTGGGGTCGGTAGAGGATAAACGCCCCGTTGCAGCAACAGCCTGCTGAAAGCTGGAATGAATGCGCCCGGTGCGCCTATTGATGTCCAGAGGCAATTTGTCGGTGTAAGTGGACTTGAGTTTGCTCAGGCCACGGTGATCCATCAGCAAGCGCGGCAGCTCATATTCCAATGCCAATTCCTGCAATACCGGTTCGGCGGTGGAGGGCTGTCCGGTCGGCGTTTTCTTCAGCACAGGCAGGCCGAGTTTGTCGTAGAAAATGGTTTGCAGTTGCTTCGGGGAACTGAGATTGAACTCCTCACCGGCGAGACGATATGCCTCCCGCTCAACCTCAATGAGCCGCAGTCCGATAGCCTGGCTCTGTTTGCCCAGCAACTCGGCATCCACGAGAATGCCGCAACGCTCCATCCGTTGCAGAACGGGGATTAACGCCAGTTCATAGTATTTGTGCAGTCCCGCCAGCTCACCTGTGGTCTCCAGCCTGTCCGCCAGAAACTCTCCCAGACGCAACACCAGATCCGCCTTGCGCCCGGCGTAGCGGCTGGCAGCGTCCAGATCCAGCTGGCTGAAGGTCATCTTGCCTTTGCCCTTGCCCAGCAACTCCTCGATCTTGACCGTTGGCAGATGCAGATAGTGGTCGGCGATGCTCTCCAGGGTATGGTCAATTGCCACCGAGTTGAGGACATACGAACCTGTCAGCGTGTCAAAACGATAACCTTTGAAGGTAACGTCGTGGTTGGCCAGCACATGCGCAAGAAACTTGCAGTCGTGCCCGATCTTGTGAACGCTGGCGCTTTCCAGCAACGGCCGGAGCCTGTTCAGCACCGTGCTGCGCTCCAGCTGAGAGGGAAACTCCAGAGAATCATGCCCGACTGGGATATAGAAAGCGGCTCCGGCCTTCGTGCTCAACGCAATACCGACGATGGTGGCTTCCATGTAATGAGCGCCATCCGTTTCCAGTGCCAGGGCAAACTTGCTCGCGGCGCGCAGCTGCGAGATGCAGCTGTCGAGAGCCGATTCGTCGAGAACCGCAGTGGTCAGAGTCTCGGAAGACACCGCCTCCGGCACAGGTGAATCATCGGCGGAGCGGGAGACCGTCGCCGCACTTGCGCTTCGCACGGGAGCGGCGGACTTGCCACCCCGAGCCTCGACCTCCTTCACCCAGGACTTGAACTCGAGCTGGCTGAATAGCGCATGTAACTGCTCCGCGTCCTCGTCTTTATGTACCAGATCGGCAATCTGCACGTCCAACGCGACATCGCGCTTGATGGTCGCCAGACGGTAACTCAGCCAGAGCTGCTCGATATTCTCGCGCAGCCGCTCGCCGATCTTGCCGGAGACCTTGTCGGCGTTCGCGACCAGTGCATCCAGCGACCCGTATTCCTGCAACCACTTCAGCGCGGTCTTCGGCCCCACACCGGGCACCCCTGGGATGTTGTCGGCGGCGTCACCCATGAGCGCGAGATACTCGACAATGCGCTCCGGTGGCAATCCGAATTTGGCCGTCACGCCCGCTGTGTCCAGCGCTTCGTTGGTCATGGTATTCAGCAGCGTGACGTTTTCGGTCACCAGCTGAGCCAGATCCTTGTCGCCTGTGGAGATGAGAGTTCTGATGTGCTGTGCACACGCTTGTGTGGCCAAGGTGCCAATGACGTCATCGGCTTCCACGCCGTCAATAACCAGCATGGGCAGACCCATGGCCTTGATGATGGCGTGTATGGGCTCGATCTGACTGCGCAGCTCATCCGGCATCGGCGGACGGTGCGCCTTGTAATCGGCATACATGTCGTTGCGGAAGGTTTTGCCCTTGGCATCGAAGACGACCGCAATGTGGCTGTCCGGATAGGCCTTTACCAGGCTGCGAATCATGTTGATGACGCCTTTGACGGCGCCTGTATGCTGCCCCTTGCTGGTGATAAGGGGCGGGAGGGCGTGGAAGGCGCGGAACAGGTAGGACGATCCGTCCACCAGAATCAGCTGCACCTCGCGCGGCATGCTTGTTTCCATATCTTGTCTTCCCTGTCCTCTGTCCTTAGGCGAAGCCATTGGCCTTTTTTATTGCCCCAGACAAGTGTTGATGGCCTGCGCCAGGTTGCCGATCAATTGAGCATACGAGCCCGGACCGGGAGAGATCGGTTCACCCAGGACGTCCACGCGCACCCTGTTGATGGGGTAGTCGCCAAACACCGTCTCCGTGGTGGAGTCATTGGAGTTCACATCCTCCAGCAAGCAGGTAGGGCGCAACTCGTCCAGCCGCGATCTGATGTCGAGAATATGCCTGATTCCTGGTTGAATTTCATGGTCCGGCACGAGCACAAACTGATCTTTGATACCAAACTGCCGTTCGAAA